>Ga0210410_10003157_pt1 | contig 14677 bp, 12 predicted proteins | sample IncBWC4MmetaG_FD_161058 | JGI IMG/M metagenome (GOLD analysis project Ga0210410, IMG submission 161058) | Forest soil microbial communities from Barre Woods Harvard Forest LTER site, Petersham, Massachusetts, United States - Inc-BW-C-4-M | ecosystem: Environmental > Terrestrial > Soil >... | reverse complement strand
ACACACCCGTCTGGCTTCCCGCGATCCCCACACTCCCCGCCGGAACGCCTCTCCGCGGCATCGTCAAACGCGGCGTCACCAGCGCCTCCGGCAACTCCCCGAGATATGCAAAGCCCGGCGCAAACCCTAGAAAATACACAAGGTAATGAGTCGAAGCGTGTAATTCGATAGCCTGTGCTGAAGTGATTCTATGCAACTCGGCGACTTCCTCGAGGTCCGGACCAAACTCCCCGCCATAACACACGGGTATTTCCACCAACCGCGGCTCAGGCAGCGCCGCCTTCTCCATCCGGTCGATATAACCGCGCAAAATTTCTTCCAATTGCTCATGCCGCAACAACATCGCATCAAATTTAATCAGCAAAGAACAATACGCCGGATGAAGATTTCGCACTCCCGCAATGGGCTCTAAATCCGTCATCCGTAACAGTCTCCGGACGCGCTCGTTACTTTCAATTGTGATTGGATTTTGTGCGTGCGGGGCTTTAGCCCCGCTTTTCTTCTCGTGTGGCCAAAAATAAACCAGCAGCGACCGATCGCTAGCAATCTGAAACTGCACGCCGCGGCTCGAAGAATCACCCATCGCCGCGAAAGTATACCGCACGCACCCGCAAACCGTACTGCGCGGCCATTTTCCGCAAACGATGCCTTACAATGAAGGCAGCGGCTGATTCCTATGAAACTTTTGCTGAGCCTGCTGGTCTTTGCTGCAATTGCATCCCTGGCCGCCCCGTCCGGCTTCCACGCGACTCGGCAGACACCCGCTCAATCCGCATCTTCCCCGCAAGGCGTCCCGCTCGTGCAATTTGTTGACGCCATTCGTCAAAAGGCTAAAACTCTTGAGAATTCCTCCGGCATGCGTCTCGCTTTCCAGTCTTTCCTCGCCGCTCATCATCTTCCGCCGCAGAGCGTCCGCTACTCCGACTTCGTGATCATCCGCCTTCTCTTTGAAGCCACACGCGACGCCGGCTTCTGGAATATGCATTGGAGTATCACTGATCAGCCGCCCAATTCCGAGAGGATCTGGAGCCAGTGGAAAGACGTCCTCCGTCCTTCTCCAAGAGAACCTACGGCGACCGCCGAATGCGATGAACTTTCCGCCCTCTACGCGTTCCTCGTTGAGCGTTCTGGTGTCGCGAGCGTCGGCCTTCTGTGGCCAACCGCAAATCACACCGTCGCCGTTTGGGTTCTACAACCCGCAACGGGCCCGGTCATCCGCGTAGTTGTTCCGACCTCGCAGATTTTCCTAGAAGAGACCGACTCTTTCGACACAAAAAAATTCAACCCTTGGCGGCAAAAAACAATCTACGAATACACGCGCCGCGACGTTCCGGACACTTTTGAACTCCCCAAACCCCTTGTCGATTTCTTTCTCAAGCAAATCGACATCTATGCCGGCGCTTCCGATGCTACTCTCGAACGTCTGCGTTACGTCCGCGACGCCGTCTTCGTAAAATCCTGGACCAGCGAACAAGCCGCTCGCGACGCGCAAAATCGTCGTGCTGCCCTACCAGCCGGTGCAACCGAAGACGCCTCCGCTCTCCATAATTTCGCCGCCGACATGCGCCTCGAACCCTTCCGACACTAGCCGTCCCCTCTCGCTCACTCCTCCGCCCCGCGTTCTCGCAAAAACGCCACGGTCTTGTGTTCATTCTTGTGTTCATTCCCAGGAAACCGCTCCGCGTACCCGAGCGGCGTGCATTCCACAACTTCACCGGGCCGCTGGTAGTACCCCGGCAGTTTCACGCGCAACGACAGGTCCGCGCCGCGCTCCACCAAGAACTGCGCCATCGGCAGGCCGCCATCAAAGAACTGGGTCACCGCGTGGAAGATGGGGGTCTGCCCACCGACGCCAGCCTCGTCCACAACCGCCGGCGCATTGACGTCCGCCCCGCGTTTCAGAAGCAGCTTCGCCGCTTCCACATTGCCGTACTCAGCCGCCACATGCAGCAGCGTCGCTCCCCGTAAGGTGAGCTGCCTGCCGCCCGTAGTACCGAAGTCCAGCGCAAGGAATCGCCGATCGACCAGCGTGGAATCCGCATCGAGGTGTTCTGCGAGAAGGTCGAGTCTTCCACGCAACAAGTCCAGCACAGCAGGCACGTTGTACTTAGTGACGCAACCTGCGTCGACAAGAATATCCATACACTCGCCGAGCTGCAGCGAACGCCCATAGGTACCGATGACATAATCGAGCGCCGTGCCCGGATACTTCCGCTCCGCCCTCGCGCAATTCGGATTAGCTCCGTGCTCCAGCAGCCATTTGATTGGCTTCGGCTCAACCGTCTCGCAGGGCGCAAAAATAATCGGGAAGTATCCATTCCACTCCGCATTTACATCCGCTCCATGGGCCAGAAGCAATTCCATCATCGGAATGCGATGACCGAAAAGCGCAGCTCGCATCAACGGCCCGTCGCCACCCTGATGCACATCCGACCCGTTTCGAATCATCCACTCCGCCATCGCCAGTCTCAACTGACCAGGCGCCTCCCACGGCACCCGACATTCGGCAACCCAGGTGAGCGGCCCGTTCTTGCCATAACCGAGCGGCGCACGATGCAACTGTGGATTGTGAATCATGAGGCTTTTCACGCGCTCGTAGTCGTTTCTATCGATGGCCAACTTGAGCTGCCCAATCTCCTCAAGTGATTCCACATGAGTCTTTAACTTGGGCCAGCTCGCAAATCCATAAAGGAGAGCAATCTTGAACTGCGCATCGGTGAGCGAATCCGCACCTCCGGCCTTCAGCAAATCCTTGGCTTGATCCTTCAAATGGCGGAGATTGGGACGATCGGGAAGCGGACGCGGAACGTCCTCAGAACGGGTCGACATGGCGACCTCCTTTCATCGAATCGCCCGTCGTCCGCACCTCGGGCTGAAAGAAGGTTCGCGAATTTCAATTTCAAACAGGTGGGCTTCTACCCTTTCCGCGGACCGGATGCGTCCCCAACGCACCCGCATCGTATCACAAACTCCTCTCCCCAGCGCCGCCGGCGCAACCCTCGAACTGGAAGTCGCCCCCAAATTTTTCGCCTGAACCACGCGAGCGGTGATCTCGTCGGAAATGATTTTCGCAGCGCCGCAAAGCCGTCACAAGAACTTAATCAAGGCTGCGGTGGTCTCCTTCGGCTTCTCTTCCATCACCCAATGCCCGCAACCTTTGAGTACCACCATGGTCGCCTCCGTAGCCACAAGCTTCATCTGCTCACCCAGCACCGTTCCATTTGCTTTCTCGCCGCCAATGGCCAGTACCGGCATCGTCAATTTCGACTTCGCAAGCTCCGCGAAATCTTTCGCCGCCTGCTGGAAGGAAACGAAATACTCCCAGCCGGCATGCATTCGTCCGGGTCGCGCATAGGCTGCCGCATACGCCACACGATCTGCTTCCGGCAGCGACTGCGTCTTGTCGGCAGCAAAGTTGTTCCAGAAATGTTCGAAGTAGACACGCTCGCGCCCCCGCACCAAAGCCTCGGGCGTCGCCCCATTGAACCGGAAATGCCAAATCCCAGGGTTGTTATAAACGTCTTCCCATCCCGCCACACCTGGCAGAAAGGCATCCATCACCACAAGTTTTTCCGTTTCCTGGGAAAACTGAGCCGCATACGCATACGCCACCATCAAGCCGATGTCGTGCCCAACGACTCTGGCTTTTTCGATTCCCAGCGACTTAACAAGCCCATGAATGCTGATCGCCGCCGACTTCATGTCCAAACCAGTCGTAGGAATCTCTGAGTCCCCAATCCCCGGCAAGTCCGGCGCAATCACCGTAAATTTCTCCGCCAGCAGCGGCATGATCGGCCGCCACATCCGCGACGTCTGCGTATACCCGTGCAGCAAAATCACCGCCGGCCCATGCCCGGCCTTCAAATAATGCAGCTTGACACCCGCGACCTTCGCACTCTCTGAGCTAATCGCCGCATCCGCCGCGCGAGCACTTAGAGAGTCCGCTGCGAATAGCAGCCCAAAGCCAATCAAAAACAGACCAACGCAGCACCTAATCATCGATTTCATTTACCTTCTCCTGGTGATAGGCACACCACATCCGCGCCCCTCACAACCCGTTTGAGTTTTTTCGCGTTCCATAGGCCACAGGAAATCTGCCAAACTGCTTTTTGTCGCGGCACTACTCCCCGGAATCCGCGCTCGTTGCTCCAGCCGCAGTACTACGTCTCGGTCTTCTCTCCGGCCTCGGCGTCCTCTGTGCCATTGCCATCCAGCTCTATCCCCGGCACGCCTCACGCCAGAACCAAACTCGGATCCGCATTGAGCGATGCATCCCCAAATACACCCGCGCGAAATCTCTCGTAGGCCGCCGCCGCAATCATCGCCGCGTTATCTGTCGAGAGCGCCCGGCTCGGAAAAAACACCTCGATGCCGCTGCTCTTCCCGCGCTCTTCAAACGTCGCCCGCAACTGGCTGTTTGCCGCCACGCCCCCGGAGACCAGCACACTCCCCACCGCCAGTTCTCCCGCAGCCATCATGGTGCGCTCCACTAAATCGCGCACCACCGCGTTCTGAAACTCGCGCACCAGCGCCAGCGTCTGCGGCGAGCACAGCGGCAGCAAGTCCTCAAATCTCCGCTCGCCGCGTTGTAAGGCTTCTTCCCGCGTTCGAATCTCCCCGGAGTATTCCCCATGCTCCCGCACGTGATACAAAACCGCCGTCTTCAACCCGCTGAAACTAAAATCCAGGGGATTCCCTCGTGTTCTCGTCGGACCAAATTTCACCGGCGCAGGCGCGCCATTCGAAGCCGCCGCCAACCGATCTAGTATCGGCCCGCCGGGATACCCTAACCCCAGCAGCTTGGCGACCTTGTCATAAGCTTCCCCAGCGGCGTCATCGCGAGTCTGCCCAATTTTCCGGTATCGCAACAGCCCACCCGAATCCTGCCCGTTCGAATCCCCCGCCTCGACCTCGTACAAAACCGTATGCCCGCCCGAAACAATCAAGCAAACCGCCGGCATCTTCGCCGCCCGCCCCGCCTTATAGGCCTCCAAAAAAACCGCGTGCACATGCCCCGCCAAGTGATTCACCGGCACCAGCGGCTTCTCCAGCGCCGCCGCCAAAGTTTTTCCATATGTGATCCCCACCAACAGCGCTCCCACAAGCCCCGGCCCCTGCGTCACGCCAATCGCATCCACGTCGCCAAGCTTCATCCCCGCCTGCGCCAATGCCTCTCGCACCACAGGCACGATCTGCCGCAAATGCTCCCGAGAGGCCAGCTCCGGTACCACTCCCCCATATTTCCTGTGAATTTCGATCTGCGAAGCCACCACGCTCGACAAAATCTCGCGCCCGTCGGCGACCACCGCCGCGGCCGTCTCATCGCACGACGATTCAATCCCCAAAATGCGCGTCATCTCGAGACTCTCGGTGGTTGAAATTAAAGTTTCAAATTCTTCAAATACTCGCGAAAGGCGCCGCCCAACTCATCGTTCTGCAAGGCGATTTCGACGGTCGCTTTCAGGAATCCTAGTTTGTCGCCCGCATCATAGGATATGCCTTCATAGATGTACGCCCAAAGACCTTGCTCCTGCGCCAGGATGCGCAGCGCGTCCGTCAACTGAATTTCACTCCCAGCCCCCGGCTTGGTGCGCTCGAGGCAATCGAAAACCTGCGGCGGTAAGACATAGCGCCCGGTGATCGCCAGGTTGGAGGGAGCATTCTCCGGTTTTGGTTTTTCCACCAGGTCGCGAATCCTCAAAAGCCGCGCACCGAACGGCGGCAGCGGAGCGGCCTCTCCATCGACGATGCCATAAAGATGCGTTTTTTCCCTCGGCACTTCCTCCACCGCAATCGCGCCAACACCAGTGGCCGAGTACACCTCAATCAGTTGCTTGGTGGCCGGGTTTTTCCCTGGAATCAGCACATCGCCCAGCAACACGGCGAAGGGCTCGTCGCCCACAAGATCCTTGGCCACCAACACGGCGTGTCCCAGACCAAGCGGCTCCTTCTGCCGCGTGTAACTCACCTGGACCATATCGCTGATTCGCCTGACCATTGCGGCCTGATCCATCTTCCCTCTTTCCTCCAGGAAGCGCTCCAGCATGGGCGCATGGTCGAAGTGATCTTCAATCGAGTTTTTGCCCTTTCCCGTCACGATGATGATGTGTTCGATGCCCGAGGCAACACACTCTTCCACCACGTACTGGATCTGCGGTTTGTCTACTACCGTCAGCATCTCCTTCGGTTGCGCTTTGGTCGCCGGCAAAAAACGAGTGCCAAGTCCTGCGGCAGGTAGAACGGCCTTGCGAACTTTGCGTACCGGGTTGGTTGGTTGTGGTGTATCAGCCATGCGTTCGCTCGGAGTATTTATTTCTTCTTGGTGGACTTTTTTTCTTTCGTGGAGCCTTCCTTGGAACTCGTTTCTTTCGCCGGAGCATCCTTGGCGCCGGCCTCTTTCGCTCCTCCATCTTTTGCGGAAGCATCTTTCGCTATAGCGTCCTTGCCCCCAGCCTCTTTGCCATCCGCGGCGGCCATGCTCTCTTTGCTTCCTCCGTCCGTAGATTTGCCCGCGTAATCGGTAACGTACCACCCCGAGCCCTTAAACTTAATCGCCGGCGCGGTGATCACCGACTCCACTTTCCCGCCGCAATGCGGGCACTTCTTCAAGTGCGGGCCAGCCACCGGCTCGATCTTGTCCGTGTGGCGCCCGCACTTCAGGCACTTGTATTCATACAGGGGCACAGCAACTCCTTCCGCTCTGTCTCCAAACAAAAAAGTATAGCACGCGTCACATATTGTCTCCGCGGTGCGTGCTAGACTCACAAGCATGAGCGGAGCCGCAGCAGTCGACACGAAAACTGCACTGGGCTGCTTGTATCTAGTCGCCACCCCCATTGGCAATCTCGAGGACATCACCCTCCGCGCCCTGCGCATCCTCAAAGAAGTCGACCAGATCGCCTGCGAAGACACGCGCCACACGCAAAAACTCCTCAACCACTACGAAATTCGCAAGCCGCTCATCAGCTACCACGAGCACAACGAAATGACGCGCGCCCCCGAACTCCTCATCTCCCTCGAGCAAGGCGCAAAAATCGCTCTAGTCAGCGATGCCGGCATGCCCCTCGTTTCCGATCCCGGCCATCGTTTGGTCACGCTCTGCCTGCGCCATCACGTTCCGGTAGTCCCCGTGCCCGGCCCATCCGCTGTTCTGGCGTCGTTAGCCGCGAGCGGCCTGCCCACCGAAGAATTTCTCTTCGTCGGCTTTCTGCCCGCACGCACGGGCGAACGCCGCCGCGCCCTCGAGCGCTTGCGCATCGAAGATCGCACGATCATTCTTTACGAAGCCCCGCACCGTATTACGGAATGTGTCGCCGACGCCCGCGAAGTTCTCGGCAATCGCACCGCCTGCATCGCCCGCGAAGTCACCAAGCTCCACGAAGAATTCCGCCGCGGCAAACTCTCCGAACTTTTCGCCTCGCTTGAGGACCGCCCTGCCAAAGGAGAAATCACTCTGCTCATCGGTCCGGAAGATCCCGCCGACGCCCGCACTCCCGCCAACTCCATGCAAAGCCTCGCCGAGCGCGTCGAAGAGCTCATTCACCAAGCCAAACTCGACCGCAAAGAAGCCCTGAAACTAGCCGCCAAAGAACGCGGCCTCACCCGCCGCGAAGCCTACGACAAAATGGTCACCGCCCGCGAACCAAAGAAAGAGTGATCCGTAATTTTCCAACCCCAGAACTGGCGCGCGAAGAAGAACCGGCGCGCGCTCTAAAAGCGCGCCCGTCCCTGACAGGTTGGCGCGAGGATCCGCCTCATGACCGCCTTCGCGGCGTATTCTGGAGGGAGGTTCTCGTCGACATTGAACTTCAAGCTCTTTCTGGCGGCGGGCCAGAATTCCCTCGCACGCTAACTCGGCCGCGTACGCCGAAGTCAGGTCGATTGGTATACGCAATCACTAGTGTCGAAATGCGTTGAATGTCCGTGTCGGGTGGCCCTCAGGTCTCGTGAGGGTGCGCCAGATAGTGCTGTCGCAGCAGGTCCTTCCCATAGTCGTTCCCGTTTGGCGTGCGCACCACGCAATGAATATGCTGCTGCGTTGGCATACTGGGGTCTTTGGCGAACGCTCTCAGGTTTGCAGGCCGCTGGTGGTCGAATTCAATGACAATAACCGGGCTCTGAATCCGGTAGTAGAACACGCTGTCATCCTGCGTGCCGCCGACCCATGCAAACCAGGTGTTCTCGATGTGCTTCTCCACTTCGCTCATTTTTACTCGCGCGTGCCCGTTATCCATGTTGCTTACGTAAAGTTGCACAAGGTCCCGCAGTTGACGGCGCGCCGGACTTTCCAAATCCTTCGCACGGATACCGGCATAATCGAGTACCACGTTGTCCTTGAACGCCTCCGTTAAGTTGTTATTCCCGGTCTTGGAGAAACTTAGAATCGCTTTCTGTTTCTGCGCTTCCGCAAGCGCTCGCACCATGTCCAAGCCGTCCTTCTGTTCCTGTTGAAGCACCGCTACGCCCTTGTACTTCCCCGACGTGGCCCGGACTGGCTCTGAACCCAGGAACAGCGGTGTCATCACCACCTGGTCGCCTAACACAAAGAAATTGACTGTGGCGTGATGCCCGCTGAATTGCCAGCCCCATGGTTCGTTGGCCGACGGCCTGCCCATGATGGTGATGGAGTACAGCCATTCGCCCAAAAATACGGGGTCCTCAGCAAGTTCCGCGAGCGTCTCGTTCAGACGCATCACATTTCGCGTCAGCTCGAAACCACGAGTGCTCAGCGATGCGCGCATCAGGCCGAAGGCCAAATCGCGCTGTGTTTCAGTCATTTCTTGAAAGCTGATGCCTTGTCGCACATAAAAGTGCTGATTCATCCATTTTTGCCATTGCAGATCGTCGACCGGAAACATGGTCTTCAGAAGCTGGACGTTATCGAGCGAGGTAATGAACCGCTCCGCCGCATTTCGCACAGGTTCCGTGGAAACTCCGCTTGGACTGATTTGGAACAGGCCAGTCATCGCGTCGCCATTGGTCGTGATTCCCCGGAACGGCGCGGCAAGACCTTTCTGTTCCGCCTCCTCTGACATCCGGCGAAAGCGCTCCGCCATTCCAACCGGGTTCTTTTCCTGTCCATAAGCCAACGGCAGGAAAACGAAGGCTGAGATGAGGGATGAAAGAAATGCACGGCGAGAGGCGGCGTCAGGCTCGCCATGGGTATGACCAGGGTGGTGGACCTTTTTGCACACGATTCACCTCGATCCGTGCCAAAGCGCTCGGAACGTATCACAGGCACTCCGCCCCGGCAACCCACGCTGGCAACGCCTATTGGTAAACTAACTGCCAAAATATACATGCTTGATAAAGGCGGAAACGGGAAATTGGCCCACGACCCGCCCACGCCCAGCGTGAATAGGTGGACCAAATGAGAGATACGGCTATCTGCCGCGCTTGCAGGGGCCGTTGCGGCCAAAGACTACATAGCGGGTGTCTGTTTTGGTGCCGCTGGTGGTTTTGTCGAGGCCGAAGCCGAAGGCGTCAAAAAAGGCACCCTTAAGGCTGGGCGTGGAATCCTGGCGAATGCTCACATAATCCCCAAAGCGCGTTGTGCCAACGCTGCTATCCGTGGTGATGTAGACGAGGAAATCCCCCCAGAAGCCCACGACGTGATTCTCATAAAATTTGTTGTTGCCGCCGTACTCGAGGGACAGCCCGACTTCTGCGGTGCATGCATTGGTGGAGAGTGCGGGATAGGCGAACGCGTAGCTGTTGTTCCAGATTTGTACTTGGCGGATGAGGCTGAAGTTGTTGCTTCTATCGAGCGTCACCATCTCGACGTGAGGCTGTTGGAAATTCTTGTCGGTGCCGGCGCTCCATGCAAACCAGAGTTCGTTGGATGAGCGCGTTGCCCCAATTACGGCGTTTCCGGGAAAGTTGGTGAGTTTGTTCACCCAGTTCTGGCCATCGGGCGTCAGCGAGGAAAGCGCGTTGTTGGCCCAACTGGAAGTTCCGATGTCCCGCCAGAAGTACGTGTTCGAACCTTCCGCCAGCGAGAAAACGCGGAGGCTCTCGGAGCTGTTGTTCTGCTGGCCAACCCAGAAGATTTCATTCCCAGTATCCTGGGTGAGGTGGGCGCCCCAAGCGCTGGCGCTATCGGAAGGAGTCGTGTAGTCAAGGCCGATGGTGCCTCCCGCCTTGATCTGGCTCAATGGTGTGCGCGCGACTAAGTGGCCATTGTTGCAGCCCTTCGGGCAGCCCGGCCAGCCGACGTCCCAGCTCATATAGAGATAGTTGTCTCCGACGGAAAGATCCGGGTAATCAAACCCTGTGCCGATGGGCTCGCCGAAAACACCCGGCGTGAGATCCCAATACGTCCAGGCGGTGCCCCCACTGCTGATGATTTGCGCCGGGCTGGCGGACGCGATGCGCTGGCCGTTGGGCTGTTGAACGGCGGCCGCATCGGTGCCTTGCAGAAGCCAAATGAAGCGATCGATGCCCGGAACGTATTGAACAATCTGGTCGCAGCAAAGGCCGACGTTGTCGTTGGGAAAAATCGTAGTCGGATCCAATTTTGTGAAGGTAGCGCCGCCGTCCTTCGAATAAGCGGCATAGAAATTTGCAGCCACGAAGATGACGCCGCCACCGACGGCACCGCTCGGCTCGGCGGTCGTGCTGCCGTTGATGCCCAGGCCGTCGTTGGCGTTGAAGGTGACACCGGGAGGGTCGCCCGGAACCTTGGGCGCCTTTTCTGTCGAGGTACCGGTGGGCGTCGGCTTGCCGGCCACAAACGGGCCAGTCGGAACAGTCCAACGCGAGCCGTTTTCCTCCTCGTCAAAATTGGGTGCGGTATGCGGGTAACGCCCTCCGGATACGTGCTGCGATTCCACTTTGGATGATTTTAACTGCGCGGAGCCTGGCGAAACCGGGGGCAACTTGATTTCGTCGCTCACTCGGAATTCGTGACGGTCATCGTTTGAGGATTTGTCGTCGCGCTGGTCTTTGTCTTGCGTGCGATAGGTGCCATGGACCTCCAGCCGGTATTCCTGCCCTTGAATCAAATGCGAGCTGTTGAAGTCCGCCTGGATGGTTGCGAATTTTTCGGGAGCGAGCTCGATAACCGGCTGAGGAAATGTCGTGGGAGAAAGAAGAGCGGCAGATTCGAGACGGATGGAGTCGATGTCGATGCGCAGTGTGGCGGTTTTGCTCCTGTTGTACAAGCGGGTTGCGACCACCAGCCTGTCCGGAGCTTCTGAGTAATCACCCGACGGCCCCAGAGAAATGATTCGAGGTTCCGCCTCAGGGCGCGCACTGGATTTGAGTAGTCCACCGTAGAACAGAACCCCGAAGACTATGGATACACCGATGGGCAGTCGGTAGCTCTTAAACATGTATTTGCCTCCCACAGTTAACTCGAGTCCGGTCTGCCGCGGAACGACCCTTGCCGACGCGAACCTACCCGCCCCCGGGAAGGGCGACAAAGTGTAGTGACGGGGAGGCGTTGTTCGTTTCAGCCCGGGAGATGAAAAGGGATGCCGGGCACACACCGGGCAGCGCGTGTTCGCCCCGGGATTACTCCACGAGCGAAGAAATGAGGGTATTCAGGTTCGAAGAGTATTGGGAGAGTTCGCGGGGCGGTGGGTTTTGCGTGAATTAGGGCAACGCGGGCTCCCGAGCACGGTGCGGGAAGGCGGACGGACTTCTTTGCAAAGTTGTCCACTAAGATACAGTATTTGCGCGCTGGAAGACGCACACTTCAGGTCTCGCAGTTTTTTCGAAGGAGACTCATGCACAATATTTCAAAGATTTCGTTAGCACTGGCAATTACGCTAAGTGCTTCCACATACGGCCAGGCCCAACAGCAGCCCGCACAGGCGGGCGATCCTGTACCAACATACCGAGTCAGCGTCGTCAGCCGCACGGCGCAGGCAGTGAATTACAGACACCGCAGTGGCGGGACAAAGATTGATTTCCAGGGCACCGACCTCATGCGCAGCGCAAGAGGCGAGGCCACGGTAAACAGCAAGCGCGGGAGGCTGGAAGTCGAGGTTGAATTCTCCGACCTTGAGAGGCCAACAGCATTCGGCAACGAATACCTAACCTACGTCCTATGGGCAATTTCTCCTGAAGGACGTTCCATGAATCTCGGCGAAGTCTTGGTGGGCGACAACCGCCGCAGCAAGCTCGATGTGACAACCGATCTTCAGGCTTTTGCGATGATCGTGACCGCGGAGCCTTACTACGCGGTGCGTCGCCCGAGCAATGTGGTGATCATGGAAAATGTGATTCGCCAGGATACCCGGGGAACTTCGGAGGCCGTGGACGCCAAGTACGAACTGATCGATCGCGGCGGCTACATCCCGACCGGCTATAACTTCGATCCAGTGGTCCTGAATGCAAAGTTGCCGCTGGAATTCTTTGAGGCACGCAACGCAGTACGCATCGCAAAGTCCGCGGGAGCCGAAAGGTATGCCGGCCCGAGTTACGAAAATGCAATCCGCCAGATGAAAGATGCGGATGCCCTCGCCACCAGCGGGCACGGAAACAAGAAAACGCTGATTTCCGTTTCGCGCCAAACAGTGCAGACGGCGGAAGACGCACGCGAAATCGCCATGAAGCGCATTGATTCTGATCGAGCCGAGCAGGAGCGCAACGCGTCAGCGGGACGAGAAGCAAACGCCAACGCCCTAACAGCCGATGCCGTTCGCGACCGCGACGAAGCCGACCGACGGAAGCGAGAGGCGGAAGCTAACACAGCGGGCGCCGTTCGTGACCGCGATGATTCCGACCGCAAGAAGCAAGAAGCCGAAGAAGCTGCCAGACGGGCTCAAGGCGCCCAGGCCAATGCCGAGGCCGACTCCGACCGTAATCGAGCCGCAGCCGCTTCTTCCGAGCAGCAGGCGCTGAATGCCAAGAACGCACAGGCTTCCGCCGAAGCTGATTCCGACCGCAACCGAGCCGCAGCCGCCTCATCCGATTTGAGGGCGCAAGATGCCGTGCGCGACCGCGAAGAGCTGCGCGCAAAGCTGCTACAGCAGTTCAACCTGATTCTCGAAACCCGCGACACGGCCCGCGGCCTCGTCGTGAACATGTCAGATGTACTCTTCGACAGCGGACAATTTACGTTGCGTCCGCTGGCGCGCGAGAAGCTGGCGAAAATATCAGGCATCGTGCTGGCTTATCCAACCCTCATGCTGGCCGTTGAAGGCAATACGGACAGCGTGGGAACGGCAGAGTTCAACCAGACGCTCTCCGAGAAGCGAGCCGAAAGTGTCCGGACCTACCTCACCAGGCAAGGAGTACCAGAAGGATCGACAACTGCCGCAGGATTCGGCAAGTCTCGACCCATTGCTTCCAACGATACATCGGACGGCCGCCAGCAAAACAGGCGCGTCGAGCTGATCGTTTCTGGCGAAGTGATTGGGACGAAGATCGTTTCGATCGTGGTACTGCCAGTTAGCGCATCGTCAACGCCCCGCTAATCGCACCTCAGACAGACGAAAAGCCGGCTCCTCGTGAGCCGGCTTTTTTCTTTGGCCTTCGAATTCTAACCTTACTGTTTAGATCCGCTGTTTTTTCTAGTTCGTTGGAAGGAACGGCGCGGCGAGAACCACCGGGCGACGGAAGGTTATGCCGCCGAATCCCTTTGGCGCGTGGCTTTGACGCCCGAGAGAATACCAACCCCCAGGAGCACGATCGTCCCAACAACAATCCAGTGTGCGGGCAGATGGAGCAGGAATGCGCCGTACATCAGGCCGATGGTCAGGATTACAAATCCAATGGCGTAAAGTAAAAAAGACATGGTGTTTCCTTTCCGCTGCATCGATGAAGCAATGGCGATAGAAAACCGCGTCCGGACGGGCAAACGAGGATGAAAAGCCAAAGCCTTCCTCCACGTTGTTGGGCCTGGAGGAAGGCAGTCGGTCGGCCTAATTCGTGATTAAACTAGTCGCGATCTGGATGGCTATGGCGCCAATTCCAGTAATTGCTCTGCTCGCGCCGGTTATTTTGGTGGAACTCACGATAGTCTCTGTGCCTCTCGCCCAGGTATACGCGGTAGGAACGATCTTCGCGGTCATTCCATTCATGGTAGTCACGATGATGCCGATCGTAGTAGCGAGTATGATCGCCGCCAGTAGTGACAACCACTTCCTGGGCAGCGGCCTTGGGTGCTGCCGATGCAGTGAGAGCCGCAGTGAGAAAAAGAAAACTCAGATATTTTGTTGTTAGGTGCACGTTGTCCTCCGTAAATCGCGAACTCCTAGGTAGGTGTTCTGGCTTGTAACGAGTATGGGCTGAACCTCCCTTGGAGTCTGTGCCATTCAGGACACAAAGACAGGTGCCCGGCCGGCTGAGCGCGGCATTCCTGTTGAATATGGGCATCGATCGAGAGACTGGAGCGATATTTCGAAAGAATGGTGCCGGCGGATGCGAAGGAAGTGCGGTCAGGGTTTCCAGGCGCTCACTTGGCGGGCCATGTCCCAAACCATGTTGTCAAGCGCGAGCCCGATGTCCGGCTGCCCTGTCGCCCGCGTGTTCGTCAGCGCCGCCCAGCAAAACCCGGAAGCCGTGCGCACCATGATAGTCGTCGTTCCGGGCAGGCTGCCGCTATGCCACCAGTTGGGAGCGTTGTTGACGGCCCACCCGCGAGCGTAACCAGAATTCACGGGACTCGGAGTCGTCATCCTTTTGATCGTCTCGGGCTTGAGAATGTTGGCCGTGAATCTGAAGCCGT
>Ga0210410_10003155_pt1 | contig 14679 bp, 11 predicted proteins | sample IncBWC4MmetaG_FD_161058 | JGI IMG/M metagenome (GOLD analysis project Ga0210410, IMG submission 161058) | Forest soil microbial communities from Barre Woods Harvard Forest LTER site, Petersham, Massachusetts, United States - Inc-BW-C-4-M | ecosystem: Environmental > Terrestrial > Soil >... | reverse complement strand
ACAAATTTGTTGGCGCACCCGACACGATTCGAACGTGTGACCTTTGCCTTCGGAGGGCAACGCTCTATCCAGCTGAGCTACGGGTGCGTTACCGGTTGATCTAGCCGATTGCCCCGCTTTCGGCAATGTCCCTGTGAGGGCCGGGAGGGGCCAGGAGCAAGGCCCGAAAGGCAAGCGTCACGCGACCGAATCGTGTCGGGTGCGCCGGAATATCCTCGCGATGACAGATTTGAAGTTGGCGGCAGGCGGCCGGCTTTCACGCCGAATCCGGCGTTCTCAAGAAGCCACTCACCCGGACACCTGGCCCGCATCATTGATGAGCGCGAGCGGCATGATCCGTTCGTCACTAAACGCGGCTGCCGTCAAACGTCGGCCGAAGCACGCGCCCGTATCCAGGTTCACCCGGTTGCTTCGGATATCCGGCTTTCCCGAGGCCGTGGGCGTGTGGCCATGAACGACGAGACGTCCATGATCGGCCGGAGATGATAGAAATGGTTCGCGAATCCACAGCAGGTCGCGCTCCCTTTGTTTGTCCGCTGGAATTCCTGGTCTGACGCCGGCATGAACGAAGAGGCGCTTGCCGTCGTTTCTTGTGAGGGGACGAGATGCCAGCCAGACCTTGTGGGTGTCCGGAATGGCTTCGATATCGGTAACGTCGAAACTTGCCATCGTCTCGAGTCCGCCATTCTGAAACCATGCGGCGCGCTGCGAGCCGGTGGCGTTGGATGCAACGGCGTCGCTAAACAGCTTCTCATGGTTGCCCCTGAGGCAAACAAATTGCCTGGGCGACGAAGCTTCGGCTCTGATCAGGAAATCTACAACCTTCCTGGAATCCGGTCCTCGGTCGATGTAGTCTCCAAGAAACACAAATCGGGACGGCCGGTCTCCGGAATGCTTTTTGCAGCAGGAAAGTAAGCGTATCAGTTGGTCGTAACAGCCGTGGATATCGCCAACTGCATAAGTGATCGTCGTTGGGACCGATGCCAAGTTAAGTCCGTCTCAATTTAAGGCTTTTGCGCCCCTCGTAGTGCTCTTAGGTTCGGCCGCATGATCAGGATTATCGGCGCCAAGGTCCAGAAATATTTTTTCAAAAAGGCCGCGACTCGAGTCAATTTCTCGGGGCCTCGATTGAATCTATCGGATGACAAGTCGACCTCTCCCGAGAACCCTCCCTACCCGAGAATCGGGCATTTCCGGTCGTCGCAAGAGACCGGAACCCCTCGCGCTTCACGGGCGTTTCTCGCCCTCTGCCCGCAGTCGTCGCAATCGACGGCATCAAGCGCCTTGCAGAAGATCATGATGCCATACTCCAGCAGACGGACCAGGCGCTGCGGCTTTATGACTAAGACTATTTTCCATTGGGGCGCGTCGAACGGTGTGACGACCAGAGCCGCTACGTCTGTTCGCTGGATGCAGAGCTCAATCGGGAAGCGGTTGTGGCTCACATCATTCCGAACTGGAAAACCCCCCGTGACCGGCTAGCAATATATTCCAGCCTTCAATATCGTAGGGTCGCCTGCGTTGGTCCTCCAAAGCTGCGAACATGACCCGAGCGTCGGTCGCTGAGTTGGCTGCCGACTGCGTTCGCAAAAAACAAGCGGGAGGGATTTTTAAGACATCTCCCAGCATAAAGAAGACGGGCGAGACTCGGAAACGGGGCAGGCAGGGCGTTGGTCGAAAGAGAAGCTTCTGTCTCCGCAAACTCGCTGGAATCAACGTTTCGCGCCTGCATTCGTCGCGGAGCGCATCAGATTGGCGGTTCGTGCATTGAACTGGCCTGTGCCGGCTCGCACATCCTGCTGGACCTGGGCAAGCCGCTGGATGCCCAGGATCTCGATCCCGCCCTGCTGCCCGCGACGGCTGGTCTGCTGAACGGCGCAGAGCCAAATCTGCTGGGCATCGTCATTTCCCATGGCCACATCGATCATTGGGGCCTGGCGCCTTTGGTGCACAAGACCATTCCCATAGCGATGGGCGCAGCTACGCGCCGGATTCTACATGCGGCGGCGCCGTTCGTGCCGAATCCGTTCACGCCTGAAAATACAACTGAGCTTTCGGACGGCGTGCCCGTGACCTTCGGCCCTTTCACGGTCATCCCCTACCTGGTGGATCATTCCGCGTTCGATGCCTACGCTCTCCTTGTCGAGGCAGGCGGTCGCCGGCTCTTTTATTCCGGCGATATCAGGGCGCACGGCCGAAAGGCCTCGTTGTTCGACCGGATGATGCGAAATCCGCCGCAGAATGTCGACGCGATGCTGATGGAAGGGTCGACTTTGGGGCGTTTGGACGAAAGCTCCCGCTTCCCGACGGAAACAGAAATCGAAGAGCGCCTGGTCGAGCGCTTCAAATCGCCGGGTTTTGTAGCCCTGTCCGCGTCGGCACAGAACATCGATCGCGTCGTAAGTGTCTATCGGGCGTGCAAGCGCACCGGCCGCACTCTGTTGCTTGACCTCTATGCGATCGAAATCCTTCGCGCCACCGGCAATCAGAACTTGCCCGGTCCGGGATGGCCGAATCTTGCGGTTTATGTGCCTCAATATCAGCGCCGGCAGATCGTCAGGAACAGGCTCTTCGATGTGCTCGCGCCCTACAAGGCGGCGCGTATCTACCACGAATATCTCGGTGAGTTCGGTGAGAGAGCCGTGATGCTCTTTCGTCCGGCCATGATGCCGGACATCGATGGCGCCAAGCTGTGGCCGGGAGCGCGCGCGATCTGGTCGCAGTGGGACGGCTATTTGCGAGATGGCCCCGGCGCGAAGTTGAAGGCCGACCTCGAGCAGCGAAAGGTGCCGTTGGAGAGCATTCACACCTCCGGGCACGCAAGTATCGCCGATCTCAAGCGTCTTGCGGCGGCGATTGCGCCCTCAGCCCTCGTTCCGGTCCACACCTTCGAGGGTGATCGCTTTCCCGAATATTTCGACAACGTGGTGCGCCGCAAAGACGGCGAGTGGTGGGAAGTCTGACATGGCAAAGTTTTCGCGACGCTTGCGACCGGAAGCAATTCTGGCGTTGGAAGAGCTCTCAAAATCTCCCCATGACAATTGGTGGAAGGAGCTTCTGCGCCTTTGGGCCCCGGCTGGATCACCTGCCGGACTGCGTCTCGCAATCCGCTCCAACTATATTGATTTTTACCGGATGGGAAACAGAGTCGCGCACGTTAGCTTTGGTCAATGCAAAAAGGGGGAAGCGGCACCGGTCTTCGTAAAGACGCACGCCAAATACGTCCATGGCGAAGATGGGGGCGATAAGGAAGTCGCCGCTCGCAATACATCGGACGGATGGAGTTGGGCCGGGGAAGCCAGACCGATTTCATTCGCGCAAATCGTTGACAACATCGATGATCGAATGGCCGCGCTGCGCAACGGCGCTTACCCGCGCAAGGGTTTGGAAAAACAGGGAGTCGATGACATTCTTGCAAACAATCCCGCGGTGATCGATCTGGAGATGGCGTTGCCGAGAGACCCGACAATCGCGAAGCCTGCTGATGGTGCCCCGCGGATGGATTTGGTCACGCTTGAACGGCACGGCGCAGAGATACGCGTTGTCTTCTGGGAAGCCAAGACGTTCGACGACCCTCGGCTGCGATTCGAGGATGTTGAGGAGGTCGAGGATGGTCGCAAAAAGAAAAACGTCCTTAGGCAGCTCGAAATCTACTCAAACTACGTTCTGGATAAAGATCGCGGCCAAGAGATCGTCGTCGCTTATCGCAATACATGCGTCCTGTTAAAGCGCTTCGCGTCGATGCGCGGAAGCGAGCCTCTCCATCCCGTGGTCGAAGCGGCTGCATCGGAAGAGGCTAATCTTGTCGTTGACTCAAAGCCGCGCCTCGTCATCTTCAGTTCGGAAGGTGGCAAGGACGTGGAGAGTGATCCCTCTTGGACCCGGCACAGAGACAGGATCAAAAACGCCGGCTACGCGATGATCGCGAAGAACCGAGCCGCAGAAATCTCTTTGCCTTTATGGGGGCCCGGCTAGCTGGCTTCGCGCTGGCTCTGAAGCCGGGGATTTTTCCTCAGGCGGGGCCGTCTCAGGTCGAAGCCGTCTGAAGGGCACGCTGAGCGTGGCGGCTGCCGAGTCCGTGCTTCAGCTTCGGGTGGCAACGCTCTATTCAGCTGAGCTACGGGTGCGTTACCGGCTGATCAGCCGGTTGCCCTGCTTTCGGCAATTTCCCCGGGTATACGGCCTTGCGTCCGGATGCTGGGCCATGGCTGACGATCCCGTAATTTCCAGCCCCAAGACCTCCAATATCAAGACCTCCGATATCATGACCTCCAACATCGAACCGTTGGCCCGCGAGATGGCCGAGCGCATCTGCCGCCGCAGCGGCATGGCGGAGGCCGCAATTCCGCGCTGGGTCGACCTGCATTGGCCGTGCGCCGCGGCGATGCTGGAGGCGGGCGTCATGGACGAGGGCGGCGAATGGGTCGAACACCGGGATGTCCGCCTGGGGATGGAAGCCTATCGGGACCGGCTGTCGCGCGCGAAATAGCCCCTGATTTCCGCCCATTACCCTGAGAGAGCCCCTCGCCGCGCCGGGGCGATTGTCCCGCCGGGCGCAGCCTGTAGACTGGCGCCTTCAGGAAAACCGCGCGGCAAAGCCGCCCTCAGGGAGAGAAAGTGCATGCGTCCGCTGGAATTCGGCTGGTATCTGCCCACGCACGGCGACACCACGGCCTATGGCGTGGCCGAGGCCCAGGTGGCGGGCTCGCCCGAATTGTGCGACCGCGTGGTGCAGGCCGCCGAGCAAGCCGGCTTCGAGTATCTGCTGATCCCGGTCGGCTCGACCTGCTGGGAGGCCTGGATCACCGGCGCCTTCATGGCGGCGCGTTCGTCGAAGATAAAACCGCTGATCGCGGCCCGGCCCGGCTACATCAATCCGGTGCTGCTGGCGAAGATGATCTCGACCTTCGACCAGATGTCGGGCGGGCGCATCTGCATTAATCTGATCGCGGGCCAGAACGAAAGCGAAGTCGTGGCTGAGGGCGTGCGCCACGCCAAGGAAGAGCGCTATGCGCTGATGGAGGAGGAGGTTTCGATCCTCAAGGCGCTATGGACCACGCGCGGGCCGGTGCATTTCGAGGGAAAATTCCACACCCTGTCCGGCGCGCATATCCGGCCGCGGCCGCTGCAGCAGCCGTTCCCGAAATTCTATCTCGGCGGCGGCTCGCGGCAGGCCTGGGAAATGTCGGCGAAGCATTCCGACGTGCACCTGTTCTGGGGCGATCTGCCGGAGCGGATCGCGGCGAATATCGCCGAAATCCGGGAGCTGGCGAAGCCCCATGGCCGCGAGAGCTCAATCGGTTTCGGCATGCGGCTGCAGGTGATCTGCCGCGAGGATGAAAGGGATGCGTGGGAGGCCGCCGACATCCTGGTCCGCGACGCAACCGAGCGGCAGAAGCAGGAGATCCAGACGCTCTACAGCAAGTCGGAGGCCAATTTGCGCGTGCAGCAACTCGCCCGCGAGCATGGCGATTTGTTGCTGCCGCATCTATGGACCGGCATCACCAAGGTCCGGCCCGGCGCCGGAATCGCCGTCGTCGGCAACCCGGCGCAATGCGCCGATACGCTGCAGCAATTCATCGATGCCGGCTGCCATTCGTTCTGCCTGTCCGGCTATCTGCACGACGAGGAGGCCGAACGTTTCGGACGGCTGGTGCGTCCGATCCTGGCGCAGAACAATCGCGGCCGGCCGGCGGCGTGAAGATCAGGCCACCGCCGCTGTCATGCCCTGACGCGGGCCGAACAGGCGCCGGACCTCCGGGCCCGGCTTCGCGGCGCTGAACAAATACCCCTGCATCTCGGTGCAGCCGAGCGCGCGCAGCATTTCCATCTGCTCGCGGGTCTCGACGCCCTCCGCCGTCGTCGTCATGTTGCCCGCGGTGGCGATGTTCACCACCGCCTGCACGATGACGGAAGAGCCGCCGATCTCCGCGATGTCGCTCACGAAGCAGCGGTCGATCTTGATCTTGTCGAATGGGAAGCGCTTCAGGTAGCTCAGCGAGGAATAGCCGGTGCCGAAATCGTCCAGCGCGATGCGGATGCCGATGGCGCGGAGCTGATGCAGGATGGAAAGCGCGGTCTCGTCGTCGCGGATCAACACCGCCTCGGTGATCTCCAGCTCGAGCCGGTTCGCGGCAAGACCGGAATCCGCGAGCGCGCCGGCGATCTTCAGCGCCAGCGTCGGGCATTTCAGCTGGACCGGCGAGACGTTGACCGAGACCCCGATATGTTCCGGCCAGGTCGCCGCCTCGGCGCAGGCGGTTCGCAGCACCCATTCGCCGAGCTCGACGATCAGGCCGGTGTCTTCCGCGACGGGTATGAAATCGGCCGGCGAGATCATGCCGCGCTCGGGATGGCGCCAGCGCAACAGCGCCTCGCAGCCGGTGACCTCGTCGCGCTTGAGATCGACCAGCGGCTGGTAGTGGATCTCGAAGCCGCCGTCCGCCAGCGCCTGGCGCAGATCCCGTTCCAGCGTGAGCCGCGCCTTGGCGCGGGCATCCATCGCCGGCTCGAAGAAGCGGTAGGTTCGGCGGCCGTCGGACTTGGCGCCGTACATCGCCAGATCGGCGTTCTTGATCAGCTGATCGAGGTCGGTGCCGTCCTGCGGCGCCATGGCAATGCCGATGCTGGCGTCGGTCGCAAGGTGATGGCCAAGGCATTCATAGGGTTGGCGGATCGCCTCATGAATGCGCGTCACGAATTCGACGACGTCGTGGCTGTCGGCGACGTCGGTCTGGATCACCGCGAACTCGTCGCCGCCCAGCCGCGCGATGTGATCGGTATCCCGGATGCAGCTCCTGATCCGCGCGGCCACCGCCTTCAAGAGTTCGTCGCCGACATGATGTCCGAGCGAATCGTTGATGCCCTTGAACTCGTCGACATCGATATAGAGCAGGGCGAACTGATTGCCCCGGCTGGTTCGCTGCAGTTCGTGTTCGATCCGTTCGCGGAACAGCACCCGGTTTGGCAGGTCCGTCAGCGCGTCATAATGCGCGAGATGCGCGATTTTCTCGTCGGCACGGCGACGCGCGGTAACGTCTTCGACGACGTTGATGATGTAGCGCGGCTCGCCGGCCTGATCCCGGATTCCGATGCGTTTTGAGGTGATGATCAGGCTGCCCGATATCTTGCTTTCCCAGCGGTGCTCGTCCAGCGACAATCCCTCGGGGAATTGCAGCGACCTGTCGTCGTCCGCCGCGATCTGCTCGGCGATCGCCCGCGGAAACAGCTCGAACGGGGTCTTGCCGACGATTGCCTCGTGCGGCAGGCCGAACTGAAGCTCGGCCACGCGGTTGGCCAGCACATAGCGGCGGTCGCGCACGTCCTTCACGGTGATCTGCGTCGGGATATGGTCGATGATCTGGCGCAGGAACGCCGAGGTGCGGTCGCGTTCCTGTTCGAGGCTCCGCCGCTCGGTGATGTCCTCGATCGTGGCGACCCATCCGCCTTGAGCCAGGGGCTTGTTGACGACCTGAAACGAGCGCCCGTCCGCGCTTTTCATGACGCTGCGGGTGATCTTTCCCGCGGCCACGTTGAGCAGGATGTTCGAGCAGAATTCCTCGACGTCGCCATCGAACGATCCGGTTTGCTTGCGATGCCGGATCAGGTCGAAGAAGCCACACCCCGGCTTCACGACCTCGGTCGACAGATTGTACATATCGAGATAGCGCCGGTTGCAGATGACGACGCGCGCGGAAGCGTCATACAGCACGAGGCCCTGCGTCATGTTGTTCAGGGCGGTGTCGAGCCGATGCTTCTCCGATTCCAGCCGTTGCTGGGCTTCCAGGCTTTGCCGGTTCATCTGCCGGATGATCACGAACAGAATGAAGGCGATTAACAGTGCCGACATGACGGCGGCCACGATAAGAAACCGGGTTTGCTCGCGCCAGTCGGCCAGCGCCGACGCGACGGTCTTGGTCGCGACGACCACGATCGGGAAATGACTCAACTCTGCCGCCGACCCAAGCCGGTCCTGATTGTCGACCGGACTTCGCACGCGCAGGGTCTGCTGACCGCCCTCGTTCACCACCTTCGTGAGCAGTGGAGCCGACGTGAATTTGTGGCCGATAATGGCATCGGTGTGCGGATGGCGCGCCAGCATCGTTCCGTCGCGATGGAACATGGAGATCGCGGCGTCCTTGCCAAGTGTTACCGATGAAAAGAAACTTTCAAATTTCGCCGGCGAAATCGCGCGCGAAACCACGCCCAGAAATTCGCCGTTCGGCGCGGTCACCTTGTGTGCGAAGACCGTTTTGATGTCTCCGGTAAAGCGGCTGCGGACCAGTTCGATCTGCAGCTGCTCCGGGCCCGATTTGAGCGCTTTGAAATAGGCGCGATCGGCGATGTTGACGGCTGGAACGACGGCCACCACCGATGAATTGATCAGGGTCCCCTCGGAGTCGTAGACATTGAAGCCTGCGAGCTCCGAAGGCGCGCTGGCCCTGGCCTTCATCGACAGGTGCATTTCCAGGGTCGACATCTGGCGCCTGAACGCGTCGGGCGTTTCCACGCCTGCCGCGTGGATCTGGTCAATGAGGTCATTGAGGGGAACTTCGAGATCGCCCAGCTGCTGGTCGAAGTGGCGGCTGAGCAGCAGCACTGTGTTTTCGAGTTCGCGCTCGCCATTGCTGAGCGCGCGTTCGCGGAACTGGCCGATGATCAGCACCGTGCCGATCAAGAGCGCCGCGACCAGGAGAACGCCGGAGAGGATAAGCCAAAGCACCGGGCCCCGCCGCGACGACGCGGCGGTGTGCTGCGGCGCAGTCGCCGCGGTCCCCGGTATTTCAGCCGCGCCCGATATGCTGGAATCCAATCGCATTCCCGACTCCCCGGGATCATGCATACAATGCACAAATGGCATAACCCGTTAGGAAATCCGGTTACCCGAGGCTTAACAGGTTCTTCCAGACCCCAGGATGATGAGCGAGCATGGAATATTTTGCATTGCGGGATGAAACCGGGCCGGTATCCGGGCGACATTCGCTCCCGGAATCCGGCCTGAAAGCGGTGCATTTTGATGGCACGCGAACGCGCCGTGGAGGCAAAGCTGATGACGAATAATTCCGGCTCTGCGGATTCGCCTTTGCCGGGCAAGGCGTGGCCCCTATTCGCTTCGCTGCAATCCTACAGCCTTCAATTCCTCGCCCGCGACCTGTTCGCGGGACTGACGCTCGCCGCGATCGCCATCCCTGAGCAGATGGCGACCGCCCGGCTCGGCGGGTTTGCCCCGCAACTCGGTTTCTTCGCCTTCCTGGCGGGCTCGCTGGCATTCGCGATGTTCGGGAGCAATCGCTTCCTGTCCTGCGGCGCGGATTCGACCATCACTCCAATCTTTGCCGGGGGCCTGGCGGCGCTGGCCGCCTCCGGCGATCCGCAATACCTGGTGCTTGCGGCGTCGCTGGCGCTGATGGTCGGGCTCCTGCTTTTGTTCGCCGGCATTTTTCGGCTGGGCTGGATCGCGGATCTGCTCTCGATACCGGTAACGACAGGCTTTCTCGCCGGCATTTCCGTGCACATCCTGATGTCCCAGCTGCCCGGAATCCTCGGCGTGGAAGCGCCCGGCGGCGCCATGCTGCAGCGCATGGCGAGCCTCGCCACGCATCTGAACGAAACCAATCCGTTTACGCTCCTGATCGGCATCGGCGTTCTCGCGATCATGGCGCTGTCGGAGCGGATCAATGCGCGCATTCCCGGCGCCCTGATCGGGCTTGCGCTGGCGAGCGCGGCGGTCGTGCTGCTCGGACTCGAAAGCCGCGGCGTCAGCGTGCTCGGCGCGGTCGCCGCCGCGCCGCCGGCGCTTGCGCTGCCGAACATCCCGGCCGGCCGGCTGCCGGGCCTGGTCTCGCTCAGTCTGATCATCGCGGTCGTGGTGATGGTGCAGACGGCGGCGACGACGCGATCCTTTCCCTCCAGTCCCGACGAGCCGCCCGATGTCGACCGCGACTTCGTCGGTGTCGGGGTCGGCAGTATCCTGTCCGGACTGATCGGCGCTTTTCCGGTCGATGCCAGCCCGCCGCGTACCGCAGTCGTGTCCGAGACCGGCGGACGCTCACAGCTCGCGGGTCTGGCCGCCGCGGCGATCGTGATCGCGCTCCTGGCCTTCGGCGCCGCGCTGCTCGGCCGAATTCCGAACGCCGCGCTTGGCGGCGTGTTGATGTTCGTCGCCCTGCGGATCGTCCGCGTCAATCAGATCGTTTCGATTTGGCGGCAATCGCTCGGTGAATTTCTTCTGATCGCGGTGACCGCGGCGGCGATCATCGTGCTGCCGATCGAGCAGGGCGTTGGACTGGGAATAGCACTCTCGCTGCTGCACGGCATCTGGAGCACGACGCGGGCCCGGCTGGTGGTGTTCGAGCGCGTTCCCGGCACCTCGATCTGGTGGCCGTCGAGCCCGCATCTGCCCGGCGAGCGGGAGCCCGGAATCATCGTCGCCGGTTTTCAGGCGCCGCTGTCCTTTCTCAACGCCTATCATTTCCGGCGCGACGTCCTGGAGGCGCTGCAATCCCGGTCGCAAGCGGCGCGGCTCTTCGTGCTGGAGGCGACGGGCATTGTCGAGATCGACTACACGGCGGCGCAGATATTGCGTGATCTCATTCGCAAGTGTCACGCCGATGGAATCGATTTCGCCGTCGCGCGGCTGGAATCGATCCGCGCCCAGGCCGCGTTCGTGCGGTTTGGCATCAGCGAGCTGCTCGGTCCGGATCATTCCTTTCGCAGCGTCGAGGAGGCCATCCAGGCGCTCGGTAAACCGGGCCCGGCCCGGGCCAAATGATGGGCCCGGGGCTTTTGCGGTAGCGGTCTTCCCGGGTTATGAGAGATGGGGTCCACTTGCGGGAGGTCGTTGTGAGGGAATTGCATCTGGTCGCGAGCGCCATGCTTGTCGTTCTTGCATCGGCAAGTTCCCCCGCCTGGACGGCGGACGAAGACGCGCCTCATCATCGACCGGTGAAGGAAGTTGCCAACCTGCGAATTTCGGTCGGCAACCGGGGCACATTGCCGCTTTACGTCTCCGCCGACTGGTCCAATCCATTGCCGGAGATCACGCGCGCGGTTCTGGTTCTGCACGGACGGCTGCGCAATGCCGATGTCTATTTCAAATCCTCGCGGACGGCGCAGGCCGCGGCCGGTGACGCCGGCAAGAGGACGCTCATGATCGTTCCGCAATTTCTAGCCGCAGTCGATGTCGATGCCTATCACCTGCCTGCCGATACACTGCGATGGACGCTGGAGGGGTGGGAAGGCGGCGATCCGGCGCTGGCGCCGACACCGGCGAGTTCATTCGAGGCGCTCGACGCCATCCTGGCCAGATTGGCGGATCGAAAGCTGTTCCCAAACCTCAGGCAGGTCGTGGTGGCCGGACATTCCGGCGGCGGCCAGGTTGTGCAGCGCTACGCGATCGCGGGAAAAGGCGAGCCTTTGCTGGCGCAGCAAGGCGTTGGCGTGCGCTATGTGGTCGCCAATCCGTCGTCCTATGCGTATTTCAACAGCGAGCGACCGGAACCATCGATTGCCGCGAGCTGCCCTGGCTATAACGACTGGAAGTACGGCATGGAGGCGCGTCCCGCCTATCTGGCCGACCCACCGGCTGCCGCGCTGGAGCAAGCCTACGTGGCACGGCGCGTGATTTATTTGCTGGGAACGCTGGACACCAACCCCGATCATCCCGCCCTCGACAAGAGCTGCATGGCGGAGGCTGAGGGACCGTACCGCTATGCCCGCGGTCACGCCTATGCGGCCACGATGGCGGCCCGGGATGCCGGCACGCCGAACCACAGCGTATGGGACGTGAAAGGTGTCGGGCACGACGGCGACAAGATGCTGACCTCTTCCTGTGGCCTCGAGGCGCTGTTCGATTTGCCCGGCTGCGACGATTAGGCGGCGGCTCCCTTTTTGATCGACGTCAAAGCTCTCCGCGAACGTTCAGGCATCGTTGGTTCATGGCGTTTTACAGATTTCATGTGTGCGATCCCGTCAAGCGCATTGACGGTCATGGTCACGACGGCGCGGCGTTGGCGGACGATATCGATGCCATGCTGTTCGCCGCCGGCATCATTCAGCGGCTGATTCGGGAATATCCTTCCGTTCCCCGAAACTGGGCGATCGGGGTCAGCGAGGAGACGCGTCAGGTCGGTGTTTTGTCGTTCGAGGCCGGATTGCAGGTCTTGCTGCGGCCGCATTGGGTCTGCGACCAGCCCAGCGAAGCGCATGAGGGCTGGCGCTGAACCGATCAAACCCTAGGCAGGAACGATCTCCTTGCCGATCGGCCAGAGTGCCAGACCCGCGAGTTTGAGGTGCGCCCAGGCGAAGGGAATGCCGATAATGGTCACCGCCAGCACGACCGCGGTGACGAGATGCGCGAGCGCCAGCCACCAGCCCGCCAGCACCAGCCAGATGAAATTGCCGATCAGGCCGAGCGGTCCGGTGCCGATGTCGGGGCGGCCGGTCAGGCTATCGCGGCGCACCGCCTTTTGCCCGAACGGCAGCAGCGTATAGCCCGCGATCGTGAACGCGGCCTTCGCCCAGGGCAGGCCGATAATGGTGATGGCCATGATGATGCCGGCGATCACCCAGCCCAGCGCCATGTAGAGGCCGCCGAACACGATCCAGAGCACGTTCAGCAATATCGAAACAGGCTGCATGCGATTTCTTCACAAGCTGGAGTGACGTATCGATCATATAGCGTTTTCGACCGAAGTGGATACCGGTTCGCGTCAAGAAAACGCGTCAAACAAAGAGTCAAGAGCTTCGGTTCCGATTCCTTGAACCGATCAAGCTCTAGAACGACGGTGCGGACAATCAAACCGAATTGCGTTCAATCCGAGATCAGAACTTCGCCTTCAATTTCCACGGGCAATGCTCCCTATTTCGACTTGCGCGGCGGGTTGCGCAATCGTCCCACCACGCCGGTCGGAAAGAAATAGACGCTGGCAATGAACAACAGCCCGAGCCACAGCAGCCAGCGATCGGGGTGCAACAGTCCCGGCAGCAGGGGCAGGCCTGCCTCGGCGGCGGCGTTGGAGGCAGCCCCCATCAGCGCCTGCAGATAGTTCTGCGCCAGAATGAAGATCGTGGCGCCGATGATCGCGCCGTAGATCGTGCCCATGCCGCCGATCACCACCATCAGGAGGATATCCAGCATGATGGAGAAACTCAGCGAGGTGTCCGGCCCGGCGTAACGCAGCCACAGCGCGTTCAGCATGCCGGCACCGGCCGCGACCAAAGCGGCGATACAGTTGGCGTAGGTCAAATGGAACACGGTGCGAAAGCCGAGCGCCTCGGCGCGGAAGCGGTTTTCCCGGATCGCCTGCAGCACCCGGCCGAACGGCGAATTGACCACGCGCAGCAGCGCCAGGATCATCGCGGCGCAGCCGACGAAGATGAGATAATAGGTCAGCACGCGGCCGTTGAGCTCGAAGCCGAGCGTGCCCCTGGAAATCAACACCGTGCCGGGCCGCAGCAATTCCGGGAGCTGGAAGCTGCGGCCGTCCTCGCCGCCGGTGAGCCATGACAGCTGCGAGGCCAGCACCAGAAAGGCGGATGCCACCGCAAGCGTGATCATGGCGAAGAAGATCGCCTCGACCCGCAGCGAGAACAGTCCGATGGCGAGCGCCAGCGCCACGGCCAGCGGCAGGCCCATCACGACACCGGTTACGACCGCGGCCCAGTTCGGTCCCATCGCATAGAGCGCGATCGCGATCGCGTAACTGCCGATGCCGTAGAACATGGTGTGCGCGAACGACACCGAACCGGTATAGCCGAGCAACAGGTCGTAGGACGCCACCAGCGCCGCGAAGATGCAGATCTTGGTAGCGACGTTCATCGCTTTCGCGCCGGGAAACACCAGCGGCGTGACCGCAAGGGCGGCGATAATGACAATGAGGATGAGCGAGAGCGCGCGGCTGCGCGGCGGATCGCCGGAAAGGATCATCATCGGCAGGCCTTCATCGACTTGTCACCGCATAAAGCCCGCGCGGGCGCCACATCAGGATCGCGACCATCAGCAGGATGTTGGAGACCAGCGCCAGTTTCGGCACCAGGAAGCCGCCGTAATTGGCGACCATCGCCACCAGCAGCGCGCCGATGAAACAGCCGCCGATCGAACCGAGGCCGCCGATGATCACCACGATGAAGACCAGAACCGTGAGATCATTGCCCATCGAGGCGTGCACCTGTTCGCGGTATAGCGCCCACATCACCCCGCCGAGCCCGGCAAGGCCGGAGCCGACCATGAACACGCCCAGAAACAGCCGCCGGATCCGGTAGCCGAGCGCTTCCACCATCTCGCGGTTTTCCACGCCGGCGCGGATCAGAAGCCCGATCTTGGTGCGGTTCAGCACCAGCTGAATCCCGCAAAACACGATCAGGCCGACCAGCATCGCCAGCAGACGGTATTTGGCGATGGCGATGTCGCCGATGATGAAGGAGCCGCGCAGCGAGGTCGGCAGCGGCAGCGGGATGATCTGCGGCCCCCACAGCGCATACAGCGCCTGCTCGGCCACGATCAATCCGCCCGTCGTCATCAGGATCTGCTTCAGATGCTGGCCGTAAACGGGAAGGATCAGCACCCGCTCGACCACCAGTCCGAGCGCGCCGGAGACCGCCATCGCCAGCACGGCGGCCGGCGCCAGCACCGCCAGGTTTATCAGCAGCGAGTCGGCCTGCACCCAGCTCGCGAGCGGC
>Ga0210410_10003154_pt1 | contig 14679 bp, 8 predicted proteins | sample IncBWC4MmetaG_FD_161058 | JGI IMG/M metagenome (GOLD analysis project Ga0210410, IMG submission 161058) | Forest soil microbial communities from Barre Woods Harvard Forest LTER site, Petersham, Massachusetts, United States - Inc-BW-C-4-M | ecosystem: Environmental > Terrestrial > Soil >... | reverse complement strand
CAGGAGTGACAGCATCGGTCGCGGAAATCGGCAAATAGCACCTCGCGCAGTCCCTAGAGAACTGGCAGCAAGGTACCGCTATACGCGAGTCAGGTCAAATGATATTTGTCGTAAGAATTCGTAGCCGGTCTTCTACTCGTAGCGCAGCGCTTCCACTGGGTCCAGCTTCGATGCCCGCAATGCCGGAACCAATCCACTGAGCACGCCAACGATCAGCAACACCAGCGTGGAAAGGGTCACGGTCATTAATGAGATTTGCAGATGGATATCACCTTTCCCGGATTCGTCTTCAAAAAGCGGTCCCATCAGCGGCAAGGTCCCCACGGCTGCGGCAATCGCGTAGGACAGAAGCACACCGATGGCGCCGCCCAACAACATGATCAGCAAGGTCTCAGCCAGAAACTGGAACTTGATGTGACGCTTCCTGGCGCCCAGGGCGCGGCGCAGACCAATCTCTCGAATGCGCTCATCGACTGAAACCAGCATAATGTTCATGACTCCAACACCGCCGATGCCCAGCGTCAGTGTCCCAACAAACGTGAGCAGTACCTGCAATCCGATAGTCAGTGCGTCAATGACCGGACGGAACTCGTCGCGCCCGAACATCTGGATAGCCTTCGGATCAGTCGGTGAGAACTGCTGCCGCGTTGCCACTGCCGCGAGCACCTGGGCCATCGCTTTCTTTTCAAACTGCGGCGCCACCGGCGCAAAGATCATGACGGCGGCGTCCCGTGTATTCCAAAGATCACCCGCGGCTGAATACGGGATCCAGACTGATTCGTCATCGCTGCTGAAGTAATTGCTGAGCTGAATCTTGCGCGCCATGATGCCGATCACGGTGAAGCGTACGCCGCCAATCGTGACTGTCTCACCCACCGCCGGACGTCCGCTGAACAGTTGTTCCCGAATGCGTCCGCCGAGAAAAGCTACGCGCCGCCGTTCGAGTTCGTCAGTGGCATTGATCCATCGCCCCTCCGACGGGATCTCGTTACGCATCTCTCCATATTCCGGGCAGACACCGCGGATCGCGGCGGTCCCGACCATCCTGTCACCGTAAGCAATTCCCGGGCGGCGCACGGTTTCCAGGCAAACATGCCTTACCAGAGGTGCGGTTTCCTTCACCATGTCCACGTCGGCCTGCTCGAAGACGACTTTCTTGCCCGCCCGCTGTCCGCCGGGCTGTTCGCTGGTCTGCTGCGGCCAACAGATGACCGCGCTCTTGCCGAAAGCATCGAAGCCGCCCACCAGGATTCTGCGAAAGCTGCTGCCATAAGCGATGAGCAGCGTGACCGTAGTGATTCCCCACACGATGCCCAGCATGGTCAGCAAGCTGCGCGTGGTGTTGCGCTTGAGCGCGATCCAGGCTTCGCGGATGATTTCAATCAACATAGGTGAGAGACGACTTCCTTTGTGTACCTTCGCGACCTTTGTGGTTAAAGCTCTTTCTACCCTCCCGCTTCAAATCTAAGCGCCTCGATAGGATCGACGGAAGCCGCTTTCCGCGCCGGATAAAGCGCGGACATCACGGCGATGGCTCCCAGCAGCCCACAAGCGATAAGCCCCGACCGCCACGTCGGCAGCAGTCCCGCAAAGAAGGCAGGCATAGGCAACAGATCGACGAGCGAGCAGATTCCGTAAGCCACGCTCAAACCGATCCCGCCGCTAAGAACGGCGATGAGGAGCGCTTCCAGAAAAAATTGCCGCAAGATGGTATGCGCGGGCGCGCCCAGAGCCTTGCGCACTCCAATCTCGCGCGTGCGTTCGCGCACCGCCACCATCATCACGTTCATCACTCCAAGTCCGCCAAGAAGCAGCGTCACCACGCCTACCGCGCCCAGGAAGTACTTCATGCCGTCGGTCATCTGCCGAAACGCTTGCGCCTCCTGCACCGTGTCCCAGATAGGGCAAGCCTCTTTGTCATTTGGATCAAAATTGTGCATGTGCCCCAGCGCCACCCGCACTTCCCGTTTACAGCTCTCATGCTGTGCCACAGATTTGGGCGTGACCAGCAACTGGTCAAAAGTATGAGGAGTGCCCGGAGGCTTGTCCGGAAAGTCCCGCCGCATGGCTCCGAAGGGAAGGAAAATCTTGTTGACGTCCCAACCGTCGTAGCTCGAATCTTGCTTCTTTTTCGCCATCACTCCGATCACGACGTAAGGGAAATCGTTCAGATAGACGTTCTCGCCGACGGGGTTGCGCCCAGGGAAAAGTTGCTTAGCCGCGTCGCTGCCCAGAAAAGCCACGCGGCGGCCTTCGCGAGTGTCTTCCCAATCGTAGAATCGCCCCTGGCCGACATTGAGGCTACGAATCTCCTGAAACGGCGGTTGCGAACCCGTGATCAGGAAAGCCGCATTGTTGTAGTTGCTGTGGGCGCGGACATCGTTCTGCTCCAGTTCTGGAATGGCGTATTCACAGTCTGGCGAGTCGGCCTGTACCGCCGCCACGTCAGGATCTTCCCAGTGCACCGTTCGCCCCGCCCGCGCTCCTCCTGCTTGCAAGCTGGTACGGCCGTGGAAAACGATCATCACGTCCTTGCCCAGGGTTCTGGCTTGATCCTCCTGGCCCTTGCGCAAGCCCTCGCCTGCCGCCACCATCAGGACAATAGAGACGATTCCCCAGGCGATGCCAAACATGGTGAGAAACGTCCGCAGCTTGTGCGACCACAAGGTACGGAGCACATCGCCAATAAGATCGCTCAGAACCATGCCGTTGCGTTGGACGCGCCAACTGGCAGAACGTAAGCCAAAGGGCGGCGTCCTAGTGATACGGCAAAAGTCTGGGGATTGTTGCAGAAATCAGGTTGTAGAGCCGCAGCGTCTTGCGCCATCGATCAGCTGGCAAGGAGACGTAGCAAGTTACGTCTCTACAGTGCAGGGGCGGGCTTTTTCCATCCAGATTTCTAATTCTTTCAGCGCCAGCCCACATTGCAGACGATGCCGCTCCTGGCGGTCCCGAACTTTTCGATCGAGCGGCGGCAGAAGGTCAAAAGTTATGTTGGCCGGCTGAAATTTCCTGGGGTCCGCGTGGGTGATGTAATTCATCAGCGATCCAAACGCCGTAGCCCGAGGGGGCGCGACAGGCTCGGCGCCGCTTGCCACGGCCGCCGCGTGAATTCCCGCCAGGAGCCCGGCGGCGATCGATTCCACGTATCCTTCAACTCCGCAAATCTGTCCCGCAAACAAGACCTGCGGATGTTCCTTCATCTGCAAGGTCTCCGTGAGCAGCGTCGGCGAGTTGATGTAGGTGTTGCGATGGATCTGCCCGTAGCGCAGGAAGCGGGCGTTTTCGAGTCCAGGAATCAGACGCAACACGCGCGCCTGCTCGCCGAATTTCAAATGGTTCTGGAAGCCCACCAGGTTGTAGGAGTCCGCCCGCAGATTTTCCTGTCGCAATTGCACCGCGGCATAGGGAATGCGCCCAGTGCGCGGGTCCTTCAGCCCAACCGGCTTCATAGGGCCGAAGCGCAGTGTGTCACGGCCACGCCGGGCGATCTCCTCGATGGGCAGGCAGCTTTCGAAATAATTCAGCTTCTCCCACTCGCGCTCTTCGACCGATTGCGCCGCCAGCAGCGCATCGTAGAACCGGTCATATTCTTCTTTGGACATGGGGCAATTGATGTAGTCAGCCGAGCCTTTGTCATAACGCGCCGCCAGATACACCTTCGCCATGTCAATGGAATCGGCCTCGACGATGGGGCTGATCGAATCGTAGAAGAACAGGTGGGAAGCTCCGCTGAGCCGTCCGATTTCCTGCGAAAGAGCATCCGAGGTCAACGGGCCGGTGGCGACGATGGTGATCTGATCTTCGTCAATCTCTGTGACTTCTTCGCGCCGTATCGTGATCAGCGGCTCGCGCGAGATTGCTTCCGTTACGCCAGCAGCAAATGTCGCGCGATCCACGGCCAGCGCATGTCCGGCGGGAACTGCGCATTCCCGCGCGATCCCCAGCAGCAACGATCCTACCCGCCGCATTTCTTTTTTCAACAGCCAGGGCGCGGTGTTTTCCGTGTCTGACTTCAAGGAATTCGAGCACACCAACTCAGCGAAATCCCCGGTTTGGTGCGCCGCAGTCGAGCGCACCGGACGCATCTCGCACAGTTCCACACCGACGCCGCGACGCGCACACTGCCATGCTGCCTCGGTTCCCGCCAATCCTGCGCCGACGATTCTCACCTGTGGCATTACGCAAGCTCCGCCAGTAGCTGCAGCTTTTCGTCTTTGAGCAAGGTCAACCGCCAATCATCCAAAAACTCAACGCCCAGCGACTCGTAAAATTTGATGGCCGGTTGATTCCAATCCAGCACCTCCCAGCGCAAAGCGTGGCAGCCCTCGCGTGCGGCGATGCTAGCCACCGCTGCCAGCAGGCCTTTGCCGACCTTCCGCCCGCGGAATGCCTCACGGACAAACAAGTCCTCCAGAAACATCTGCGGTCCTCGCCAGGTGCTGTAGAAATCAAAGAAAAGCGCGTACCCCGCCAGTTCCTGGTCCCAATATGCAAGCAACACACGGAATTTGGGCTGGGGGCCAAAACCGTCCCGCGCCAGCTCTGCTTCTGTAATTAGCACCTGGTCCAATTCATTCTCATACGCAGCCAGTTCCCGTATGAGTTTCCCCAACAAGGGCACGTCTTCAACCGTAGCAGCGCGAATAGAAAGCATCACAAATTCCTGTAGAGACGTTGCTCAGCAACGTATCGGGCACAACGAATTAGGTTTACGAGGAGCGATCCACTTCTTTGCGGCCGACCAGAGCGTGAGCCGACCCCTGCTTTATTATACGGAGTGCGATTCTCATTCTCCGCGAGGTTCTCATGGCACGCATTTCCTTAGTCGAAGCTGAAAACGCCACTCCCGAAGTAAAAGAAATTTACGAAAAGACTCTGCGCGGCAAACCGGGCAATGCGCAAAAGGCGCTAGCCCATCGCCCGGACATGCTGAAGAATTTTCTTGCGTTCTACGCCAGCGTGGGAAAATCGCTAGACCGCAAGCTGTACGAGATGATCTATCTCCGCGTCTCCTTCCTCAATGGCTGCCACTACTGCCAGCAGCATCACCTCGCGTCGTCGAAACGAGTGGGGTTAGCCTCAGAAGACTGGAAGGCGCTGAAGGATAGTAACAACGCTCGCTTTTCTGAGAAAGAACAAATCGCTTTAGCCTACGCGGAAAAGCTCACCCGCGCTTCGCGAGACGTCACCGACGCCGACTTCGACAAGCTGAAGAAACATTTTTCCGATGCGGAGATCGTCGATCTGCACCTGCTGGTTGGCCTGACTAACCTGACCAACCGGTTCACCGATCCGCTGGGCCTGGAGCTGGAGTTTCCAGAAGAGAAAATCTAGATCCGCCACGGATCTGGACGGATTTACGCGGATCAAACAAAGCTGAGGATTTATCCGTGATAATCCGCGCAAATCCGTGGCCATGTCTTTGCTACAGAATCACCCGCTCGTCCCCCACTCGCCGGGTCACGTGCTCCCGGTCCAGATACTCCAGCAAGGGAATGGCATACTTGCGGCTCACTCCGGCCAGGTCTTTGAAGCGTGCCACATCAAGCTTTGGAGACTTAATTTTCTCCGCAGCCATGCGCTGACGGAGATCGACAAGCGCATCCCGATGAAAGACCAGGTCATCTGAAACCTTCACCAGAATCTTGTCGCGCAGCAAAAGTGTGACAATTTTCTGCGCCCGCGCCTTGTCCACCCTCAATCCCGCAAGCACATCTTTCAACGCAGGTACTCTAAGCCCGGCGTTCGCGAACGCCGCTTCGATGATCTTCTTCGACTCCGCTTCTTCGTCTTTCATCGCCACGCCGCGCCCCGGCAGGCGTACCAGTTCGCCGGCAAGTTCAATCTTCTTCGCCCGAAGCGCCTCGTCAAACACATGGGCAAAAACCGTCGGCGTCACCTCGGAAAAACGTCCACGCAATTCTTCCTTGCTCATGCCGGTAACCAGCGCATTGTGCTTATGAAAGGCATCGAGAGCGGAAATGAAATCTTTCCGAACGTGCTCCAACGCCGGCCTAGAGATGAAAATGTCGCCGATGCGCACAAGCTCCGGGCTAGCCGAGACCCCAGAAATAATCTGTTGCACCCGCCAGCCGGTGCGAGCCACCGCTTCCGCAATGCCCAGACCTCGGGCCCCGCTTGCGTTCACGCGGGTGCGCAACATGCCGGCTCGCAATTCCTCGGTAAGCATCTTCAGCAAATGAGCGTATTCATTCGCGTCTTTGATTCTCTTCGGAGGAGTATTCTCGACCGCCACACCACCGCCACAAGTGACCACGGGAGAAAACTGGCGAATGATAAAACGATCTCCCGGCAACAGCAGCGTGGGTTCGCTCAGCCGCAGTTGCGCGAACGCGCTCTCGCCCGGTCGCACCTGCTTTCCGCCGTAAAGCACAACCGTGGCGATGGTTTCCGACGTGTATGAGTGGAAGTGAACGCGGGCCCGGTCCTTCAGAGGTTTCGCAGATGTTAGCAGAGACAGTTCCACATCGACGCGGGAAGTCGCCTGAAAAGTCGAAGTCGGAGCGAGCACCATTCCGCGCGCCACTTCTTCTGTAGTCACGCCCGCAAGGTTAACCGCCGTCCGTTGTCCAGCCACAGCCTGTTCCGCCGGTTTTCCGTGCACTTGAACCCCGCGCACACGCACTCTTCGCCCGCCGGGAAACACCTCAAGTTCATCTTCTTTGCGGATGGTGCCGGAAACCAGCGTCCCAGTGACCACCGTGCCAAATCCTTTCATGGTGAACACGCGATCAATCGGAAGACGCGCAAGTGCGCCGGAGTCTCTGGCAGGAACCTCCGACGCGACTCGCAGCAAGGCGAGCCGCAGTTCGTCGAGTCCGGCGCCGGTCAGCGAGCTGACCGCGACAATAGGGTTGGGATGCGCGAGAAACGATCCACTCAGGAATTCTTCCGCCTCCGCCTGCACCACCTCTAACGTCTCCGGATCGACGGCATCGGACTTGGTCAAGACCGTGATCCCGCGGCGCACCGAGAGCAATCGGCAAATGTCGAAATGTTCGCGAGTCTGCGGCTTGATCGATTCGTCGGCCGCAATCACCAGCAGCACCAGATCAATCCCACCTACTCCAGCCAGCATGTTGCGCACAAAGCGCTCGTGTCCCGGTACATCGACGAAACCCAACCGCAAAGTTTCGCCATCAGCCATGGGCAAATCAAGATTGGCAAAGCCAATGTCGATGGTAATGCCGCGCCGCTTCTCTTCCTCAAGCCGGTCGGCATCAATACCGGTCAGCGCTTTCACCAGCGCGGTTTTGCCGTGATCAATGTGCCCAGCCGTGCCTACGATGACGGACTTCATTGGGGACAGTATAGAAGCTCAGAGTTGAACTGACCGGCACCTCGGTGTTTATAGTTGCAATGCTGTGAGCTCAGAACAACGGCCTCCATGCGCTCAATTCCCAAAGTGGGAACATATCTTAGAGATTGTGTTGAGCGTCACAGCCAGTTCCAGTGGAAGGTGCATACAATTCGTCTTGTAGCAGGCACGGCTTCGGAGGACACTCCCGGTGTGGGTACTGGGCACGCTTGCCAAGCGTTGGACGGCTGCTTGCAGCCTGAGGGGTTCGATTCCCCTATCCTCCGCACTACCCGTCCAACCAAATCGGAGCTTGTAGGTTGAGGGCCATGTCCTTTGAGTTCTTGACACTAGGTCAGACACGGCGCTAGTCTTAAATTGCTTGGCAAGCGTGCGCGGTTTCCGGCACGAGAGTTCGATGAAAGCCCCGTTTTCACACGGGGCTTTTTCGCGTCGCTGCTCTTTGGATCGTCACACAGAAGAAAGCCTGCTTCCCTAGTCTCGCCCCAGATGCGACAATAGTATTTCCTCATGACCACAGCCTCCACCCTTGCCATCACTCCAGAAGTCGTCCGGGAGCACGGCCTCACGCCGGAAGAATACGAAAAGATCCAACAACTTCTGGGTGGACGCGAGCCCACCATCACCGAACTCGGCATTTTCAGCGTGATGTGGAGCGAGCACTGTTCCTACAAATCTTCCCGCGTGCATCTGAAACGGCTGCCGACCCGCAGCCGGCGCGTGGTGCAGGGGCCGGGCGAGAACGCGGGCATCATCGACATCGGAGACGGATGGGCCTGCGCCTTCAAAATCGAATCGCACAATCATCCCTCGTTCATCGAACCATTCCAGGGAGCGGCCACCGGAGTTGGCGGAATCCTGCGCGACATTTTCACCATGGGAGCGCGCCCGGTTGCGGTGATGGATTCCCTGCGCTTCGGTCCAATCAAGAATCCCTTGGAGACGGGCGCCTCGCCCGTCTCTGCCGAGCCAAGCGAGGCCGTGCGGTCGGAGAAATCTCTTACCACACAAGCTGAGATTCACAAGAATCATTCCCTGCTCGAAGGCGTGGTCAGTGGCATTGCCTCATACGGAAACTGTTTCGGCGTGCCCAACCTCGGCGGTGAAACCAAATTCGAAGCCTGCTATTCAGGAAATCCTCTGGTGAATGCCTTCGCCATGGGACTGGTGCGCCGCGACCAGATTTTTTACGCAAAAGCCGCAGGCGAAGGCAATCCGGTGATTTATGTCGGATCGAAAACCGGCCGCGACGGCATTCACGGCGCCACTATGGCTAGCGAAGAATTCAGCGAAGCTTCCGAGGCCAAGCGCCCGAATGTCCAAGTCGGCGATCCGTTTCTTGAGAAACTGCTGCTCGAAGCGTGCCTGGAAGCCATGCAGGCGGGCGCCATCGTTGGCATTCAGGATATGGGCGCCGCAGGTCTAACCTGCTCCACCTGCGAGATGGGCGCCCGCGGCCACGTCGGAACCGAAATCGAACTCGACCGCGTGCCCCAGCGCGAAACCGGAATGAGCGCGTACGAGATCATGCTCAGCGAGTCCCAGGAACGCATGCTGCTGGTCGCGCAAAAGGGCCGCGAAGATGAAGTCTTTCAGGTATTCCAGAAGTGGGGGCTCGACGCCGTCGAAATCGGCCATGTCACCAACGATGGCAAAATGCGCGTGCTCCACCACGGCAAGGTTGTCTCCGAGATTCCCAACGAAGCGCTCACCGACGACGCACCGGTGTACAAGCGTCCACTGGAACGATGGGAGCCGCCGGTCCCGCGGGAGATGCCCCAACACATCAAGCTGGCTGAAGCGGGAGATCTAACCGCCAATTTCAGGCGCTTGCTGTCGAGCCCGAACATTTGCGGCAAGCGTTGGGTGTGGCAACAATACGACCACATGGTCCAGACCAACACGGTCGAGGGCCCCGGAGCGGGCGACGCCGGCGTGATCCGCATCAAGAATTCCGATCCCCAGGCCTCCCAGCGCGGGCTGGCGATGGCGCTCGATGGCAATAGCCGCTGGTGTTATCTCGATCCCCAGCTCGGAGCGATGCACGCCGTGGCCGATGCCGCCCGCAATGTGGCCTGCGCCGGCGCGACTCCCGTGGGCGCGACCAATTGCTTGAACTTCGGCAATCCCGAAAAGCCTCACATCATGTGGCAGTTCTCGAAAGTGATCGATGGCATCACCAAAGCCTGCGAGGAACTGGACGTTCCGATTACCGGCGGCAACGTCAGCTTCTACAACGAAACCCTGGGAGAAGGAATCTATCCGACGCCGGTGATCGGGATCGTCGGCATACTCGACGACGTTCACAAAGTCGTGACCCCAAGTTTCCGCGAGCCGGGACGTGCTCTCGTTCTGCTGCGTGCTTCGGAGCCAGGCGATCTCACCGACGCCGAATCCGAGTTCGGCTCGTCCGAGTACGCCAAGGAGATCCTGAGAGCAGTGTGGGGATTCCCTCCCGCACTGGAGTTGGACCGGGAGGCAGCACTACAGAAAGCCGTCGTCGAAATGATCGGGACCGGCCTGGTCGAATCCGCCCACGACTGTTCCGAAGGCGGCATCGCGGTCACGCTGGCGGAGTCAGCTTTCCCCAACGCCGTTGGAGTCCACGTGAATCTGACATCGCTAGGGTTGCCGTCCGAGTACGTTCTGTTCGGCGAGGACGCAAGCCGCATTGTGATCTCCTGCGACCCGAGCAAGCTTTCACGAATCAAACAAGCAGCAATAAAACACGGCTTGTCCGTCGAAGAGATTGGCGAAACGGTTTCGGCGGCAGAAATAGAGATCAAGCTCGATGGCCGAGTAGTAGTCTCGGCGACTGTCAGTCAGGTGCGTAATGCTTATGAAGGCGCACTGGAGGCGGCATTACGGGCCGAGCCGGCAAGCGCCAAAGCTCTTAATCGCAGAGTACGCGGAGAAGTGCCGCAGAGGACGCAGAAAAAAACTGAGGAGCGCAGTTCGGCGTGAAGGTTCAAGCTAATGGCCAAAGGCTAAGTGCTAAATGCTAATTTCCGATAAATTTCGCGACGAGTGCGGAGTGGTCGCCATCTATGCCCACCCCGAAGCGGAGAAGCTTGCTTACCTGGGTCTGCACGCCCTGCAACACCGCGGACAGGAGTCGGCCGGCATCGTAACCTCCGACGGAATGGCGCTGCATATGCACAAAGCCATGGGCTTGGTCGCCGACATTTTCCAGGAACACGTTCTCGCCCAACTGCCAGGCACGCTGGGCATTGGTCACACGCGCTATTCGACCGCCGGAGACTCAGCCCTGCTGAACGCCCAGCCCATCATGGTGCAATCCAACAAGGGCATGATGGCGCTGGCGCACAACGGCAACCTGGTGAACGCGCAGGATATTCGCCATCGGTTGGAGAGTCAGGGATCAATTTTTCAGACTAACAGCGACACCGAAGTGATCGTCCACCTGATCGCGCTCTCCAAAGAGCAGACTTTGCCCGAAGCCATCGCCGACGCGTTGCGCCGAGTCGAAGGCGCGTTCTCTCTGGTCATGATCAGTCCCGACCGCATTTTTGCAGCGCGCGACCCGCGCGGCTTTCGGCCGCTCGCCATGGGAAGGATTCCAGCGCAGGGCGGCGAGCAGCAGGACACCATTGTGTTCGCCTCCGAAACCTCGGCCTTCGATCTGATCGGCGCCACATTTGAGCGCGATGTAAAACCCGGAGAACTCGTCATCGTCGGTCCCGAGGGAATCACTTCACGCGCCTATACTCCCGCGCTCGCGCAATCGAGCTGCATCTTCGAGCACGTATATTTCTCGCGGCCTGACAGCCTGGTGTTCGGACGGGCGGTGCAGGAGAGCCGCGAAGAATTGGGACGGCAACTGGCGCGCGAAGCGCCGGCGGAAGCCGACATCGTGGTTCCCGTGCCGGACTCCGGCGTAACAGCGGCCATGGGCTATGCCGCCGAAAGCGGCATTCCGTTTCGATTCGGGCTGATCCGCAATCACTACATCGGACGCACTTTCATCGAGCCGAGGCAAAGCGTGCGCGACTTCGGCGTGAAGCTCAAAATAAATCCCGTGCGCAGCCTGCTCGAAGGCAAGCGCGTCGTGCTGATCGACGATTCCATCGTGCGCGGCACCACCAGCCGCAAGATCGTCCGCATGGTCCGCAACGCCGGAGCCCGGGAAGTGCATATGCGCATCTCCTGCCCGCCAACAGTTTCACCCTGCTTCTACGGCGTCGACACGCCTTCAAAGAAAGAACTCATCGCCGCCAACAAGTCGGTCGAAGAAATTCGCGAATTCATCGGCGCCGATTCGCTGTCTTACCTCTCGCTCCCGGGGATGAAGAAAGCCTGCGGCGATGGCGAGAAAACCAACTACTGCACGGCCTGCTACACCGGCGTCTATCCCACCAACTGGGTTGACGTCGAAGAAATTCAACCTGCGAGTATCAGCAAACGGTAACTAAAAATTCGCGCGGACGCCGAGCTGCGCAGCGAACGGAATCCCGACGGTGGTGCCGGGTCCGAAGAAATCCCCCAGAGCGCCGCCGGGCACGCGCAGTTGGTTCAAGCTGGTAATCGGCGTCGTCGCCGTACAGCCGGGGTTTGCGCAGATATCGGTGACGTTGCCGGACGCCGCCTCAGCCGGCGGAACATTTGAAAGTGCGGCCACGTTGGCGACATAGTTGGCGCCCGGATTGTTGCGGTTGAACAGATTGAAAAACTCGGCGAAGGGCAAGATTTGCCAACGGTCGCCGAACTTGATCGGCCGGCTGACGCGCAAATCCATCTGAATATAGGGCGTCCCGCGGAACTCGTCGAGGCTGGTGGGAACGCCGTTCACCGAGATTCGACCGCTGTTGTTGGCGTTGGTGATGGTGAAGGGACGGGCGCTCTCCCCCTGCGTAATCGTAGACACTTCCAACCCGCCGGGGATTTTCAGCGTACCCGCGAACACGAACCGGTGCCGAACATCTTCCCCCGATGCGCCGTAATCTCCTCGTGCGAAGGAGTTGAACGGGTCGCAGACTGCATTCACATAGTCGAAGATCTCGCCCAATATGCAGCCCCAGGTTTGCGCATGTGACAGCGTATAGTTCGCGACCAGGTTGAATCGGCTGGACACGTTCCCCTGCAAATGAAGCATAAGTGCGTTGTAGCTGGAGCGGTTGTCGGTCTTGTAGAGATTGAATTCCGGGAAAGCGTAAGCGCGATAAGCGTGGTTCCCCTCTTCGTGGGTATAGTCGGCGCTCACGGTCCAGCGCTCATTGAAAGCGTGCTGCACCCCGCCAGTAGCGTGGATCGCGTAGGGCGTCTTGTAGTTCGGATCGATGAAGGATGGAGGGCTGTTGTCCAGTCCTCCGTTAACGGCTTGAAACGCAGTCACCCAGCCGTTCTGGGCGAGATCGTTGTAGAAGAGTCCGAAGCCGGCACGAACAACGGTCTTGCCGCTGTCACCCGGTGAATAGGCGATTCCAACGCGGGGGGCAAACTGCTTCCGGTAATCATGAGGAGCCGCGGCTGGGACTCCGTTCAACGGAAGCAACAGGAAAGTTGGATTCGCAGCCTGGCTTCTCCCCGAGGCGGTGAAAAGACCAAAAGTCGTCTGATAGCGTACGCCATAGTTGATCGTGAGGCGGCGCGATACTCGCCAGGAATCCTGCGCGTAGGCGGCCAGGCGTTGAACATTCTGCGAGAAGCTGCCGTCGCCAGCGGGCGTGCTCACGGCGCCAGCCGCCAGGTCTAGCGGGAACTGGGCCAGGTTAGTGGGGTTCGCGACGTAGAACGTGGGGTCGTTCGGGAATGTGTACAGAGTCTCGGCGTTTGCCGACAACGCTCCGCTGAGCACGGGCTCGTGAATAAAGCTGATCCCGAATTTGGGCGCATGGTCACCCGACCCGCGGCTGACGTCGTGGCGCAACTGGTATTTTTCCTGGTTGCGAAGCGCGGGAAATGCGGTGATGGGCGTGGCGAACTGGTTGTCGCCAAAAGTTTCGTGTCCAGACGCGGTCAGCGAAGTCAAACTAAAGGGAAACTGTAAAGCGAAGCCAAGGGTAGAACTGCGTTCCTGGGTAAGGTGCAACTCGCTCGCGTCGAAAACAAATGTGCCCAGCCACGTAGGGCTGAAGGCATACGTGCTGCTGATGACGGTATTGAAATAGTTGTTATGCGTGGTCAGTCCGGTGGAGGGCAGCGTGGCCTGCTGCACCAGATTGTTGTGCGTTAGGTAACTGTCGGCTGAAGTTCGCAGAAACCACTGCGACTTCGCCGATTCAGCCCAATCGAAACGCAGCGAGCCAATGTAATCGCGAAAAGGAATAGGAACGTTGCTCGGGACCGGGATCGAACGTACTCCGGGAATCAGACCATCCGCCGCGAGTTGCGCCAGCGCATCGAATTGAGTGGAACTGGCGGGGCTGTAAGCGATGCTGGCATTCTCATGCACGTATTCTAAGGAAGCAAAGACCCAGACTTTGTCGTGCTCGACAGGTCCGCCAACAGTTGCGACGTAGTTCTGCCGTGAGAACGGCTGCTTGGGATTCGGCGCTGGATTCTCAATCGGGAAGCGTGCGTTCAGCGCGGCAGCACGCCCGTAGAAAGCGCCGCTGCCGTGCCATTCGTTCGTACCATGCCTGGTAGTGATGACCACGGAACCGGCAGTTGTGCCGCCCGTGTCAGCATCTTCGTTCGCCGTGCGGACAGCGAATTCCTGAATGGCATCGGGAGAGAAATTTTGCAGGAAGCCGCCAATCCAATCGTCAGAGTTGTCGCCGCCGTCAACCGACAGTTCATTGTTCAGGCCCGAGCTTCCGCCGGTCGAAACCGCGGTGATGCGCGCTTTGGTGGGATCGGATGGTTCCACGGGCTCAGTTCCTGGCGCCAGGAACGCGATGTTGGCAAAGCTGCGGGATGCGAGAGGAAGAGTTTGCAAGTCCTGACTGCTGACCGTTCCTTGATGAACCACGCTGGCCAAATCAATCGGCTGCGTCGTGATGGAAGAAGGTCGGGCTTGCACATTCACCGTTTCCCCCGGAGCCAGGGGTTTCAGGGTGACTGCAACGTCTCGCACGGAACTGACCACCGCGGCAACGTCCGCGCTGGCCTCCGCGAATCCGTTCGCGTTCACCACCAGACGATAAGTACCCGGCAGCAACTCGTTCAGCCGGAATTCTCCGTGAGCGTCGCTCGTAACTTCGCGCTTCAGTGCGGACCCTGACGCCTGGGCTGAAACTGTTGCCAAAGGAATGCGCGCTCCGCTAGGGTCCTGAACCACGCCCCGCAGGACGCCGCTCGGGTTCTGCGCGTACCCAAAGATCGCGATCAAACCGAGCACGCCCAAGGCAACACACTTCAGAAAATTCTTGAATTTG
>Ga0210410_10003153_pt1 | contig 14680 bp, 10 predicted proteins | sample IncBWC4MmetaG_FD_161058 | JGI IMG/M metagenome (GOLD analysis project Ga0210410, IMG submission 161058) | Forest soil microbial communities from Barre Woods Harvard Forest LTER site, Petersham, Massachusetts, United States - Inc-BW-C-4-M | ecosystem: Environmental > Terrestrial > Soil >... | reverse complement strand
CGCCGTCGTGAGCAACTCCGATCCGGCTGCCCGATCGCGCTCGGTGGCTCGAACGCGGTCCACGGTGGCGCGATAGCGCGCGGCATATCCTGCGTTTTGGTAGGAGGTAAGGAAATCGGCGCGGCGCGCGATGATCTGGTCCAGCGTCTCCTCGGGCTGCGTTTGTCCCAATAGCTGCGCGGTGAAATCTTCATTGGCCACGGCAAGGCGGCCGCACACAAGCGCCCGCTTGTTCTGTTCGACGGCGACGCCGTTGAGCTCGATCGCCCGCATCAATGCTTCCATCGAGACCGGAACCAGTCCCTGCTGCCAGCCGGCGCCGAGCATGATCACATTGGCGAAAACGGTGTCGCCGAACACAGCGTCCGAAATCCGGTTGGCGTCGAAACTCCTGATGTTTTGCGATCCAATGATGCGCGCGATGCTGTGCAGCCGCATCGGTCCGGCCAGGCTAGCATCCGGATTCCGCACGATATCGCCGGTCGGCATCTCAGCCATGTTGATGACGGCGCGCATCGCCGGACGGTAGGTCGCCGTTGCCCTGGATGAAGAGCTGACGACGATGTCGCAGCCGATCAGCGCATCGGCGGCGCCGCGATCGATGCGGACCTGATGGATGTCTGAAGGTTCCGCCGAGAGCCGGATGAAACTCATGACCGGGCCGAACTTTTGCGCAAAGCCGGTGAAGTCGAGCACCGACGCGCCCTTGCCCTCGAGATGTGCCGCCATCGTCACCAGCGCGCCGACCGTGATGACGCCGGTGCCGCCGACGCCGGTGACGAGTAGGTTGAAAGGCGTGGTGATCTCCGCGCGTTCGGGTTCAGGCAGCGACTTCGCCCGGGCCAGCACATCGATTTCCGAGCCCTGCTTCTTGCGCCGCGTGGCGCCCTCGACCGTGACGAAGCTCGGGCAAAAGCCGTTGAGGCAGGAAAAATCCTTGTTGCAGGACGACAAATTGATCTGGCGCTTGCGGCCGAACGGGGTTTCCTTCGGTTCGACGCTGAGGCAGTTGGATTCGACCGAACAGTCGCCGCATCCCTCGCAGACGAGATCGTTGATGTAGGCGAATTTCGGCGGATCGCCCAATTGGCCGCGCTTGCGCCGGCGGCGTTTTTCGGTGGCGCATTCCTGCTCATAGATCAGGACGCTGACGCCGGGAATCTCGCGCAGCTCGCGTTGAACCGCGTCGAGCTCTCCGCGCGGATGGAAGGTGACATCGGCGGGAAAATCCCGCGCATTGAATTTCTCGGGTTCGTCGGAAACGAACGCGATCCGCACGACGCCGTTGGCGCGGACTTCGTGGGCGATGCTGTGCACGCTGATGGGGCCATCGACCGGCTGGCCGCCGGTCATGGCGACGGCGTCGTTGAACAGGATTTTGTAGGTGATGTTGGCTTTGGCGGCGACCGCCTGGCGGATCGCCATCGATCCCGAATGATAATAGGTGCCTTCGCCGAGATTTTGAAAAACGTGATCGCGGCCGGTAAACAGCGAGGAGGCCGCCCAGTTCACGCCTTCGCCGCCCATCTGGATCAGCGACGTGGTCTCGCGATCCATCCAGCTCGCCATGAAATGGCAGCCGATGCCGGCCAGCGCGTGCGAGCCTTCGGGTACTTTGGTTGACGTATTGTGCGGACAGCCGGAACAGAAATAGGGCGTGCGGTTCGCGCCGGATATCTCGACGATGCCGGTGCTTTGTGGCGCAAGCCTTGCGGCGCGGGACTGCAGGTCGAGGCCCGGAAAAATCGCGTCCAGACGCCGCGCCACGATCGGCGCCAGCAGGCGCGGCGACAATTCGCCGACCCACGGCACCAAGGGTGCGTTGTTCTCGTCGTTCTTGCCGACCATCCGTTCCGGCTTGTGGCCGGGATAATCGTAGAAATATTCCTTGAACTGGCTCTCGATGATGCCGCGCTTCTCCTCGATCACGAGGATTTCGCGTTTCTCGCGCACGAATTCCAGTGCGTCGTGGTGCGCCAGCGGCCAGACCATGCCGACCTTGTAGATATCGACGCCGAGCCGCCGGCACTCGGTCTCGTCGAGACCGATGAGCCGCAACGCCTCCATAAGATCGAGGTGGCCCTTGCCGGTGGTGACGATTCCGTAAGTAGCGTGCGGGATGTCGTAGATATGGCGGTCGATCGGATTCGCCGCGGCGAACGCAAGCACGGCGTCCTTCTTGAACTGCAGACGATGCTCGATCTGCGGGCCGGGAAGATCCGGCCAGCGATAATGCAATCCGCCGGGTGGGATCTTGAAATCAGGTTGGACAAAATTTCGCCGCGCGGGAAGATCGACCGAGGCGCAGGATTCCACGGTTTCCGAAATAGCCTTGAAGCCGACCCACATTCCGGAAAACCGGCTCAGTGCATAACCATATTCGCCGAAGGCGAGATATTCACTGACGCTGGCGGGATTCAGCGTCGGGATGAACCACGCCATGAAGGCGACATCGGACTGGTGCGGCATCGACGACGAGACGCAACCATGGTCGTCGCCGGCGACGACGAGGACACCGCCGTGCGGCGAGGAGCCATAGGCGTTGCCGTGCTTCAGCGCGTCGCCGGATCGATCGACACCGGGACCCTTGCCATACCAGAGGCCGAATACGCCATCGACTTCGCGCTTCGGGTTGGTCTCGACCTGCTGCGATCCCAATACGGCGGTCGCCGCGAGGTCTTCGTTGACGGCAGGGAGAAATTCGATGCGGCGATCGGCCAAGAATTTCTTGGCGCGCCAAAGCTCCATGTCGACGCCGCCGAGCGGCGAACCGCGGTAGCCCGAAACGAAGCCGGCGCTGTTGATCCCGTCAGCGATGTCGCGGTCGCGCTGATCGAGCAGGATGCGCACCAGCGCCTGGGTGCCCGTAAGGAATACCCGGCCGCTTTGCCTGATGTAGCGGTCCTCGAGCGAATAATGGTCGAGCCGCCGCTGTGGCGTGTCTGATGTGTCCGGCATGTCCATCGTCCTGATGAGGGGCCGACGGAAGTATCCGCCTATTCGCGGACAGGAATTACCAGATTTCCCGATAAATACAGGGTTTTAGGTATAAATGTTCGGTAATTGGCTATATTTTGGATAAATCGTTCAGATCAGGAAAGACCGGGAAATGATCGACCCGCTTGATGGGCGGCTGTTGCAGCAGCTCCAGCACGACAGCCGGCAGAGCAATCAGCAACTGGCAGACAGCGTCGGCATGTCCCCGTCCGCCTGCTGGCGCCGCGTCGCTTCGCTGGAAGCGGCGGGCGTCATTGCGCGGTATACGGCGCTGGTGGATCGCGAGAAGGCCGGGTTTTGGATGTCGGCCATCCTGCATGTCTCGCTCGACCGCCACGACGAGAAATTCGTCTCCGAATTCGTCGTGCGCGTGCGCAAGCGGCCGGAGGTCCTCGAATGCTTTGCGACCACCGGCGACGCCGACTATCACCTACGGGTTGTCGTCAGCGACATGGCGGCCTACAACCGCTTTCTCGATGACTTCATGTTCAAGATTCCCGGCATCCGTCACGTGCGGACGAATGTGATCCTGAAAGAGATCAAATACGACGTCGCGCTGCCGTTCTGATTTCCCGGAAGTCCGGGTCGATGCGGCGGCTTCGGACCTACGGCTCCGCCACGATGCTGGCCCAGCAGGTGATGGCGCTGCAGACCGAGCTCCAGCGCCCATAACCCTTGTAGATGGTGGCGGCGACCTGCGCCTGCTGCCGCAGCGTCCCTTCGGCCTTGATCTGCGGGTCGGAGACATTGCGGATCGCGAGCCAGCGCGGCGCGCTCTTGCCCATGTCTTTCGCCACCAGTCCCAGAACAGCGTCGCCCATTTCGGAAACGTCGCCGAGCCCCTGCAGCTTGTAGTGATTGTCCGAGGTATCGAAACCGAACAGGTCGGTGGTCACGACCGAGGATTTCAAATCCGCCGGGGCCACCTTGATGATCTTGGGCGGCCGCGTGTTGTCCTTCGGCAGCTGTGCGGAATTGGCCTTGAACAGCCCCTTTGCCACGGCAAATTTCGAGGATTTGGCGGGCGAGCTGGTGTAGTGCGCCTGCGCAAAAGGCTTGCTCTTGAACTTCGAGGTGCAATCGAAGCGGACCACGGGGCTGACCACGACGTCGCCGACCTCGACCAGCTTGCCGATGCCGCCCGCGGTCCCCGTGGTGATCACGAGCTTCGGCCTCACCTCCTCGATGATCTGGCGCCAGACATCGATGTTCGGCAGTTGCGGGCCGTCCTGCGACATGTGGGAGTCCGACTTGAAGACCACGACCGATTTCTTGCCGATCGTCGTCGTCCAATAGGCGCCGAGCCGCTTGGCCTGCAGTGCCGGGGCGCCTTTCCGCATTTTCTTGGCGATGGTCGCGAAATTGTGCGTGTAGGAAACATAGTCGTTGCGGGAGTCCTTGCCGGGGGTGAGCACGCGGCTCAGCGCGTGACCCTCGTCAACGGTCCATGTCACCACCAGCACGTCGGCCTTCGGCAGCGGGCCGTTGCCCGTGCCTTTTGGCTTCGGTCCGGTCTGCGGCGCCAATCCCTTCGGCCATGGGATGTCGGTGAAGCGTGACAGCCCGGTCGCGGTGCTGAAGGCGACGAACGCGCGGCCTTCGGGGGCCTCCGAATCGAAGTCGATTATTTCGCGCTGGAAATCTTCCGGAGCGACCTTGGCGGAGCGCTTGACGGCGGATGCCGCCACCTTCCTGACGGTGAAGGCCGCGGCGGGCGGGGGCGTCGAGATCGGATCGAAGCCAAGATTTCTCTCAACCCATTTGCGATCGGCTATCATGGCGCACTCCTCGGTCCCCAAGGTTGCCCGCCGTACAGCCTATCGCGGGTCTCGGCCGCGCGCAACCTTAGATCGAATGTAAGGAGCGCGCGATCAGGCGTCGAGCGGCTTGCCGCGGACGTTCGGACCGAAGGTCGCGATCGCGATGATCACCAGGACCATGGCCGAGGTGATCAGGCCGAACACGCCGTTGACGCCGCCGACGCGCAGCATGTAGGCGACGATGAAGCCCGAGAACATCGCGCTGACCCGGCTCATCGAATAGACGAGGCCCGAGGCGCGGGCGCGGATCGCGGTCGGAAACACTTCGGTCTGATAGGCGTGATAGGCGTAGGACATCGTCATGTTCGCCGCCGTCAGCAGCACACCGCTCAGGATCAAGAGCGCCGGCACCGTGAATTGCGAAAACGCCGCACCGAACGCGATGATCGCCACGCAGGCGCCGCAGATGATCCACTTGCGCTCCAGCCGGTCGGCAAAGCTTGCGGCCAGCAGGGGTGCGATGGGATAGGCGAACGCGACGATGAAGGAATATTGCAGGCTCTTGGTGACGGTGATGCCCTTTTCGACCAGCAGCGTCGGCACCCAATTGGCAAAGCCGTAGAAGCCAAAGGCCTGGCAGAAGTTGAACACCATGAACAGCACGACCAGCGACAGATAAGGCGGCCTGAACAGCTCCGCAAAACCCATTTCCGCAGACGCACGTGCCGGCGTCTTGCTAGTGAGGGGTTTCGGGCGCGCGGCGGCAGGGCCTGCCGAGGCTTCGAGCCTGGCCAGGATCTTCAACGCTTCATCGGTCCGGCCGTGGCGGGCGAGCCAGAGCGGGCTTTCCGGCACATACAGCCGCAACACCCAGATCACCATGCTGCCGGCGGCGCCGATCAGCACCACCCAGCGCCAGCCGTCGACGCCGTAGGGCTGTAGCGGCACCAGCCACCACGACAGAAACGCGACCAGGGGGACCGCGATGAACATCACGGATTGATTGACGGCAAAGGCGCGGCCCCGCATCCAGCTCGGCACCAGCTCGGTGATGTAGGCGTCGATGGTGATGATCTCGACGCCGATGCCGATCCCGGCGATGAACCGCCACAGCAACAGGCCTTCGGACGACGTCTGGCACGCCATGATCACCGACGCCACGCTATAGCCGAGCAGCGCGAAGGTGAAGATCGCCCGCCGCCCGAACCGGTCGGCGAGAAAGCCGAGGAAAAAGGTGCCGACAAACAGTCCGGCAAAGGTCGCGGCGACGAAGGCGCCGATCCCTGAGAAACCGAAGAAGGCTTGCGTCGTGGTGGTCAGCAAGCCGCTGCGGTTGAGGCCGGGCGCGATATAGCCGGTGAAGAAAAGGTCATAGATTTCGAAGCAGCCACCGAGCGAAAGCAGGATCACCAGCCGCCAGACATAGGACGAGGCCGGCAGGCTTTCGAGCCGCCGCGATATCTCGTCCGCCCCGCCGGATGTGGCCGCGACATCGCTTGCCGCGCCGATTTCGATTGCGCTCATGAATTCCTCCCCGAAACACCCGATCAGCCGTCCTTCTTCGCGAGGACGTGCCAGCCAGAGCGATGTTTGGCGCTTATGAGCCAGAAATCCAGAAGAACATATCGATCAAACCGTTCGATATCTTCGATAGCGTAGCGCCTTAGATCAGCAGCTTCGCCTCCCAGGCACCGCGCCCGACCTGCTCGGCGATCAGCGCCAGCATCAGCCGCCGCATTTCCTCCATCACATAGGTCATGGGCCGGTTGCGCAGCCGGCACAGATAGAGCGTGCGCGTCAAAGTGGGTTCGATCACCTCGCGGGCGATCAGCGTTCCCCCGTGAAGCTGTTCGTGCGCGAACAGCTTTGTCGCGATCGCGCAGCCCAACCCCGCCAACAGCGCGCCGGTGGTGCCGCTGATCGAGTTGAGATGCAGGATCGCGTTGGCCTCGAGCCGCTTGAGCAGCACGGGATCGTCGAGCAAAGCGCGGGAGGAAAGCCCGTGGCGCAGCAGGATCAACGGCAGGCGCGTCAGCTCCTCGAAGGTGATCGGCGCGTTGCTTTTGCCGATCAGCTTTGCGGTGCCGACGCAAAACATCTGCTCTTCCAGCACCGGTTCGGCGATCAGGTCTTTTTCCGACGGCGGATTGTAGACCAGCGCGAGATCGACCTCGGATGCCATCAAATGCAGCAAGGTCGCGCCCGAAAGGCTTTCGGTCAGCGACAGTTTGAGATTCGGATATTTGGCCAGAACGCTCCGCATCAGGGGCACGCCGATCGCCTTGACGCCGGAATTGGCCATGCCGATCGAGATGTCGCCGGCGATGACGCCGCCGCCGGCCTTGATCTCGCGCTCGGCCGCCGCCATCGCGCGCAGGATGATGCGGGCATGCTCATAGAGCCGCTCACCCGCCGCGGTCGGTTCCATGCCGCGCGGCTTGCGCTCGAACAACGGCGTTGCGAACTCGGCTTCGAGGTTGGATATGTGATGGCTGAGCGCCGATTGCGCCACATTGGCCTGATCCGCCGCCCGCGACAGGTTGCGTTGCTCGTAAACGGCGATGAAATATCGAAGCTGGCGCGAATCCATTGAATTTGCGTTCTAGAATGGTGAATGCACTATTCGACAGATTATATTTTTCAGATGGCGTGTGAAGGCCTAGCTTGGGACGAAGATCCAACAACTACGGGAGAAGACATGACCGGGACGGGACTGCCGCTGGACGGCGTAAGGGTCGTCGAGATGACCCATATGGTGATGGGTCCGACCTGCGGCATGATTCTGGCGCAACTGGGCGCCGAGGTGATCAAGGTTGAACCGCCCGCCGGCGACAAGACCCGCTCTCTCGGCGGCATGGGAACCTCGTTCTTCCCGCTGTTCAACCGCGGCAAGCGCAGCGTCGTGCTCGACTTCGCCAAAGCCGAAGACCGCGAGACGATGCACCGGCTGCTCGCCAGCGCCGACGTTTTTCTGGAGAATTTTCGCGATGGCCAGCTGGAGAAGCAGGGCCTCGGCACCGAGGAGCTGCGCCAAAAACATCCGCACCTGATCGTCGCCGGCCACAAGGGCTTTCTGTCCGGACCCTATGAACACCGCCCGGCGCTGGACGAGGTCGTGCAGATGATGTCCGGGCTCGCCGCCATGACCGGGACGCAGGAGCGGCCGCAGCGGGTCGGCTCCTCCGCCAACGACATCATGGGCGGCATGTTCGGCGCGATTTCGATCCTCGCCGCACTCTACCAGAAGCGCGGCGGCCGGAGCGACGGCGCCGATATCCGGATCGGGCTGTTCGAGAACTGCCTGTTCCTGGTCGCGCAGCACATGGTCGAATATGAAATGACCGGCCGAAAGCCGCGCTCGATGCCGGAACGCGAGCACGCCTGGCCGATCTACGACATTTTCGATACCGCCGGTGGCAGCCGCATCTTCATCGGCGTCGTCACCGAAGGCCATTGGCAGAGCTTTTGCCGCGAGTTCGGCTTGCAGGAATTTTCCGACGATCCGACACTGCGCAGCACCACCGACCGCATTCTGGCGCGGGCCCGGATCATTCCGCGCGTCGCTGAAGTGATCAAGCGCTGGAACGTGGCGGATCTGTCCGCCAAGCTCGACGAGCTCAACATCTGCTTCTCGCCGATCAACCGCCCCGAGGATCTTCTGCAGGACCCGCACGTGCTGCGCCCCGGCGGGCTGGTGCAGAATTTCAATGCCGATGGCGCCCCGTTCCGGGTTCCCGCGCTTCCGATCGAATGGAATGGCGGTAATATCGGCGAAGGACTCAAAGTGCCCGTGCTCGGCGCCGACACCGATGCCGTTCGCGCCGAACTCGAACGACAGAATCTTTCCTCAACCGACAACGCTGCATGAGGCCTGAGATGACCCGCGTCCAAGATGTTTATCCCGACAACAAGGTGATCCTGCGCGAAGTGGGCCTGCGCGATGGCCTGCAGCTGGTGAAGGAATTTCCCTCAACCGCGGCCAAGCAGCGCTGGATCCGCGACGAATACGCCGCCGGCGTGCGGAATTTCGAGGTCGGCTCGTTCCTGCCTGCGAAAACATTCCCGCAATTCGCCGATGTCCGCGATATCGTCCAGACCGTGGCGTCGCTGCCGGGCGCCTACGGCATCGCGCTGGCGCTGAACGAGCGCGGCGTCAATGAAGCGCTGGCGTCGGGCGTTGCCGAAGTCGCCACCGTGGTCTCGGCGACGGAGGAGCACAGCCAGGCCAACGCCAACCGCTCGCGCGAATCCGCCATCGCCAACGTCAAGCGCCTCTGCGAATTGCGCGACGCCAGCGCGCATAAACCCGTGGTCAATGCCGCGATCTCGATGGCGCTGGGTTGTTCGATCGTGGGTCCCGTCGATCCCAATGAAGTGCTGCGGCTGACCGAAAAATTGTATGAGGCGGGCGTCGACATGGTCGCGATCGCCGACACCGTTGGCTATGCCGGGCCGAAGCAGGTGGGTGAGTTGACCAGGGGCGCGGTCAGGATCGCCGGATCAAAGCCGGTCTGCGTTCACCTGCACGATACCCGCGGCATGGGCATCGCCAATGCCTCCGCAGCCCTCGATGCCGGCGCGCGCGTGCTCGACGGCTCGCTTGGCGGCCTCGGCGGCTGCCCGTTCGCGCCCGGCGCCACCGGCAATGTGGTGTTCGAGGACCTCGTGTTCCTGTGCGAGAGCAAGGGATTTCCGACCGGAATCGATATGGAAAAACTGATCGCGGTGCGCGCGATCCTGCGCGCCGAAATGCCCGGCGAGACGCTGTATGGCGGGCTCGCCCGCGCCGGGCTGCCGTGCGGAACGGCGGCCAAGGCGGCGTGATAACCCGAAGCCGGCAGGCCCCGCCGCCGAATTACAGCCGCGTCACGCGCAGCCGCAGCGCATTGCCGACCACGCTCACCGATGACAGCGCCATGGCAGCGGCGGCGATGATCGGAGACAGCAGCAGGCCGAACGCCGGATAGAGAATGCCGGCCGCAATCGGAATGCCGGCGGCGTTGTAGATGAACGCGAAGAACAGGTTCTGGCGGATGTTGCGCATGGTCGCCTGCGACAGTAAGCGGGCGCGGACGATGCCGCCGAGATCGCCCTTCAACAGCGTAATGCCGGCGCTTTCCATCGCCACATCAGTGCCGGTGCCCATGGCGATGCCGACTTCGGCGGCGGCAAGGGCCGGGGCGTCGTTGACGCCGTCTCCGGCCATCGCGACGATCCGGCCGGCCTTCTGCAGCCTGGCGACCACCGCGCTCTTCTGATCCGGAAGCACTTCCGCCTCGACATCCCTGATGCCGAGCTTCCGCGCGACGGCGCTCGCCGTGGTGCGGTTGTCTCCCGTCAGCATGATGACCTTGACGCCCTCCGCCGCCAGCGCCTTCAGCGCCTCCGGCGTCGTCGCCTTGACCGGATCGGCGATGGCAAACAGTCCGGCCAGTCCGCCGTCGACGGCGATGTTGATCACCGTGGCGCCATCGCCGCGCAAGCGCTCGCCCTGTTCGTGCAGCGACTGGGTCTTGATGCCGAGCGACGCGAAATAGTTCGAATTGCCCAACAGAACCGTCTTGCCGTCGACCTTGCCGGTCGCGCCCTTGCCGGTTGGCGAATCGAAGTCCTCGACCTTGCCCACATCGAGGTTGCGCTCGCGGGCGGCCCTGACGATTGCGTCGGCCAGCGGATGCTCGCTGGCGCGCTCGACGCTGGCGCCCAGCCGCAGGATTTCGGCTTCCTGAAAACCGGCCGCGGCGACGATCGAAACCACCTTCGGCTTGCCTTCGGTCAGCGTTCCCGTCTTGTCGACCACCAGCGTGTCGATCTTTTCCATCCGCTCCAGCGCTTCGGCGTTCTTGATCAGGACGCCGGCCTGGGCGCCGCGGCCGACGCCGACCATGATCGACATCGGCGTGGCAAGCCCGAGCGCGCAGGGACAGGCGATGATGAGCACGCTGACGGCGGCAACGAGGCCGAACGCCATCCGCGGTTCTGGTCCGAACCAGGCCCAGGCGGCAAAGGCGATCAGCGCCACGGCGATCACGGTCGGCACGAACCAGCCGGCCACCTGGTCGGCCAGCCGCTGGATCGGCGCGCGCGAGCGTTGCGCCTCCGCCACCATCTTGACGATCTGCGAAAGCAGCGTGTCGCGCCCGACCTTGTCGGCGCGCATCACAAACCCGCCGGATTGATTGAGCGTGCCCGCGATCACCTTGCCGCCGGTCTCCTTCGTGACCGGCATCGATTCGCCGGTCACCAGCGATTCATCGAGCGCGGAGCGGCCTTCGAGAATGACGCCATCCACCGGGACCTTCTCGCCCGGCCGGACGCGCAATCTGTCGCCAACCTGGAGGCTATCGATTTCGACCTCATGGTCGGCACCGTCATCGCCGATGCGCCGCGCGGTTTTGGGCGCCAGTTCGAGCAGCGCCTTGATGGCGCCCGATGTGGCCTCGCGGGCCCGCAGTTCGAGAACCTGCCCAAGAAGGACGAACACGGTGATGACTGCGGCGGCCTCAAAATAGACCGCAACCGCGCCGTCATGTCCGCGGAAAGTTGCCGGGAAAATATCCGGCGCGACGGTGCCGACGAGGCTGTAGACATAGGCCACGCCCGTGCCCATCGCGATCAGGGTGAACATGTTGAGATTGCGCGTCAGCAGTGATTGCCAGCCGCGCACGAAGAACGGCCAGCCTGCCCAGAGCACGACGGGTGTTGCGAAGGCGAGCTGAATCCAGTTCGACAAGGTCTGATTGATCAAGCCGTGCCCGCCGACCAGATGACCGCCCATTTCAAGAACGACGGCCGGCAGGGCCAGCACCAGGCCGACCCAGAACCGTCGCGTCATATCGGCAAGTTCTGGGTTGGGCGGCGCATCCAGGCTTACGACATCGGGCTCCAGCGCCATCCCGCAGATCGGGCAGCTTCCGGGGCCGGCCTGGCGGATCTCCGGATGCATCGGGCAGGTGTAGATCGTGCCTTCCGGCACGTCGGCTTTCGGCTTGCTGCCTTCGAGATAGGCTTTGGGATCGGCGGAAAATTTGGTCCGGCAGCCGGCCGAACAGAAATGAAAAGTCTCATCGCGGTAATCAAACCGATGCTTGCTGGTCGCGGGATCGACCGACATGCCGCAGACGGGGTCGCGCACGGTTGCGTGGCTGTGGGCATGATGGTCGCCATGGCCGTGGCCGGCATGATCGTGAGCCCCGCCGCAGCAACCCGTCTTCGTTTCGCTCATCGCTCTTTCCCAATATCCACTTGTAACCCATACCCTGTAGGGGTATGTAGGCGGGATGCGAAAAGACATCAAGGCTTCCTGTCAAAAGCGCCTGAGCCGGATCGAAGGCCAGGTCCGCGGCCTGTCGAAAATGGTCGACGAGGACCGCTACTGCATCGACATCGTCACGCAGATTTCCGCGGTGCGCGCCGCGCTGCGGCGCGTCGAGGAAGAGGTGTTGAGGGATCACGTCTCGCATTGCGTCGAACATGCGATCACCAGCGGCAACAAGACCGATCAACGGGAAAAGATAGCAGAGTTGATGGCAGTAATTGGCCGGTCTGACCGCTAGTCTCACGCCGGCCGGCTCACATGCTCGGAGCCCAAGGGGTAGTGGCAGCGTGAAGCTATCCGCATGCCCATCGGGCGCGTTGATGTGGGTCACACCTCTGTAGTGCGGCATAACATGTCTGTACCGAGACGAGGCGGGGGGCCTTCCGTGCGGCGGTTCCGTGCCCACATTGCCCGGAATGACGTGACCTGCCCTCCCGGCGTCTGGAATTCAGGAGTGCGCGATGGGATTCTACAACGACGTCATCCTGCCGAGGCTCTGCGATCTTGCGATGCGCAACAAGCAACTCCTGCCTTTTCGCGAGCGCGTAATTGGCGCGGCGGAGGGCAGGGTGCTCGAGATCGGTGTCGGCTCGGGATTGAACCTGCCGTTCTATCGTTCGTCCGTGCAGGAGGTGCTGGCGCTCGAACCGTCGCCTCGGCTTGTGCGTATGGCGCGTGGCGTCTCACACCAAGCGAAGACGCCGGTCAGCTTCCTCGAGGCTTCCGCCGAGGCCATTCCGCTCGACCAACATTGCGTCGATACCATCGTCACGACCTGGACCATGTGCTCGATCCCGCACGCCGCTACCGCACTCGCAGAGATGCGGCGCGTATTGCGGCCGGGCGGCAAGCTCCTGTTCGTCGAGCACGGTCAGGCACCCGACGCGCGCGTGCGCTGGTGGCAGGATCGGCTGACGCCGGTATGGAAATGCTGCAGCGGAGGCTGCCATCTCAATCGCCCGATTCGTTCGATGATTGAGGGCGCGGGTTTTGCCATCGACCGGATCGAGACCGGCTATATCCCGGGGCCGAGGCCGATGACGTTCATGTATGAAGGCGGCGCCCGGCCGAACTGACGATGCCGGGGAGAGGCCGTTGATGGACGCTCTAAGCGGCCACCCTCCCGCGGGGACGGGCGCGGCGCTCTGGCGGTTGCGCCGGAACGTATTCGACCGCGAGGAAATGCTCTGACACGGTCACGCGCTCGACCCGCGCAGCTTCGCTCACTTCCGCAACCTGAAGCGGCGCCTCTTGGTCAATCTCTTCAGGAACAAGTGACGGCGACTCGATCTCTGGAAACACACCGAATTCGCCGGCTACCTCCTGGAGCGGCTTCTGCTTGTCGGCCCAGTGCAGGGCCAGATAGTCGAAGCCGTGCACGATGGTGGGTTTGACGACTTCGAAATAGGGCGAGATATCGAAATCGCGCGGCATATACAGCGACGAATCGCGGATGTGCAGAATTTCGCGCCGGGCCTTCCGGGAGGCGGCGCGGGTGATCTTGGGCAGGATCGGATAGCGCACGGCGTCGAACGCCTGCGCGATCAGCGCCGAACAGATGATCTTGGTGGGATCGCCCGAGCCGAACGCGATCATGCGCCGCCGCCAGCGCTGCGGAATTGGCAGCGGGATCAGATAGCGCATCAGATCGACGATGTTCTTGGTGTCGTAGCCGAAGCCGATCCGGTTGATGGCATAGCGGCACACCGTGGTGCGGTCTTCATAGGACAGGCCGACCGGGCGGCACACGCGGGTGTGATAGGGGAAATATTTCGACAGCGGCGCCGAGGTGACGCCTTCGCCGATATTGGCCTCGATCAGGACATGCGGCTCGCCGTCGGGTTCGGTCGCGCCATCGATTGCGCCGACAAACAGCGCGGCATGCGACCAGGTCGACTGCGTGAGGTATTTGATGATGCCGGAAATCCGGTTGTTGCCTTCGACCAGCAGCACATCGCCGGCCTGGACGACGCCACGCAGATGTTCCGGGTCGCTCGGCGTGAACGGCTCATAGCCCGGGACTTCCTTCTGCAGGTACCCCGCAATCAGCTGGCCGATGGTATCGAGCATTACGCCCATGAAACTCTCCCCCAGAGCGGCTTCCCGTCCGCTTTTTCTGTTCCCTTAGCATGGTCGCAAGCCGTTTCAATTTAGTTCATGCGTGAAGCCGATCAATCATGATTGATTTACCATGAGTGTTGCTGCGCACGGTGAGATGCGGCACAGTTCGCTAGCTGTTCTCTTTCGTCAAGTCTCCGGAAACCATGACATGACAATGACCCGCCGCAATTTCCTGTCGGCGTCTGCTGGCCTCGCGGTGACGCCGATGCTTGGCGGTAGGGTTTTTGGCGCGCAATTGTCACGCGAGGCTGACATTGTCGTGATCGGCGCTGGTGCCGCGGGCATTGCTGCGGCGCGGCGGATCATGGCCGCGAACCGCAAGGTGATCGTGGTGGAGGCGGCGAGCCAGATCGGCGGCCGTTGCCAGACCGATATCTCGACCTTCGACGTGCCGTTCGATCGCGGCGCGCGCTGGATGCACAATCCCGAGACCAACCCGATGATCAAGCTGGCGCGCGCCGCGGGGCTCGAGATCACGACCGCG
>Ga0210410_10003152_pt1 | contig 14680 bp, 14 predicted proteins | sample IncBWC4MmetaG_FD_161058 | JGI IMG/M metagenome (GOLD analysis project Ga0210410, IMG submission 161058) | Forest soil microbial communities from Barre Woods Harvard Forest LTER site, Petersham, Massachusetts, United States - Inc-BW-C-4-M | ecosystem: Environmental > Terrestrial > Soil >... | reverse complement strand
AGGTAGCTGGTTTCAGGCCGGGTTGCCGTAGCGGACATGCCCTCTCCGCCGCGTCATTTTCTCCACAAAACTCATGAATCGCGGCAAATTCAGTATAGGCAGTTGGCGAAAACGATGCAAGTTGACCCGAATTCTTTTGAACTGTGCGAACTATGTCGAATTCTTGCCCGTTACGCATTAAGCCCACGCGCTTTCGTTTTTACATTTCCTGATTCGACGCGATGCTATCCTGCCTTCTATTGAATCCTGCTGGGACCTCTCACCTGGCGATAGTTGGTACGCCGCAGTTTGGGAACAAAACATGAACCTCGTGACCGAACTGGAACGTCTTGCGGATGCGCTTGAGGGCGAAGCTAGCGATCCGGCACAAATTTCCTTCGCTTCCGTCGCGGAACGTATTGCCAAGAACCTTTCTGTCCGGACCGACGAAGTAGCCATCCTCGGCGTTTCGAATCGCTGGCGCCATTTGCATTTCGTGGTACCCGAAGCGTTAAAGAATGTCGGTTTCATCCCGCTCTCCAGCAAATCCGCGCTGGCCGCGCGCACCACCCGAGACAACCGGCCGGAAATCATCAATGATTTCACCTCCGTGAAGCACGCCAGCGTTTTTGAAGGCGTAAAATTTGCCGCGGAAGGCGCCGAAGTTATTCAGAAGATCATCAGCGCTCCCATTCTTTCCGAGGACCGCGTCGTTGGCGTGATGCAAATCAGCCGAAAAGGTGCCAACGCAAAGGTTGCCGGTCCCGATTTCACCTCCGACGACCTCGGAAAAGTTCTTGCCCTCTGCAAGCCGCTCGGCAAACTCCTCCAGCGCGCCATCTCCGAGTGATTTCTCCAGGCACTTCGCGCTTTGACGCGAAACACTTCGTCCTAATCCTCTGAATTAAATTGACACTGCAAAACCTTCTTGCTACTTTTCCACAGCACTAAATTTTTAACGTCACATCCCCACGGAGGGACCGCACACCGGCACCATGGCGTTTGTCGCTAAGAAAATATTTCTCACCAAAGGCGTCGGTAAACATCGCGAGAGGCTTTCCAGTTTTGAGCTCGCACTTCGCAACGCGGGGATCGCAGCCTGCAACATCGTGCGCGTCTCCTCCATCTTCCCGCCAAATTGCAAATTGATTTCGCGCAGCGAGGGATTGAAGCACATCCGCCCAGGCCAGGTCGCGTTCACCGTCATCAGTGAGAATTCCACCAAGGAACCGCATCGCCTGATCGCTGCCAGCATCGGCCTGGCCCTTCCTAGCGACAAATCGATGTACGGCTATCTCTCCGAGCACCATTCCTTCGGCGAAACCGAGGAAGTCGCCGGTGAATACGCCGAAGAGCTTGCCGCGGAAATGCTCGCGACCACTTTAAACGTGGAATTTGATCCGGATCTTTCCTGGGACGAGAAAAAAGAGGTCTACCGCATCTCCAACAAGATCGTCCGCACGTTGAACGTCACGCAATCGGCCGTCGGTGACAAACGCGGCCTCTGGACCACGGTCCTCGGCGCCGCGATTTTAATTGGCGAAGACGACTAAACTCTCCGCCTTCACTTCTCTTTGCATTTCTCGCGCTTGTAATAGCCGATGCGCTCCAGCACCGCGCCTACAATCAACGGCAGCGCCACCGTCGCGTCGTCAAAAACTTCCGCAAAGCGCCCGCCTTCTTCCGGCGGCACAAATTTCCCCCACGATACCGCTTCCGTGTACGTGCTCCCGCTCAGCCCGCCCCAATGCACCGGCTCCGGGCAAATCCGCACGCCGTAGTTGTAGCGCTTCAGCGGCAGCTTGCGGTATCCACGCCGAGCCAGCAGTTCTGCGTAGACTCCAAATTGCTGCGACCAATTGCGCGGCACTCCGCCGCCAATCGTAAAAATCCCCATTTTCTTGGTCGCCAGCATCGTCGCAGCAAATTTCTCGAAATCCTCGAACGGATCAAATCGCAGCAGCGGCCGCTTCGCATCTTGGCGCGCAATCTTGTGCAACGCGAAATCAATCCCCAGCTCTGAATCGCTGAACGCTGGCACAAACACCGGCACGTTGTGTTCATACGCCGACTTCAGAATCCCCCGTCCCGGAAATCCCTTGTGCAGGTATTCGCCGATCTTGCGATGCAACTTCCAACTACAGACCGTTTCCTCCGCATCCCAATTGTTCAGGATCTCGTCCATCACATCTTCAACGTGATCGAGGTTCGTTTCCGGTTCCAGTGAATCGTAAACGCGGTTGTACCCCGCCTCGAACAATTCCTTGTCGTCCATCGCCGGGTTGTACCGAAAATGCGACAGCCCCGTCGCCTCCACCAATCCATGCGCCATCAGCGCGCCGGTGGAGACGATTGCATTCACCACGCCCGACTCAATCAAGTCGCAAAACACGAATCCCATTTTCGCGACGGTCAACGCGCCGGATAGCGTCATCACCACGAAGCACTCTTTGTCGCGTGCCATCAATTCCACGATCTCGGCGGCATCGCCGATCTGCCGCCCGGTGAAGGCCGTATTCCCCATGGCGCGCACCAGTTCGTCGATCGTCTGGCAGCGCGACAAATCCAGGGGAAACATTGGCCGCAGCTTGTCTTTCACGGGATCGTGCAGCACGCGGCCCGTGACCGTCTTCTTTCGCTGCTTCGGCATTTTCTCTCCAGAAAAAATTTGCAACTGCTTTTTATCACGATTTGAGCAGATTCACGCGCATTTTTTCATCATAAGCGCGTCTCTGCCCGCACGCTTGCGGAGTTCGATAGCGCACTCGCCGCGGCTTGCTCTCGATGTTAAACTAAAAATTATGGCGAACAAATTTACGGTCGGCCTCGTTCAGATGCGTTGCACCACCAACGCCGAGGAAAATCTCTCCCGCGCGATTGACAAAATCCGCGAAGCGTCCGCGCGCGGCGCACAAATCATCTCATTACATGAACTTTTTCGTAGCGAATATTTCTGCCGCAAGGAAGACCCCGACCTTTTCAATCTTGCCGAACCCGTTCCCGGCCCCGCAACCGAAGCCCTCGCGAAAGTAGCGAAAGAAAAGAAAGTCGTCTTGGTCGTCTCTCTCTTCGAACGCCGCGCCGCCGGCATTTACCACAACACTTGCGCCGTGCTCGATGCCGACGGCAGCTTCCTCGGCAAATACCGCAAGATGCACATCCCCGACGACCCACTCTATTACGAGAAGTTTTATTTCACTCCCGGCGATCTCGGCTTCCCTAATTTCGAAACCAAATACGGGAAAATCGGCGTCCAGATCTGCTGGGATCAGTGGTATCCGGAAGGCTCGCGCGTAACGGCGCTCAGCGGCGCTCAGGTAATTTTCTATCCCACTAGCATCGGATGGCATCCGCACGAAAAAGCCGAATTCGGCGCAGCGCAGCTCGACGCCTGGAAAACGATCCAGCGCGCCCATGCCATCGCCAACGGCGTTTACGTCGCGGTCGTAAATCGCGTTGGCTTCGAAGGCAAGCCCGCCAACGGCGATCCCGGCCTGGAATTCTGGGGAAATTCCTTCGTCGCCGATCCCTTCGGACAAATCACCGCCGAAGCTTCCAACGACAAAGAAGAAATCCTCGTGGTTGAGTGCGACCCCGCAAAGAGCGAAGACACACGCCGCAACTGGCCGTTCCTTCGCGACCGCCGCATCGACGCCTACGGCCCCATCCTGAATCGCTGGCTGGGCGAATAACCGGCATGCCCACAGCCGCGAGCGGTTCCACTCCATTCGAACGTGGTCTTTGGATGCCTGCCGAGTGGGAGCATCATGAAGCCACCTGGCTTGGCTGGCCCCACGAAAAAACCGACTGGCCCGGAAAATTTCCCGCAATTCCCTGGGCCTACGCGGAAATCGTCCGCCATCTCGCGCGAGTCGAGCGCGTGTATCTCCTTGTCCAAAATCGCGCCGCCGAATCTCAAGCACGCGACATCCTGAAAAAATCCGGCGTAAACCTCAGCGCCGTCGACTTCTTCCGCGTTCCCACCGATCGCGGCTGGATGCGCGATTCCGGCCCCATCTGCGTCCGAAGCCATTCCGGAGAAGTGGCCTACACGCACTGGCTCTTCAACGGCTGGGCCAAGTACAGCAATCACAAAAAAGACGCTCTCGCCGTCACCAACGTCAACAAAAAGCTGAAACGAACAATCTGGCAGCCGGTGCACAATGGCCGGCGCGTTGTTCTCGAAGGCGGCAGCATCGACGTCAACGGCCGCGGCTCCCTCCTCACCACGGAAGAGTGCCTGCTCAGCAAACGCCAGCAGCGCAATCACGGATTCACCCGTGAAGATTACGCGCACGTCTTCCGCAGCTATCTCGGCGTCACACAGGTTCTCTGGTTGAAAAATGGAATCGCCGGCGACGACACCCACGGCCACGTTGACGATCTCGCCCGCTTCGTCAGTCCCACCACCATCGTCACCGTCGTCGAGCAAGATCCGCACGACGCCAACTATGTCCCGCTCCAGGAAAATCTCGCTCTGCTGAAGTCCATGAAAGACCTAAACAGCCGTCCCTTCCGCATCGAAACGCTTCCCATGCCCGCGCCAATTTATTTTGATAACCAGCGTCTACCCGCCAGCTACGCGAATTTCTACATCGCCAACAAACTCGTCATCGTTCCCACCTTCAACGATCCAAACGATCGCGCCGCCCTCAATACGCTCGCCGGTCTTTTTCCCGGCCGCGAAGTTGTCGGCATCGCCTGCCGCGATCTCGTCCTCGGCCTCGGCACGCTCCACTGCTTGACGCAACAGCAACCCGCCGGCGCCTGATCCGGCTCCTTGCTTTTGTGCGATCCGCAGCGCCCTCTGCGTCTCCTCGTTATCCTCATGCTTTTGCAGTTTCTTTTGCGCTAGAATGCCTTTGCTCGGAAGCTCATCGGTCCCTACCCTCTCCTAGGAGACTTCATGCTCGCATTCCTCTTGCTGCAAACGCACGTGCGCTACGTCCAAATCGAAACACGCTCCTTGATTGGCTGGTTAGTGCTAGGACTCATTGCCGGCTGGCTCGCCGGCAAAATCGCCCGCGGCCGCGGCTTCGGCTGTATCACGGATATCGTTCTCGGTCTCATCGGCGGCGTGTTGGGCGGCTGGATCTTCACCAAACTCGGCATAGTAGGCCGCGCCGACAGCTTCCTCTATAGCCTCGCGGCCGCGACGCTAGGTGCCGTGATCATCGTCGCCATCGCTCATCTATTCAGCTCCAGCTCCTAACGCAATCGTTCGCCAATTAACTTGCCTTTGACCCACTGTGATACGATTCCCTATTACATTGTGGAGATAAATCCTCGTTGAGCAATCCCGCGCAATCCCTAACCGCCATCCCACTCGGCGGTCTCGGCGAATTTGGCATGAACATGATGGCCCTCCGGGTCGGCGACGACATCCTCGTCATCGACGCCGGCATGATGTTCCCTGAATCCGAACTCCTGGGCGTCGATCTCGTCATCCCAGACATCACTTACCTCAAACAAAATCGCGCACACGTCCGCGCCATCGTCCTCACCCACGGACACGAAGATCACATCGGAGCGCTTCCCTACATCCTCCGCGACCTCAACGTTCCCGTATACGGCACGCGCTTTACCCTCGCGCTCGTAAAAAAGCGCCTCGACGAAGCCGGCCTGCTCCAATCCACCACTCTTCGCGAAGTTATTCCCGGCCGCCTCGTCGAAATCGGCCCTTACGAGATCGATTTTATTCCGGTCACCCACAGCACCATCGATTGCGTTGCGCTCGCCGTGCGCACTCCGCTCGGCGTTATCATCCACACCGGCGACTTCAAGATCGACCAAACACCCGTCGGCGGTGCCCCCTTCGATCTCCATTCCTTCGCCCGCTACGGCCAGGAAGGCGTGTTAGCTCTCTTCAGCGATTCCACCAACGTCGAGCGACCCGGCTTCACCGGCTCCGAGCGCGCGATCGTCCCTCGCATAGAGGAGCTTTGCCGCGCTGCCCCGCGCCGCGTCATTCTTTCCTGCTTTGCCTCGTCGATTCATCGCATACAGCAAGTGATTGACGTCGCCGCGCGCGTAGGCCGCAAAGTCGCCTTTGTCGGCCGCAGCATGGTCGACAACGTCGAAATCGCTCACTCTTTGAGTTATCTCCGCATTCCAGACGGCATGGTCGTCCGTCCGCAAGACATTCGCGGCTTCGACCCCAAGCGCCTCGTGATCATGGCTAGCGGTAGCCAGGCCGAGCCAATGTCCTCGCTCTCACGCATCGCGGTCGACAATCATCGCTTCGTCTCCGTAGACGAAAATGACACCGTCATCCTCTCCGCCCGCATCATTCCCGGAAACGAAAAAGCCATCTTCCGCATGCTCGACCACATGTTCCGCCGCCGCGCCCTCGTCTATTACGACAATGCCGGCGGCACCATTCACGTTTCCGGCCACGCCAGCCAGGAAGAGCAAAAGCTCATTCTTCAGCTCGTCAAACCCAAGTACTTCATTCCCGTTCACGGCGAATACCGGCATCTCTTCCGCCATGCCGCGCTCGCCTATCAACTCGGTTGCGTCTCCGGCGAAATTCTGATTCTCGAAGACGGCAACACTCTTGAGTTCACCGAACAAGGCGCTTACCGGCGCGATCCCGTTGCCGCCGGCCGCGTCCTCGTCGACTCCGGTTCTCTCGAAGAAATCGAAGAAGCCGTAATTCGCGACCGCAAGCACCTCTCCGAAGACGGCGTCGTTGTGCCCATCATCGCGATCGACAAACACACCGGCCGCATGGAATCGAGCCCAGAAATCGTCACTCGCGGCCTCTTCAGCGACAACGGCAACGAATTCCTGGCCGGCGCCCGCGATGTAATTTTGAAAACGGTCGAGCAATCCAACTCCGAAGAAAAATCCGACTGGTCCGTAATAAAAGAGAAAATCCGCGTAGACCTGAAACGCTACATCAACAAACAAACCTCCAAGCGCCCCCTAATCCTCCCCGTCATCCTAGAAGTGTAAGCTCCGCCCGAATGTTGCAGGGGCGTGCTTTGTATCCTGAGCCTCGAAGGGCGCGCCCCAGCGAGCGAGGCGCCTCGCCAACCGAGGCTTTCCGTTACGAATAAGTCTTCCGGGTAGATTTTGGAATTACAGAGGCAATCGACAGATTCGATTCGACCACTCGCCAGCATCTGACGCGCTCCAAATCATCACAAGATGCTCGATAGCTGCCAGAAATTCCATGTTCTGTGGGACGATAAAAACGCCTGGGCTGCCGTGGCTATCCAGGAACTGTGCAAAGGCCATCGGCATGGTCTTGAAATCCTGAGACACGAGTATGCGATTGTCTTGTGCAGCAATCTCAAGAACTTCGGAATCCGGGAGACCGCGCAGTCCTGCGTCTTTAGCCGTTCGAAAATCGATATCCGGCTCTCGCCGTTGGACGCCGACAACAATTCAGATCGGCATCCGCCTGAAAACGAATTTTCACGGCTTCGACGTTTGTCTTTGCAAAATTTGATCGAGTCTCTTGTAGAGTTGTGGGTCCCTTGCACGGGCTTCTTCGGCTAGCTTCGCGTACTCTTTTTCACTTTCTTTGAGGTAATCATCGATTTCACGCTGATTTGCCAGGTAGAACGTAATGGCGCCATACACCTCTTCCAACCGCAAGACTGGAAAGGACTGCGCGATGGTTTCCGGTGAGGCCCCATTCCGAAATTCGTAGGCGACGGAATCCAGCGACACGCGCGTCCCCGCGATATAGTAGCCGCCATCTCGCATTTCCACGTATTCTTTGGCCATAGTCGAACCTTACCACCCTGAATTCTAACAAAAATTCCCAGGGCCCATACATCGATTCCTCTGTCCCCTAGTGACGTTCCCCGCTACAATCTCCCCTTTCGCCAGGAGCCAGTTTTGTCCCCCACCGCGACCCCAACTCCAAAGCCTCAAGCCAGTCGGGCCGCGTTCACGTTCATTCTAGTCACCGTTCTCCTCGATTTTCTCGCCTTCGGCATCATCGCCCCCGTCCTTCCTAACCTCATCATTCATTTCGAGGGCGGCAACATCGCCCGAGCCGCGGCGATCACCGGCTATTTCGGATTTGCCTGGGCCCTGATGCAGTTCATCTTCTCCCCGATTCTCGGCGCCTGGTCCGATCGCTTCGGCCGCCGCCCGGTAATCCTCATCTCCTGCCTCGGCCTCGGCCTCGACTACATCTTCATGGCCCTCGCGCCCTCTCTGAAATGGCTCCTCATTGGACGCATCATCTCCGGCATCACCGCCTCCAACATTTCCACCGCCTTCGCCTACGTCACCGACGTCACCCCACCCGACAAACGCGCCAAGCAGTTTGGCTATCTCGCTGCCTCCTTCGGCATGGGCTTCATCATCGGCCCGGCCGTTGGCGGCTTTCTCGGCAACATCAATCTGCGCTTCCCCTTTTGGGCCGCCGCCGCTCTCAGCCTCGCAAACGCCCTGTATGGTTTCTTCGTTCTCCCCGAATCCCTTCCACCCGAGCGCCGCTCCAAATCCGCATGGCACATGGCCAATCCGCTCGGCTCTCTCACGCTCCTGCGCTCGCATACGCAACTCTTCGGCCTCGCCACGGTGATGACTCTCTTCTATCTCGCCCAGCAATCTCTTCCCGCCGTCTTCGTCCTCTACACGCAATATCGCTATAACTGGATCGAGCGCGACGTTGGCCTTGCCCTAGCCGTCGTCGGCGTCAGCACCAGCATCGTTTCCGGACTACTCGTCGGCCCCTTCGTCCGTCGTTTCGGCGAACGCCGCAGCGTCCTCTCCGGCCTGACCTTCGGCACGCTCGGCTTCTTCAGCTTCGCGTTCGCACCGCACGGCTGGACACTTCTCTGCGCCATTCCTTTCCTCGGTCTCTGGGGAATCGCCGGACCCTCCGTCCAATCCTTGATGTCGCGCCGCGTCGACCCAACTTCGCAAGGCAAACTCCAAGGCGCGATCAACAGCATCCGTTCCATCAGCGGCATGATCGGCCCGCTCCTGTTCACCCAAGTCCTAGCCCTCGCCATTTCGCCGGCCGCCCCAATCCACTTCCCCGGCGCCCCCTATTTCGTAGCCGGCCTCCTGCTCCTCTCCAGCCTCACGCTCGCCGCCTACGTAACCCGCGCCGACGCCATGTCTGCGGCCCAAGCCCCGGCCGTCTCCCCCGGCCCCTCCGACTAATCTCGCGAGGCCGTTTGCGCCTGTTAATAAAAAACACGGACCCGGTCCCAGAATGCCGTTTCGTATCCGTAGGGGCACGAGATCGGAAGACACATCAGCAGTCTATCGCGGATGAGCGAGAGACTTTTCATTTCCCAGTTTTCTCTTGACGCGTAACTCGGCAGTAGCGTATAAACCACTGCAGATTTTTTTGGTCGGCGAAAGTTTTTTTATCCGATTCCTCAGGCCCCGGATGTTTCGGCCCTTCGTACTCTGCTCCCGCCGATAGTAAGCCCGCAGCATTGGGCTAAATGTTTACAAAAAGCGCTGCGAACGTAGTGGGCCGGCTTTCCTAAGTTTATACGCACACGAGCTCTCGCGACGGGCTCGAGTTTTGGCTTTCAACGAGTGGTTTCTGAATACTGCTGAACCGCCGGCTCACGAGGATGTGACATGGCGTTTTCTCGTGCCTTGCACACAGGTGTCTCAAGGCGCAGCGATTGTCGAGGCCGGAGGATGCAGCCAATGACCGTGCGGTTCGGCTTAGGCGTCCGTATCATGGGCCTCTTCGTCTTGGCGACCACCCTGTACTCCGCGCCGATGCCCTGGAAGGGGAGCTGGCTATGGTTAGGGTCAGTTGTTATAGTTCTCCTTCTGACAGTTCACGCGTGGACTTACAAAAGCAAAATAGGAGAAACTGGCATTGAAATTCGCTATTTCCCGTTGATCCGTTCTCATGCCGCCTGGTCTGATCTTGTTAAAGTGGTTGAAGAGTTGGTACCGCTATGCATCGGAACAAACATTCGTTTCCGCATATGGGGACTAACGCCAAAGACGAGGATTGCTTTTTTGAACCTCGTGCCTCGACATTTGTTGGTTTCGGAGCCAAGCGGTCCTGACGATGTAGCCCTACTAGGTAGCCGGAAATACGTTAGGCTCGTGAAAATTATCGCCCCATTGTTCATTTTCAGCGTCGCGGTACTCGTGCCGTTTCTCGATAACCGTGGATTGAACAGGTACTGGCGACCGTTTGGGCAACTGATCGTATTCACCGTCGGTGGACTGTGGCTTGCCTTGATATTCACTTCAAGCATGGCTTTGATCCACTGGTTGGCGCACAAGGATTTCCGAGATCACTCGCGCTCAGGAACTGCGAATAGGAATTAGTGAAATAACGGGAAGCCGCGCCCATCACGCAGGGCACCCCGGATGCCGAGCAACACACACCTACTAATACGGTCTGCTTATGGAACTTGGCGATGAAAACATTTCCTAACCCGGGCAATGAAGATCCTGTTGAAGATGATATCGAAGAAGCGAAGGAAAATGCTAGGGAGCGTCTGCGGATATGGAAAAGGCGGGCGATCTATTCAACGCTTGCCTTCTTTCTTAGTTGTGCATCCGTCATACCCTTTCTTGAGGGGCACAGCTTGCACGCCTATTGGTACTTGGGCAAAAACCTCGTGTTGCTTTCCATGGGCATGCTGATTCCATTCGTATTCTGCACAGTCGTGCTGTTCGGTGCTTACAGCTGTCTTCGCGATCTGGAAAGGCCAAATAAATAGTGGAGGGTGAGAAGCGTTCGACGAATGATCCTTAATGGCATTCGATGAGTGATGCTTAATTGTAGTAGATGCCTGGCACGACTCGAGGTCGGCACTAGAAACCGCCCAAGCAACAAGCTCTCTTGCCCCCTCTCCTCCCCAGGTATACGATGTCCTCTCAACTAAGTTCGCGCGCAGCGGAGCAAAAAAGGGTAGCGCTCCGCACCCACCTTTCGGCGCGAATCAAATTTAGGAGGCTTACTTCATGGCGACGGCAACGACCGCGATCGAACCCAATGTCAAAATCAGTGCCACCAAGCTGTTCATCAACGGCCAATGGGTCAACAGCGCATCCGGCAAAACTTTTCCGACCATCAATCCCTCGACTGGCGAAGTGATCACCCAGGTATCCGAAGCTGACGCGCCCGACGTTGACAAGGCCGTCAGCGCCGCGCGCACCGCATTCGAAACGGGGCCCTGGCGCAAAAAGCTCTCTGCCTCGCAGCGCGGCAATCTCATGTACAAGTTGGCCGACCTCATCGAGAAGAATGCCGACGAACTTGCACAACTCGAGGCGCTCGACAACGGCAAGCCCTATCAAGTCGCCCGCACCGCGGACGTGCCGCTTACCATCGCTTGCTATCGCTATTACGCAGGCTGGGCCGACAAGAATCAGGGCAAGACCATCCCGGTGAATGGCCCGTATTTCACCTACACCAAGCATGAGCCTGTCGGCGTTGCCGGCCAGATCATCCCGTGGAATTTCCCGCTGCTGATGCAAGCGTGGAAGCTTGGCCCCGCGCTAGCAGCAGGCTGCACCGTTGTGCTCAAGCCCGCGGAGCAGACTCCGCTCACCGCTTTGCGCATCGGCGAGCTCATCAATGAAGCTGGATTTCCGCCGGGCGTCGTAAATATCCTCCCTGGCTATGGACCAACCGCGGGCGCCGCCATTGCGCGTCACATGGATGTCGACAAAGTCGCCTTCACCGGTTCAACCGAAGTCGGCCATCTGATTATGCGCGCCGCTGCGGACTCCAATCTAAAGCGCGTCACGCTCGAGCTCGGCGGCAAGAGCCCCAACATCGTGTTCGCCGACGCCGATATGGACAAAGCCATCGAGGGCGCGCATTTCGCTCTCTTCTTCAACCAAGGCCAGTGCTGCTGCGCCGGCTCGCGCCTCTTCGTCGAGGAAAAAGCTTACGACGAATTCGTCGAGCGGAGCGCCGCGCGCGCGAAGAAGCGCACTGTCGGCAATCCGTTCGACAAGAACACCGAGCAAGGTCCGCAGGTCGACCAGGATCAGTTCGACAAAGTGATGGGCTACATTGACGCCGGCAAAAAAGAAAAGGCCAAGCTGGTCGCCGGCGGCAATCGCGTCGGAGACAAGGGTTACTTCATCGAGCCCACTGTTTTCGCCGACGTGCAGGACAACATGAAGATCGCGCAGGAAGAAATCTTCGGCCCGGTGATGTCCATCCTCAAATTTAAGGACATCAACGAAGTTGTCGAGCGCGCCAACAAAACGCTCTACGGCCTGGCTGCCGCCGTCTGGACCAAGGACATCACCAAAGCTCACGCGATTGCGGATGGTGTTCGCGCCGGCACCGTGTGGGTCAACTGCTACGACGTGTTCGACGCAGGCGCGCCGTTCGGCGGCTTCAAGCAGTCCGGCATCGGCCGCGAGCTCGGCGAATACGGTCTCTCCAACTACACCGAAGTCAAAACCGTCACCGTGAAGCTCTAGCGGTCACAGAACTTCAACGGTACGCAGCGAAGAGGGCGCGGCCATCCATGCCGCGCCTTTTTCTTTATGCTTTCGCAACCTTGGCAAAGGGGCGCTTTTGCTTGGCCTCCCACGCTTTGCGCAGTTCTTCGCGGGTGGCCAGCACATACTCTTTCGCATGATCGAAACTCTTGTAGACACGCGTGCCCTTAATCGTGTTGCAGGGACCGCAGCAGGCCACAAGATTACTCGGATCCTTCTTGCCCTTCTTCGCGCGGGGAATGACAAAATCCACGCGCATGACCAAGGCATTCTCGAAACTGGCCCGTCCATCGAGCCCGCAGTACACGCAGCGGTAATCGTCCCGCTCCAGAATTGCCAGGCTTTCCTTCAGAGTCGTCGGCTTGTCTACGAGGGTGAACGTCGTGATATCGAGCGGCATGAACAACCTCCCAACCGGAAATCCTTTGGGTAGGCGAAATGGGAAGGTGCGGACTCCCGATTGTCTTTCGCCACGACCATAGGTCAGCAGTCCTGACGGTGTCAAGAGAATCGCGCGGCGACAAGGCTGAGATTCACTGTCTAGGCATTCGCATCACTCTACTGGGTCACGACCAAAGGCAACTCTATAAAGCTGGAGTGGTATACGCGCTCGGTTGCTCTCTTGTAGTCGTCGGGCTTGGCCAGGAAAATATTTGGGACGAATGTTTGGGGGTTGCGATCGTATAGCGGGAACCAGCTTGATTGCACTTGGACCATGATGCGATGACCGGGCAGGAAGACGTGGTTCGCCGTCGGTAAATTGAATTTGTACAGCAGCGGCTTGTCGGCGGCAATCGGTTTCGGAGTTTCCAGGCTTTCGCGATAGCGGCCGCGGAAAATATCGGCGGAGATCATTAGCTGATAGCCGCCCATCGCCGGTTGGCCGGCGACTTCATCCGGATATACATCGATGACCTTCACGACCCAGTCGGAATCCGTGCCGCTTGTCGACGCGGTGAGATTCACGACAGGCTGGCCGCTGATTTTCACCGAAGCGGTCAGCACGTCCGACGTGTACGCAAGCACATCGGTGCGTCCTGAGGCCTCGCGCTGGTCGCTCACCAGCCAGGTGCGCCAAGTCGCCGCACCGGACGCATCATTGGTGTGCACCGGACGCGGTAAAAACGGCACCGGCTTCGCCGGATCGGAAACGTATTCGTCGAACGAGTTCTCGCCCGCCTTCGATGAACCCAGATTCAGTTTCAGGCCCGCGCCCAGATAGAGCGGCGTAGGTTTCGGAGCGCAACCGCCTGCGCATCCTGCCGGCCAACTCGAAAGCCGCAACCATTTGTTTGTTCCGGTCTCAAATGCTGTCACTGGCGCCACATCGGCTTTCGGCGCGCCATTCTTCAAATATTGCGCGAGAAACGGCGCCAGGATTTCCTGCCGGAAATAAAGCCCGGTATCGCTCCCAAACTTCACCGCACCCAGCGCGCTGCCGTCCCCAATTTCCTGGCCGTGATGCCAGGGCCCCATCACCAGGAAAACTTTGGTGTTGTCTTTGTCTTTAGGTTTGATCGCTTTGTAAACTGCGGGCGCTCCGTAGATATCCTCTTGGTCCCACAGGCTGTCGACCAGCATGACCGGCACTTTCAGGGGTTGCGCCGCCAGAATTTTATCCATGGCCTGTTCTTGCCAGAACGCGTCGTAACTGGGATGTTCCAGGAGTTTTCTCCAGAACCCAACCTGTTCGATCCCGTGCCGCCGTCCCAGCTCCCCTGCCGACCCCGCTTCCAGGAAGTCATCGTAATCGTCAAAATGGCTGGTCCACCAACTGTCCCGGTTAGTCCTGCTTGCCTCCTGCTCGTAGATGTACGACATGCCTTGTTCGCGAAACGCGCCGTTGTGAAACCAGTCGTCACCCATCCAGCCGTCGACCATAGGATTCATCGGCACCGAAACTTTCAGCGCGGGATGCGGATTCACCAGCGCCATCAGCGGCAAAAATCCGTCGTAGGAAATCCCGAGGATTCCCACTTTGCCATTCGTCTCCGGAATATTTTTCACGAGCCAATCGATGGTGTCGTACGTGTCCGTGGAATGATCGACGGGCGTCGGATTCAGCGGACCGTGGAGCGGCCGCGTCATCACGTAATCGCCTTCCGAGCCATATTTGCCGCGCACGTCCTGGACGACGCGAATGTAGCCGCCGTCGACGATCACGTCCGTTGCGTTGTCATAACCGCTCAATGTCGGACCGAGGTGCGTGCTTGTCGCGTGGTTCGTGAGTGCGTCCGCATCATACGGGGTGCGCGTCAGCAGGATGGGCGCATCCTTT
>Ga0210410_10003150_pt1 | contig 14687 bp, 14 predicted proteins | sample IncBWC4MmetaG_FD_161058 | JGI IMG/M metagenome (GOLD analysis project Ga0210410, IMG submission 161058) | Forest soil microbial communities from Barre Woods Harvard Forest LTER site, Petersham, Massachusetts, United States - Inc-BW-C-4-M | ecosystem: Environmental > Terrestrial > Soil >... | reverse complement strand
CAGGAAGTCGAGCAGTGTCGGCTCTTTCAGGTTGATGTCGAAGGCCGCGACGGCGCCGTTCTTCAACAGCAGGAACTCGCAGAGCAGCCGCGCCACCAGCGTCTTGCCGACCTGCGGACGGGGCGAGCAGATGATGTAGACCGGGGTCGCGGGCATGATCCCGCTATATCAGGAGAAATGTCCCGCTAATCCAGCAGGATTGCGCGCCCGTCCAGAATTATTTTTCGCTGCCGCGCACAGCTTTGCCGGCACCGACGATGTCGGTCAGCTTGATGCGGTCGAACTCGCTCCAGACGTTGGCGAGCCAGTGCCGGACATAGCCGCGCAGCACGAAGGAGTAGTTCGCCGCGTCGTCGCGAAGGCCCTTGTTGGCGACGAATTTCAGGAACGGGACCGAGGCGATCTCGACCTGCTCATAAGCCATTTCGTTGAGCTTCGGAATGGTGAGGTCGGTGGCGTCCTTGATGCGGTGGAAATAGGAGTTGTGGGTCGCCTGGTCCCACTGGAAGAACTGGGTGTCGTTGATGAAGTTCTTGACCAGGAAGTACTTCGCGCCGGTCATGAAACTCGCGGTCTCCGTGATCTCGTCCAGCGAGGCGATCGAGGGCCCCAGGATGTGGAACACGGCAAAGGTGATCTGGCCGCTCTTGGCGGCATCGAGGAAACCGATGTCGCGCAGCGAGGCGAGCGAGCGGGAGAGCAGGCCGGCGCGGACGTCGATCACGGTGACGGATGTGCCCGCGTTCAGCGTGTCGAAGATCTTCATCTGGTCGGAGGTCACCGTCATGTCGACGATCTCGGTGACATCAGGATGAAAGCGCTTCAGGGTGCCGCGCGGGAATTCGGTGTCGAACGCCCGGGTCGCCACGTTGTTGGCGCTGAAATAGTCGAGCAAGGTACGCGACACCGTGGTCTTGCCGACCCCGCCCTTGTCCGCGCCCACCACAATCACTGCCGGCTTTGTCGCCATGTCCGTCCCTGCTAACGCCCCCGACCAAGAACGGCCGGCTGATCCCGATACCTTGTTTGGGCGCGAACATGGCAGAAACAAGGGGGAATTCAAATCATTAGGCGGGCCGGAAGCCGCCATTCCGCGAAATTCCTTAATGGGGCGATCGGGCTTTGCGGAATCGTCAGTGCCGGCCCCACGGGCCGGCCCGATTGCCCCAAGGACCTGACGGAGGTGCCGCCGGGGGAGCGGCGCTCGGAAGGCTTGGCGGGGTGGGCTGGCCATCGCTCCAGGGGCCTTGCGGCAGCGGCGGAGGCAACTGGCCGCTGTCAGGCTGATCGGGCTGGCCGTCCGGCTCGTCCGGATGCATGGGCAACGCCAGCGGGCCCTCATAGTGACCGCCGGCATATTTCACCAGCGCATCCACCCGCGCTTCCACCGAGGGGTGGGTGGCGAAAATATCGGAAAACCCTTCGCGGGGGTTGTCGACGCAGAGCTCCATCACCGCCGAGGTGGCGTCCGGCAACTCGCCGCGGCCCTCGATCTTGCGCAGCGCCGAGATCATGGCGTCGGGGTTCTTGGTCAGCTCGACCGAACCGGCGTCGGCGAGGAATTCGCGCGAGCGCGACAGCGCGAGCTTGACGAGTTGCGACAGGAACCAGGCGAGTGCGATCAGCACCACGGCGATGATGGTGACCAGGATGGCGGCACCACCGCCGCCTTTGCGGTCGCTGCTACCGCCGGAGTCCGACGACGACGAGGAAGATGACGAGGACGATGAATACGATCCGCCGCCCCAGCCCCAGCCGTAATTGCCGAAATTGAAGAAGCCGCGGAACAGCAGCTCGGCGAAGAAGCCGACCACGCCGGCGATGATGACGGCGATCACCATCATCTGCACGTCGCCGTTGCGGATATGGGTGAGCTCGTGGCCGAGCACGGCTTCCATTTCCTGGTCGTTGAGCGAGTTGAGCAGGCCCGTGGTGACGGTGACGGCGTATTGCCGCCGGTTCAGCCCGGTCGCAAACGCGTTGAGTGCGTCACTGTCCATCACCTTCAGTTTCGGCATCGGAATGCCGCGCGAGATGCAGAGGTTTTCCAGGAGATTGTACAGCCGCGGCTGCTCCTGCCGCGTCACGTCGCGCCCGCCAGTGACGGCGTCGATGATCGACTGATGAAAGAAATAGGCGATCACGATCCACAGAATCGCAGCACCCGTCGAATACGGCAGGGTCCGGATCACGTCGACGAGTGCGACCCGCAAATAATAGTCGAACGGCGCGTCCGCGTTGTTGACCACTTCGATCACAAGCGCGCCGGCATAGACGATGACATAGACCAGCAGGAACAGGCCTGCGAGCAGCAGCATCGACTTGGTCTTGTTCGATGCGATGTGGGTGTAGAGACCGTAGGCGGCCATGATGCCTATCCCTCGTCATTCCGGGGCGCCGCGCAGCGGCGAACCCGGAATCTCGAAGAGTTCGCTTCAGAACTTCACGCTCGGCGCCGCCTCGACCTCGGTGCGGCTGGCGCCGAGATCGAAGAAGTCCTTCCGGGTGAAGCCGAACATGCCGGCGAACAGGGCGGCCGGCATCTGCTGGATGCCGGTGTTGTATTCCTGGACCGCGCTATTGAAGAAGCGGCGGCTCGCCGCGATCTTGTTCTCGAGGTCGGACAGCTCGCTCGCAAGCTGCTGGAAGTTGGCGTTGGCCTTGAGGTCCGGATAGGCCTCCGACAGCGCGATCAGCCGGCCGAGCGCGCCGGAGAGCTGGTTCTCGGCGGCGGAGACCTGGGAGGGGGTCTGCGCCGAGATCGCCGAGTTGCGCGCCTTGATGACGTCGTCGAGCGTGCCGCGCTCATGTGCGGCATAACCCTTCACGGTCTCGACCAGGTTCGGGATCAGATCGTGGCGCTGCTTGAGCTGCACGTCGATGTCGGCGAAGGCCTGGTCGACGCGCTGGCGCAGCGCAACGAGGCGGTTGTAGGCGCCGAAGGCGAAGATGACGAGGACGACGATGACGCCGAGAACGATCCAGCCGGACGACATGGAAATACTCCCGAGGGGGTGAGAAAGGCGGTCAAGAAAAGCAGCGTGGACGAGGTGGGTATCCCCTTGGTCTGCTGCAAGGCGGCGAAAGTTCAAGGGTAAGCCTCGGAATCCCTTAACTTTTCTCCATGAGGGCATCGCCCCAGTTCCAGCGCCGGGCGCGTGCATAGGCCGGCTTGTCGCGGCGTGGGATCTTCGCGAGCGTGAGGCCTTGGGGCGTGCAGAGCCTCGCCGTGATCTCCGCTTTGCCGACGATTGGCGGCGCCAGCACGCGCGACGGACGTTGCGCAACTGGCGTTCGTGTCAGCACCACGTAGGAGAATTTCTCGTCTTCGAACGGCAGCTCGGCACTCTTGATGACCTTGTGGGCACGCGAGCGCGGCAGGCGCTGAGCAAAGTGGCACCAGTCCGGAGATTGCAGCGGGCATGCGCGGTCGTGCGGGCAGGGCGCGGCGACATGGGCGCCGGCTGCGATCAGGTGCGCGCGAGCCGCGATGATGCGCGCATAACCCGTGGGCGTGCCAGGCTCGACGACGACAAGCGTGTCGCGCGTCTTCGCCCACATGGCCTTCGCAAGATCGCCGCGTTCGCTGTCGCTGAGTTCGCCGATGAGATAGCTCGCAATCACAAGATCGGCCTCATGGGCCTTGGCGAGCAGCGCGCGCGCCGGGCCCAGCTCGTAGTTCGCGACGCTGAGGCGCGAGCTACCATCAGCGAATTCAAGCGCCAGCCTGCGCAGCGCCGGATTGGTATCGAGCAGCGTAAAGCTTGCAAGCGTCGGAAACGCTTCCGCGGCGGCCCAGCTCGCCGTGCCCGGTCCGGCGCCGACATCGAGCAGCGACTGCGGCGCGAAGTCCGAACGGATGTCCTGCAGCGCGTTGAGGCTCGCGATGACTGCAGCGTAGGTCGCAGGCATTCGCGCCAGCGCATAAGCGAGCGCATCAGTTTCGGATCGGATCGTGGTCGAGCCGCCGCCCTCGCGATAGGTCTGCGAGATCGACGCTGCGCGCGCGGCAGTCTCCCGGCGCGACAGGCCATCGAGCTTCGCGTCGAGTGCGGCCTTCAGTTCAGCGGGCAGGGAGGGAGAGGGCACTCTTCACCCTCCCCTGGAGGGGGAGGGTAAGAAAGTCACGCCACGTCCTGGTCGAGGATCTTCACCGCTTCATCCAGCGCGACCGAGACCAGTTGCGAGACGCCGCGCTCGGCCATGGTGACGCCGAACAGGCGGTTCATCCGCGCCATGGTGATCGGATTGTGGGTGATGATGATGAAGCGCGTCTCGGTCGAGGCGGTCATCTCGTGCAGCAGGGTGCAGAAGCGCTCGACGTTATGATCGTCGAGCGGCGCGTCGACCTCGTCCAGCACGCAGATCGGCGAGGGGTTGGTCAGGAACACCGCGAAGATCAAGGCAAGCGCGGTCAGCGCCTGCTCGCCGCCTGAGAGCAGCGACAGCGTCTGCGGCTTCTTGCCCGGGGGCTTGGCAATGATCTCAAGGCCTGCTTCCAGCGGATCGTCGCTCTCGACCAGATGCAACGCGGCCTCGCCGCCGCCGAACAGTTCGGTGAAGAGATGCTTGAAATGCCCATTGACCGTCTCGAACGAGGCGAGCAGGCGCTCGCGCGCCTCGCGGTTCAGGCTCTGGATGCCTTGGCGCAGGCGCTTGATCGCCTCGACCAGGTCATCGCGCTCGGTGGTCAATGTCGTATGCTGGGCATCGACCTCGCGCAGCTCTTCCTCGGCGCGCAGGTTGACGGCCCCGAGCCGTTCGCGGTCGCGGCGCAGCTTCTCGAGATTTTCCTCGATCTCGACCAGCGGCGGCAACTCCGCGCCCGGCGCGATCTCGGCCAGCGCTGCGACGTCTTGCGGCGCGATTTCGAGCATGTCGTGGATTTCGCGCTCGACATCCGCGAGGCGGCGCTTGGCGCTTTGCATGCGTTCCTCGGCGCGCCCGGTCGCCTCGCGCGAGCTCGACAGCGCTTCAAGCGAGGCCTTGGCGCCGCGGTCGGTTTCCGCCATCGCGGTTTCGGCGGCAGCAAGCGCATCGGCGGCGACACGGCGATTGCTCTCGGCATGCTCGATCTCGCTGATCAGCGCGCGGCGTTTCTCCGCAAACACCGCGGGTGCGTTTTCAAGCTCGGTGCGCTCGGAGGTCACCTCGGCGATGCGCGACTCGACGGTGGCGATCTGCGAGGCAGCGCTGGTTTTGCGGCCTTGCCATTCATTGCGCTCGGCTGTTATCGCCTGCAAGCGGCGGTCGGCGAGCTCGGCCTCGCGCGCCAGTGCCTGCGCCTCGGCGCGCACCTGCGCGGCGTTGCGGCGATGGCCGTCGATGTCAGTGCGAACGGCGGCGAGCTTGGTCTCGGTCTCCAGGCTCGGCGGCAGTTCGGCAAGCGCAGAGGCCGCGCCCTGATGGGCGGCCTCGACCTCGGTGCGATCGATGGTGAGGCGGCTATAGGCCTCGAACAGTGCCGATTTCCGCGCAGTGTGACGGTTGATCTCGCGTTCGGCGGCGGCATGGCGCTCGCGCGCGGCATCCGCCTCGCGCTGGGCGGCGCGCCACGCCTCACGCGCGGCGCTCTCGGCAAGTGCGGCGGCTTTCATTTCGGCGTCGGCGGTCTCCAGCGCCTGCCGCTTGGCCGCGGCATCGCCGCGGGCCTGCTCGATCTCGTGCTCGATGTCGACGAGGCGCGCTCGCTCGGCAAGCCGCCGCGCCGCGCCGGTCGGCGCATGGGCTGAGGTAACAAAGCCGTCCCAGCGCCAGACGTCGCCTTCCGGCGACACCAGCCGCTGTCCGGTCTTGAGCTGCGACACCAGCTCGGTGCCGCGCTCCTTTGCCACCACGCCGATCTGGCGGAGGCGGCGGGTCAGCTCGGGCGGGGCCTGCACATGCGCGGCCAGCGGCTCGACACCGGCGGGCAGGGCAGGGTCGGCGCTATCGTGGCCGGCAACGGTCCAGCGCATCGGCGCTGACGGATCGACCGGCGCATCGAGATCGTCGCCCAGCGCGGCTCCGAGCGCCTTTTCATATCCTTTTGAAACCGTGACGCCATCGATGATCGGCGGCCACAGATTCTTGGTCTCGCCATTGACGATCTTTGAAATCGTGCGCGCCTCGGTCTCGAGCCGCTGCACGCGCTTGTCGGCCTCCGTGAGCGGTGCGCGCGAAGACTCTAATCTCTGCCGCGCGGCGGCATGCGCGGCTTCGCTGGCCTGCGCAGCAGCTTCGGACTGCGCGAGATTGTGCTGCGAAGCTTCGGTGGCGGCGGCAAGTGTGGCGAGATCGCCGAGGCCACGGGTCTCCTGCGCGAGCTTGTGCTCCTCGGCCTGGACATTGGCGATGTCCTGGTCGAGCCGGGCGAGGCGATCGCGATGGCTGCGCACGCTCGCCTGGAGCTGGTTGCGCTTGGCGGTGAGGTCGGCAAGCGCGGTGGTGAGTTCGGCAAACAGCCGCTCGGCATCCGCCAGCGTCGCTTCCGCAGCCGCGACGCGCTCGTCGACACCACTGCGCTTCTCGACCCGCGACTTGATCTCGTCCTTCAACTCGGCGTCTTCGGCATCAAGCCGCGCCAGCGCGACGTCGGCGTCGGAGGCCTGCTGCTGCTCGCGGGCGACGTCGGCGGCAAATTGCGTCAGCCGGCGGTCGAGCTCGGCGACGCGCTCCTTGGCGCGCTCCTCCTCGCGGTCGAGCAAATCGCGCGCATTGGTAAGCCGCTGCAGGCCTGCGGCGGCACGGGCCTCAGTTTCGCGCAAGGCCGGCAGTTCGGCGGCGCGCAGCGCCTGGATGCGCGCGGCCTCGGCCTGCTCGCGGGTGCGCTCGGCCATCTCGCGCACGGCGAGGTCGTGGGTGTGGGCGGATTCGGAGACCTCGGCATTTGCCTCCATCCAGCGCAGATGGAACAGCATGGCCTCGGCCTTGCGGACCTTGGCGGCGACCTCGCGGTAGCGGATCGCCTGGCGTGCCTGCTTCTTCAGCCCGTCGATCTGGCCTGCGAGCTGGCCGATCACGTCCTCGACGCGGGTGAGGTTGGTCTCGGCCGCCTTCAGCCTCAACTCGGCCTCGTGGCGGCGCGCATGCAGGCCGGCGACGCCGGCGGCGTCTTCCAGCACGCGGCGGCGTTGCTCCGGCTTGGCCTGGATGATCTCGCCGATCTTGCCTTGGTGCACCAATGCCGGCGACCGCGCGCCGGTTGCGGCATCCGCAAACAGGATCTGCACGTCGCGGGCGCGCACGTCGCGGCCGTTGATGCGATAGACCGAGCCCGCCTCGCGCTCGATGCGGCGGGAGATTTCCAGGATCTGGCTGTCGTTGACCGCGGCCGGCGCCGAGCGATCGGCGTTGTCGATCGTCATCACCACTTCGGCGTGGTTGCGCGCCGGGCGGTTGCCGGAACCGGCAAAGATCACCGCGTCCATGTCGGACGCGCGCAGCGATTTGTGCGAGGTCTCGCCCATCGCCCAGCGCAGCGCCTCGACCAGGTTCGACTTGCCGCAGCCGTTCGGACCGACGACGCCGGTCAGTCCGGGCTCGATCATGAAATCGGTGGGTTCAACGAACGACTTGAAACCATGGAGGCGAAGGCGCGTCAGCTTCATAGACAAGTTTCTCTGTTGGCAGGGCGCGAATCTCCCTGCCGGGACAATACCATAGAAGGCAATGTCGGTGTGGGTGCGAGTCGCTTCCTGCGCCTCGATGCGCTCCGACCATGGCTTTGCCGAGGCCTCAGGGCAACCGGCGGAGGCCGTTTTTCCCAAGGCTTTTGCTGGGGTTATCCGTGAAAATGAATCTTGACCGCGAGGTGCGCTAGAATCAACTCTTAAGCAGCGAGTTGATCTCCTTGTCGAATCGCTTGAACGGCGCTGGATGCAAGAGCCCAGGTTCCCTCGGCCTTCAATCGCGCTCGATCAACCCTGCAGCAGCGGATTGATCTTCTTCTGGAAATCCTCGAACGATGTCTCGCCCTTGATCTTCTCGCCATTGATGAAGAAGGTCGGCGTCGAATCCACCTTCAGCACCTCGCTGGCGTATTTCTGGTCGGCGACGATCTTGTCGAGCAGCGACTGGTCCTTCAGGCAGGCCTCGACCTGCGGCTGGCTCAAGCCGGCCTGCTTGCCGATTCGCGTCAGCGTCTCCGTGGTGTTCTTCATCACCCAATCGCTTTGCGAGCGGAACAAGAGATCGGTGACGGCGAAATATTTGGTGGCGTCGCCATTGGCGATGCAGCGCGACAGCATCGAGCCCGCGGCCGCCTTGATGTCGAGCGGGAACTCGCGGAAGATGTAACGGATCTTGCCGGTGTCGATGAACTCCGCCTTGATCTTCGGAAACACGTCGGCATTGAAGGCCGCGCAATGCGGGCAGGTCATCGAGGCATATTCGGTGATGGTGACCTTGGCGTCGGCCGGTCCGAGCGCCATGTCCGGCAGCGACACCGGCTTCGCAACATCGGAGGTACTCTGGGCGAAGGCCTGCGTGATCAGCCGTAGCGGTGAAAACGAGGCCAGCGCGGCGAGGCCGGTCAGTGACAGGGCGGCGGTGAAGGCGCGGCGCGTGATGATCAACGGTCTGCTCCGGAACTGGCGCGGTCGCGCCTGAAAACCCAACAAATCAGGCCCGTTCGCTAGCTTGAAACCGCTGAAGAGGCAATGGCCGGCCGCGACGCCCGGTCACCACCAAAGCGTCAATTTCGCTTGATGGCCGCGCCGAGCCGCGCCAGCGCTGCGCGCAAATCCTCGTCCTCGATGGCGGACAGGGTTTGGGCGACGCTCTCGACTTCCTGCGGGTCGGGCGGGGGAGGGCGTGGGGTGCGTTCGCGCCGCGACAATGGCGCTTGCCGCAGCGCCAGCCGGCCGACCGCGCTCCAGCCGAGGAAGCGGTTGACGCGCTCGAGGATGATGTCGGACTTGTGCTGGATCTCCAGCGCCATCGGGCCCTCGACGCGCAGCACCAGCGTGGCCGGTTCCTGCTCCTGGCCTTCCACCGGCCGCGGCCATTGCAGCCTCAAGGGCTCCGAATGGGCCGCGACATCCTGGCCTGCGATCTCGGCCCAGCGCGTCACCAGTTCGCGCGCGGCAAAGCCTTGCTTGGCGTATGCGTCTTTAAAGACGTCGCTGAGCAGCAGGGATAAAGGCTTGGCGCTGATGCGGCCGGGCTTGGACATTGCTGGGGGCTTTGCGTAGATACGCGCATGACTCTATCAGGCGCGGCCACCAAGCGAAAGAAAGCTTCATCGCAAAGCGACGCGATCGAGTGTCCCGCGCTGCTGCTCGCCTGGTACGACCGGCATCGGCGCAAGCTGCCGTGGCGGCCGCCGGCCGGCGCGCGCGCTGACCCGTACCGGGTGTGGCTGTCGGAAATCATGCTGCAACAGACGACGGTCAAGGCCGTCGGTCCCTATTTCGAGAAATTTGTGACGCGCTGGCCGGACGTGACGGCGCTGGCGTGCGCGACGCTGGACGATGTCCTGCGCATGTGGGCCGGGCTTGGCTATTACTCGCGCGCGCGCAATCTGCATGCCTGCGCGGTCGCGGTCCTGCGCGACCATGGCGGCGCGTTTCCGGACACTGAAGAGGCCTTGCGCGCGCTGCCGGGGATCGGGCCCTACACCGCGGCGGCGATTGCCGCGATCGCGTTCGATCGCCGCACCATGCCGGTCGACGGCAATATCGAGCGCGTTGTGTCGCGGCTGTTCGCGGTCGAGGAACCGCTGCCGCAGGCCAAGCCCCGGATCCAGCAACTTGCTGCGATGTTACTCGCGGATTCTCGCGCTGGCGACGAGACGTCTCGCGCCGGCGACAGCGCGCAGGCGCTGATGGATCTCGGCGCGTCCATCTGCACGCCGAAGAATCCGGCCTGCGCGCTGTGCCCGCTGAGCGAGGATTGCGCAGGCCGCAGCCGCGGCGACCAGGAGACGTTTCCGCGCAAGCTCGCCAAGAAGACCGGCGCGCTGCGGCGCGGCGCGGCCTTCGTCGTCAGGCGCGGCGACGAGCTTCTGGTGCGCAGCCGGCCTGCGAAGGGCCTGCTCGGCGGCATGACCGAAGTGCCCGGCTCCGACTGGCTCGCCGCGCAGGATGACAAGGCAGCCTTGAGGCAGGCGCCAACCCTGAAAGGCGCGACGCGCTGGCACCGCAAAACCGGAATCGTCACCCATGTGTTCACGCATTTCCCGCTGGAGCTCGTGGTGCATACCGCCAGGGTCCCGGCGCGGACGCGCGCGCCCGACGGCATGCGCTGGGTGTCGATTGCAACACTGGCGGGCGAGGCGCTGCCCAATGTCATGCGCAAGGTGGTCGCGCATGGATTGGGCCTCTAATTGTTTGCGCATGATCTCCGCGCAAACGCTACGCGTTTGTCGCGAGGGAAAACCGGTTCTCTCCGGATCATGCGCTAGCTGCTGACAGCAGGTTGGCAACAGGCTGTGCTAGATGGCACGGATCGAACGGAGGCTCGCATGATCAAGACCGTGCTCGACCAGATGACGCCGCCGCCCGCTGCGAAATTGCTTGGATGGCATCTTTTGGATGCGCGGCCCGAGGAAGGCTGGCTCAAGGTCGGATTCGATGGCAAGGCGGAGTTCCGCAATCCGGCCGGCTTTATCCAGGGCGGTATCCTCACGGCCATGCTGGACGACACCATGGGGCCCGCCGTGCTCATCATGACCGAAGGCAAGCTATACACGACCACCATCAGCCTGACCGTGAATTTCATGGCCGCGGCAAAGCCCGGCCCGATCACGGCGGAAGCAAGGGTTACCCAGCTCGGCAAGACCGTCGCCTTCATGGAGGGTAAATTGACCGCCGAGGACGGCACGCTGCTTGCGACCGCAACGACCGTCGCGCGCCTGCTGGAGGCGGCGCGGGCGCTGCCCTAACTCGCCTTAGCCTTCGGCGCCTGCACGATCGGCGGCTTGGCGTTGAGCGCCTCGACCTGGAAGCCCGCCACCCGCTTGTAGTTGGCGGCGATGTCTTCCAGCTCCTTCTGCGACAGCACGTCGGTCACGACCTTGTAGCCGTCGGGCGCGCGCTCCTCGACCAGCTGCATCACCTGCTCCGGGCCGTTGCGACGGTTGAGCATCACGAGATCGCTTGTCGCCGGCCGCCGCTCGGCCTCATAGGCGAGCAGCGCGGCGTTGGTCGGACCGTGCGCGAGAATCTCGCGCGTCAGCACGCGGGCATCGAGGATCGCCTGCGACGCGCCGTTGGAGCCGACCGGATACATCGGATGCGCGGCATCGCCGAGCAGCGTCACTTGGCCGAAGGTCCAGCGCTCCAGCGGATCGCGGTCGACGAGGGGATACTCATAGGCGTGCGCGCAGTTCTTGATCAGGCCGGGCACGTCGAGCCAGTCGAAGCGCCAGTTCTCGAATAACGGCAGGAACTCGTCGAGCTTTGCGGTGCGGTTATAGTCCTCGCGCCGCCACTGATAGGTCGGCGGCATGTGCCGCTCCGCGATCCAGTTGATCTGGTATTTGCCCGCGGCGTCCGGCTCCTTCGAAATCGGATAGCAGACGAATTTCAGCACCTCATGCCCGGCCATGATCATGGTGCGGCCGGAGAGGAAGGCGTCGCTTGCGGTGATGCCGCGCCAGAGAATGCGGCCGTTCCAGATCGGCGGACCTTCGTTCGGATAAAGCTTCTCGCGCACCGCCGAGTGAATCCCGTCGGCGGCAATGAGAATGTCGCCTTCGTGAGAGCCGGCCGGCTGACCGGTGGGGCGATCGACGAATTCGGCGCGGACGCCGTTCGCCGTCTCGCGCCAGTCCGACAGATGATGGCTGGTGAGAATGTTTTGCGCGCCAAGCCGCTCGGTCGCGGTATCCAGCAGGATTTGCTGCAGGATGCCGCGATGGATCGAGAATTGCGGCCACTTGTAGCCGGCCTCCAATCCACGTGGCTCGCTCCAGATCGGTTGACCGCGCTTGGAGAAGTAAGCGAGCTCCTTGGTGCGCACGGCTGAGGCGTCGAGCTGGTCCATCAGCCCGAGCTCGACCAGCTCGCGCACGGCATGCGGCAGCACGTTGATGCCGACCCCGAGCGGCCGCAGCTGCGGCACGCTCTCGAACACGCGCACGGGAACGCCGATCTGGTGCAGGCTGAGCGCCAAGGTCAGCCCGCCAATGCCGCCACCTGCGATCAATACCGTCATGATACACCCTCGCTCCTTGCCGATTCATGACATGGGAGCGTGGTGGTGGGCAACCGCGAAGGCCGGCGGGGATGGACGACTTGGGGCCGCGGCGGTAACTTCGGGCGATCCTTGGGAGGAAAGAAAATGTACAAGCTCTATTATGCCACCGGCACCTGCGCGCTTGCCTCGCACATCGCGCTGGAGGAAGCCGGTGCCGACTACAGCGCCGTGCGGCTCGACTTCAAGGCCAACCAGCAGCAGAGCCCGGACTATCTGAAAGTGAATCCGAAGGGACGCGTGCCGGCGCTGGTGACCGACAAGGGCATCATCACCGAGACGCCGGCGATCCTCGCCTATATCGCGCAGACCTTCCCGAAGGCGAAGCTGGCTCCAACAGACGATCCCTTTGCCTTCGCGCAGGTGCAATCCTTCAACAATTATCTCTGCGCCACCGTGCATGTCGCGCATGCGCACAAGGGCCGCGGCTATCGCTGGGCGAGCGACGAGTCGTCCTTTGCCGACATGAAGCGCATGGTGCCGAAGAGCATGGGCGCTTGCGTCGAGCTGATCGAGAAGGGGATGCTCAGAGGACCGTGGGTGATGGGCGAGCAGTACACGGTCTGCGATCCCTATCTCTACACCATCGCGCTATGGCTCGAGGGCGACAGCGTCGATCTCAAGACCCTGCCGAAGATCGCCGATCACATGAAGCGCATGGCTGAGCGGCCTGCAGTGAGGAAGGTGATGGGCGAGCAGCAGGCCAAGGCGGCCTAGCGAGACGCTTTCGTTCGGAGCAAAGACATGAGCAAGGACATCTTCAACCCGCCGACAATCATGAAGCCGGCGGGCTATTCGCACGTTGCAAAGGCCACCGGCGGCTCGCTGGTCTACATCGCGGGCCAGGTTTCGGCCGATCTGTCCGGCAATCTCGTTGGCGAGGGCAATCTGGAGGCGCAGGCCGAGCAGGTGTTCAAGAATCTCAAGGCCGCGGTGGAGGCGGCCGGCGGCAGCATGGCCGATATCATCAAAGATGAACGTCTATCTCGTCGCCGAGGTGGGCGCGGATGAAGTGCCGAAGTTCCGCAGCGTCCGCGACCGCTACGTCAATGTCGAGAGGCCGCCGGCCTCCACTCTTGTCGTGGTGACCCGGCTGGCGCGGCCAGGTTGGCTGATCGAGATCGAGGCGGTCGCCGCGATCGGGAATTGATCCGTAGGGTGGGCAAAGCGCAAGCGTGCCCACCATTCTTCGCGATATCCAAAAAGATAAGGTGGGCACGGCGCAAGCGCGCCTTTGCCCACCCTACGGTTTTCGCGACGCCGCGGCTCACGCCGCCCTGGTCTTGAGGTGGCCGAACATGATGTGACGCGCTTCGTCATCCATCTCGGCCTTGAACGTGAACTTGTCCTTCAGCGCGATCGCGCGCGCGGCAGCCGGCCTCGCGTTGATCTCGTCGACCAGCCGCTTCACGTTCTTGTATTTGGCGGCTCCCTCGTCGCCCAGCACGAAGGCGGCGAGCCGTGCCCAGCCCCACAGCGCCATGTCGACGACGGTGTAGGTGTCGCCGACCATGTATTTGCTCTTGGCGAGGTGATCGTCGAGGATCTTGTAGTGGCGGTTCGCCTCGTAGAGATAGCGGTTGAGCGCGTAATCGAGGTCCTTGGGCGCGGCGGTCTTGAAATGCACGGCCTGTCCGGAATAGGGGCCGAGTCCGCTGGCGATGAACATCAGCCAGGACAGCGTCTGCGCGCGGTTCTGCGGCGTGTTCGGGGCCAGGAACTTGCCGGTCTTCTCGGCGAGGTAAAGCAGGATGGCGTTGCTATCGAACACGAACACGCCGTTATCGTCGATCGCCGGCACCTTGCCGTTCGGATTGACCTTGAGAAATTCCGGCTTGAACTGCTCGCCCTTGCGGGTGTCGACCGGAACCAGCTCGCAAGGCAGGCCGGACTCTTCCAGAAACAGCGCGACCTTGTTCGGGTTCGGCGCTCCATTGAAGTAGAATTTGAGCATGACATCTCCCTGTTCTTGATTGCCCAGAAATCGGGATGCTGCGGCCTTTTCGCCGCCGGCGGGAGCACTTTTGCGCAAATTTTGCGGCAAAGCGCAAGCGACGAGTTTGTGAGGGACGGGGGGCCGATTGCCCCGGCGTCGTCATTCCGGGACACGCCGATAGGCGTGGGCCCGGAATGACGAATGGATAGAGGAGAGCCGGCTCAGCCCGCGGCCATCCCGGAGCGGATTTCGGCGCGTAGTTCGTCGATCAGCCGCAAGCCCTGCTTGGTCTCGACATGCCAGAAGGTCCAGCCGTTGCAGGCTTCCGAGCCCTGCGCCACCGCGCCGATGCGGTGGATCGAGCCGACCTTGTCGCCGAGCATGATGGCGCCGTCGGCGCGCACCAGCGCGCCGTGCCGTTTCCTGGCATCGACCAGCCTGGTGCCGGGCAGGATCATGCCACGCTCGATCAGTTCGGAGAACGCCACGCGCGGGGCGTCGCGCGCGGTCATGAAGGGCGCCAGCGTTGCTTCCGGCAGCGGCTCGACCGCGGCGATGCGTGCCTCGGCGGCTT
>Ga0210410_10003149_pt1 | contig 14690 bp, 14 predicted proteins | sample IncBWC4MmetaG_FD_161058 | JGI IMG/M metagenome (GOLD analysis project Ga0210410, IMG submission 161058) | Forest soil microbial communities from Barre Woods Harvard Forest LTER site, Petersham, Massachusetts, United States - Inc-BW-C-4-M | ecosystem: Environmental > Terrestrial > Soil >... | reverse complement strand
TGCCGCGCTGCACTTCCAACATGTCAATGTCTTTCGGATCGATTTGCGGCCCCAGATTGCTGGCGATATTCGTGTTCGGGATGGACACGCCGTCAATAAGCCAGCTCACCTGGTGCCCCCCGCGCACATGCAGTTGATCGTGCGTATAGTAGGCGCCCGGCACATAATTCGTGATCATCGCCAGGCTGTTCGATTGCCCTGCTCCCGGCGTCTCGGCAATTTCCTCTCGCGTCACCAGCGTCGTCGGCGTCACCGACTCTTCCTGCGCCGGCGGCGCTTCCGAAATCACCGTCACCGTTTGCGCCTGTTTCGCCACTTTCAATTCAATGTGCAATATCGGCGCGGTCCCGGAGAGCACGGTCAGTTTTTCTTCCTGAGCCCCGAACTCGGCCCTGCTCACCGTAATCCGATACTCCCCAATCGGCACCGAATCAAAATGAAATTCGCCCTCGGCGCTCGTCCGGGTAGTCTGCGTGAACTCCGAATGCGCCGCCTTCAACACCACTTCCGCATCCGCAATCGGCCGGTGCTGTGAGTCGTGCACAATCCCCCGCACGGTAGCCACCGCCGTAGCCAGCAAGGTTCCCGCGCATAACAGCAGGAGTCCAACAAAAAATGAAATCTTCCGGAACATCAGTCTCTTCTCCGTGAGAATACGAGCCAAAGCGGCCGTGGCCACCTGGAAGCGAGTGCGCGCTCAGGGTTATTCGGAGCTGTGAGGGACTTTCTACAGACTCAGGAGAAGCGTTCGCGGAGGAGGAGAAGCTGGATCAAACACAAAAGAACTAGCCGAAGAAGACAAGACGGGTGCCGGGGGACCAATGAGATGCGGCGTGGAAAGCGCGGCGGCGCTCGGCAGCACAAAAACTATTGCTCCGGTCACTACGGGATCCTTGGGATGGCAACACGCCATGCTGCAATCCATCGCCGCCTTGCGCCCATGATGCTCGCAACCGGCCATCGGCGCATCCTTCGCCGGGCTGGGATCGCTCGAACTCTTCTTCGGCGCATGTCCATGCAACGGGCACATCGCCCCATCGCAACAACCCATGCCCGCAGCCTGCAAAGCCGAAGCCCACGCCGGCGCCCACAGCAAGATCAGCGCCACCAAACACACACACGCCCTGAACCTTCTTCCAGGAGCTTTGGAATCGTGGCGCATTCTCTTCATTTTCCGAATCTCAAGAATACCCCGGCAGTCGCCCCCCGTAAATTCAATTCGCCGCTCCACTATCGAATCCGCTCCTGGCGAAAACGAGGTAGTTTCAGATAACTACGCCACATGTCCACGCAGCAGCTTAGAAAGATGACCAAACGCTAATGCGCCCCTTGCCACGAGCCGCCAACGACAGAGACGCGAGCGATCTCGTGTGTCCCCCCACTTTCGTAATGGACCCGCAGTTCCGCTGGCCGCTTGATAACCTTATGAACGGCGCCGTCTAGCCGGAAGAAAACATGAATAGTCTCTGTATTCCCCCGTTGAATTTTAGGCGAGAGTGTTTCGGACCGCACAGGCGTATTTGCATAGGTTTTGTTAGCGGTAGCGAGCTCGATGTTCTCGATGGTGATGGGCAAACTACTTGAGTTGGTGACTCGGACCTCGGGGTCGTACCAAGCTTCTCCGATGAGTTGACGTGTTGGTTTTACGTCTAGAATTACCTTATTTTCCGTTGCAAACTTTCCGGCAGCTGCTTGGCCCGGGGATTTAATCTGACGAATCGAAATCCCGGGATCACACCCCGTCATCAGAACTGGTAACGCCACGACGCACGCTTTTCGAAGGAGTCTCAAACAATACCTCCTGGAGTGTGAAGTATACATTGCTCGCCTGTGGTTGAACTTCGGCTAGTGGTCAGTAGCCGGGCAAATCGGGTACCTAACCGCTACTCTGTTCCTCGGCGTCTTGACACCCGGCCACGCAGGTCACAAACTGAATCTATGCCCCACATTTACATGCAATTCGACTTTGGCAAGGACGAGGAAAAAGCCCAGCTCGCCCGCCACAAACTGGAAGTCTGGAAGCAAGCCTTTCGCCTCGACAAAAAACTTCTGTACAAATTCGAACGCGCCGCCGACGGCTCACCCGCAGAAGAACCCGTAGCCGCCAATTCTGAAAAACCCAAAGCGAAAGGCAAAACGAAAGCCAAGGACCAACCCGAAGCCCCCAAATCCAACGAAACCGTCAAGCTCCTCCTGCGCCTCGGCTTTTCCAACCACGAAAAGCTTTCCGAGCAGCGCTGGGTCGATCGCATCCCCACGGAAGACCCATTCCTGGGCGCCTCTCCAAAAGTCCTCAAGCCCGGCGACGCCCAATTCTCCGACACCGAGAAGCAATTCGAAGAAATAAATCCAGGTGGCTGGGAGCGACCCGATGGGCGTCGGTAGCGCCGGCACTTTCCTAGTACCTGCGTTTTTCACAACCCCGCGCACGTTCCACTGTGCACTCCGACGCGCCCTCCGGTATAATTAAATTCCGTAGACGCCCATCCCCATTCCAACGCGAGGCAGACTGAATGGCGGTTCAAACGCGTGTGAAAGTAGCAAAGCTGGAAGCCCCCCGGCATCAGGGGCTTGATCGCGAAACCCTCATCCGCATTTATCGCACGATGTATCTCTCCCGCCGCCTCGACGACCGGGAAATCCAGCTGAAACGCCAGAACAAAATTTATTTCCAAATCTCCAGCGCCGGCCATGAAGCGGTTACCACCGTGGCCGGCTTACTTCTTCGTCCCGGCGTCGATTGGATCTACCCCTACTACCGTGACCGAGCCCTCTGCCTTGCGCTAGGCGTCACCCCGCTCGAAACCCTTCTCCAGGCCGTAGGCTCCAAGGACGACCCAAGCTCCGGCGGCCGCCAGATGCCCTCGCACTGGGGCCACCAGAAATTCAATATCGTAAGCAAGTCCTCCTGTACCGGCACGCAATTCGTCCAGGCGGTTGGAGCCGCCGAAGCCACTCTGTATTACGGCCATCACCCCAAAGCCCTCGCCCAGGCGCAGAAAGCTCCCCTCGGCGAATCGCTCGATCACGACCCCGAAGAAATCGTCTACGTCTCCTCCGGAGACGGTGCCACCAGCGAAGGCGAATTTTGGGAATCCCTCAACGCGGCCTGCGCCAAAAAGCTCCCGCTCTTTTATCTCGTCGAAGACAACGGCTACGCGATCTCCGTCCCCGTCGAAGTGCAAACCGCCGGCGGCAGCATTTCGAAACTCGTTCGCAACTTTCCCAACCTGCATGTCGCCGAATGCGATGGCACCGATCCGCTCGAAAGCTATGCCGTCTGCAAAGAAGCCATTCGTTACGTCCGCGAACGCCGCGGCCCCGCGCTGGTCCACGCGCACGTCACCCGCCCCTACTCGCACTCGCTCTCCGACGACGAAAAGCTTTACAAGACCGCCGAAGAACGCGAAGGCGAAGCCCGCCGCGACCCGCTCTCGAAATTTGCGCTCTTCCTGATTCGCGAAGGAGTGATGGACCAGAAAGAGATCGAAGCCCTCGAAGCCGAGGTCGACCGCGAAGTCCGCGAAGCCGGCGATCAGGCCCTGGCCGCCGCGCCGCCGGAACCATCCTCCGTCTACCAGAACGTTTACTCGCCCGACATCGATCCCACTTCGCCGGTCTTCGCCGCCGAACCTAAATTTCACGGCGGCCCAAAGACCATGGTCGAAATGGTCGCCGCCACGCTGCAAGACGAAATGGCTCGCGATGAGCGCATCACCGTCTTCGGCGAGGACGTTGCCGACGCCAGCCGCGAGGAAAATCTCCGGGACGTAAAAGGGAAGGGCGGCGTCTTCAAGGCTACCGCGGGCCTCCAGCGGAAATACGGCGCCGACCGCGTCTTCAATACCCCCTTAGCCGAAGCCAGCATCGTCGGCCGCGCCATCGGCATGGCCACCCGCGGCATGAAGCCCGTCGCCGAAATCCAATTCTTCGACTACATCTGGCCCGCCATGATGCAAATCCGCGATGAGCTCTGCGTCATGCGCTGGCGCTCCGACGGCAAATTCAAAAGCCCCGTCGTCATTCGCGTAGCCATCGGCGGCTATCTCACCGGCGGCGCTGTCTATCACAGCCAGAGCGGCGAATCGATCTTCACGCACTGCCCCGGTTTGCGTGTCGTCATGCCCTCCACCGCGCTCGACGTCGCCGGTCTCCTACGCACCGCCATCCGCTGCGACGACCCGGTTATGTTCCTGGAACACAAGCATCTCTATCGCCAGCCTTACAATCGCTCCGAATATCCCGGCCCCGATTACACCGTTCCCTTCGGCAAAGCCCGCCTCGTCAAAGAAGGCTCGCAAGTCAGCATCATCACCTACGGCGCCGTCGTCCACCGCGCCGAAGTCGCCGCCGCTGCGCTCGAACGCAACGGCGTCTCGGTAGAGATCGTCGACCTTCGCTCACTCTCGCCCTATGACTGGGAAGCCATCGCCGCCTCTGTCCGCAAGACGCATCGCGTCGTTGTCGCCTACGAAGACATGATGAGCTGGGGCTACGGCGCCGAAATCGCCGCCCGCATCGCCGAAGAACTCTTCGAAGAACTCGACGCCCCGGTAAAGCGCGTAGCCGCCACCGACACATTCTGCGGCTACCACCCCAAGCTCGAAGACGCCATCCTCCCCCAAACCGACGACATCACCGCCGCAGTCACAAAGCTCTTGGAGTACTAGGCGCTTCTAAGCCCCTGAAACTTTCCTACCCCACTATTCGTATCTTTGTTTAGAATGCGGTTGGATATCGCTCTGTGGGGGTGAACCATGCTCTGCCCGAAATGCCAAAAGGAAGTCGTGGAAGGCTCCAAGTTCTGTTACAACTGCGGCGCCCAATTGACAGGCCAAGCCGCGCCATCAGCCGGTGGCTACGCCGCTCCAGCCAAGCGCCTGATGCGCTCCAGCCGCGACAAAAAAATCGGCGGCGTCTGCGCCGGCCTAGCCGACTATTTCGACCTCGATCCCACCCTCGTCCGCATCGTCTGGCTGCTGGCCGTCTTCTGCGCCGGGACCGGCCTCCTCCTGTACATCATCCTCTGGATCGCCCTGCCACTGGCTCCAGCCACGCCAGCCCTGGCCGTCCCCGGCTCCCCCGCCCAGGTCTAGCGGCCATTTTTGAGTGCGGAAGCAACGCTTCCGCTTTTACGCATTCAACGCGGTCGACCAAAACTCTATCGATCACCGGCGCCCCTCAATCCCTGTCTCTCTTCGCCGCTCTCCGTTTCGCCCCGCCACCATCTCCCAAAATCACATGATCCACCGACAAACTCCCTGCCCCCACCGTCGCCAACGCCACGCACCCCGCCGCCAGGGCCAACTCAAATTGATACTCATTCACGGCAAAAACTCCATGCACCATCTTCACCTTCCAGATCGCAATCCCCATCTCTGCCGCCAGCAACAGTGCCGCCGGCCGCGTGAACAACCCGATCAGCAGCAACCCCCCGCCAATGCATTCCAGAATCCCCGCCAGCCCCACAAAATACCCCGGAAATCCGTGCTGCATAAAAAACTCCCGCATCATCGCATCCGCCCGCACCAGCTTCGGATACCCGTGATAAATAAAAATCAACGCCAGCGCCACGCGCAAAATGGCCAGCCCCAGTGGCTGAAACAAATTCAGAAATTTCATCAATCCCCCCGCGCCCCAAAATACTCATCCCACGCCGTTGATTCTACCGGTTCTTCCGTGCCATGTGTCATCTCGGCCACGCCTCCGTTTCAGGTACAATCTTCAGGATCACTCTTGAGGAATCATGAAACGTAAGCTACTGGTCGCCGTGCCGCTGCTCTGCCTGGTGGCGCTGCTGGCCTGGATTTTTCGTCCCAAGCACGAATCCATCAGTGACGCCTACGTTAGCGAGCGCAGCGTCACGCTATGGAGCAGCATCGCCCAGGTCCGCGAGCAACTTGGCGTGCTCCTCTACGGCGACCACGTGGATGTCCTCGCTCGCCACAACGAAAACGTGAAGGTCCGCACCGCCTCTGGCGTCGTCGGCTGGGTGGACGGCCGGTATCTCATGGACCCGCAACTCTGGAAGCGCAGCGCCAAACTCCTCCAGCAAGCTTCCGCCATCCCCGTTCAAGCCCGAGGCCGCACCAAGGTTCCCACCAACCTGCGCGTCGAGCCCGGCCGCAACGAACCGCGGCTCTACCAGTTCTCCCGCAACGCGCCCGTCGAAATCGTTGGCCGCGCCACCGCCGACTGGGTACAGGTCTCCGACGAAAAAGAGTCCGGCGAGCCCGCCGAAACCAAAAAAGAAGACTGGTTTCTCATCCGCGGCACTGCAACACGCCCTCCCGGCGAAGGCGTCGTCCGCAATTCCGCTATCACGAACACCACGCAACCCGGTGATCAGACCATTCCCATCGCCGGATGGGTCATCGCGCGTTTCGTCTCTCTGGACCTGCCTGACGCCGTGCGGGAAGCCACCGAATCCGCAAACATTCGCCCGCTCGCCTGGTTCGAACTGAATCGCGTTACCGATGGCGAAGGCGAGCACCCGCAATATCTCGTCGCTGGCGCGCGCGGGCCCGAAGGCCAGCCCTGTGATTTCACCACGCTGCGTGTGTTCACCTGGAATGCGCGCAAGACCCGCTACGAGACCGCGTTCATCGACAACAATCTCTGCGGCGCATTTCCGATCCTCATCGCGAAAGATCCCAAAGGCCAGCCAGAATTCCGCTTCCGCCTCTTGGGCCAAAAGGAAGATCGCCACTATCGCCTGATCCAGACCGTCGTCCGCCGCATCAAGGACGAACCTCCCGGCACTCCATCCAAACCCGAAAAAGCCAAGCCCCAACCATCTCCGTCTAAAAAATAATCATGCGCTCCCAAAAGACAGTTTCCGCAACTCCCGCAATCGCCGGTGTCACTCTGTTCCTTGTTGTGGTCGCTGTAATCAGCACCCCGCTAATCGACGCGCACCAACTTGTCATTCTGAGGGCATCCGACGAGGTCCGGTTTTTGGACTCCGGCGATTTTGCCGGAGATGCCCGAAGAACCTCAACTTCAAAACTTTTCGCAAACTCCAAACCGCAGCCCCAGTCCGCTCTCTTCTTCCCGCTCTCCCCCGGCACCTGGTGGCTCTATCGCGGCAGCGTCACCTGGTCCGACCAGCAAACGGAAAAAGACGCCCAGGCGAACGTCACCCTAAGAATGACCGTGCAAAAAGTCATCCAGAAGCCTGAATTCACCATCGCCGTTCTTTCCGGCTTCCCCCGCGATCTCGATTGGGCCACGGGCGAAGTCGGCGCGATGCCCTGGCTCCTGATTGAAACCAAGCGCCACGAAGTTTTCTTCAATTCGCTGCCCCCGGATTTCGATTATGCAAAACTCGAAAAAGACGCCGCATCGCTCGACAAGTTTCTTGCCGAAGACAATCTCCTCTTCCGCTGGCCGCTGAAAAAGGGCATGAAGTTCGGCGATGCCGAAAGCATCCGCCGCGACGACGATCACTACTGCTGGGTCGTGGCTAGTCAGGAGACGAAAAAACTCGGCGACATTAAAGGGCTGCCCTCAAGGTCTGCCGAAGTCTCCCTCCTGCAGTACATCACCAACCCCGACGACACCAGGATCGAAATCTCCCCCGGCATCGGCATTCTCAGCTACCAATACCATCACCACGGCACCGTGGCCGAAACCTCCCTCGCCCTCGTCGAATTTCATCCTGCTCCACCGCCGCCCGCAACCCCCGGAGCTAAACCATGACCCTCCACATTAACGAAGCCGAAGTCCGCCAGCTTCTCACCATGCTCATGGCCATAGACGCCGTCGAAGAAATCTCCCGCAAGCAAGCCGCCGGCCAGGTAATCCTGCACCCGCGCCGTCGCTTCGAACTCCCTGCCGGTGGCGGCTTCTTCCACTACATGGCCGCCATGGACACCCAAGCCGGCTTCATCGCCATGAAGCAATACACTTACGTGAAGGGCGTTCTCCGCTTCCTCGTTCCACTCTACGAAATTTCCACCGGCACGCTCCTCGCCCTGATCGAAGCCGATTTCATGGGCCAGCAACGCACCGGCGCCGCTTCCGGGGTCGCCACCAAGTATCTGGCCCGCAAGAACGCGCGCACCGCCGCAATCCTCGGCACCGGCGGCCAGGCAAAAACCCAGCTCGAAGCTGTCGCTGCTGCGCGAAAGCTCGATTCCGTCCGCGTCTACGGCCGCGATCCCGACCGCCGCGCACATTTCTGCGCCGAAATGTCCCAACGCCTCGGCGTCCCGGTTCACCCCGCCGACTCCGCGGCCGAAGCCATCCGCGGCGCCGACATCGTTAACACCGCCACCACATCCGCCAAGCCCGTCTTCGACGGCCAAGACATCGCTGAAGGCGCGCACGTCAACGCCATCGGCGCAAATCACGCCCACAAGCGTGAACTCGACGACACCGCCGTCTCCCGAGCCGCCGTCATCTTCGTGGATTCGATCGAGCAGTCCAAACAGGAAGCCGGCGACCTCATCATCCCGTTCCTGCCGCAACCCAAAAGATGGGAAGCCGTTCGCGAACTCGATCAACTCATCGCCGGAAAAGTCCCCGGCCGCATCGACGACAAGCAAATCACCCTCTTCAAGTCCAACGGCATCGCCTCCTGGGATCTCGCCGTCGCCGAAAAGGTCTATGCCCTCGCCAGACAAAAAAATCTCGGCAGGGAATTGCCGTTTTTTTCTTCGGAGAAGTAAACGCGGGAGGGAATCGACGCGGGAACAAATCGGGGAGGGAAGCTACTTGACGCCGCATTCCGGGGGCGGGGCGTTCGTCGGGCCCCCGGAATGAGGCTTGCCTGTGCGCTTACGAGTGCAGGGCCTGGGCTTTGCGGTTGGGGAGTGAATTCTTCCGCATGGAAAGCGAATTGTGAGCCTTCAGGGTGTCATTCCGCCGGTTGCCGGCGTTCTTCCAAAGGATGCCGCACGCGATCAGCAGCACGCCGAGCGCTATCAATGATCCAAGCGTGCGCGGCAGGCTGCCCACGATGGCTTCTTCCTGCTGGTTCGCAGGGAGGATCGAAGCCTCAGAAACCGCCGCATATTCAACCTGCGCGTTGTTTACCGCTTGATTCGCCGCCGCAGCCGTCGGCGTGTTGAAATTGCTTCCAACCGAAGTTGCCGGAGATGCAAAATAGGTGTTATCGATTTCCTGCGCGCGAATCGCGCTCGTCATGAAAAGCGAAACTCCCAGCGCCGCCACTACCAGTTGCCACTTGATATTTTTTGTGAAGTTCATGGTCCACCTCAGTTTTTTTTCTTAACTGCCCGACGCTCTTGAAAGAATGCACGGCCCATGCCATCGTGGAGCCGATTCGCTTCCCATCGCTCCAATTTTGCGCATCTCACAAAGTTTCAGCGGGATAGCATCGAAAATAGCTTTTCGTCGGTCTTCGAATCCCTCTTCAGACAGATCCCGCCACCCCTACTGTCTATCTGAAGTGTGATTCTTGATCTCTTCCACGGTGCCGTGGTTCGACTTTTCGCCCGCAGTAGAAGCCTTGCAATTGCCCTTACGTTCCTATAGGTTGTTCTAAAATAAGTGGTTAAGTTTGGGCAGCAGGAATTCGCCGCAGCCTATGTCGACCCCGCCATGTCCTCTAACGATTCAGATAGCCACCCTAACTGTTCGGATAGCCCCTCAGGGTGTAGATTATTCAAGGTCACGGAGTTAGAATCCCTACCCTCAGCCGTGACGCATTGTCCAGCCGCCCGAGCCAAACACGTGCCCCCAAGACTCACCGTTATCAGTGGCCCCTGGAAAAACACCAGCTTTCCCGTGGCTGCTCCTCTCTCTATCGGCAGCGATCCCGCAAATGCCGTCCGTCTCGAAGACCCTGCCGTCGCCCCGCAACATTGTTCAATCTCCGAATCTTCCGGCAGCTTCACCCTGCGCGATCTCGACTCTCCTTCCGGCACCTTCGTCAACGGCATCCCCATCTCCGAACGCGTTCTCTCCTTCGGCGACCAGATCTCGATTGGTGACTCCTCATTCCTTTTTCTCGCGGAAGCCGCCGCAGCCGGTGAAAGCAGCTCCGTCGAGCTCGACGACCACGCGGCCCTCAGCCTCTCCGCCCAACAACTCAAGCCAGACGAACTCCTCTACCTCCCGCCTGAATCCCTCGCCGCTCTTCCTCCGGCGGTCCGCCTCGCCCGCACGCTCTCCACTCTGCTCAAAATCAGCTCCGCCATCGGCTCCATGCGGGACATCGACGCTCTCCAATGGCAGCTCCTCGCCATGCTCTTCGACGTCATCCCCGCCGAGCGCGGCGCCATTCTTTTCCTCGACTCCAGCGCCGGCGAATTCTCCGCTCCCGTCGCCTGGGATCGCGCCGCCGGCCCCGATCATCCCGTGCACCTCAGCCGTGTCCTCGCACAACGCGTTGTCGAAGAGCGAGTGGCCGTTCTCGATTACGAAGAGCCGCCGTCCTCTACTTCCGCTTCATCAGATGCTTCTCCAACTGCCGGGCTCTCTCTTCTCTGCGTTCCTCTAACTACGCCCACGCAATCTCTCGGCCTGATCTATCTCGACACTCGCAATCCCGCCACGCGTTTCTCGAACGACGACCTCCAGTTGCTCTCCGCGATTGCCGGCCTCGCCTCGGTCGCCATCGAAAACGCCCGCCAGTTCGAAAGCCTCGGCAGTGAAAATCAGCGCCTCCGCGCCGAAGTCCAGCTACAGCACGACATGATCGGCCGCGGCCCGCGCATGCGCCAGGTCTATCAATTCATCGAACGCGTCGCTCCCTCCGATTCCACAGTATTAATCTTGGGTGAAAGCGGCACCGGCAAGGAACTCGCCTCCCGCGCCATCCACCTCAACAGTCCGCGCAAATCGCGCCCCTTCGTCGCTCTGAATTGCGCCGCCCTCACCGAAACGCTTCTCGAAAGCGAACTCTTCGGCCACGAGCGCGGCGCGTTCACCAGCGCCGTCTCGCAAAAGAAAGGCCTCCTCGAAGTCGCCGAAGGAGGAACCGTCTTCCTCGACGAAGTTGCGGAACTTCCGCCCACTCTCCAGGCCAAACTCCTCCGCGTGCTGCAAGAGCGCGAATTCGTCCGCCTCGGCGGCACGTCCTCCATCAAACTGAACGTCCGCTTCATCGCCGCCACCAATAAAGACCTCCAGAAGGCCGTCACCGACGAAAAATTCCGCCTCGACCTCTTCTATCGCCTCAACGTCGTCTCCATCACTATGCCCGCACTCCGCGAGCATCCCGAGGACATCTCGTTGCTCGCCGATCACTTCGTCTCGCGTTATTCCGCGCGTTCCAATCGCAAAGTCCGCGGACTCTCTCCCGCCGCCCGCGCCTGCCTCGCCCAATACGATTGGCCCGGCAACATTCGTGAACTCGAAAACGCCATCGAGCGCGCCATCGTCATCGGCAATTCCGACCTTATCCTTCCTGAAGATCTCCCCGACGCCCTCGCGGATCGAGCGTTGCCCATCTCCGAATCCGCGGCCAATTTCCATGACGCCATTCGGGACGCCAAGAAACAGCTCATCCTCACCGCCCTCGAACAGTCCCAGGGCAATTTCACCCAGGCCGCCAAACTCCTCGGTCTCCACCCCAACTACCTCCATCGCCTCGTCTCCAACCTCGATCTCAAGGCCACCCTGAAAAGTGCCGCGAAGCGCTGACTTCACCTCCATGCCAAATACCCACTTGACACCTCTACCCACACGCACTACATTTGTCGAACGAACGTTCGAGACGCCTATGGCTTCCTCCACACCCATCTCCCGCGATACCGAGGCCAAGCTCCAGCACATTCTCCGTACCGCCTCCCAGGTCTTCGCCCAGCAAGGTTTTGAAGGCGCTTCCATGCGCGATATCAGCCGCGCCACCGGTGTCTCCCTCGCAGGCCTCTACTACTACTTTGAAACCAAGCAACACCTCCTCTATCTTATTCAAAGTACTACCTTTACATTCGTTCTCGAAACCCTCCGATCCCGGCTCCACGGCGTTCACGAACCCGCCAGACGCCTTCGCCTTCTCGTTCTCAACCACATCGAATACTTCCTCTCCCATCCCAATGAAATGAAGGTCCTCTCCCATGAGGAGGATGCCCTCGGTGACCCCTACAGCGATAAGGTCCAAGCCATCAAGCGTCGCTACTACGCCCTTGCCCGCGAAATCTTCGATTCCATCGCCGCCGAAGGCCTCGCCCCCGGCATTCACCCCCGCGTTGCGGTCCTAAGCCTCTTCGGCATGATGAATTGGACCTACAAATGGCATAAACCCGGCATTGACCCAGACGCCGCCGAGCTGACCGCCGCGATCGTCGGCCTCTTTCTTCACGGGGTCCTGCCTGCGGGTCCGGAGTCAAAGCCCATCTTCGAGGACGGAATAACGGCGGGGCACCCGCGCTAAAGAATTTCCAAGAGGTTTCAGATTCCAGACGAAGGGACAAAAAATAATTATGGCTACCACAACAAGCGTCGCAACGAAGGAACTCGTAAAATACCGCGTCGAAGACGGCATCGCCATTTTTGAACTCGACGACGCCCCCGCCAACACCTACACCTACGACATGATGCTGCAGCTCGATGCGGCCATTCTCAAGGCTCGCATGGACGAGAGCGCCCATGTCATCGTCATCCGCGGTGCCGGCGAAAAATTCTTCTCCGCCGGGGCGAGCATCCCGATGCTCACGAAGGCCGATCCACAGTTCAAATACTATTTCTGCCTCCACGCTAACGAAACTCTCAGCCGACTCGAGCAAACCCCCAAGCTGGTCATCGCCGCGCTCAACGGCCACACCGTCGGCGGCGGCCTTGAAATCGCCCTGGCCTGCGACATCCGCATCGCCAAAAAAGAAGGCGGCAAGATCGGCCTCCCCGAAGTGAATCTCGGCGTCCTGCCCGGCACCGGCGGCACGCAGCGTTTCGCCCGAGCCATCGGCCGCTCGCGCTCCCTTGAACTCATGGCCACTGGCCGCACCTTCAGTTTCGAAGAAGCCCTCGAAATGGGTCTCATCAACTACCTCTACGAGAAAGATTCCTTCTGGGACGATGTCCTCGCCTATGCCCGGCAGTTCTGCCCGCCCAACAAAGCCTCCCGCGCCGTCGGCCGCATCAAGCGTTCCGTCGTCACCGGCATGGAAATCCCCTTCGCCGAAGCCCTGGGCCTCGAACGCGAACTTCAGCAACTCCTTTTCACCAGCGAAGACGCCAAGGAGGGCCTTGCCGCTTACGTCGAAAAGCGTGCCGCCAATTTCAAAGGGAAGTAAACTCATAGGGCATCCAGGAAAGTGCCACTCGAATGAAAACCCTCCCAGACTATCTGCGCAAAGGAATGAAGCTCGTGATTGTGGGTTGCAACCCGACGGAGTCTTCCGTTCGCGCCGGCCATTACTACGCCGGCCGCGGCAATCCTTTTTGGCCAACGCTCTACGACAGCGGTGTTGTTCCCGAACCCTTCGACTATCCGGACGACCGCCGCATCATCGAATTCGGCATCGGCCTCACCGATCTCGTGAAGCGTCCCACCAAAACGATTGAAGAGCTGAAGCGCGAGGATTTCGCCGAGGGCCGCTTCGTCCTCTCCCGCAAGCTCGAGGAATACCTGCCTCGCGTCATCGCCTTCAATGGCAAGCTCCCCTTCGAACAGTTCGCTCAGCGCAAATGCAATTACGGCATCCAGAAAGAACTTCTCTACGGTGCGCATGTCTACGTGTTGCCGACAACCATCGGCGCGACGTCCCGCGGCAAGAGCGACCGCCTGAAACATTTTCGCAAGCTCGCCGATCTTGTGAAGCGCACCGAGACGTCACGCGATACGCCGGCCCGCTAAGCGGGTCCGCGCGAAACGGAGGCACCATGAGTCAAGCTCCACAAACCGCTTCCAGCTCTCCTGTCCTTCAGCAAACCCGCCACGGTTCCGTCATCACCCTGGTGATGAATCGGCCCGACCGCCTCAACGCCCTCAATAACGAGCTGACCAACGCTCTCAACGAAGCCCTCATCCGTGTCGCGAGTGATTCTTCCATCCATGTCGTCGTGCTCACCGGCGCGGGCCGTGCGTTCTGTGCCGGCGGCGATCTCGGCGCCATCGGCAAAGGCCGCGAGCGCGGCGATTCCACCGAGCTCGGCCCCATCCTCCGCTCCGGCATGCAAGCCGTCATGAATATCCGCACCATGCCCCAGCCTGTCATCGCCGCCGTCAACGGCCCCGCCGCTGGCGCCGGCATGAATCTTGCCCTTGCCTGCGATATCCGCCTCGCCGTGGACGGCGCCGTCTTCGGCCAGAATTTCGCCAAGGTCGGCCTGTTCCCCGATTACGGAGGCACCTATTTTCTGCCTCAGCTCGTCGGCCCTTCCGTCGCCGCCGAAATGTTCTACCTCGGCGAAATGATCGACGCGCAAACCGCCCATCGCCTCGGCATCCTCAATCACCTTTTTCCCGCCGACCAGTTCGATTCCGCCGTCACCGCCTTCGCCAAGAAAATCGCCGAAGGCCCACAGCTGCCCATCCGCGCCGTCAAACAATCCATCTTCGGCCGCGAAAAAGACGCGCTCATGGAAGCGCTCGAGCGCGAAGTCCAGGCCCAGCTCAAATGTTTCCATTCGCACGACTGCCTCGAAGGCATTCGCGCCTTCATGGAAAAGCGCCAGCCCAAGTTTCAAGGAAGTTAATTTTTCCCGCGCCCAGGATTTTGACCAAAGGAGACTTCTCTCATGCCGGCAACACGTCTTTCCACTTTCGATGACTGGGT
>Ga0210410_10003148_pt1 | contig 14690 bp, 12 predicted proteins | sample IncBWC4MmetaG_FD_161058 | JGI IMG/M metagenome (GOLD analysis project Ga0210410, IMG submission 161058) | Forest soil microbial communities from Barre Woods Harvard Forest LTER site, Petersham, Massachusetts, United States - Inc-BW-C-4-M | ecosystem: Environmental > Terrestrial > Soil >... | reverse complement strand
AGTTCCACACCAGTTGGGCCGGCCCCCACTAAGACAAAGGTCAGTAAATCCTGGCGCCGGCTCGGATCATCCTCCGCTTCTGCTTGTTCAAATGCCTTTAAGACCTTATTGCGAATGCGGACCGCGTCAGCCAGTCCCTTCAGACCGGGCGCAAACTCTGCAAACTCATCGTGCCCAAAATAACTATGCGCGACTCCTGTTGCGATCACCAAGATGTCGTAACCGAGCGCAGCGTCCCTGTGATCCTCATTGCTAGCGTAGACAAACTTTGCGTCTTTATTGATTCCGCTGACTTCGCCAAGAAATACGGTCGTATTGCGCTGATTCTTCAGAAGTCCCCGGATCGGAGATGCGATTTGAGCTGGCGAAAGCACTGTTGTCGCCACCTGATAGAGCAGAGGCTGAAAGAGGTTGTGATTCGCTCGATCAATCACCAAGACATCGGCGTTTGCATGCCTAAGGGCCTTAGCGGCAGCGAGACCTGCAAACCCGGCGCCCACAATTACGATTCTTTTCATTGATTGCCTCATTTCGGTGTTCTGCCTAAGGCGTTTGCGACTTGACTATGCCTCGGATATCTCGGTTCTCGAAAACTAAGCCCTCGCGCTCCTGTGTTTGTCGCAACACAACATCCACCATTGCCCGGGCTAGGTCGTCGGCGCGAATTGCCTGGTTCGGGAAAAGCACCTGAAACACCGGATAGACTGCGCGTAACATCCGGTAGCTAAAGTTCGGTTCCTTCCGAGGCTTCACAGGGTAGATATACGCGGGCCGGAAAAGGTAGACGCGCGGGAAACCGGCCGCTAGTAGTGCCTTCTCGGCCTGTCCCTTGTAGCGTGCGAAGGCAAGCCGGCTTCGTCCCGTCGGGTCGGCTCCATTCCCGCTCAAAAACGAGAACGCGGCGTTAGGACTGCTGCTGCCTAGAACGCGAGCGAATTCGATCGTGTAGTCGGTGGTTATGGCGCGGAGTTCCGCGTCCGACACTGACCCGGTGTAGGTTCCCAGGCAATAGACCGCTGCGTCCTGACCCGAGAGTGCATCCGCAAGCGCAGAACAGTCTGCAAAGTTCTTATGCAGAAGCTCTTGCAACTTGGGATGCGAGATGCCGAGCTTCCTGCGCCCCACAGAAGTCACACTTCCGACGGCGGCATGATCGAGCGCATAGCGAAGAGCGTATCCGCCGACCATTCCACTCGCGCCAACAATGACAAGACGTATCTGGTCCGCCGCCGATTGCATGTCTATTGATTTCGTAGAAAGTTCGGGCTTGCAAAGCTGGGATTAGGGTAGGTGTAAAATCCTTTTCCCGTGGCTCTGCCAAGCTTGCCCTTATCCAGGTATTTTGCCTTGAGGAGATTTGCCAGCTTCTCAAACTCCGGATTTCCTGTTGCATTGGCTTTTGCAAGCACAATGTTGTAAGCGGTGGTGATGCCGACCGTATCGAGAATGGCGAAAGGTCCTTCGGGCGCACCAGTCGCAAGCATCCATGTCTTGTCAATTGTCTCCATGTCTGCTACTCCGTTGAGTAGCAGTATTTGTGCAGCTTCCAGGAGCGGGATCAAAAGGGAGTTCAGTATGTAACCGGGCTGTTCCTTATACAGCGGTAAAGCGACCATTCCAATTGTCTTGGCGAACTCGATCACATCCTGGAATACTTTCTGATCTGTCCCGGGATGTTTCATAACTTCGGCGGTAGTGTTTCTCCAGATGCTGTTGGCAAAATGAAGCGCCAGAAACTTTTCGGGACGGCCAGTTGCCTCGGCAAACTGACTGGGCAACAGGGTTGAGGAGTTCGTCGCGAAGATCGTCCTCTCCGGTGCAACTTTCCGGAGTGCTTTATAGAAATTAGTTTTGATCTGGGCCACTTCAGGAATGGCTTCAATCACCAAATCCGCATCTGCGACGGCTTGAGCAAGATCAGTGTAAAAGGAAATACGGTTAAGAGCTTCATCGACTGTTTGTTGCGTTGCGCGTAAGTCTTCTTTGTAGTTTTCCTTTAACTTGGTCAGCCGCTCTTTGGCATGACCCAGTACTTCATCCGAAATGTCGTATACATTTACATAGAATCCTTTGTAGGCCGTTTGATAGGCAATCTGACTCCCTAACACGCCGCTGCCGGCAACCGTAATGTGCTTGTAATTCATAGATTCCTCCAATGCAGAGACTCTTTGAACTTGGGATGCGAGATGCCGGCTTCGCCGTCATGACAGTGAGCGCTCCTCCAGCCAGTCGACGAAGAGCAGGCGCTCCGCGAAGAACCACGCGCCATCGATCTTCACGAAAGTATCGAGGTAGCGGAGCGCAGCGATCATAAGCTGTCGCTTTTCACTCTCGATGGTGAGGTGATGCGCCAGGCAGTAAGCTTCTCCAGTGCCTCTGTCTGCTGTCAGGCTGAGAATCGTACTCTGTCCGACGAAGTGCGTCGTGGCAGCGTACTTGTTCAGATCTGCGAACACGGGAGCAAGCGCTTCGCGCGCGTGTAGCTCCTGTGAGGGCTTGGCATCTTTTGCGTTCATGTAGACCACAAAGTGAGTATCTACGGTAAAAAGAGACATTTGGCCTTTCGCATCGCGACGATCGGCACAATGTGCATAGGCCTCAACGAGCTCGCGTATAGCGAGTCGATCGGCGGCTTCGTCTGGAGAGATACTGATGTGCTTACTCATGAACTCATCCTCTTATTCGTTTCGTTCGGGCAAAAGCGGTCACTCAAGCATGGCCTTTGGCTCGAGAAACGCCTGAATCCCGTGCTTGCCATATTCGCGGCCGACGCCGGAGTACTTGAATCCGCCCCAGGGTGCCTGAGGATCGTCCGTCATGTTATTGATCACCACGCGCCCGGCCCGCAGCTGAGAGGCAACATGACGCGCACGCTCGAGATCAGTTCCCATGACGGCAGCGTGAAGGCCGTATTTGGAGTCATTCGCAATGCGGATCGCTTCATCTTCGGAGTCGTAGGCGATCACGCTGAGCACGGGGCCGAAGATTTCTTCCCGGGCGATTGTCATATCATTCTTCACATTGACAAACACCGTGGGCTTCACGAAGTAACCCGCTTCGAGACCTTTCGGGCGGCCTTCTCCGCCGACGAGCACTTCCGCGCCTTCTTCAATGCCCTTGAGGATGTAGGATTCGACGCGGTCATACTGTTTTTGCGACACCATTGGCCCAACGGCGATGTTGGGATCGGCTGGATCGCCGACTGTGTAGTTACGCATCTCATCCCGTATTGCCCGCTTTACCTCGTCGAGCCGGCTTTTGGGCACGAGAAGCCGCGTTCCGGCAGCGCAAGCCTGACCACTGTTCATAAATGCCAAGATAAGAGCCGATGGGATGGCCTTGTCGAGCGCAGCGTCATCCAGCAGGACTGTGGGCGACTTCCCACCGAGTTCGAGCGTCACACGCTTCATCGTCGCGGCACCATCGCGCATGATCGACTGGCCGACGGCAACCGAACCCGTGAAAGATATTTTCGCCACGTCAGGATTGCGTACCATCTCAGCGCCGACGACGGTGCCGAGGCCGGTCACCACGTTGAAGACCCCTTGGGGTAATCCGACCGCATTCACTGCCTCAGTCATTGTGCGGGTCTGCAGAGCGCTCATTTCACTCGGTTTGAGAACGACCGTACAACCAGCCGCTATTGCGGATGCGAGCTTCAAGCAAATGAACAGAGCGTTCGCGTTCCATGCTGTAATTAGGCCAGCAACTCCGACTGGCTCCATCGTGACCGTCGTCTTGCCCCAGCTTTCCTTCAACGGCAGCTCTTGAAGCGCCTTCTCGGCCGCTGCGAAGGCGTTGACACCCGACTCGACAAGAAGCCGGGCGAACTGGGCGACCCCGCCGTACTCTTCAATCATGACGGCTGTTAGATCATCGATGCGGGCTGAGACTGCCTCATGGAGCTGGCGCAAGTAACGCAGCCGTTCTTCCTTTGTTGACCGGCCGTAACTGACGAATGCACGCTTGGCAGCGGCGATCGCGCGCCGCGTGTCTTCCTCGTCACCCAACGTGACGCGGCCGATGACTTTTCCATTGGTCGGTTTGACAACGTCCATGACCTCGCGGCCATGGGACTCAACGAACGCTCCGTCGATATAGTGCGTCGTGATTGTCTTGACTGCGTCTTTCTCTGTGATGGTCGGCATGGCATATCTCCTTGTACGAATATTCACGGCCAGAATGAAGGAACGAGGCGCTTTAACGAGCCGTCGGGAAACATCGCTCAACTGTCATCATGCCGTGCCGCGAGATCATTCTTGGAACCACGGTCGTCCAGATTCATTCGATCTTGCAGTTGCGGCTCCGAGTACATCGTGAGGTCGCGCTTGGAGTTGGTGGAGTCGATTGTCACGCCTCGAGAGTTCTCCAGAGCCCGCCGGTGTCCATGCTGGTTGGAGTGCATGCCTAATTCCACGGCGGGACACGGCCGTTCTGCCCTAAGTGACTGCATGGCTTCCACTTAGACAATGAGGGAAGGGTTTGGGTGCGACGTGAGAATGCCACTGTCCGACTATTGACAGTAGAGCTTACGGGTTTTGAACTGACGCCGTTGTGAAAACCATTGCGTCGTCGGTCGATTAAAACGAATTCGTCGGGGAGGCGCTGAACCGTCGGTACTGACAGGAAAGGCCAATCTGGTATGAGGCGGATGTCTTTTCGGGTCACCGGGACGTTTGCTAGATCGCGTATCGGCGAACCGACTTTGTAGAAACAACCACCTGGTCGATACCGGCCAATATCTCTATTGCACGAGTCCAGGCTTCCCGAACTTGGGAAGCTGAGCAGCCGAGAAGAAGCGTGCAGTCGTGTTCCCGGTAGCGCTCGAGAACGCACAGTACGAAAACAAAGCGTTCGAAGTCCGCTAGACCTAGCAAGGCCTCGGCAGTTAGATGTCCGCTTGCACCGCTAGACTGTTGATTTCGAACAGATGGCAGCGAGGACGAATTGGAGCGGCTCGGTCGCGGCTTAAGTTCACGAATTGCGTTTTCCACGACAACGCGCTTCGTCCAGGGGCGTGCCCATTCCCTGAACACCCGGTTCTCATTAGCACATTCCTCAATGCTGGCTACAAAACACCTTTCCGCCTTCTGGTGATCTGCCGTGAGCAAGAACGAAAGCTGATAAAGACGATTCAGGTCCTCCTCAAGGATCTTGCGAAAATCCTCGCGAGTCGCGTACCGATTTTCACCGTTTCTAAATACTTGAGTGTAAGCCTGCTCAGCCATTCCCAACCCCTCGGGACCACGGATTTTTCCGTAAATCCACACGAAGCAAGATGCTTGCCAAACCTCCCCAACTCCAACCGCAAGAACTGTAACGCTGACGTTCAGCAGATGGTGCGTCGAGTGTTGACACTGTCAATGCAATTTGACAAGAGACCGCGTTCAGTGAGGGCGTAGTCGACTTTGAGAACTGGGGTCTTGAGTCTCTCTATTTTCAGTTAGACGCCGCCTTTGACACAGCCGTCGAAGTCTCCGGTACCGGCGTCAGCAGTTTCTCGATTGCTCGTTCCATCGTATGGCTCATTTCTGATACCACCGCAGGAACGTCGTGTTGGTTGACAACTCCGACTTCCGAAACAGCTTTACTCCAAACAATCTTGCCGGTCTCAAGTCTTATCATCTGGGCGGAGACTGCAACCTCGACCTTGACGCCGCCCTCATAATCAATCTCCGCAAGCTTCTCCAATCGTCCACTGACCACGTAGTCAGCGTCGGGCTGACCGTCGTAACGCTTCACGCGGGAAAAGGTTCCTGTGGCACCTAGGCGATCGATAATCGAGTCGGTGACAAACTCACAGGGGTCAACCGCCCAACGGTGGTACGCGTAGAAGCCAACGAGTTCCGGAGACGTCTTATACACAATGGCCCCACGCCGGAGGTAAGCGGGCGCGGTGAATTCGCGGATCGCGACCGTAGTATGCGCGTTTTCAGAGGCTGGCGGATCAGGCGGGACAGGCAAGTTGAGAGTGTAGTAGTTCGCACGCGCTACCTTGCCCGCGCAGCCGGCCAAGACGACGATAATTGAGAGTGCACCGAGAGTCATAGCCAGACTTTTTTTCATGTTTCATCTCCGATGAAGCTGAAAGGAAGCGAGGAAAACGATCCTCGCTGAGACTCATTTATCTCGGCACCTTGCGGTCTGCCGGTTGCTTGATTCGAACAAGACTCCACGGACGCTGTTTCACCGAGTCCGTCAACTCGTCCAGGTTTTCCGTCGCAGTCCGCAAATGTTCGATCGTGTCATCAATCTTGTAATCATTGGCCCGCACCAATACCTGCATATCCGCGAGCAATTGCTTCGCTTGCAACAGCGTGGTTTGCAGGTTAGTTAGGTCGTTGCGGATCGGTTCACGTAGATCGCTCACGGTGCCATTCACGTTTTGAATCGTTTCATCCGCGTGCAGGCTCAGCGCGTTCAATTCATCCGTCAGATGATCGATTTTTGGGCGGTCGGTCCCCAGCATTCCGTTGACGTTATCTAGGACGGCCTGAATCTTTTCCTGGTTGGCTTTTCCGGTTACCGTATTCAGATTTGCCAGCAGCGTCCGCGCATCTCCGCTGATTCCTCCCAGTTCTCCCCGGACCTCGGTAATCAGGCCGTTTGCGTTGTTTGCAACAGTCGCCATCTTGTCGGTGATCTCGTCCAGACTCGCGGCCTCCTGCGATGGAATGATCGAGCCGGGCGGAAGGCGGCGAGCATCGTTGGTCCCGGTTGTAATGGACAGTGCCGCGCCACTCATCACGCTGACAAGCCCCAATTTGGCTACAGATTTTTCGTTCAGCGGAGTGTTGTCCTTCACGTCCAGCAGAATCTCGATCTTGGTTGGATCCGATGCCCAGGGCCGGACCGCTGTTATTTTGCCGACGTTGATTCCTCCGAAGAGGACTTGGGCGCCCGGCTCTATCCCGCCCGCGTAACGGAGATATGTACGGTATGGGGCGGCGTGGCCACTGAGCTGCGCGTTGACCAGGTGGATAATCGTGAACGCCAGGATCGCGGCACATCCAAGGACAAAGCCTCCGACTCTTGCTTGTGTGGTCACTGATATGCCTCCGCCGAATCCAGGTATTTTTCGAAGTGTGCGGCTACTGCCGATGATTTCGCTATGTCTTCGGGAATCCGATCAAGAAACTGCCGCACACGCGGATTGCGGCTGGCTTTGATTTGGTCTTTTGTGCCGACCGAACTGAACGAACCTTGGTACAGCATGGCGATGCGGTCGGCAATACGGATCGCGCTTGGGAGTTCGTGGGTGACCACAATGACCGTCATCTGTAAGGTCTGCTTGAGCAGCAGAATCAGTTCGTCGAGTTCCGCGGCAACAATGGGATCAAGCCCGGCCGATGGCTCATCGAGCACAAGGATTTCAGGGCCGAGCGCGAGCGCGCGCGCGACCGCCGCACGCTTCTTCATACCTCCGGAAAGCTCCTGGGGAAACAACTTCCCATGGTCGGCAAGGCCAACCGCGGCCAACTTGAACCAAACAACCAGATCGATGATGGAAGGTGCAAGCCGCGTATGTTCACGCAGGGGCAAGGCGACGTTATCTTCGACGTTCAAGGAGTTGAACAAAGCTGCACTTTGGAACGCCACTCCAATCGAGCGGTGCATCCTCTTCAATTCCGACTTTGAGCAACAGGTAATATCCGTTCCGTTGACGTGAATGCTGCCCGACTTCGGGCGCTCCAATCCGATGATCTGGCGTAACAATGTGCTCTTGCCGCAGCCACTGCCGCCCAATAAGACCATCGTTTCCCCTCGCTCGATGTCGAGACTCAATCCATCCAGCACTCTGCGGCCGTCGTACTCAACCACAAGATCGCGAACGGAAATGATTGGCATCAGTGTTTCCCCGTGAAATAAAAGATTGCGGTGAAAATCGCATCCGCAACGATGACCAAGAACGTGGACTTCACAACAGCACTCGTAGTGGAGCGACCAACGGAGTCGGGACCTCCGTGAACACGAAAGCCTTCCAGACATCCGACCTGAGCAATAATGGTTCCGAAGACAATGCTCTTGATGAGCCCCATAACTACGTCGCGCAAGTCGATTGCCTCGAACACATAGTGGAGGTACAACGCGGGCGTCAAGTGAATGCTGAAGAACATGAACAAAGCCCCGGCCAAAATGCCGCAGACATTCGCAACAACGCTGAGGCAAGGGACCGCAATCAAAGCAGCCAGATACTTGGGTGCGAGCACAAACTCTATAGGCTCGAGCGCCATGACGCGGAGGGAGTCGAGTTCCTCGGTCACTTTCATGGTCCCAATTTCAGCTGCGAAAGCAGAGCCGGATCGTCCACTTACAGCAATCGCCGTCATCAGCGGGCCGAGTTCGCGCGTGAAGCCAACCGCGACCAGGTCAACGACGTAGCGCAGGGCCCCAAAGCGGCGTAATTCTGACGCCCCTTGCATGGCGAAAATGAATCCAGTGCATATGGACATCAAAGAAACCATGGGCATCGCCTCGACGCCGATTTCCAGCATCTGCCTTACCGCAGCCTGCCAGCGATAGCGATTGCCGACAAAAGGAAGCGATTGCACCATCGCTCGCAGTGTGGCCCACCACTGAATGTTCAGACTTCCGACGTAGTCAAGATGCTCGATTGTTTTTTCGCCGATACTTTCGAGAACATCTGCCATCACGCCACCCCCTTCCCGCCATGTATCGTCTCGAATAGCGGAAGCAGCCCCGTGACCTCGAACAGCCGTAGCACAGAACCATGCAGTCCCTGCAAATGGAGTCGAATCTGGCGATGGCGGGCGATTTTAAGAGCTTCAACCAAGGTCGCGACTCCCGAGGCTTCAATGAACATGACGCCAGCCAAGTCGACGGTGACCGCATCAAATAATTGTTTGCCCGATAGGATAGCCAGAAGGCGATCCCGAAGATCGGGCGACGAATCGACATCGATGCGCCCATTCAAGCGGACGACCACTTCCATCCCACCGTCATCCACTGCGATTGCCAGGTGGCTGGTTGAAGCGCTTTCAGGACTTTTCACACGTTGACCTCTCTCACTGTTCTGCTCCGCATAGCCGCAAGATCTTTGGTCATGTCCATGCCGTACAGCTATTCCATTGTTTCGATTTCATGCACGAGGGGTGCTTTGGCGATGAAACGCTGCAAGCTTTACTGCTGCCAGCCTCCTCCCAGTGCTTCATACAACTGAACCAGCGCCAGCAATTCATTCTGGCGTGCCTGTACGACGGCAAGTTCCGCCGAGAAAGCGTTAGTCTCATTCGTTAAGACTTCCAAATAGCCCGTGACGCCGCCGGTATAGCGCATGTGGGAGAGACGCGCGGCATCCTGCGCCGATTGGAACAAAAGTTCTTCCTGCTTCCGGAACTCGCGCGTCTTGCGGTACGCGACCAGTGCGTCGGAGACACTGCGAAACGCCGCTTGAATTGATTGTTGGTAAACCAGCAGCGCCGTTTGTTGACGCGCCTCGGCCCGACGCACTTCGGAGCGGATCCTGCCTCCCGTAAAGATGGGTTGGGTCAGTGAAGCGCCAAAAGTCCAAGCCCCCGCAGGACCACTGAACAAGTTGCTCAGAGCGGAGCTCTGAAATCCACCCGTCCCACTGAGCGAGATCTGCGGAAAATACGCAGCCCGCGCCACGCCGATTGCTGCATTTGCGGCAATCAACTGATCTTCCGCTTCGCGAATGTCCGGCCGGCGCTCCAGCAATGCCGAAGGAAGCCCCGCCGGCACTTCTGGCGGCTGGCGTTGCTCGGTTAGACTTTGTCCCCGGGGTACGTCACCGGGATTCTGGCCGAGAAGAATGCTGAGCAAGTTTTCCTGTTGCTCGATCTGCTGTTCCAAAGACGGCACTTCAGCGCTTGCGGTAAAGACCAACTGCTCGGCCTGGCGCACGTCCAGTAGAGAGGTCGCCCCCCCGTCCGCCAGAACTCGCGTCAGCCGCAATGATTCGTGGCGGGAATTGAGCGTACGTTTTGAAATCTCCAGCTGTAGATCCAATGCTCGCAGTTGAAAGTAGGCGGCGGCCACATCGGCCACGAGAGTCGAAACAACCTCTTGTTGAGCCCATTGACTCGCAAGAAGATTGGCTCGCGCGGCTTCGGTCGCGCGTCGATATTGGCCCCAGAAATCGAGTTCCCAAACGGCAGAGGTATTCACCTGGCCTGAACTCGTTTCAAATGCGGGAAGAAACTTGGATTGGGCGGTGCGGACGTCGGCAATTGCCGCTCCGCCGCTCACGGTCGGAAATTGATCAGCCCGCGTGATTCCGAGCTTCGCATGGGCTTCCAGCACATGGGATGCCGCTATGCGCAAGTCGTAATTGTGCTGAAGCGCGGTGCGGATCAGCGTGCGCAGTTGCTCGTCCTGAAATACTTCCCACCACTTCTGGTCCCCAAGAGAAGCGATTTGCGGTTGTGCGGTCTGTTCGGGAGCCGCTCCCCGAAAAGAGCCAGGTACCGCGACCGTAGGTCTCTTATATCTGGGACCAACGGTACACCCGACGTTCAGCAGGGCAGCGGCTGTCAACAACACAACGCAACGTTTCATGCTAGTCGCCCTCGGCCGGTGCGGCTTCGGGAGCAGCGAACCCTCGGCGCTGCTCACCCGCACCGGACCACTTCTCGACGAGACAAAAGACAGCAGGTATGAAGAAAATGCCGATGAGGCTCGCCGCCAACATGCCTCCGATGACGGTCGTACCCATGATCTGGCGAGCCACAGCTCCGGCTCCGGAGGCCGTCCAAAGTGGGACCGTGCCCAGAATGAAGGCGAATGAAGTCATCAAAATGGGGCGAAGGCGAAGACGCGCTCCCTCGAGAGCAGCCTCCTGTAAGTGTTTGCCTTGCTCATGTTGTTCTTTCGCGAACTCGACGATCAGGATCGCGTTCTTGGCTGCCAAGCCGATCAACATCACCAGACCGATTTGCGAATACACGTCGCTTTCGATCTGTACCATGTACCCCGGAAGGAAGGCGCCCAGAAGCGTCCGGCGCAACCACAAAACGAAGAATGCTCCGAAGACCGCAACCGGCGTACTAAGAAGCACGCTAAAGGGAAGCGACCAGCTCTCATACAAGGCAGCGAGAATCAGGAAGACGAAGAGAAGCGAGAACCCGAAAATTGCCGATGCCGGAACTCCCTCCTGTGCTTTCTTTTCCTGATACGACATCCCGAGGTAGTCGAAGCCCATTTGTGGTGGCATTGTTTTCCGGAAGACATCTTCCAGGGCAGCCATGGCTTGCCCCGCGCTATAGCCGGGAGCTGCGGCGCCATTGATTTGGGCGGATCGATATTCGTTGAACCGCATGGTGAATTCCGGACCTGGACGTGGCTCAAAGCGTGTGATGGATGCCAGCGGCACCATTTCGCCACGATTGTTTCGCACGTAAAACTGGCCGGCATTTTCCGCCCTGGTTCGATAGTCGCCTTCGGCCTCGACATAAACCTGCCATTGCCGTCCAAAGCGGTTGAAATAGTTGACGAACAGCCCGCCCATGAATGTCTGTAGGGTTTGGTATACGTCCCGGAGTGACACTCCCTGCTTCAGGACTTTCTCGCGGTCCACGTCCGCGAATAGCTGGGGCACGCTGGCCAGAGACGTGGTGCTCAGACCTATCAGTTCGGGGCGCTTCCTGGCCTCGGTAAGAAAAGTCTGGAGATTCGAGGAAAGAAAATTGAGATCCATGCCAGCGCGATCTTCAAGCACGAAAGTGAACCCGCCAGAGGTCCCAACTCCGGGAATGGCTGGAGGCGAGAAAGAAAAGGCCACGGCCTCCGGCAGTGACGACAGTTCTTCATTGAGGCGTGCCTTAATGGCCTGAAGTTGAACGGAACGCGATGTGCGGTCGTCCCAAGGTTTCAACGTCACGAAAAAGAACGCGTTATAGCTGGTGCGCACCGAGCTCAACAAGCTGTAGCCGACGACACTGTTTGTGTGCTCAATTCCCGGCGTTTTGGCCAGGACGTTCTCGATTTTCGCGCCCACTTCGTCCGTTCGCTGAAGAGACGCGGCGGTCGGAAGTTGCAGGTTGACGTACAGATAACCCTGATCTTCATCCGGAAGAAAGCTCGAGGGAACTTTGCTACCAAAGAAGGCGGCTGCGACGGCAAAGCACGCCAGCAAAATCAATGCGACTGCGCTCTTGCGGATCAGAACACCACAAAGCCGCACGTAAGCCTGTGTGGCGTTGGCAAAGATACGGTTGAACCAGTCGAAAAACCGTTTGAGCGGCCCGCCAGTTGATGTCCTCGGACGCAGCAAGAGTGCAGCCAGGGCGGGGCTCAGCGTCAACGCATTGAAGGCTGACAATATGACTGACACGGCGATCGTGACGGCAAATTGCTGATAAAGCCGACCGGTGATTCCAGGAATGAATGCTGTAGGAATAAAGACGGCCGCCAGAACGAGAGCGATTCCAATCACGGGGCCGGAAATTTCTTCCATCGCTCTCAGGGCAGCCGCTTTCGGTGGCAGGCCCTCCTCGATATGCCGCTCCACCGCTTCCACCACGACGATGGCGTCGTCGACAACGAGCCCGATGGCGAGCACCAGTCCGAACAAGGAAAGCGTATTGATCGAGAAGCCGAACAGGGGAAAGAACATGAAGGTGCCCACCAGCGATACGGGCACGGCAAGCAATGGAATCAGCGTCGCACGCCAGCCTTGCAGAAAGATGAAAACAACAATGAGCACCAGAACAATGGCAATCACCAGCGTCAGGACGATCTCTTTCATCCCTTGGTTGACGGCCTCGGTTGTATCCAGGGAGACAACGTAGTCCACGTCCTGCGGGAGGCGACCCTTCAGCTCAGCCATCAGCTTCTTGATGCCGTTTGCGGTTTGTACTGCGTTTGAACCGGGGAGTTGATAGGCTGCAACGATCGCTGCCGCTTTTCCATCCAGGCGGCTCACCATGTTGTAGCTCTGTGCGCCCAACTCTACGCGGGCGACATCCTTCACCCGGACTATCGCTCCGCCGGGCGACTCGCGCACAATGATCTCTCCGAACTGTTCCGGCGAGGTCAGGCGGCCTTGCGCCCGTACGGAATAGGTGAACTGTTGCCCCTTTGGGACCGGTTCGCTGCCCACCTGTCCCGCTGGGTTCACGGTGTTTTGCGCCTGGATGGCTGAAACGATCTCCGGAACTGTAATCGCCAGCTTCGCGAGCCGGTCCGGCTTCACCCATAGCCGCATCGCGTATTGACCTGCACCGAAAACCTGGACACTTCCGACGCCGTAGGAGCGGTTGATCTGATCGGCCAGATTGATGTAGGCGTAGTTGGCGAGGAAGCGCGCGTCGTAGGTGCCATGTGGCGAGTAGAGAGTGATCAGCATCAGCGGAGCGGTTACCGTCTTCTGGACCGTCACGCCGTAGTTGGTGACGTCAGCCGGAAGCTGAGACGCCGCCTGCGTCTGGCGCATTTGCGTCAGCACCAGATCGGTATTCGGGTCGGTCTTGACGTCGTAGTTCACGATCAGGCGCGCGAGCCCGTCGGCCGTCGAGTTCAGCGAGTACATGTAATTCATGTTGTCCACGCCGCTCATTTGCTGCTCAATGGGCGTCGACACAGACTGCTCGATGGTCTGCGCATCCGCGCCGATGTAGGTCGCGAGCACTTGAATCTCAGGCGGGACGATATTGGGAAACTGAGCGACCGGTAGGATGGCGATCGTGACCGCTCCGACGATCACCATCAGGATTGCGATGACCATGGCTACGATGGGGCGGCTGATGAAAAACTTGGACACGGCTCACTCGCCTTTCGCCGACTCGGTCTGTTTGATTTTCACGGTTGAGCCGCCTTGCACTTTCTGCAATCCTTCTACGATCACGAGTTCGCCTGGCTTCACGCCGCTTTCGATGATCCAGTCCTCGCCGACGCGCTCCCCGACGGTCACGGGTCGGATGCTCACCTTGCTGTCACTTCCCACCACCGCCAACTGATAAGCTCCTTGCAATTCGCTCACAGCTTTCTGCGGCACAAGCAGCGCGCCGCGCCTCACTTCGGCCGCAGCCCGCAGACGCCCAAACTGTCCCGGACGAAGAATGTTGTGGGGATTGGGAAAGGAGCAGACGAGCTGAATACTGCCGGTGGTTGTGTCCACCTGGCGGTTGGTGAGCAGGCCGATACCCTTGTGCGGGTAAGTCGATCCGTCGGCCAGAATCAGATCAAACGAAGGCCCGCCGGAAGGAATTTCCTTTTGCGTCTGGGCATTAATTCTCTCGGCGAAGTGCAGGTATTCCTGTTCGCTGATCGAGAAATACACTTTGATAGGGTCCATCTGCGAAACCGACGTCAGAACCGTCGTTGGGTTAACGAGATTTCCGATCTGCACCTGAGCGATTCCTGCGATGCCGTCTACCAGCGATTTAACGGAGGTGAAATCGAGGTTCAGCCGGGCCTGTTCCACTTGCGCTTCCGCGGCCTTGACTGCTGCCTTGGCCGCTCGATTCGCTTGTATGTCGTTATCCAACTGGCTCTGCGCAATGGCGCGTTCTCTGGCCAGCGGAGTATCCCGGGTAACATCCATTTCGGTTTTGCCTAGTTGTGCCTGAGTCTGTGCCAACTGGGCATTCGCCTGGTCGAGCAGCGCCTGAAAAGGGCGCGGATCAATTTGAAAAAGAATTTGCCCCTTGCGCACTAACGAACCTTCTTTGTACTTTTGCGTGACGACGTACCCCGCTACTTGAGCTTGA
>Ga0210410_10003147_pt1 | contig 14691 bp, 14 predicted proteins | sample IncBWC4MmetaG_FD_161058 | JGI IMG/M metagenome (GOLD analysis project Ga0210410, IMG submission 161058) | Forest soil microbial communities from Barre Woods Harvard Forest LTER site, Petersham, Massachusetts, United States - Inc-BW-C-4-M | ecosystem: Environmental > Terrestrial > Soil >... | reverse complement strand
TTTCTCGATGAGTCTTACGAGATTGAGAGTGGTACTATTGCTTGAGGTCGGCATTGCGGGTCGCTCCGCGTGCTGATTTAGGCCCCGGTTTCGGTTGCACCCGAGATCGGGGCCGTTGTGTTACCAGTCCAATCTAATGCTTGCTATGCAAGCATGTCAAGATAAATATCTATGCTTGCACAAATTATTTTGTTGAACTGCTTGCTATCCGTGCTATGGTAAGCATACGAGGTGACGCAATGAGCGACAAAGACCCTTCTGATCAATCGCTGGGCGGTAAAGCGAGAGCGGCCAAACTATCGCAGGAAGACCGCAGCGCGATTGCCTCGGTAGCAGCAGAGGCAAGGTGGAGCAAATCGCCTGATCGCCAGCATTACCCTAAGTCCATTTGCGGGTCGCCGGACAAACCCTTACGAATTGGAGAAATGGAGATTCCCTGTTACGTACTCGATGATGGCAGGCGCGTAGTCACGCAAACCGGCATGATTACAGCCCTAGCAATGAAACGGGGCGGGGCCACAAAAGGGGGCGGTGATCGAGTCGCCAATTTTCTTAGCACAAACGCACTCAAGCCCTATGTTACTAACGCTTTAGGGGATGTGATCAGCAATCCCATTAGATTCAAGGCGCATGGAACATGGGCTTATGGGTATGAGGCAACTATGCTCCCCGATGTTTGCGATGTGGTCTTGCGTGCGCGGCAGGAAGGGAAACTCCATCCGCAACAAGCGCACATCGCCGGGCAGTGCGAGATTTTAGTGCGGGCATTTGCGAAAGTGGGGATCGTGGCCCTTGTTGATGAGGCAACGGGATACCAGGAAATCCGTAACAGAGAAGCGCTCCAAGAAATCCTCAAGCGTTACATCTCCGAAGAATTAATGAAGTGGGTTAAGACTTTTCCTATCGAGTTTTACAAACAAGTTTTCAGGCTCAAGGGCTGGAACTGGAATGATGGGAGAATGTCACCCATTGTCGGCAGCATTGTAAATGATCTCGTTTATGCGAGATTAGCGCCTGGTGTGTTGGAGGAGTTGAAGAAGCGCAACCCGGTTACAGAGAAAGGCTATCGCAAACATAAACATTTTCAACACCTCACCACAGATGTCGGGCACCCGTCACTAACGCGCCATCTGTATGAACTGATCGGTATGGCCCACGCTTTTTCTGTAGGAGACTGGGAGCGTTATTACGATCTTGTTGACCGGACATTCCCGAAGATAAACACCACGATGTTGCTGCCTTTTTCGGAAGCGGGAGCTAAGTGAAACTCTGGCGGCCTTTTTCCCCGAGGCCGCCACCAACTTTTCGGTGTATGGTTTGTGAAGGTGATAATTCCGTTTATATTTGGAATGGTTTCAGCGGGTTAGGGGGAATTTGGTGCTTTTGGGGTCTTGACAAGATTTTGTAAGAATGACACTGAGTTTGTGTTACACTTATTTCGTGTCATCAGCTCGGCGCTTACGCAACGTCACCGTGACTCTCGAGGAAGACGTCGCCCAGTGGGCCCGCATCGAAGCGGCTCGCCGGGATACCAGCGTTTCACGGTTGCTGGGAGCACTGCTGAAGGAGCGCATGTCGGTGAACGGCAGTTCCGCAGCAGAGGTAGTGGAACGGCTCGCCAGTTTCGGCAAGCGCCACAGGCTTTCTTTGGGTGGGATCAAAGTCAAAGATCTGATCAATGAAGGACGCCGGTGAGCCGGTTTGTCCTCGATGCTTCCGTCGTCCTGGCCTGGTGTTTCCCCGATGAGAATTCTGCCGTGGCAGAGCATGTCGCCGCCCTGTTCAAGAAAGGTGACACCGGAGTTGTGCCCTCATTCTGGCCGCATGAGGTTTTGAACGCCTTGCTGGTCGGAGAGAGACGCAATCGCATTTCTATCGAGTTGGTGCGAAGCTTCCTGGCTGACCTGGCGGCGCTCCCCATCGTGCTGGAACAGTTTCCGGCCAAAATTGTTTTTGACAGAATTCAACGCCTGAGCCGCGAGCACGTCTTGACTGCGTACGATGCGGCCTACCTCGACCTGGCTCTGGACAGCGGATTGCCACTTGCCACCCTGGATGAGGATTTGGTCCGAGCATGCTGGAAAGCGCACGTACGATTGGCGCACGAATGAACCTTACAAGCTTGCCAGGGCGGCGTGTGATTTTGCGCCGCTTTCTTTTTCTGCCTGGCGATCGACTACCGTGAGTTCTTTCTCGAGCGAAGAAAAGCGTTGCAGGATTTCGTGCATGCGCAGAGACATGTTGCGAATGGTTTCGATCTGGGAGCGGGCTCCGGCGGAAAGCGATCCCGGTTCGAGCAGCAGCAGTTCGGAGTTGCCCAGCACCGAGGTGAGAGTGTTGTTCAGGGTGTGCCGCATTTCCAGCATGTAGCGGCCGAGGTGGGCCTGGCGCTCCAAGAGCACGTTGGTCTGTTCAAAGTGGCGGGCCTCAGCCTCGGCGTTGACGCGGCGGAGGATTTCTCCGGCCACGAGCACCAGGGTGTCCAGCCAGTTTTCTTGTTGCCGCACGATGGCCATGCCAGGCCAGCGATCGCGAACGGTTTGCACGATCCGCATGTCTTCGGAGACGAACACGACGCGCTTGCCGGCGGCTTCCATGGCTTCGAGGACCACGGAGAGTGCCTGCGGCCGAAGACCGCCGGCGATGGCCAGATGGAAAGTGTCGGGATCGAAGCCCAGACAGACGTCGCTGCTCATCAGGGTGAATGCGGGAAGGTTGCGCTCCGATTGCCAGCGACCGGTGACGGTGCGGGACAATTCCGGATCATCGGAAATGATCAGTACGGACGGTTGATCCACGTTCCCCTTCTGTTTCTCGAAACTTTGGCTTCAGGCGTCAGGCTGGAATCTCCGGCGCGCGAAGCCTGAATGCTCGCGCTCACTTCGGGTCGCTGTCGTCGTCCTGCTGCGCGGTGGGAACGTTCTCGCTCCAATCCGGCGAGCTGCTTGAAACTTCGAAGTCGGGTACATCTGCGCTGGCCGTAGCCGCTGCGGCGTGGGCGCGAGCTTTCGGAGCCGGAGCCGGCTTGGCGGCGTTCTTCTTTGCATTCTTAGCGTTCTTCGCCAAGCTGGCTTCGACCACAGCCCGCAGATCGACCAGCATAGACACCGGCTGTCCACTCGAATATTCTGCGTGGAACATTACCTTCCAGGACTGGCAGATCATGCGCAGGCGGGCGATGGGTTCTTCGGCGGAGAACTGGGCGCGGCGGCAATCGAGGGTTTCGACGCCACGGCTTTCCAGTTCGCGCAGGCCGTCCAGGATGGCGTTCAGATCCTGGTGCATCAAGCGGAAGAAAATGCGCCGCATCAGAAAACTGAAGCGGGTGAATGCGACCATGACTGGGGGCAGAAAATACTTTTTGCCGCAGGAAGTTTTAAGCTTTCTTCCCTTTTCCAGAATCCGGCTGGTCAGGAGCTGGTTCAGGTTGCGGCATCCATTCGCGGTTTGCACAACTTCGTCCAGCGGACTCAGCCACTCCGGAACAGTCAGATCCACAGGTCCGAGGACAGGTTCGAGCATCTGGGATACATAAGAGAGATCGACGTCGGCATCTTCGAGTCGCGATGGAGCGCAGTGGGAGAAGAATTGAACCAGCAGAAAGTCGATTTTGTCGCGGTCGGAATCGGTGTGTTCCGGCTTGTGCAGATGATGAACCAGCAAGGTGCGCAGAGCTTCGTCGCTGCCTACCGTAGTAGTTTGCAGGAACTGGCGAAGTTGATGCACCTGAATGTGGGCATCCAACTCGGCAAACAGTTGCCGAGTCTGTTCGACCGATTCCTGCGGCGGCGCATCCACGCCAGCTTCCAGATCGCTGTGGTGCGGCAGATCGATTACAAATTCGCGCGCCAACGCGGCATATAAAGGATAGAGCAGACGCGCATCGCGCCACTCCGCTGGCAGTCCGCTCAATTCAGATGTGGGTGTCATGGTTTTACGATCCAGTTGGCAACTTCTTGGGTAAAGCGGGCGGCAACCGCGGTGCGGCCGCCGTTGTATTGCACTGCCACGACGCAGGCCTCGGTATCGAGCGTGCCATCGGAATTGCGCAGTCGCAGCTTGTCGGCGAATTCGAGGGGCAAGGTTGAAGCGAATAGAACTTCGTTGGGTGTGCCAAATTCAATGATGGTGCTTTCGGAAGAGGCGCCGTTTTCGTTTGCAATCCGAGTGAGGCGGACAGGGATGCGAACCGGGGTCGCGTTGGGAAAGAACTTCGCCAGCTTGGTGGTCGAGCTTTCACGCGCCGGAGCCGCCGCAGCGCCCGATTTGGACACGGAGTACCTCATTCCCGATTCCCAGGAAGTCGTCGATGCGGCCTGGATTCCCCAGTCCGCCGGTTAGCGTGGCTCGGGCACCCGGACCGCATCGCTAATTAAGGATGCACGAGCGCGGCCAAAGCGTTGGGGCTGGCGAGGAATAGCAAGTCATGCTTTGTCAACGGGATAGAGGAAGTGAGTTGGAGGTTTGCTGACTGACGTCTTAGGTTTATGTCTCAGATTGACACGGAGTCTCAGCGGTATGGAGCGGAATGCCCAGAAACACTTTTCGTCATGGAGGATATGCTGCCCCCAGGGCCGGGCCAGAACGATCATCGGTCAAAGAGCGAAATCACGATGTCCGCGTCCGATGCGTCTCCGATCCGAGTCAAATCGGGGTAGCGTGCCCTCAGTGCAGGTCCAGCGGCTTAACGTCCCTCTCCCCAGCTTTCTTCACGCCAAGCGTGATGGGTCGCGGCGGTCCCTTCCGCGGGATGGTCGCGAGTACCCACAACTCGTCTCCGCGAGCGAGCCTTGTGGGATCCTTGGCAGTGTCGGGGATGAAAAACAGACTTGGCTCGGTCAGCCGTAGACTGTTTTCATTTCCCGTCCGCCGGCGCACGAACGTGAGGTTGTCACAGTTCCAGTTCGAAACCTGGTCGAACACCGCTAGGGGAACCCCGTCACGCAAGGCGATGGAACCGCATTCTCGCCCGAAATCGTACATGCCGCGATAAGTGTACTGGGCTTGCCGGCGCTCAATCGCCTGGATCTCGGTTCCAAAGTTCTTTTCAACTTCCTCCGGGGGCCGTGAGTCATTTACTTCGATCAAGAGACTGACGTAGCGTCCGCGAATCGGCAAGTCAGGATCATATCGCTCGGTTTTGAACCACGCTTGCGGGCGCGTTTGCCGGTCGTAAAGCAGCTTGGCTCCGAGGGAAGATACGATCAGAACTTGAATCAGCGCGACCACCACAGCTCTTGTCATCGCCTTCATGGTGCGCCTCCTGCAGTGCGCCCGACGAGCTTGCGACGCAACTGCTCGAGTTTCCATCCGCCCAGCAAGAACAGGAGTCCGAAGGCGACCAGCGATGCCGAGCGCCCGAGCTTGTCCATTACGTTAGAAAAATAAAACACAATGATGGTAATCGCGAACCCCGCCACGCCCAGGTTAATGCGCTCACGCCGTTGTTCCTGCAAACCCCAAGTTACCAATCCTATGGCGGCGATGGCGCACGCCATGTACAAGGCCATATTTTGGAAAGTATCGCGGCTATTGAGGAACCCGACCATGAAAATCCAGAGGGCAAAATCCAGATTCCAGAGGATGGCCTTGCCCCGCAGGAGCCACGCGACCAGCAGAGGAAGGACGAAAGCAATCGAGCAACCCGCGGCGTGCAGCGAAAAAGACATCGGTGGCAGCCGACCGTTCCAATACCATTCGCGATCGCCGGCGGCCAACATGGCGAACGTTGGGAGCAGAGCAATTCCGCCGCTCCAAACTAAAGCCCGCCGGAAGTAGGAGCTCTCTTTGTGGCGGCCGGCGCTCAAATAGGTCACCGCCACCATGGCTAGGAACTGGACAAGAATCCTCCCGATGCCGCTGAAGTGTTCCGCGCGCATGCTCCACTCGGAGGCAATCCAGGCAGGCACGAGCAGCGCCGCGAGAGTAGCCTGGAGCCAATCCCTCAGCGTCAGCCACGAGAGTGCAGCGCCGATCGCCCACAGCAGAACGCCTCCGGGCCAATGTTCTTGAAGGTTGAAGATCTGTCCAGCCAGAAATATGCCGCCGCCCAGCGCAACCGTGCCCACTGCGTGCAGCGCCAGTCCAAGCGCTCGAAAGCGTGGCATGAGCGCTCCCGCGGCCAAGTGAAAGCCCGAGATCATGGCTAGCACCAGCAGAAACCGCTGCGTGGGCGAGAGGTCTTCCCAGTGCGCTGCGACAAAAAGCAATACACCTGCGGCAACCATGATGGAACCGAATGCGATTGCGAATACCACCGGCCAGCGCACGCCGGGAGGTTCGCGTGACGTCTCGAAAGCCCGAATACGTCCGGCGGACTGTGAGTCAAGAAGTCCCGCTTCTACCCATCGCTGAAGCTGTTGTTCGAATTGATCTAGGGTGGCCATCCAATTCTGGGCGGAATCAACTTAGCGCAAGGGTGTTGCAAAAGCAAACGACGCAAGGACATCGCCGATGAGTAATGACTTTCTTGATACTGAGAACTTCGTGTGCAATCTTGTTTATTGCCGTTTTTGGTGTGCACTTCCAATCAGCTTACTCTTAACTTTTGGTTTCCAGGTTCGGGAGATCCGAAAGGGCTTCGCAAGCAGGCTAACGCCGGACAACTGTTGACAATCTTACCCTTTGCGTCGGTTCGGAAGTACACAACGAATACTGCCAGCAAATGTTGCGTGTTATGTAGCGTTTTCAAAATGTTGAAGATTCTGTAGCGGCGGGCCTGCTATCCAAACTCAGCCAATCAACGTCTACGAACGACAGGCTTTCTCCGAAGTTCAGAATTCTTGGAAACAGATTTTGTTTCGTGAATCGGAGTGGTCGGGAAAACAGAGTTCTCAGTTCGAACTTCGTTGATGAACCGGGGCGGATGAGTTGTGATCCGCGACCTCGCGGGCTAAAGCCCATTTTGTAAAACAGGTTTTCGGCGCGGCTGAAGCCGCGCCCTTTCAAAGCCGACCACTTTGTCGAAAACTTCTGATTCGAGACGGCAGGAAGAATGAATGCTCGTGACGCGATGGTTCTTTAACAAGCGGGCCAGCAGCCCAACTACAAATTGGAAGGAGTCACCCCGATGCGCAACAATGATCGTACGCGTTTTGTTTTGATCGCAGTCGTTTTGTTGAGTGTTGCAACCTGGAGTGCGTGCAACCAGGCGAACACCACGACTTCGGCGGCAGCTTCATCCGATGCCGGTAAGATCCCCATCACAACCAAGTCCGAAGAAGCGCGAAAGGAATTCCTGCTGGGACGGGACCTTTCGGAAAGGCTTCTGGGCCAGGACTCTTTGCAGCATTTCGATCAGGCCCTAGCGCTCGATCCTGAGTTCGCGTCGGCGGAGCTGGCTCGGGCGAATAATTCTCCGACCGCCAAGGAATTCTTCTACCACGAGAAGAAGGCTGTCAGCCTGGCGGACAAAGCTTCCGAAGGGGAGAAGTTGCTCATCCTGGCGAACGAAGCGGGGACAAACGGCAACATCGAAAAACAGAAGGAGTATCTCGACCAACTGGTGGCAGCCTATCCGAATGATGAGCGAGCGCACCTGACTCTGGCCAACTGCTACTTTGGCCAGCAAGAGATAGCTCCAGCGATTGAGCAATACAAGAGAGCCGCCGAGCTGGCACCGAACTTTTCGCCTCCCTACAACGTCCTGGGATACGCTTATCGGCAACAGGGTGATTACGCGAATGCCGAACAGGCCTTCAGGAAATACATCGAGTTAATTCCCAACGATCCGAACCCCTACGATTCGTACGCGGAATTGCTGCTGAAGATGGGAAGGTTCGACGATTCGATCGTGCAGTACCGCAAGGCACTGGCTATCGATCCTCACTTTGTGGCGTCGCATTTTGGGATTTCGGCAGATCTGATGTACCAGGGCAAAGCGGAAGAAGCGGCAGTTGAACTCCAGAAACTGGCGGATCAAGCCCGCAACGACGGTGAACTTCGGACTGCGTTATTTGGTATGGCGGTAGTCGCCACGGACAGCGGGAAGCTGGACAAGGCACTGCAAGAGATGGACCGCGAATATGCCGTGGCGGAAAAGAAAAGTGATGTTGCCTCGATGGCGGCCGATCTTCAGGCCAAGGGCAACATCGCCGCTGAGATACCGAAGTATGACTTGGCAACGCAACTGTTCGACCGATCGCTGCAAATGATCCAGGCTTCGAGTCAATCGCAGGAGATCAAGGATAATGCCACGCTCCTACATCACTTCAACATGGCGGCGCTGGCCATTGGGAAGAAGGATCTCGCGGCGGCGAAGAGTCATGCGGAAGGATTTCGGCAGGGTGCGGAGGCGTCGAAGAATCCGGTTCAGATGCAGCAATTCCACGAACTCGCCGGCAGGATTGCGCTAGCAGAGAAAGATTACGACCAGGCGATTGCGGAACTTCAACAAGCCAACCAGCAAAACCCCCGCAACCTTTATCGTCTGGGCCAGGCGTATCAGGGCAAGGGTGAAAGTGCGAAAGCAAAAGAGTTTTATGCGCAGGCGGCCGGATTTAATTCCTTGCCGCAGCTAAATTATTCATTTATCCGCAGCAAGGCTCAGAAGATGGCGACCGGCAAGAACGGCTGACGGCAGCAGAAGCATCTCCGAATCGGCGGCGACCCAAGAAATCGCCGGCCAGGTTTTAGAAGCCTGGCCGGCGGGTTTTTCAGTTCGCGGTTTAACGCCTACTTCAGCCGCGGCCGGCGCCAGCCGCCATGGCGTACCTGCTTTGCTGGTCTTTGGCGTCACGCAGGGTTTGGAAGTAGAGGGTGAAGGAGTGTTGCACCAGAAACATCAGCGGCAGGATCAGCAGTGGAATGTACCAGGCGAATGAATGAGCGGCCAGCTTGGCCAAGCCCGCTACGCCCGCGGCCAGAACGAAATAAGGAAAGGTGAGTTGCAGGATCTTTCTCCAGGTTCCAAACAGGTGGCCGCTTTCCGAGAGAGCGATAATCGCGGCAACCGGGATGGTGTTGACCAGCAAATAGGCCAAGGCTCCCAAAGAGAGACCGAGACCTGAGTTTGGCGCCGTAGCCTGCATGGTGAACCATGCGGCTTGCGCAGCCATTAGAGTCACGCTGACGTTGAATATGATTTTGATCGGCTTCTGCTGATTGCTCTCCGACCAGAGGCATTGCACCAGCGTCGAAGCGCCGGTGATCAGAAGCGCTTCCGCCAGGCTGAGCTCACTGAGAGCCAGCAGGATGAATGGCAGGTTCACCGCCATGGATCCCGTGAGCCGGGGCAGCGAGACTTTGAGCCTCGAGGCGAAGAGGGCAACTAACAGAGTTCCGGCGAAGCGTCCGTAGGCCGGGTGTCCCCAAGTCAGCGGCACCTGGAGAAGAATTCCGATGCCGAAGGAAACCACAAGCCCGACAAGCAGTTTGGTTTTTGTCGAGAGTAGTGTCATGGCTAGTTCTCTCCGTCCTGGCCATCGCTGAAGGCCGAAGTCGCCGTCGAAGTGCCCCAGACGACGCTGTTACCCCAGACCACGCTAAAGCCCTGGTCCACGGTATTGCCCCACACTACCGAGTTGCCCCACACCACCGAGTTTGCATTCAACACCGAACTGCCCCAGATGATGGAGTTGCCCCACACCACTGAGGTTCCCCAAACTACGGAAGTACCCCAGGTCACGGAGCTGGTATTGACGATGGTCACGGTGTTGGTTGTGGAATCGTAACTTGCGGTCGGGGACAGAGCCACGCCGTTGGCGACATCGGTGTTAGCCAGTGCCGCGTCAACGTCGAGATACCCAGCACCGTAGGTGAAAACGTCGTACTCGTTGTTGTAAAGATTGTTGTAGACGTCGTAAGAGTTGGTATAGACGCCAAATCCCTTCCACGCCGTCTTCATGATGCGCGCCTTGACCGTATCCGGCGTCAGGGTGGGATCGTTTTGCAGCATCAGAGCCACGGCGCCGCTTACCACCGGCGTCGCCATGCTGGTTCCGCTCAGGCGGAAATAGTTGGTGACGCAAGTTGTCGCGCAGGTCCCAGTCGGAGAGATCTCCAGGCTAGGGTGGGCCAGGTCGAGCGTGCTATTTTTAACCAGCAGCGAGACGGCGCGGTTGCCGGGCGCGACGATATCCGGCTTGACGATGTGGTCGATCAACGTCGGCCCCTTGGAGCTGTAGCTGGCGATTGCGTCGTCGACTCGGGTGTCGGTTCCCATCGTTCTGGTGGCGCCAACCGTGATGACCGCGGGATCGTTGCCGGGTGCACCGATGGTGGCGAAACCGTGGGTGTGCTGCGAATTATCTCTTCCGGTGTTACCGGCCGCGACAACCACCACGATGCCTGCGCTCCAGGCTTGTTCCACCGCCTGGCAGAGAGGATCGAGCGTGTAACTTTCGAAAACCGGACGCCCGAGCGAAAGATTGATCACGCGGATGTTGTATTGAGTCTTAAGCTGGATGGCTCGCTGAATGGCCGCGATCACCAGGCTGTCGGTGCCCGAGCCGTTTGCATCAAGCACGCGGAGATTGATGATATTGGCGTTGGGCGCCATGCCCACGAGCTGTTTGGAATAGCCGCTGCCGGCGGCGGACGAAGCGCCGTTTCCAGCTACGATGCCCGCGACGTGAGTGCCGTGTCCATAACCGTCAACCGCTGAGGTTGCTCCCACGACAAAGTTTTCGCTGTGAACCACGCGGCTTCCGTTGGCGTTGCGGAAGTCAGCATGGTCGCCGACGCCGCTATCAATTATCGCGACTCCGATGCCGGTGCCGTCGAGCGCGAACTGCTGCGCTGCGACATCAGCGAGCACTGCGGGCTCGTAGGTTTCGTAGCCGCTGAGATGGACCGTGCGATCCGGGGAGACGTACAGTACATCCGGATCCTTCTCCAGCTTGGCGATGGCGGAAACAGGAAGTCTGAATGCGGCCGCATTGATGCTGTGCAGCTTGGTCTTCAGCACGGCGCCGCGAGCTGCCATTCTCTGGTAGTGCCGGTTGCGCGGCATTACCTTGAACTGCACGATTACGTCGACTAGGTTGTTAGGGTTGCGACGGTCGATGTCCTGGGCGAACCTTCCCGCATAGTGAGCCGCACCGAGTTGCGGAGCGCTCGCTGGTGATGGCGCCGCCTTCGAAAGGCTCGCTGTTGGGAAGAGCGCCGGCAGGGCAAGACACAGGAGCGCCCTCCGAATTCCCTTCCACTTCTGAGTCGATAGTCTTGGCTGCGTCATTGCTTGGTCACTCCAGTTGCGGCTGGCGCCTGTTGCGCTGTTAGCCCCCCCAAACTTCTGATTTCATTAGTCATTGGCATTTGACCCACCTTGCAGGTCCGAACTTTCCCCGCTAGTCTAGGTGCATGCGGAACACCAATGCCAGGTGTATCTAACTGCATGAAACTAAATACATTAGCTTTGAGTTGGAGATGGCTTGCGGGGGACAGATTGTCCCGGAACTTTCGGGATAAATGGTATAAGTGTCTGAACCTACAAGAGATGAAGCGTTTGCCCCGTCGAGGGACAAGTTGTCCCTGCGGGCAAGGGGAAAGTGGCCATGGGGCATGCGCTCCGGCGAGACCGCGTCGTGAGCCGGTCGTTTGCGGGGCAGCCGTTCCAGAGCCGCGGACAGATTGGTGCCCTGAAATTCACAGAGTGGGAGCTGAGCGCAGGCGTTGTCACTTGCCTTGCAGCAAGACACCCACTTCAGTGGAGAAAACATCTACGATTGACAGGTCGAGTCTTCCATCTCGGTTAAAGTCACCGACCGCGGTCGCCACATATTCCGGGGCGCTGCCCGTCTCGTAGCTAAAATACTTTCGAAATGTTCCATCCCCTTTGCCCAAAAGAACCGCAACTGAATTTCCCTGACTAACATTGTAATCAGAAAGCGTGCCGGCGCCATCTAGTCTGCGCTGGAGATCTCAACCACCGAGCAGTGGCAATTATTTGACAATAACTTTACAAGTTCCCCGCCACGGGGACTCGATTGCTGAATCCAATCATGTGTTAGGCGTCCGCTGACGCGCAGCGCTGCTGTGAGAGCCACAGTGTACCTTGTGTGTCGAAGGTGTCTAACGACCGTTTTTGTCGGGAGAATAGTTCTTGAAATCGGGGAATATTCACCGACTTTCGTAGTTTCACTTACTGCAGCACCACAAAATCATAATCAAAAAGGAATTGGAGTAAAGCATGAAGGAAGAGAATTCTCCATCTACTGTGGTTTCTGAAGCAAACTCATCTGAAACAAGTCTTTCTTCAACGGGAGAGGACGTTCAACGTCATTGGCAGGGGGTAGTGAAGCGAAGGTCATTCCTGAAGGGTCTGGGTATGGCCGGTGCGACCCTGTCCGCGACCGCGCTATTGTCGGCTGAAGGCAGAGCGCAAGCTGTCCCGAGCAAGGGCAAGCTCTCCGCGGGCGATGTTGCACTCTTGAAATTCGCTGCGTGGGCCGAAGTTGTCGAGGCTGATCTGTGGACGCAGTATGCCGAACTCGGAGCGGTCGATGGTGGCAATCCAGCCTATATTCTCGCGCTGCAAAATCTCGATGGCGACATGCCGCAATACATCCGGGACAATACCGATGATGAATTGAGCCATGCCGCGTTCATCAACGCCTATCTGATCTCGAAGGGTGAGGAGCCGGTCGATCTGGATGCGTTCCGAACCTTGCAAGGCAGTCAGGCAACTGGTGCGAAGGACCTTGGACGGATCACCAACCTCCTGGATCTCACCGTGGACCTCAGTTGGTATACCCGTTATCGAAGTGGAAATAACCCCGATTTAGGCGGGCACTTCAGGGGACCTTTTCTCATCAAGAACCAACCGGCGATTCCCTTGAACGATACCGACACTCCTCCCAACCAGCCTCAACCGGTTCCACCTGCGAACGCGCAAGAGGCTCGTATGCAGGCCATCGCTAACACAGCCGGTTTTCACTTTGCCTTTATTGAGCAGGGCGGAGCGAGTCTCTATCCAACCTTGGCCCTGAAGGCGAGCTCGGAGGAGGTGCTGCGGATCCTGATCAGCATCGGCGGAGTCGAGATCGACCACTTCGGACTCTGGCATGACAAGGCGGGCAACGCAGTAAGTGCACCTTTGGCAGGTGTGATTGATCCGGAAACCGGGCTGACGTTCCCTAATCTGAATAACCCTCCCACGGAGCTTACGCAGACCAACAAAATTCTGCCGGAGCCGTGCAGTTTCCTGAGCAAGAGTTTGCCTGCTTGCTCCGTGATTCGGCCGACCTTGACGCAAAATGGCGGAGCAGTGGCCACCGTCAAATCATTCACCGCCGACGGACTCTTCAAGGGGCAGTCCGACTCCTTCTTCAAGCTGTCGATGAAACTGGCCGTGGCTGCGGATTCCGTCAAACGCGGAGTTTAATTGTTGCAAGCCCTCCCCAGTGGTTTGCGCAGGCGCTGTCTCTGTGACCGGTTGCAGCGCCTGCATTTTTTGCTAACGCAGTTTTCAGATTTTCCAACTCGATTTAATTAAGGAGACCGTATGTTTGAAGGACTGTTTCAGCCGATGCACCTGCTGGTGATTTTCGGACTTGCGCTTCTGGTGTTCGGCCCCAAAAAGCTTCCGGAGCTGGGCAAAGGAATTGGAGAGGGCATCCGTGGCTTCAAGTCAGCCATGAAAGAGGAAGAGAAGCCCGTTAGCAAAGTTACTGTTGCCAACGACCCGGCACTAACTAAGGAGTAAATCGTGGGTTTTGGCACAGAAATCCTTTTCATGCTGATGCTCGGGCTCCTGGTCCTGGGTCCGAAGCGGATGCACGCAATGCTCGGACACGTGGCCCGGGCGAAAGCTCAATTTGAAGAGGCAAGCCGCGGCTTCAAGTCTCAGCTCGCGGCAGAGCTCGATCCTGCACCAGACGGCAAGACCGATCGCTCGCAAGAATCAGTTGAGAACCAGTGAACCATCCTCGCATTCTCGGCATCGGGACAGCAAACCCATCAGTCCGGCTCACTCAAGAGCAGAGCTTTCAGGCTGCGGGCTACCAGGGCGAACGCATTCGGAAGATATTCCTGAACAGCGACATTGAGCATCGCCATTTTTATCTGGAAGGCGCGCTGAATCGCGAGGAAAGCTCTGACCAGATGAATCAGCGCTATCTGCGTGGCGCCATGAAAACTGGTTGCCGCGCAATTCTCGACTGTGTGAAGGCGGCCGGAACCACTGTGCAGGACGTCGATTTCCTTGCCGTCTGCACCTGCACTGGCTACGTGTGCCCGGATGTGGGCAGTCGTCTCATTGCCCATATGGGGTTCAGCAACAGGGTGCAAAGAGCGTCTATCATCGGGCTGGGATGTGCAGGTGCGCTTCCAACCTTGCAGCGAGCGGTCGATTTCGTACGCGCAAACCCAAGTCGCCAGGCATTAATGTTGGCTGTCGAAATTTGCTCAGCTTGCTACTACGTCGACAACACCCTCGAAACTGTTGTCGGTAACGCGATTTGCGCTGATGGCGCCGCTGCCTTCCTGCTTGCCGGCGGGCCACAAGCCAAACACAAATATCCACAAATTATCGACTTCGAAACTTTCATCGATACCGAGCAGATCGAAGAGGTTGGTCTTCAACATCGCGCCGGCAAACTGCGAATTGTGCTGGGAGCTTCGATCCAACACCTGGCTGGTCCCATGATCGAAACCGCGCTCCAGCCATTGCTGCAGCGACACGGACTGTCCAGATCACGTATTCGCTTCTGGGTGGTTCATCCCGGCGGCCGAAAGGTGATCGACAACGTT
>Ga0210410_10003144_pt1 | contig 14699 bp, 15 predicted proteins | sample IncBWC4MmetaG_FD_161058 | JGI IMG/M metagenome (GOLD analysis project Ga0210410, IMG submission 161058) | Forest soil microbial communities from Barre Woods Harvard Forest LTER site, Petersham, Massachusetts, United States - Inc-BW-C-4-M | ecosystem: Environmental > Terrestrial > Soil >... | reverse complement strand
AAAGTTGCGGGGCCTCATGCACCGCATCTACAAGATCGGCATCCTGCACGAACACGTCGCGAAGAATCCTGTGCTGTACGTCGAGACGCGTTCCAAGTCCACCTACCGGGCAATCATCATCACCCCGGCCCAGACCCTGGCGATTCTGAAATCCCTACCCTCTCCGCTCCACTACACGCTGGTGCTCACCTGTGCGGCGACTGCGCTCCGCTCCTCAGAGATTCTGGCGCTGCGCTGGGCGGATGTGCATTGGCACGAGGGAAGGATTCAAATTTCCAAGCGCTGGGCCAAGGGAGAAGACGGAGAAACAAAAACCGATGTGTCGGACGGTTACGTTCCGCTACATCCGGTCTTAGCCGGGCATCTTCGCGCGTGGCAACGCCAGACGCCGCATGCAGATGAAACCGACTTTGTGTTTCCGTCGATGAGAGCCCGGGGAAGGAAACCGCTCAGCTCTTCTGTATTCGTCGCCGACTATCTGCGACCGGCAGCCAAGAGAGCCGGAGTGCATATCGAGGACGGGCAAAGGTTCGGACTTCACAACTTGCGTCACTCGCTTAGCAACTGGCTGGTGAACAAGGCGAAAGTCGAACCCAAAACCGTGCAGGGAATCTTGCGGCATGCCAAGATTCAAACCACGCTCGATCTATACACGCAGGAAGACAGCGATGAAACACGTGCTGCGCAGGGCGAGTTCCTAACAGCCGTGGGGATGACTACGACGGTGAACTAAGAGTTGTGGGTTGAGTTGTGGGTTGGAGTTTTCGGTGTCACGTCCGCTAACTCCTTTAGAAAGAATGGCGGGGACGACGAGACTCGAACTCGCGACCTCTGCCGTGACAGAGCGGTAACAACAAGTACTTACAACAACTTACAAGGCTTCTAGGGACTGCCAAGTACTTGGTAATACGTAGTAGCCGAACGAATCTCGGGTTGGCGTTCGGGTTGAAGATTGCGCGAGTTCGTCGGTGTCTTAAGACGTAAGCTGGAACCGTAGGATCATATCGATCGCGAACATTGGCTAGTCGCGACGCCCTTGGCGAAGATTCCGGGTTGCAAAGGACCGCTTCAGCGCCGAAGCGAATTGCTTGCCATCCCTCAAAATCCTTTGGGACAAGGGACGAGAATCCACTTTCCATTCTCACGTTGGAAGCACGGGCCTGAACCGGTAGTCGTGACGGCTCGTGAATTCCTTATCTCAAGGTAGCCCCCAGCACCGGGAGCGCTTGTTGTTTCGACGAAATAGAAATATTTTTGACCTTCCACCAGCGGCGGAGGAGTTCCATTCTTTGGTTTTACTTGCACGTAGCCAAAGGGCGCCACACCGTAGGTAATGCTTCCCAGATCACGGATCCAAGTGCCGTAAAGATATCCTCCACTCGGCTTGATTTTCCATAGCGCGAAGTCCTCGTCGCCCGGGCATTTTGCTTTCGTCATGTAGTCCGGACTGTAAACCGTGAAGATTGCGACCGCACCGCTACCCGAGAGATCAAAAACCGGGGCTGTGCCGCCTTCGAGTCGAACCTGCGTTGATCGCTCGCATCCCGTAACAGAACAGGCCAGCAGAATGAATCTGAGAGTCCAGCTCCTAATCTTGGCGGTCACGCTGCCACTCCTTTCGAACATTTCACCACTGCGCTTTAGCCATTTGCGTTTACCAACGATTTTATCAGTGCGGGAAGCTCCTGAACTGAATGCTTGAAACCGATTACCCGAGGCGCACAGCTGCTAGAGCTCGAGCATCAGCCCATCGGTTTCGATCAAGACAGCGCCCTTCTCGCGAGCATCAATCCACGGATTGCCGGGTATAAACCAACGAAAGTGGCCGCCCTCTACCGAAAACTGTTTGACCGCCTCAATACCTTGCCCGGCGTTCGCGTGGTGACGATCGCCCGCTTCAGCCCGTTCAGTGGGCACGTCAGCGCGAGCCAGGCTGACGTAGAGGGATATGCTCCGGGTCAGGACGAAATCACGAGTGTTGAGGACGTTCTCGTCGGCCCTGACTGTCCTGAGACGCTTGGAATTCCTTTGCTTCTGGGACGAGAAATCAGCCTGCGAGACACAGAAGGATCGGCAAGGGTTGCCATGGTAAACGAGGTATTTGTTCGCCACTTTTTTCCAGCTGCAAATCCTATAGGACATCGGCTCGGATACGGAGACCAGAGCTGTTGAAGAATGCCCATTTCAACGATGCGAAAATCAAGGTGCACGAGATGATATTCGGCGCGCTTCTGCAGGACCAAACACAGACCGCGATGACGAAGGAATTGGAATTGCGCACCATTGGTGATCCAGGCGCAATCACCTCGCAAGTGCGCAACGCCGTATCGCAAGAGGACTCCAAGATTCCTGTTACAGGGGTGCAAACGCTTCGGCACCAAGTGGAAGGCAGTTTTCACGAGGAGCGGGTTGCCGCGCAGTTGGTCAGTCTCTTAGGTGGCATCGCGCTGTTTCTGGTGTGTATCGGACTCTATGGAGTGACGGCGCAGGGCGTTGCGCGCTGAACAAATGGTGATCGGCGTGCACATGGCGCTGGGTGCGCGGCGGGGCGACATTCTCGGCATGATTCTGCGCGACACCGCTTTGTTACTCGGTGGCGGTCTGATGCTGGCCTTCCCTTGTCCTACGCAGCTTCCCGAGCGATTTCCAGCCAGCTTTTTGGGCTGGGCCCTGGAGACATTTCTTCTTTCCTTGAGTCGCGGTTGCGATACTCAGCATTGTGATGGCTCTGGCCGGATTCTTGCCCGCGCGACGAGCAACTAGAGTGGACCCCATGGTCGCGCTTCGCTACGAATAGTTAGCCCCGATTTGCCCGCTCACCCGCGACTCAAAGACTCAAAGCACTAAAATCCCGCGGCATTGCCAACATTTGGGAGGTTCCAGATCGAGCTGACGGCGCTGATTCGGCTTGCGGGAATTACTCAATATCGTTCATGATTCGTCCATCGGCCATGAGAAGAGCGTTGCTCAGATTATTCGGCGTCTTACTGCTGCTCATTAGTTGCACTCGCAGCGTTGGGTGTTTGGTCTTTGCATCGACAGGTTTCCTCTGCCGGCGATAGAGTTGTGAGCCTTGTAAATGAACTCCGCGCACTCCGCGTGGGGGAGTCTTCCTACCAAGAGGCCAAACAAATCGCCGACAAGTACGGCACGGTAAGACCTTACTCGGATTGGGGGTCCTACGATTGCACCGATGGCTATTTCGACGGGTGCCGATATCAGATTGTTGTTCAAAAGCCGTTGGTTTCTCGGATGCTGATGAGATTTCCGTACTCGAAGTGGCCCGGCCTTCGATACTGGAACGGGACCGCAGACATCTTCATCAAGGGCGGCAAGGTGTGTGGGTATTCGTTCTCCGCTCTGTTCAGGACGCCAGACGGCCAGTGGCGCGGGGTGGGTGCCGAGGAGACTACTTTGTTGGGTGGACGCGCAGTGGAAGCAAAAGTGTCCAATTCTTACAGAATTGCGCGAAACGACCTAATCATGACTTCGTCTGACTATCCGAACAAAGGCTTTGAATTGACGGCCTCAGTCCTGCCGCAAGCAACTGGGGTTGAGCGGCAACGTGCGTGGCACTTTCAGTTGGAGTGCCTAACCCAGTCAAGAGGCTGTGTTGAGATATGCGATGTGCAGCCCGACGCGTGGAGAGACTTTTACCTTGGTCGAGGGTCAGTTCGACGTGGCGAGGTCAGGCTACCGATATGCGTTCTGCAGGAACGCTGCTCTGCTGAAATAAGGGGTCAATTCCACCTGGACCAAATTTGCTTGACGCGTGTGCTCTAGCCTTCGCTTTGACTACTAGGCTCAATGGCTGGTGGGAATTCTTTTTTCAACAGCTATGCGGCACCAGCGCTGCACTCATCCAGCCCACCAAAGGGAAGCAGGCAGTTGCATCGATGCTTGGCTTCCTGGAGCGGAAATGCCGCTTCTCCTTGATCTACCCGACCAAACTCTTGTTGATCCAAAACCGCATTCTCTCGCGACACGGACTCCCTGCACTTGGGGGCACTCGACGACAGGACGAGGCAGAGACTGCCAGTCTTTAGACTCCGATGTGCTTGCCAACAACGAAAATGCATCAATGCATCGACGAGATCTGCGATTAGCGTGCCACAAGGAGGCTGGTTGATACGGACGGAATTCTCGGTAGGCACAGTGGCCGTTGGCATCTTGGATGATGAGTGGTTTGTTTAGCGCGCTATGCGTGTACGTCGTTGTGTTGCGAAGTGGGTCGGTTTCCGTCAGGCTGGCCGCAGGCTGCTGGTGTCCCTGGTGTCCCCACTTCCATGTTATAGACGTAATGTATAATGCACGCTGAAATTGGAGATCCCTATGAAGACGGCGCCCGTCGGGGTCAGCCGCGGCAGCGTGTGCCTGTTGGTCGCTTGGTTGACGACCTTGCTGCTCGTTATAATGCCGTGCGGATGTGGTGGAGGCACGTCATCCGCGCCGCCTCCCCCTCCTCCCCCGCCGCCCCCGGCATTCCAACCTCGACCGTTTCCTGGCGATTTTTTTATGCGCCTGCCGACGGCTGCGAGTGACGGGCCAATCCCGGCGGCGGCGTACGACCAGGCACTCAAAGAGATTTTCGTCAGCGACCCAAATTTCAATTCCGTTGAGGTGTACTCGACAGCGGATGGCCACAAGGTGGGAGAAGTCTCGATTCCCGGGCCCGCAGGCTTAGGCTTTTCTCCGGACTTCTCCAAGCTCTACGTGGGCACTATCACGCCTTACGTATACGTCGTTGATCCGGCCGGCCTGCACGTGACCGGACGGATCGCGCTTCCGGCTTCGATGCTGACATTCAGTCCAGGAGCGACCGGGGCAACTCTGATGCCTGTGATGCCCTATCCGATGGCGGACGGAAGCCTCATGCTCGGGATGGGCTTTACGTCGCAGTCTTCCTCCGCCGCGGTGCTTGTTGGCGTAGAAGGCTTAGTTCGTTATGACGTTGGAACTGGAACGTTCACGCCGGCCAATCCGGGGCCTAGCGACCTGGGGGCGAATCCGGCGCGGTCTTTGGACGGCAAGCTTTTGTTTGTCTAAGGATTCGGCAGTACGGGTTTCGAGCTTCTACTTTACTCAACCAGCGTGCAGGGATACCTTCCGGTTTCCGGACAAGTGCAGAACGGGGGAGTCTTTCTGGCGGCAAACGCGGACGGGTCACAATTCGCGACGGTGCAGGAGGTGGTGGCACCGGGCACGGGATCGTTTAATTCGCAGGTAAATTTCTGGGGAGCGAGTCTGCAGCCGCAAACACAGACCTACACGATCAACGGAACCGTCACCGGAGCGGTTTACAGCCGCGATGGAAAATTTCTCTACCTGATGACTGACCGGGGCTACGTCGTTGCGCTGGACACAAAAGCTGGCACACCCGTAAGCTTTACAGCCCTATCTGTGAGCGGGTTTCCTTTTACTCCCTCGTTCTTTGATGTGGACGAAACATACCGCCTGTTTGGCGAAGAGCCAGGCGGCGCATTTGTTCTTAACGTTTCTCAAGGGCAAGCCTCGGCTCCCTCGGCTATTCCACAATTTCTTGCGCAGCCAAGTACGGTGGCCAATCCAAACGTCGGCCCGCTCACTGGTGGCACCCAGGTTCAATTTGTGCCCGCACCTACAGGAGCGGGTAGCGCCGACGGGATTGCGAACTCGATGGAAGGATATTTTGGAACTGTGCCAGCGACGAACGACGTTGTTGGTCCCTATCCATCGTCTTCGAATGGAGAAAACTTTCTGACGGCCACCACGCCGCCAGCCAAAAATCCGGGGCCGGTGTCAGTGGTGTTGACCGACGCCAACAACAACACGGTGCTGTTGCCGGATGCATTTACCTATGGACCGCATATTCTGCGAGTGCAACCGAATGCAGCGGTCGCCGGAGACCAAGTCACGATTTATGCCTACGGGCTTGGGTTTTCGATCTGTCTGACATTCACGTGACCATTGGCGGCGCGCAGGTCAATATGGTAGGCGCAACTTTGAATTCGTATGCCTCCAATGACTACCCGGAACAGGCAGTCACCGTGCCGGTCCCGGCCGGGACACTTGGCTGGGCTAATGTCGTACTGACGACGAGCAACGGTACCGACACTCTGGAACGCGGAATGCAGTACCTGAAGAAAGAGGCGCAAGTTACTGGAGGACAGTACGAGTTCGCTGCGTACGATGCGGTGCGTGACGTCTTCTACCTGACGGGAGGCGGAAATAGTGTCGCGGTATTTAATCCGAATACGCAGGCCTTCGGGACGGCGCTTCAATCCACTTCGATCAGATCGGGAGCCGTGCTGCAAGAATTAGTACTGACGCCCGACAACTCAAAGTTGCTCGTAGTGGATCCGCAAGATCAGAGCGTAATTGTGTTCGATCTGGCGGCTGGGACGAGCGCAGCAGTGAACGTAGGACTGGCATCAGATCCGACGGGGACGCAAGTACAACCGATCACTGTAGTGGCCGCTGCGAACAATCGGGCGTTTGTCAGCGTGACACCGTGTGTGACCAGCCCGGTGCGGCAAATCGACCTGACGAGCTTGCAGGTTTCGGGCAGGCCCGATGCGGGGTTCTCGTGTGGAACGTACGTTACATACCCTGAGTATGGCAGGGCGAGTGCGGACGGAAGCAAGATTCTTTACGCGGGAAGCTCCGGCCAGGAGTTTGGATTGCAACCTTCTGGACCCGAATACATTTGGAGTTACAACGCGGCATCCGATACGTTTGCCGGACCCGTAATCGTAGCCGACACGCCGTGGGTCAGCGGGTTAGCGGCGGTTGATGGGGACGGAGGAATAACCGCTCTTGCGCAGGGAACTCTGGACCAGCGACTCTTGCCATCCGTGCCCATCGTGCAGCCTGGCTTTGATGCACGGTTAAATGATACGGGAAGCTTGTTGTATTCGACAGGAACCGACGGAAGCCACATCGCGGTCTCAGACGCGCGCAACGGACGGTTGCAGTTGCAGTTGGCGGTGCAAAACACGAGCAGCGGGATCGGAGCGATCATCCCGATTATCGGTGTGCCGCAGCCGCTGGCCATCGACCCATCGGGTTCAAAGATTCTGGGCGCGCTCCAGAATGGAGTTGGTTACTTCGAGTTGGCCGTAGTGCCGCTGGCGGTGGGAACCGTGACGCCGACGACAGTGTCGACGGGGGGCGTCATTCAAGTGCGTGGCAGTGGGTTCGTTGCTGGCTTGACGGCAACGATTGGAGGCAAGGCAGTCGCTTGCAGCGTTGTCGACAGTGAAACGCTGTCCTGCACGGTGCCGAACCTGTTGGCGGGACCCACAGCAATGAGCTTGACCAATCCGGATGGCCAAACCTATTCGTTTGAGATTGCTCTCGTCGTGCAGTAAAGTCCGCGGGACAGGATCCGCTAGCCATTGCCAGAAGAAACCTGTCAAAACGTTGGGATTCCGGTAGGGGCGGTGGGGATCGAAACTGCATCCCTCACTTCTAAGTCTCGTCAGCGGAAGGCGTTACCGACCGCTCCCCATCCCAAGTGTTAGAACTGTTAGAAAGGCGAATTGCACCAACACTCCGGTTCGCGGCTGGAATTATTCTTCGGCGAAGAAGCTTCCCAAGCTTCGGACGTGGGTTCAATTCCCATCGCCCGCTCCACAAATCACGATGATTCTATTGTCTTTACGCCGCTAAACCAGCTGAATACGACCACAAATTTGGCGTTTTGGTCCCGTAATGGTCCCAACCGAATGAATTGGTGCCAACTTCTCAGCCCGAAGTTGGACGCAGATGGCCATCGGGCCTGGCAATTGAACGCTAGGAAATTATCGTAGATTCCACGGCGTTAATAAGGACTTGGCCGTCGCTTCTGCCCAACGAAATTGAAAATTTGGTTTGTACCGCGGGAATGGGCGCGATAACTTTTCACAGAGAATGTGATGCCGCTATGAAGTACAGACTGGCAATTCTGCTCCTTTCGATCCTGCTTCCGAATGCTCCGCAGGCCTCTCGTCCCGTTTCACATGGGACTTGCGAAAAGACCAAGCTGTTCACTGCAAATCGCGTTGTCGCGTGGTCCTCTCTGTCGGGTCCCCGAGCCTTTTTCTACAAATCGGGACTCGCTATAGACGCAGACCGCGCTTTCCGCGCCTACCACCCGAACGACCGATTGGGAGTTGATTCGCTGAGCCACGCTGGGCACAAAGGAAACTGGTGGGCGTTGGTAACCGAAAATGAAAAGACAAGCGGACGCCCCGTTGTACAGTTGGAGTCGGATCCCGCGCCCGGTTATTACGTGTCTACGACCGCGCTGTATGATCGGACCAATCCAAATCCCCGTGATCCGCACAGGTATGTGGATGCGGCGACGATTCCGTATGTTGTGCTCCATCCCAAGGCTCTAAATCATGCTCGGCTAGGTGACTTCGCGACCGTGGTGAACCTTCAAAACGGCAGGATTTCCGGGGCCATTGTCGCGGACGAAAGCGCACCAAACCTTCCGGTCGGTGAAGGCTCAATCGCCCTTGCTCAGGCGTTAGGCATTGACGCTAATCCGCGAACGGGCGGGAAGGGCGGGGACGTCGCATATCTTATTTATCCTGGTTCTGGAAACCGCCGACCACGTGAACTGGAAGAGATTGTCGTCAACGCGAAGCAATTGTTTGACGCATGGGGTGGGCTCGACAGACTGATCGCGTGTGTGGCGCTCGAGTAGGCGCAATAATCCGCCCACCTGATGAGTCGCCTTGCCTGACATTGAGAATTGCCGGGTCGGCATTTGTCCGGTTACCGCGTTTGCAGGCATATGGACAACTAGCTGGCGGACCAATGATTCATTGGATTGGCGCTGCCGGACTGGAGTTCCGAATGTTTCACGGTCATGTAGACTCCCACGTGTGGCTCGAACCGTGAAGGCTCATCTCTCAACTTTGAAGGCGCTATGCTGGGCAGCCTTGTGGAGCGCGGTCCTAACAACCTTCATCGTTTTCGCCATTCAGTCCAACAATCGGTGCTTCCTCATCGTTAATGGCGCGAGCTGGATTTGGATGCTCGCAATAGCGATCTGGCTTTGGTTCTTTTTCTTCCTTTTCTTTAATAGCAATCGCAGTCGCTTAATTCTCATCGGAAGTAGCGCTCTCATCTGCTTAGCAATGCCAAACGTGGACCGCTCACCAGTGGCAGTAGGAGAAGCCTCTGTGGTCGGTCGCCTACGAGAACTAGCGCACGCCGTTAAGGTTTACCAAGCAGACCATCCGCTCGAAGGCTTTCCCTCGAATCTACCAATGGTTCCACCATCCAAAGATGCGGCAAAAGTGGTAACGCGGTACGAAATCCAGTTCACTACTTCACGGTCAAAACCTGGTGGCCCAGTTGATGGATTTGTGCTTCAAGCCACGCCACTATGGCGGGAGTGTGGCTATGTTCGGAGCTTCGCTGTCACGGATGACAACCAAATTCACTTCACGATCGAACCGCGCCCCGCGACGGCGACCGACGAGGGAATCCACTAGCAAGAACTGGGGTGAGCCAAGTCCTGGTCGCGTAATCGGAAACCTGAAATTCCATACGGACGGTTACGGAGTTGAGTCCTCATCATCTAATTTTGGTGTTACAGGAGCAGGCAGTCCGGTTTTTCTAGTAAGGACTATTTCAATTTGTTTTATATCTCCATTCACTTCCACTTCCTTTATGGTTGGGTCCCAATTGGGGTCGACATATTGGGGGACGGAAATGGCCAAGCGAACCGTCCCGACGGGAGCCCTTTCAATGGTGAATCTTCCCGCAGAATTAGGATAAACGTACTCCAGAAGTGGAAACATCTCACCTGGGGCCATAGTGGCTCTGATGGTGACGCCCTTCAATGGAAGAGGGCTTCCGTCGCTGCTTCGGATGATGCCTTGAACGGCGAAGACTTTTGTGCGAGCAAGACCAGCCCGGTAACGAACAGCATCGGCCCAGGCACGTCAAGATGTGCGGTCCTGCCCACACAAAGATCACACCCACCGGTTGCACGCCGGCGAACGCTGTCCATCCTCGCCGGCCGCGGCGGCTAGGTTCATCGCATTCGTGTCGCCAGCTTTTTCGGGATTCTCGATGATGAACGCGCCGCTGGCGAGCATGTACTGCCGGGTGATTTCGTGCCTGTACTTGTACTTTGCGTCGTTAAATTCCCCTAGGAGCGCCGGGCACAACGGCACGTGAATGTCGTGCGCGTTGCTGAGCCGGTTCAGTGCCGATTCGCCGTCCTTGTTCACACTCTCGTCCAGAGGATTGCTCTCTAGCTTGTGCGTGATCTCAGCCCATCGCGCTCGCTCTTCCGGTGTCGAAGTCCCCTGCGCCGCTGCTCTCTGCGGGATGGCCACGCAAAGACCCAACACTAGACTCCAAGTGCAAGCTAGCCATTTGTTCCACATGTTTTCTCCGAAGCGACGCTTTGAGACCTGACGCACCAGGTCGGGCAGCTTCACTCACCAGCCTCGTCAAGAAGTAAAACACTACCAGAACAATCGATAAAAAGAGAAGCCTCCATCGAGATCGGTCTTTTCGCCGGCTCTGTTCACCCGCAGCACCGTCCGCGTTCGGTTTGGCCGAGACTGTCAGGAATGGATTAGCTGTTGGTATCAAGCACTCACCGCAGAGGTCGCCATTTCTGAGCAATCTCGCATAGACCGAAATCAACACTGAAGTACACTAATGAGTTGTTCTGGCTGGTAGAAGGCATGCCCCATGGAACTTGTCAATTTGTCAGCAGAGCGCAAGCCGCCGCGCAGCGGCGAAGCTCGGGTTGCCACAAACCAGTATCAGGCGGATGATTTATTTCGCATGATTTCGGGAAAGCCCTTTCCGGCATCTAATCGGGATGGAACTTGGACTTAGTAAGTTCCTCACTGAGAAAATCGGATGCTCCGTTGCTGCCTAATATCCTGTGCACTTGTGGTTCTTCTGGCTCCGCCCGGCCGCGCGGCCCTGACCCAGGAGACAGTACTGGCTTCTCTCCCGGCCACTGTAGAAGGCAACATCGTTAATAAAAGCGTTTCAGACGTCACTGTGCGGCTGGAAGCGGTCCGCTCAAGTCCGCTCGGGGCCTCTGACGGATATACCGGGACGGTGGCGGCCGATGGCAGCTTCCGCTTTGACGACGTGGCGCCCGGCAATTACCGTCTCGTGGCTGAGACGCCATTTTTCCTGCGCGCTCAGGTCGGTTCCCACACGCCAGAGAAACCGGGGACAGTTCTCCAGATCAAGCCGGGCGAGCACCTCAAGGGACTGGCTCTTAGTCTGGTGCCGGATCCACCTGCACTTTGCGGCCGTGTTACGGATGCCGATGGCCGGCCGCTCCAGTTGACTGTGGAGGCATTCGGTTTGTTGGAAACCGGCGACGGCTTGCGTGCCAGTCCTCAACAACCAACCAAATTGACAGATTTGGATGGTCGCTTCCTATTCCCAAATCTGTGGCCACAAGGCCGATATTTTCTTCGCGCCAATGGCGTGTGGTACCCATCGAGCGAGAGCTTTTCCGGGGCACGGATTATCGAACCAAGTCCCGCCTCGCGTTCGGGATGCGCAGCGGATATCCGAATCCCGCGGAGGCGTTGCCATGGTAATCGTATTCACGGCACGATTCAGGGCACGCTGACGCACTCTGTTTTTCAGTATGACGTTTCTTTGTTTGCTACCAACCCCTCGGGAGCGCTGTTCCTCGCCGATAGCCATCCTTTGTACCAGGCAGATATTTTGGACTTCGAAGAAGTTTGTGCCGGCGGCTACGTAATCATCGTCGAAGACCATTGGGGCGGCAATTGGGAGTCTTTTGCTTCGCCAGTTTTCGAGATGAAGGAAGCAAACATAACCGTTGCTCTGCTGCAAGCTACGCAACCACAGATTCAGAAACTAGGCGTCACGGAAAATGATACGTCGGCACCCGCTTCGGTCAACGGAGAATTGCGGCTGGACGGATTGAATTGGGAACAGGCTTGTCCGACGCATGTGGGCCAGCAGCTGGGGCTTCTGCGCGAAGGCGATAGAAACTCTATTTTCGCAGCTCTCGATAAAGAAGGACGCTTTACTTTTGAAAATTTGAAGCCCGGTGCTTACACCTTGAATCCGGGAAGCTTCCTTCATGGCATGGTGTACCTCAAGTCGTTCTTGGTGGACGGCAAACCGGCCAAGAATCGGCAGTTCAGTTTACTGCCGGGACAAAGCGCCAAAGTCGAGATCACCATGAGCAGCGATCCCGCCGACGCTGAAGGCCACCTTCCAGCCACAGAGTCTGCCCCTCATTACCTGCCTCGGGGAACGCATCCAGCGGCCACTCTCTCAGGCAAGGTGATCGGGTTGGTCGCCGGCACGGCCCAGGTGAAGTTACGCGCCATCCGCTTTAACTCCGGCAGGTCATTGGTTTATGAGACCACGACCGCGGCCGACGGCCTCTTCCGGTTCAACGCTGTGGACCCCGGCATATACGTTCTTTCGACGAGCGCCACGGATGACCAATACTCCGCGTACGGTGCAAAGGCACCCAGTTCGGAGGGAATGCCGATCACGCTTGCGGCCGGCCAGCACCGCGACGGAATGACTTTGCGATCCTATCGGAAGAGCACACTGTGCGGCAGAGTTCTTGACGCGCAGGGCAAGCCGCAGTCTGGTTGGCAGGTTTGGGCACAAGGCCGACCCGATCCGTTTAAGGGCGGCTCGCCCGAAAGCCTGAAAAAGAACGCTGCCACGGATGAACATGGTTATTTCCGTATTCCCTACGTGGGACCGAACTCCGTGCTGCTCTGGGCGCAACAAGGTGACCAGATTACGTACTACCCGTCCTACATAACTTTTGGAGACCCTCAAGGCAGGGAGCCTGGGTGGATTGATCTCGGGCCTACCGATTCCGATTGCAGCTATGAGATCCGCTTGGTTGATCGTCAGACCGGCACGCGACAATCTACCTACCACGTGCGCGGAACGGTGCAAGGCCCGCTTGATTCGACGCTTGGTGACAGATTTTATGTGAAACTCACGCCCGAGAATCCGCGTTTAATGCCCGCTGTGTCCGCTCAGCGCATTGAGGGTGACGGGAGCTTTGACGTGAGCAACGTCTGGCCCGGAGGCTACACACTCTCGGTTACCAGCACCTATGCCAAGTTTGAAGGACCAATGATGTGTTCGGGCCGCATCGGCAGTCCGTGCTACTCGCACTTGGAACATGTGGTGGCCACATTGGCGATCAGTGTGGGTACTGCCGACCTGAACGATGTACGGCCGACGTTGCAGCCGCTCGCCTATTTAACGGGCCAGATTTTGCTTGATGGGAACGCGCCGGAGGCCGAACGTCTGAAAAAATGGAGCTGGGTTCCAAGTTTGGCGAAGGAGTTTCGCAACCAGGCGCCGGCCACAGCTTCGCTCTCCTTGGATGGGCACTTTTCCATGGATTCGCTGGATGAAGGGGACTACAACTTTTTCATCAACAACTTCTGGCCCGAGTACTATATTCAGTCCATCCTGGTGGACGGCAAGGTTTTTGAAGGCAAGCGCTTCCACCTCGGCTTCGGTCAGTCCGCTCACGTCATCGTCAACCTAGCTTCCGATGGAGCTTCGGGCGTGCTGCGGAATGCACCGGGTGACCCACCGATGGATCCTTACAGGGATCTTTGCCAATACTTCAGGGAACCTTCTACGCGCACAGTGCTGATTCCCGACCCGCTCCCGGCAGGCGATCCCGGCGTTTTGGAAGGATCGTACAGCTCGGATGGCGAGGAACATCTCGCAGGGGTTCCACCAGGTCGGTACCGAATGGTGGCATTCGAGAACTTCAAGTTTTCGAATGAGTTCGATTTGAGGCATTCCCCTGGCTTGTTTCATAGTCGTGAATTTCTTGAAAAACTGGGCCAGCTCGGTCAAGCAGTGGAGATCACTCCCAAACAGCAATTCCGCTGGACGGCGCCCGTCGTGACGGAAGGAATTCAACGGCTGTTGGCGGAGATTGGCGAGCCGGTGGACCCAGTGGAGAATTGACTCCGGATGGCGCCTCACCACAGATTACTGAAGCAAGTGAGAGAAATCCGCCTGGATGAGCTCAGGAGTTCCATTTGTAGCTCGCCGTCATTGGCGGCATGACGGCCCACCAGGAAGTTAATCTGCTAGTAGGGCGCGCTCGCATGTCTCACCGCTGTGAGTTCGTGCCAAGCGGTCCATAAGTCCCGTTCGAGGCAATGAGAAATGCGTTCGCCTGGACAGATCCTGTCTGGTTCCACGACGAACGCTGTGGATCTCTGTCCTCCCTGTGGCTGTTCGGGCAAGCAAATGACGATGCCGTCCGCCGCGGAATTCGAGTAAGCCGGCCCCCAAATGCGTTGAGTTCAGAATGTATTTGGTGACAGTAGTGTCCCAACGTTGTGCCTCTTGCCTTCCGTAAATTATTGATGAGAAACGCATAAGCGGCAAATCCTCTTGGTCTCGATTTGAACGGCGAATGCCGATTCTGCCACCCTGCGAAGCATAACTCCGTGGGGGTCATCGATGAACCGAGGCAAGCTGGTGTTTGCGCAGCTAATGCAGCATCTTCCGTTGATCACCTTCCGCCGTTGCGTCACCCGCTATCGGGGCGCGTTCAAAGTGAAATCCTGCTCGTGCCTGGATCAATTCCTGTGCATGGCCTTCGCACAGTTGACCTTTCGAGAGAGCCTTCGAGACATCGAAGTATGCCTGCGCGCGCAAAGTTCCAAGCTCTATCATCTCGGGATTCGTTCCAC
>Ga0210410_10003143_pt1 | contig 14699 bp, 15 predicted proteins | sample IncBWC4MmetaG_FD_161058 | JGI IMG/M metagenome (GOLD analysis project Ga0210410, IMG submission 161058) | Forest soil microbial communities from Barre Woods Harvard Forest LTER site, Petersham, Massachusetts, United States - Inc-BW-C-4-M | ecosystem: Environmental > Terrestrial > Soil >... | reverse complement strand
CACCATGAATCAGAGCACGTACGTGGGCTTGGCAGTGACCAGCGGCAGCGCCACTGCTCTAGTTGCTGCCACCTTTGACAATGTCTCCATCACCACGCCCGTGCCGCCGCAGCCGAATTTCTCACTTTCGGCATCGCCGAGCAGCGTGACGGTCACGCAGGGAACAAGCGGCACAAGCACGATTACCATCATCCCCCAGAACGGCTTCAACGGTGGCGTCAGCTTGTCCGCAACCGGTCTGCCTATTGGCGTAACCGCATCCTTTAACCCCAACGGCGCGACAAGCGGGAGCACATTGACGCTCACAGCCAGCGGCACCGCTGCGACAGGCATGTCCTCAGTTACGATTACAGGAACATCAGGCATCTTGTCGAATACTACCTCGGTCTCACTCACCGTGAACGCCATTGCTGCCGCGAACTTCGCGCTTTCGGCATCGCCAAGCAGCCTGACGATCGCGCAAGGAGCCAGCGGTACGAGCACGATTACCGTCATTCCGCAGAACGGCTTCAGCGGCAGCGTCAGCTTTTCCGCAACCGGTCTTCCCAGCGGGGTGACCATTTCTTTTAATCCCAACAGCACAATAAGCACGACTACGTTGACGCTCGCTGCCAGCAACACCGCGGCTGCTGGAGCAGGTACGGTGACTATCACCGGTACATCGGGAAGCTTGGTGAACATCACCACGGTTTCTCTTAGTGTCCAAGCCGGGACGATCGCAACGCTTCCTTCGGTTTGGACGGATGGAGATATTGGCTCAACAGGTGCGGCGGGCCTTGCGGGTTACGCCAGTGGAGTGTTCACCGTGAAGGGAGCAGGTGCGCAGATTTCCGGCACCGCCGATGCGTTTCATTTCGTGTCTCAGCCGTTGTCGGGTGACGGAACGATCGTGGCGCGACTGGCGGGTATGCAGGGAGGCGTCGGGTATGTGGTCGCGGGCGTCATGATTCGAGAGACGCTGAGTCCAGCATCGACGAATGCCAAAACGGCCGATTGGGCGGCTTACGGCGGGATTTATTTTGATATGCGGGCAAGCACTGGAGGGAGCACCACGGAGCCCGGCAATTTGAGCGCGAAGCTGCCGTACTGGATGAAGATGAGCAGAAGCGGGAACAACTTTAGCAGCTTTGTGTCCGCCGACGGAGTGAATTGGGTGCAACTGGGCACCAGCCAGACCATCAACATGGCGCAGAGTGTTTATCTGGGCTTGGCGGTTACCAGCGGAAGCACAACGGCCTTAACCACAGCGACGTTTGACAATGTTTCGGTCAACTCGGCGGCAGCGCCAGCACCGGTGATTTCCAGTGTCTCGGCCACCACCGGATCCATCGGCAGTCAAGTCACGATCAATGGTGCGAACTTTGGCCTTACGCAGGGGAACAGCCTGGTGCTGCTGAACGGGACACCCGTCACCATCAACACTTGGACCGCTTCGGCCATCCGTATCACCATACCCACGGGAGCGACCTCCGGACCATTAGTGGTTTCCGTAGCCCCCAGCATGAACGACAGCAACCCCGTGATTTTCACCTTGACCTCCCAGCCACTGCCGAATAGCTGGTTGGATCAAGATGTCGGCTCGGTGGGCTTGGCAGGGACCGCCGGCTACACCAGTGGCGCGTTTACCGTGAACGCCGCAGGTGCGGGAATCTACGGCAATGCTGATGCCTTTCACTTCGTCTACCAGCCATTATCGGGCGACGGCACGATAGTGGCTCGAGTGGCGAGTTTGCAAGGCGGAGTGGGCTATGTGTCTGCCGGAGTGATGATCCGCAACACGCTGGACGCCGGATCGCTAAATGCCAAGACCGCTGACTGGCCGGTGTACGGAGGGATTTACTTTGATATGCGGACAGCTGCGGGAGGGAGCACGACGGAGCCAGGCAATGCGAGTGTAACGCTACCCTATTGGGTGAAGGTCAGCCGCAGCGGGAGCAATTTGAGCAGCTATGTTTCACCGGACGGAGTGAACTGGACACAACTGGGAACGAGCCAAACAATCACCATGAATCAGAGCACGTACGTGGGCTTGGCAGTGACCAGCGGCAGCGCCACTGCTCTAGTTGCTGCCACCTTTGACAATGTCTCCATCACCACGCCATAGGCACACGCCAAAACCGCGTTGGGCTATTCCGTCAACAAGCACATCCTGAGCGTCAGCGGTCACAAGCCAAAAAACAGTTTCGAACATCGTGAAGCTGCTGAAATCAATTTTGTCTTGGAGTGATGTGGGCACGCGGGACTGGAAACTCCGATTGCCTGAAATCCATGAGGAAGAGCAGCGGTGGTTCACAGAAGAAGTCGAGAAGATCATCGAGGTCGCAGAAGGTCAGTACAAGGTTTTGTTCCATCTGGCCTACACCACGGGCTTGCGTGGCGGTGAACTTTTGGGATTGCGCGTTGACGACTTCAACTTCGACGCCGGAAGGGTCAGGGTGACGCGGTCAACGTTCTGCAACATCGAGGACACGCCGAAAACCCAAAAGGGTCGCAGTACCATCTATTTTGATCGACGCACGCAGGAAGACCTTCGGGTGCTTCTCGCTGGGACATGCGGTAGAATTTTCATGACGAGGCTCGGAACTCCCCTGAATGTCGGAGATGTCGACAGATACTTGCCCAAGCCCATCTACAACAGACCCAGAATCCGCAAGGGCACGATGCGCGCATTCCGTCACCGTCGTGTTTCGAGGACGCAGGACGCAGGTGTGAACGAGAACGTCAAAAGCTCGCTATCTGATTGTCCCAAATTGTCCCAACTTGTCGCTCGTGACTCTGCGATGTATAGTTGTTTATCTAGCTGAAACGGAGGGCGAGTAGCTCAGCTGGGAGAGCGCCTCGTTCGCAACGAGGAGGTCGGGGGTTCGAATCCCCTCTCGTCCACCATCTTTTCAATCACTTAACGGTCACTCGAAGCAGTCGCCGAGGCCGACTGTAGCAAATTTGTAGCAGTCTTCGGCTGCGATAGCGATTCCACCGCTTTTCTCTTCGCGGCGATCCGTGTGTGGCTGTACCGTTCGAGCATTTTTCGGGAAACATGCCCGGCGATCGACTTCACGGTTTCCTCGCTGGCGGCCGGATTTTGGAGGAGATCGGTAATCGCGGTGTGCCTGGTGTTGTAAAAGCGGGTGTACGGAACTTTCGCTGCCTTCAGCAGACTCCGCCATTCCGGTCACCACGCGGTGATTGGTTCTGTTGCGGTTTTTCCGGAGAACACGTACCAATTCGCACGAAGGAAATCGCCGAACTCCGATTTCGAATCAGTCTGCAATTCCCTCATCGCGGCGAACGCTTCTTCGTTCAAAGGAATCGTTCGCTTTCCTGCGTCTGTCTTGCTTCGACGGAGCGTTACACTTCTCTGCGTCCAATCCACATCGCCCCAACACAGCGATTTTATTTCGCATGGTCGCATCGAAGTATTGATCGCTAGGATGTAAGCGAGCCGCGCATTCCGCCACTCGGTCTTTAGGCATGCGGTCTCTCCGATTCGCGTTTTCTCTTCCTCGGTCAATGCGCAGCCAACTGGTTCACCCGGAGGCAGCGACTTAACGCCATCGGCCATGCGCGCCCACAAATTTGCTCTCCTAAGAACGCCGCGCACGAGGTCCAATTCCCTGTTGATCGTGCCGTGCGAGACTTCCTTGAGTCGCTCTCGGATAAATGCGTTGAGCAAGTCCACGGTGAACTTTTTCACTGGAAACGATCCCAGCCGCGCGGTTAGGCTGACAGCGCGTTCCTTTTCCGTCGTTTTCGTTTTCTCGGCCAGCGGTTTCTTTGTCTTCGCGGATACGCTCGTCTGTCGATCCGCAAGGTAGATTTCGAGCGCCTGCCCGAAGGTGAGTCGGGCGAAGTCAGTCACGATCGCGGCAAGACTCCCCTTTTCCGCCTGTGCGATTAACTTCCGCTCCTCATCGCTCGCCCTGCGTTTATTCCTCGTTTCGAGCGATTTCTGATACCGCTGGCCGTGAACAGTGAACTGGGTCCACCACACATTTCCGCGCTTATAGATCGGCATTTTCCGTTTCTCCTTCGGTCACTTCGCCTGCTTCTTTCTGTACTTTCGCATGTACTTACGGATGTATTTTCTCCGCTTCGCCTTGGCCGTCTCACTCGATTGCCAATGCAGTTTCGCGCACGTCTTCGTACAGAACCGCGTGCGGTTCTGTTTCGCGTAAAACCAATCTCCGCATCGCTCGCAAAGTCGCACGCGGACCAATAAGCCGCGCTCCGCGAGTTCAAGGACCTCGTGGACTAGCGAGCCGCTGGTTCCTGTCGTTCTCCAATTCACGTTCAGTTTGCCCTTGCGGAAAGCGACTTCTGCGAGATAGGAATATTTTTCTAGCCGCGTGTTCAAGCGTTTGACTGCCAATTCCGGAACGTATTTGGGATCGCTCACGAAAATGCGCAGACTGCCATCCTTCCCCTGCACGACAAGCGAATAATTGTTCTCGCTACCAAATGTCTTTTTGAAACGGGTCTTTTCTTCCTGATCGAGAAAGTTGTTGTAGCCGATCGCTCTGCCGGTCGCGAGATTATTGAGGTCCTGGATGATTGGAACAAGATCCGCATACCGCTCTGGCCTTTTTCGCTTCCCGGAATTGAGGAACTCCGCGAGATCTTGCGCGGCGCGTTTATCTTCTCCACCGTAAACGGGTCGTATTTGCGACATGTTAGGTTTACCGAATTTTATAGACAGTCCGGGGTGCCGTCAAGCATATTCCAGGTCATTGGAATCCCCTGGAAGAATCCGGGGGTGTCATGTTTGTTTTGTTGGGAGGATAAATTCAATGGAACGATTTGCTTACAGCCTCAAAGAAGCGGCAGATTCCCTGGGCGTTGAGTTCAGAATACTGCGGCGCGCGATCGACGCGAAACAGTTGCGTGCTACGCGCATCGGACGACGGGTCGTGATTTCGGCCGACAATCTGCGGAAATTCGCGGCGCAGGGATTTCAACCGGAGAAGAAAGACGCCGCGTGATGAATTTTCCGAAGAGGGAAAGGGCGTGATGTCCGCGCCGTCGAAACAGGAAGCGTACTTCTGGGCTCTCGCCCTCTGGAATGTTTGGCGAGATCCACAGATCCGCCTCGACTTCGATGATGACATCGAAGTGTTTGAGGTCTGGGCCTATGAAGTGGCCGAAAGGTTAATTGTGTCGGCGTTTGTCGATTTGTGATCTGTTCCGAAAGGAGAAATGGCTATGGCTGCGAAGGAAAGGAAAATTGAACATGAGAAGTATAAAGCCTCGATCAGGACGAAACTGCAACCGCTTGAAGATGGGATCGTTGAGCAACGGCGCATCGTAGATACCCGCGATCGCGACATTTCGGCGCTCGCTTTCGCCGTCGCTGCCGGGGATCAATCCGCGCTCAAAAAGATGAAGATGCTTCGTGAGCAAAAACAAGATGCGCTTCTTCTCTCCGAGACTTTCCAGAAATCCGCCGGAGAACTTCGTCAAGAACTCGCGGCAGCGGAATTGAAAACGTCGGACATTGGCAAAGCTGCAGTGTGCGAATCGCTCGCGGTGAAGGTTTCGGAACTAAATCCATTCGCCTTAAAGGTCCGCAAGGCGGTTGCGGAATTGGTTCGGGCGTCCGAAGAGTTCGGCGAGCATTTCGTCCCGTTAGTCTCGGAGTCGATCGCGTTGATCGGCGACACTGAGCAGACCCGACGACTCACAGAACAGGCCAGAGTCTGCTTTCTCCGCGGGCTCCGGGCGGAACTCGCAACCTCTTTCGGTGCGGTCGGTTTGCGTGTGCTTGACGCGCCGGACGGTAACTTCGAACAAATCGTCGGGCCCGTGATTTCAAACCTGATCGCTGCGTTGTCCATCGAGGCTCCAGTCGATGAGGAACGCGCCCGCTTTCATTTCCGAGAAAACACATCCGGATTGTTCGGGTTGGCCTTCGTGGCGGGATCAGAGGCCACGTTGCCCATCCGCGATCAAAAAGTACAGCAACTCGTCGCAAATGGCGTCATTGAGAAAATCGACGCGAAATCTGGAAAGGCGGCAGCATGAGGAACACGACCACAAATCTCACTTCACAGGTTAAGGAAGAATTGACGACGATTTGGAATCGATCCGGGCAATTCCTTCATGATTTGAAGGAACTCGGCGCCGAACTTTCAAGTCTCGATCGCGCGGCCGCAGATTTGACGGAGCGAGCTCGCAAATATGAGCCCCCGCGACAGCGCGACGGCTATAACTTTATCGATCCCGCCGTGGATACCACCGATCCAAACGAGACGCTCGCGATCTTGAAGGAGAGACTACGGCGCGTTGGCGACAATCTCGAACACGCCAAACGTTTACTCGACGAGCGTTGCGAAACGATCCGCGCGATCGCTGGATGATCCCTTGTTTCGGTTTTCACGATCGCGCTTGTCCTGGCGCGAACGTGATGGCGGCGTCTCCGGTGTGAGGCCGCTGGGCTAGCGAGTTGCCGAGGGCTTGTCCTTTCTCCTTCGGCGCTCGCGGCCTGTTTTGTGGAGTTCGAATGTTTAGCGAAATTGGAGGGAAGGAAAATTATGATCCTCGAAATTCTCAACGCGCCGTGGGCGATCCTCCCGGACAAATTGAGGGAAATCCAGGAAGTAGTTCGCGTACGCATGGAGGGAACCGAGATCGACATTGCGGCGATCGAGGCGCAGATCGGCAAGCCTCTCAATAATCAGCGCAAACCGTATACGGTGGAAGGCGGGACGGCGATCATTCCCATCGAAGGCGTGATCGCTAAAAAAATGAATCTGTTCACACAGATCAGCGGCGGGACGTCGTCGCAGTTTCTTCAGCAGGATTTCGCGGAGGCGTTGAACGATCCCGACGTCCATTCGATCCTTCTCGCGATCGATTCCCCCGGCGGAACGGTCGACGGAACCCAAGCGGCGGCGGATCAGATTTTCGGCGCGCGCGGGAAGAAACCGATCATCGCGGTCGCGGATGGAGTGGCGGCGAGTGCGGCGTACTGGATCGGTTCAGCAGCCGACAGCATGTACACGACCGGAGATACGACGGCGGTCGGATCGATCGGCGTCGTTGCGCGGCATACGGATTACTCGCAGCGCGAAAAAAGCGAGGGGATCAAGGTGACGGAGATCACGGCTGGAAAATACAAGCGAATCGCGTCGGAACACGAACCGCTGAGCGTCGAGGGACGCGCATCGATCCAGGAGCAGGTCGATCACCTCTATTCCGTATTCGTTGACAGCGTCGCGCGACACCGCGGAGTCGACTCGCAAACGGTCGCGGATGGTATGGGAAATGGAAAGCTCTTTCTGGGAAAGCAAGCGGTCAAAGCAGGCTTAGTCGATGGCGTCTTAACGCAGGCTGCTCTAGTCGCGCGGCTAAACCAGGACCACGCGGAAGGCCGGAAGCGAGATCCGATGCACGAGGCAATTATCCGGCGCGCGGCTGGGCTGCTGGCAGCAAAGGGAAAGCCAGTGAATCAGGCCGCACTCGCAAAGGAAGCGCGGGAGTATCGCGAGGCGCAGGCGAAGGAGGGACACACGATTTCGAACGTCGAGGCGGTCAGGTTCGTTTATCAGAGGGCCGGGGTTCCCTTGGAATTAACTTTCCCGCCGCCGTTCCACTCGCGGAGAACTTAGGGGATGCGCCAGGAAGGGCAAATTGTTTTTCAGGGAAGGCCCCCGAAGCGGTCGAGAACACCTCGGGGGCAAGAAGCAGAATGCGATATGAATGAAAGCGTAACACGTAAGGACTCGATTTTCTGCCCAGCCAGCAAAAACCTTAGTTCTGGCTGAAAGCAGGAAAGTCGAGTGACGAAACGCCCAAAGCCCTCCGCAACAAAGTTCAATCGTTGCACGCTGAACGTTCGCGATCTCCCACTGGAACGCTTCCGCTTGGAGCGGGACGGCAGGAAATGGAAGCAAGCCGCACGATCGCGTTCCGACCTTTTGTCTAGACTAGCAACTTACGCGAATCCCGACGGGACGTTTGAGAGTGAAGACCGCAAGAAAAATTTCTCACCCGGCGCCGAGAAACTCTTGCGGCATTACGCAGAGAGAACACTCTATCGGTTGACCAACGATCTCGGCCAGTTGGGGTTGCTTTCGTGGGAAAGAGAAAACAAACACTATGGCCGGCGTACTTACCGGATCCATTTCCAGCCCGAAAAACACCTGCCACATTCGCAGAATCACCTGCCACATTCGCAAAAAACACCTGCCACCATGACCGGTGATAACACCTGCCACCATGACCGGTGTTATCACCTGCCACATTCGCCAGAATCAAAACAAGGCACAAGACTTGCGGATTCGTCTAGTACTTCCATCCGTCTTTTAGAATCTTTACCGTCTCCCGTTGGTGTGCGTTCGGCGGAGGCGGAGTCTTCTCCTAACACGCAACTGCATTCGGGAACCGCCGCCGCCTTCCGTGTGATCGGTTTCGAAAAACCGTTTGGACAGCCCGCCTTCCAGGAAGTTTGGTTGCGGCGATTCGCTTCACGGAACGGGGAGTGGCTTACGGCGGTGATGGAAGCGACGATTCAGGAGTGCAACCAGAGACAAATAGGAGTTCCTCCGCAGTTCTTCGACGCAAAACGCGACGTGGAAAAACGGGAACAGGCCGAGTTCGAAAACAAGCACAGGACGGCCCCCCTATGAAAGAGCCGGATCGGTAGACGAGGGGCTGCGAGTCAATCAGTGAATCACGCGGACGGCCGGGATTTCGCGAAGTATTTACGATGAGAGATCAATTCGGAGATTTTGACCCTACCGCTATGGCGGACGGAATCTTATTTTTCAACCGCAAGATTCTCCAATTCGCCGAAGGCGAGTCGCGGTTCATTTCCCTGCCATCCGTCGCCTGGCGAAGCCGGATCGGCGTCCTTAATGGAAGTATAGTGCTTCACCCAAATACTTATTCTCCCGAATAGGATTGGATCTCCGGTAAAGAGAGAGTACTGCTTGCCGTCCAGCACGAATTCAATCTGATTCATCGTGAGTGTCCCTTCAACCGCACCCTGAATCGGCTTTGCCGAGAAAACGTACCATCCTTGGTCCTGTTGTCCGTACGCGAAGTAGGATTTGCCCAAGGAAAGCTCGCCTCCTCCGCTCACATACTTGCTAAGGAGCTCTTTCTCCTGGACGAGAAGGACGGGCGGGTCGATTCGGAACTTGCCGTACTCGGGATAGAGTCCCCTACGCACAGTTTCTGGAAGAGTCGAGTCGTACTGCCCCTTGATCTCTAGGTTCCCGTAGCCTTCTACCGGAATCTTCAGGCCCTCCTTGGGAGAATAGAGGAACTGCCGCTCCACCATTTTTTCCGGTCGTTCAAAATTGCCTCGATTATCTCCTTTGGGGACCCACCACGCTCTTACACGAATTGTTTCTGCTTCTCCCACACGTTGCACCATGCGAACGCGAAACCATACGATTCCTTCCGGGTACGTCATGCCGCAGCCTGCGTCATAGTACGAATTTCCTTCTCCATTCGGTGGAACTGCGCCGCGCACAATGAGCTTTCCGTCTCTGCCCAGTACTTCATATTGAAACCATCTGTCATTGTCTTTTGCCCGAGCCAAGAACAGACCCGCTGACAAAGACAAAGCAAACAAAGCCACCAGCATCAGCGCGAACGCAAACCGTGGTATTCGCATGGTTTCCTTCCATTTTCTTAGCCAATTGTTGACTGCGACGCCGTCTGCCAACTTCCAGCGCCCGTCGGGAATCGCCTGTGGCGAAGCAGCGCCCGCCATGTCGCGCAGTTCCGCGCTCATCGCCGCGTACTCGTTCAGCCGCGTGCGGCATCCCTCGCAATTCAAAAGGTGTATCATCACCCGCCTCGAAATCGGCTCACCATCAAACAGCGCGGAGACGGACTCCCCAGCCTCAGCACAATTCATTTCTAACTCCTCGCCGCGCTGCAGGAGGAGCGCCACATGCGTCGGAGCTCCTCCCTCGCGACAAATAATCTCGACTTCACCGTGCCCACCGGAATCTGAAGAATTGTCGCAATCTCTGCGTACGATTCTCCTTCGACCTCACGAAGCCACAAGATCGACCGTTGTTCCTCCGACAAGCGGCCAAACACATCGGCAACTGCAGAGAGACTGGCTGCGTCTTTCGCGGGTTCGTCGCCGCGTTCTGCTCGCTCTTCAGAAACCACTCGGCGCTTTCTCCACCATTCCGCCGCGCGCTTCCTTCCAATTCCAAAGAGATACCCGCGAAGCGACCCTAGTTCCGGCTGGAACCCATTGGGCGACTTCCAAATCTGAATGAATGTTTCCTGCATGAGGTCCTCGGCCACCTGCCTACTGCCCACAATCTGTTGAAGATATGCACATAGCCTCCCCGCATTGTTGCGGTAGAAGGCCTCGAAGGCGCTCGCATCATGGATGCGAATCCGTTCCCACAGGTCGCTGCCGTCTGCCACTCGCGTCCCTCACATCAATATTCGTTGAAATTGCCTAAAATGTTCATTGGACGTCCAAAAAAAACACCGTTTGGACTGCTTAATGCCCGCAGCGTAACTGAAACAGATCCAAACTCGGAGATCCCTACGGGAGATGGTGCCGGCGGGGCTGGGCGGGGCTGGGCGGCGTTGCGAAGGAAGTCGAACGTGGTCAATGGTTTAGACCGATCGTCCGGGGGCGGCGGGGTTGCGGGTCCTCACGCAGACATATCGGTTCAGGGGTGACGGCGAGTGCACAACGTGTCCACGATGAGACAAAATTCGTTGTCGGTCGTTCGTTGCGAAGAAAAATGAGGTGAATTGATGGCTAGGGAGAAAAAACAGTTCGTGACGGTCGATAAAGTTGCTGAGGCGTTCGGGATCAGCGAACGTCAGGTACAACGCCTGGTGATCTATGAGGGAATGAAGAGAGTTGACCGTGGCAGGTACAATCTCAATGCGTGCCTTGTTTGGTATGTGGCCTTTCTCCATAAAAAAGTCTGCGGTTGCGTCGGTCCGTGTGACGGAATCACGCCCGAGGAACGGGCCGCAACGAACGCGCGCGCTGAACATAAGAAGGCTCTGAAAGAGATCCCGTCGATCGCTCCGGAGCTCGTTTCACTCAAAGCGGCTGCGATTCGAAAAATTCTGCTTCATGCCGTCGAAGAAATTTATCAACCGGAGGAAGTGGAAGAAACCGTGGACGTGGGCGACGAAACAGATTGACAGCGCGAAGCCGTTGCCAAATCTTACGAGTTGCAGGGCAGCAGATCCAAAAAGTCCAAAACGAAAGGAGACCCCGGGGCGGTAGAGGTGTTTCTAGCGAAGGTGGACGGTTGCCGAAAACTTGCGTTCTCCGGATCGCAACGAACTCCTGACAGCTGCGAAGATTTGTCGCGCCGAAATGCGAAAAGGAAGCACTTCGCCGTGGCGGGAGTCCTATAAGCGATCGTGATAGGAATCAAGACTTAATACCTACTCGTTCTCCCAAGCGGCAAACGTATCGTGAGAAATATACGGGGCGGCCCAGATTTGGCCGACGTACACATCGCAAATCCAAAGAAAATCGTCGACGGCGCGCAACATTTCTTCTAGTTCGTCCCGATGTGGAGGTGCCTGACCCGCGTGAACCAACTTGTTTCGGCACGCGACGGCCCTTTCCAACTTCTTGATTAGGCTGTTCGGCGGAGCGATCTTCTTACCCTGGAATTTCCCCTTAACGGGTAGCGACGGAAGATATTTGCGCGACATCTGGCCGAATGAAGGCGTCTGAATTTCATCGACGAGCCACTCAGCTTGGGGCACTAGAGTGCCAATGAGTTTCTTCAGACCGACCTCGGCAGCTGCGACCCCTATTGCCAATGCGCTCCGTGGATGCGCGCCTCTAAGGTTCCACGCTTCCCTGAACATTTGACGACCCAAGGGCTCTTCGCTTCTTTCGTTGACCAGCCCAACTATTCGATCTTCAAACTCAGGTGACGCCTCAATTACTTTGAATGGTATGCCAAAAGTTATAGTGGCACTTCTTGCCATGCCAATTTCAAGCCACGATTCTCCGTCTTGCGAAAGATGTTCACTCCGACTGTGAAAGGGATTGGCAGGTCCTTCCGACAGTCCAGCCCTCCACCTCAAAACGGATACCGTTGACTCAGTTAAAGTAATCAGTGGGCTGAAAAACCGATCGACTGCGGCAAGCACGGTGGGCATTCTGCTCGCGCTGATTCCCTTAAAGTTTGCCCATCTGCCGTCAAGGGAGGTCGATAGAGCAACTTGAATTTCAGCGGCACAGATTTCGTCCTCTATTTCACCCTTTGCCGTACTCACGCAGACAGCGCTGGACCCGTCCGCTGGCTCTTTGCCATCCGAATAGTTCTTGCTGAGCTGAACCATCGCCGTCAATGGCGCGTTGAAATGGAACTTGATCTCTGGACTGTCCGGAAGGCCGGACCGAAGTCCGTAAATTTCGCAGGAAAACTTGAAAACCATGTGAGCGTCTCTCCGATCGCCGCGCTCCGTTTTTGAAAAAACAGAATCCTCGCACGGGCTTCACTACCGCATTTCGTCACTTTGCCAGTCACACTTTTCGCATTGCCACACGTATGGCCGGGGGAGTTCCGGGTTATAGCCGACGTCTAAGCTGAACGAGCCACACTTCGGGCAACGTTCCGGAGCATCACTTTCTCTCCGCACTATCGCACTTCCGAACGCGGCGAGCGTCGAATGCGTAGCGTCTAGTACGAATATTGCGTCGCGTCGTACTGCATTGTTCGCATGAGTTAGCCATCCGACAAGTTCCCACGTCGATTTTGCAATTGCTTTCAAATGAGCTCGGACGCGCGCCGAACTCTCTCCGGGCGCAACGGAATTCGCAATCAGATCCGCCCAGTCGACGAAGTTGTCCTTTTGCGGCGCGCTTTCGCCAGTCGGAACCATTTCCGGTTTCTGCAACGATCGCGCGAGGTGAAGAAGACAAACTCTGCATTTCATACCCACAGCCTGAAAGTCCTCACCTTCCTCGGCGGCGTCAAATGTCGCAGCCGCATCTTCCCATCGTCGCCACACGGGAGTGAGTCTGGCTTTTTGCGCTGGATCGGGTGCACCTCGCTGTCGGGCCGCGACTCGAAGCATCACGCCGACGTGAAATGACAGAGTGTAGTCAAGACTTGGAAAATATTCCTGAGAATAAAGGTTCGTCGGCGACGTGATTACCCAATAGCGGTCCTTGTCGGTGTGGACATCCCAACAAACGTAATCCGTACCGAGCAGATGCTCACTCTTCACCTTTTCGGCGTGCAGAACCTTTTCGCCTCTGGCCTGGGTTTCGACATAGTCCGAAATTGCTCGCTTGCTGATCGGGGTGTCGAGGGTGAAGGTGGCGAGAATGTGTTTCGCCGGGATCGTGCATTCGCTTTTCGGCCTGCGAGATTTTGGCCGTGATTTTTTTGGCTTTCGGTTTTTTTTCTTCAAGGCAAAACCGTCCGGGATGTCTGAGAAGTCCGGGCTCATTCGACGTTCTCTCTCTCAGGATGTTTCCCCAGGTTCGCGAACTCAGTCGTGGTTTACGGGTTGTGCTTCGAAGTATTGCCTGATGATCCGCGCCGCCTGGAGGGACATCGGACGATCCTCCGCGTTCGCTTCCGCTTCGAGCAGGTTCGCAACGTGCAAGGGCAACTCGACACGGACGACTCTCGTATTTTTGTCGGCGGGTAAGTTGTACCCGTCGCGTTCCGTTTTCGCCGGTTCCGATTTTGAAGTGCTGGGCATTGTGCACCACCTTTCGAAGTTCGGAAAAACAGGTCGGGCTTTCTTCACCCTGCGCATTTGTCTCACTTGCCCGGCGCGAATCCGCACCACTCTGTAATTAGGCCACTCCAATCATTCCTAGGCCGCAGGACTGGCGATCCCCTCGCGGACCATCCAATCCCCGCGCGAATTCCCTACTGTGAGATCTGTAGCAAATCTGTAGCAATGCCTTGCTTCCAGTGCGATTTTATCAGCAACTTACGTGGAATGGCCTGGAATAATCCTCAAGAGGATTGAGAGCATCGCGTCAGCTGTATGCGGTTGTTGCGCTTGGGGTTGAGCCGCCAGTGAGGGTCATTCCAGGTCACATGCGGCCGTCAGATGCTCATCATTCGCAACGAGGAGGTCGCCGGTTCGATCCCGGTCTCGTCCACCAAACTGCTTTGCGAAAGCCGGATGCTCCATCCGGCTTTCGGCGTTATGAGACCGGAAGAGTTGGTCTTTATTCTAGCGAATTCCGCAAGGCGTGGGATTCGCGAGCCATCGGTCGTCGATTCCATTCGGAAGCTCAGGGAAAGCGATCTTCCCCCGCAGCCGTTCTCCATCCCGACGAACAGGACGCTCGATGATTCGTGTTGCAGTTGAAGCGAGAGCAGCCAACTGCTCTGACGGCTAGCTTGCAATTCGCGAGTGGTTGATTTCCTGACTTCGACAGCAAATTCGAATGTCAGTCGGTTGGACATTTTCGACTTCTTCGACTTCCAGACCGTTACCCTGCCAGCCGCGCCAGGAGCCGTGTAGAGACCGCTGCTCGTGATTGTTCCCGTCGTTGCATTTCCACTTTCGACTCCGTTCACCTGCCAAGTCACTGCCGGATTCGAGGCATTGTCAACTGTCGCTTTGAATTGCTGCGGTCCTCCTGACGCGACGAACGCAGAAGTCGGCGAAACTAAGATTGTGACGGCTCCCGTGTTGTTGTTTCTATTGCCATTGCTGGTGCCGCACCGCAGGTCCAACCAACAAGCAGCACTGCTATCGATATT
>Ga0210410_10003140_pt1 | contig 14704 bp, 13 predicted proteins | sample IncBWC4MmetaG_FD_161058 | JGI IMG/M metagenome (GOLD analysis project Ga0210410, IMG submission 161058) | Forest soil microbial communities from Barre Woods Harvard Forest LTER site, Petersham, Massachusetts, United States - Inc-BW-C-4-M | ecosystem: Environmental > Terrestrial > Soil >... | reverse complement strand
ATTGTTCCGGCATCCAGCGCGTTTCTCCGAATGCGGCGGAGTCAATATCCCAGTTTCTTGTCCACGATGTTCAACAATGGCTCGCCTTTTTGAAAGCGTTCGAATTGAGCGATGAAAAACTGCATGGCATTGTCCAGCCAATCGGGCGTGTGGTCGGCGCAATGCGGAGAGAGCAGGACATTTTCCAGTTTGTAAAAGGGATGGCCTTGCGGCAATGGCTCGTGATCGAAGACATCGAGCGCGGCGCCTTTGATGCGGCCGGTGGAAAGCGCTCGGACAAGAGCCTCCTCGTGGATAACAGGGCCGCGGCCGACGTTGATTACCACCGCCGTAGGCTTCATTGCCGCGAACTCCGGTTCTCGGATCATTCCGCGAGTCTCTGAAGTTAGCGGTGCGGCTACAACCACGTAGTCGCAGAGTGGAAGCATCTCGATGCGGCGATCGGGAGTGTAGATTTGTTCTACGAGTGGATCCGCGCCTTTTAGCAGGGAAGCGTGGCGCTTGACGGCGAGAACTTTCATTCCGAGTGGACGCACGCGGGCGGCGACCGCGTGGCCGATGTCGCCATAGCCGATGATTCCGACGGTATGGCCCGAAACGGGCATCACATCGAAAGCTTCCCACACACCGGCCATCTGATTGCGAAGCATGCGGCGGAAGTCTTTCGCGAAATACAGGATCGCGCCCAGCGCGAATTCGCCCAGCGATGGGCTGAAAACGCCAGCGCCATTGGTGAGCGGCACGGGACTCTCGCTCAGGTCCGGGAACAGCGTTCGCTCCAGACCGACCGAGAGGGAATGCACCCAACGCAAGTTGGGGCACATTCCAAACACTTTTCTAAAAAGAGCAAGAGAGCCCGACCAATTAAAGAGCACGGTGGCACGCGCTGCCGCCTGTTCAAATTGTTCGGCCGAATTTCCGACGATTATTTCCACGCCTGCGAGCGAATTCTTCAGCATGGCAACCCGCGGCTCAGCCGGATCGGCCAGGACTAGAATGGTGTTGTTGCTCATGGGGTTGCAAAAAACTGCGCAGAGGATTACATCACACTGCGAGCGCATAAAGCGCAAGATTTGCAGTTCGGAAAAAATAAGTCTGACGTTTGGCGGTTCGCGTTTGACACTGCAATTTGCGGCCTCCTACAATACAGCGCTTTGCGACGAGCATCAGCAGTTGACCGAAGGATTGCAAAGTTCTACGTTCTAAACCGAACGGAACCCCAGCGCTTCGGAAGGAATTCTATGCCGCCAAGAGATGCCAAGTCGTTAAGGAGCTACCGCTGGTATGGCCCGGACGATTTGCGTTCGTTCGGGCACCGCTCGCGGGCCGCCTCCATGGGTTGCACGCAAGCGGACTATGCCGGGAAGCCGGTCATCGCGATTCTCAACACGTGGAGCGACATTAATCCGTGCCACAGCCATCTTCGGCAACGCGCCGAGGACGTCAAGCGCGGCGTGTGGCAGGCGGGGGGTTTTCCGGTGGAGATGCCGGCGTTCACGCTCGGCGAGACGTTTCAAAAACCGACCACCATGATGTATCGCAATCTGCTGGCGATGGAAGCCGAGGAACTGCTGCGCTCTTATCCCGCCGATGGGTGCGTGCTGATGGGAGGGTGCGACAAAACCACGCCAGCACTTTTGATGGGTGCCATCAGCATGAACTTGCCTGCAATCTACGTTCCCGCGGGACCGATGCTGCGGGGCAATTGGCACGGCGAAGTCCTGGGCAGCGGGTCCGACGTCTCGAAGTATTGGAATGAGCGCCGCGCGGGAAACATTGATCTGCAAGCGTGGACGCAGATCGAAGACGGCATCGCGCGGTCGGCGGGCACTTGCATGACCATGGGCACGGCATCCACGATGACCAGCGTTGCGGAAGTGCTGGGGTTTTCGCTTCCCGGCGCGAGCTCTATCCCGGCGGTGGATTCGAATCACCCCAAGATGGCCAACCGCTCGGGAAGGCGCATCGTGGAAATGGTTTGGGAGAATTTAAAGCCGCGCGATATTTTGCGTGAAAACTCGTTCAACAACGCAATTGCGGCGGTGTTTGCGCTTGGCGGTTCCACGAATGCGGTGATCCACATGCTGGCGTTAGCGGGACGGGCGGGAATTCCGCTGGCACTCGACCGGTTCGATCAGTTTTCGAAGAAGACGCCCATGCTGGCGAATTTGCGCCCGAGCGGAAGGTACTTGATGGAAGACTTCTACTACGCCGGTGGATTGCCGGCGCTGCTGAAGGCGCTTTCGCCGCACTTGGACCTCGGTTGTCTGACAATCACGGGTAAAACTCTCGGAGAAAATATTGCCGGCGCGGAAATTTACAATCCCGATGTCATTCGAACTGCGGATAATCCGGTCCTTACATCCGGAGGGCTGGCGATTTTGCGCGGGAATCTCGCTCCCAACGGCGCGGTGATCAAAGCGTCGGCCGCCGAACCACGGCTCTTGAAGCACACGGGGCGCGCCATCGTCTTCGACAGCTTCAACGAAATGAACGAGCGGATCGATGATCCCGCTCTGGATGCGGATGCGAACAGCGTCCTGGTGTTGCGAAACGCCGGCCCCAAGGGCGCGCCGGGCATGCCCGAATGGGGGAACTTGCCGATTCCGCAAGAACTCCTGAAAGCTGGGATACGGGACATGGTGCGCATTTCCGACGCCCGAATGAGCGGCACGAGCTACGGCGCCTGCGTGCTTCATGTTTCGCCGGAATCCTTTGTCGGCGGACCGCTGGCGTTGTTGAAGGAAGGGGACATCGTCGAACTCGATGTTCCCGCGCGCCAATTGAACATGCATGTGAGTGAGGATGAACTCGCGCGGCGGCGCGCCGCTTGGCGGCCGCACGAGGGAATTTATCCGCGCGGCTATGGCAAATTGTTCATGCAGCATATCAAGCAGGCTGACGAAGGATGCGACTTCGATTTCTTGGAAGGCACGGCTCCCATTCCTGAACCAGAAATTCATTGAGAGTCCAAAGTCGCGACGACCTGTTAGAGGAATGAAGAAATGGCTCTAGCTTGTTGCGACGGTACTTCCTGCGGCAGCGCGGCGATGACCTGCCCCGATGAGCAGCATCAGCATTCCTGATAAGCAGAGGCTTCCCACCAAGTACAAAAGTCCGGCCGTGAAGGAATGTGTGCGGTGGACCAGGTAGCCCATCATCAGCGGACCGGCGAAGCCTCCGAGATTTCCTAACGAATTAATCAATCCGATGGAGGCTGCGGCCGCCGACTCACTCAGAAAAGCTGTTGGAACGGCCCAAAAACAGGGATGAAACGCGAAATAGGAGGCTCCCACTAAAGTGAAGAGTGAAACCGCCAGAATCATGTTCGAACCAAAAAGCACAGCCAGCAATAAGGCCAGCCCGCAAAGGAACATGGGAACGGCGGCATGCCAGCGGCGCTCGCACGTCTTATCGGAGTGCCACCCGTTCCACTGCTGCACCAGAAAACCGGCGAGATACGGGAGCGCCGCGAACAGCGAGACGCGAATGTCGCTTTGCCCCGAGAGGCGCTTCAGAATGGTGGGGAGCCAAAACGCGATCCCGTAACCTCCCGTGGTCGCGCAAAAATAGCAGAGCGTGAGGAGAATGACATCGCGCTGCGACAGGGCTTGCCAGATCGTGTAGGACCGGACTTTCTTCTTTGCCTGTTTTTCCTCTCCCAAGCGCGTGGTGATCCATTCGCGCTCGTCCGGGTCGAGCCAGCGCGCCTCGCGCGGCCAGTCCGTAAGATAGAAGACAGTGACCACGCCGAATACGACTGCGGGAATTCCTTCCAGGATGAACAACCAGCGCCAGCCTCGCAAGCCAAGCCAGGAGATTCCCAGCAGCCAGCCGGCGAGAGGCGAACCGATGACGAAGGAGAGCGGATTCGCGGCAAAAAAGATGGCTACAGCCTTGGCGCGGTCTTGATATCGAAACCAGTGAGACAAGTAGACGATCACGGCAGGGAAGAAGCCAGCTTCGGCGGCGCCGACCAGAAAACGAACCATATAAAATTCCCGGGCCGTGTGGATAAAGGCCATCAGCACGGTTATGATTCCCCAGGAAATCATGATGCGAGCGATCCATCGGCGCGCGCTCCAACGTTCGGCAATCAACGCGCCGGGAATTTCCAGCACTAGGTAGCCAATGAAGAACATGCCGGCTCCAAGACCGACTACGCGATCGTTGAAGCCCAAGTCGCCGGGCATCTGGAGCGCGGCTGCGCCCACATTCATGCGATCCAGAAACGCGATGATATAAAGCAGGAAAAGAAAAGGGAGGAGCCGCCAGGCGATTCGAGTTCGCGCGCGCGAAGCAACGGCCAGGTCGGGAGGTGTGACAGGCATCTTCCCTCGATTCGCAAGACTTCAAAGACTGGCGGACGTATCCAGCGCCATGCGCGCGATTTTCCTGACACGATTTAGCATCCCGCGCCACCTCTGCACACGGTCGGCCAATTTCACGCGGGCTCGGGGATCGGCTCCATATTCCCTAAGAGAAAAACATAGCCGCAGATTCCTACGACGAGAAATGTCGCAGCCACCGCAAATGCCCAGAAAAACGAGTGGGTGCCCGCCAGGATGTAGCCCGTGACAACCGGGGCGGCGATGGCGGAGAGCTGGCTGCAAAAATTCATGATGCCTCCGAGCGTTCCGACGCTTTCTCTTGGCGCGATCAGCGACGGAATGGACCAGCCGACCGGCGAGGCGGCGGACAAACCTCCCAACGCTATGCTGATCCAAAAAACGGCCTGCAAAGGAGTATGAGCTCGTGCCGCGCCTAAGATGCCCAAGCCGAGGGTTGTTCCTCCAATCAAAACGGCTTGGCGAACGCGAACGGCATTCCATCCGCGCTGAATCAACGAATCCGCGAGCCATCCGCCGATCACCAGCTCTGCGATGGTTGCGAAAAGCCAGGGAATGCCAGCGTAGAGAACAGCGTGAAACAGATCGAGGTGATGCGTCTTCAACAGATACTCCGGCAGCCAGTTAAGGAAGAGATAGAAGCTGTAGGTGTAGGAGGCGAATCCCAAGGCCAGACCACAGACCCTTTTTTGCCGCAACAAATAGCCGAGCGGCGCTCCTTTGGCTGCACGCGCCTTGTCTTCCGGCTGCGCTCCTCCGCGTTTGATCCATTCCCGCTCGGCTTCCGTCAAATATTTATCTTCGCTCGGGTTTCGATAAAAAAAGAAGAACAGCACGAAATACACAACGCTGATGAAGCCCGTGGCCGCAAAATTCCAGCGCCAACCGAAATACAACAGCGTCAACCCCAGTAGCGGAATTCCGATCGCCGAAGCGAACTTCGCCATGGAATCAAAGATCGCCGTCGCCAGGCTGCGCTCCTTTTCAGGGAACCAATAGCCGATGGCTTTCGCGTTGCCTGGAAAGGTCGGAGCTTCGCCGACTCCCAAGAGAAATCGCGAGGCGAACATGCCGCCGATTCCAGTGGAAACGGCCGCGCCGAAGGAAGCCACACTCCAGACGATCGTGCTGACGATGCCCACGCGCCTCACGCCAAATCGATCCAAGAGCAAACCGGAAGGGAGTTGGAGGGTGGCGTACGTCCAGTTGTAGGCGCTCAGCAGATAACTGAACATCACGGTGGAAATCCCGAACGTGTCGTGCAGCGCGTCGCCAGAAACCGATAGGTTCACGCGGTCGAAATAATTGACGAGCACGCCGAATCCCAGAAGCAGGGCGATGCCCCATCGTCTCTTCGGGACAGACAGTAGTTCCGCCGGGGACTTCACAAGATCCTCTTTGTCGCTGGGCATGCCGCGCGAAATATAGTGGAGAACCGGGGCGCAAACAAGGGTGCCGTGGAGCTTCGGGGGAGGAGCTCGCATGGGTGTGAAAGGAAGGGGGATAGGAGATAGAGACTCGTGAACGGTAGCCCCAAGTGAAGGACCGCCACACAGGGCACTAGGCAGTTCCCGATTTGACCGGAGCCAACCAAGCTACTATTTGGTCGTGTGGCAACAGCGGGGAACTGATTCGCTTCTAATCAGGGCAATTGCCACGCTCAGGAGGGCATCGTGAAAACCTTACATCAGATTGGCGGTTTGGCTTTGTCGGCAGTCCTCGTTTGGGGAGTGCTAAGTCCATGGGATCGAGCGTGGGCTGCCGGTGCAGATGACGAACCGAAGGCCGAGGCTCCGGCGCTCACGATCTACAACCAGCAGTTCGCGGTGGTGCGACAGAAATTGCCGCTGGATTTGAAGTTGGGGGTAAATCATGTGCAGGTCGCAGACATTACGGCGCATCTGGAGCCCGATTCGGTGATCCTGCGCCCGCTCGATGCCGGCCGGCGCCTCCAGATTCTCGAGCAGAACTACCGCAATGATCCCGTTTCGCAGCAACTGCTGCTCTCGCTCTACGAAGGCAAGACCATTGAATTCCTGCAGACGGAAAAGGACGGCAGCACGCACGTGATCCAAGGCAAGATTATTCGCAGCGGCTACGTGTCCCATTCCGCAGGTATTCAGGCGAACGGCCAGCCGTACTACCAGCAACAGGGCGCCGTCGCCCAGACTGGGGGAGACCAGCCGGTGATTGAAGTGAACGGCAAGCTACAGTTCTCGCTGCCGGGCCAACCGCTGTTTCCAGCGCTGGCCGACGACACGGTGCTGAAGCCCACGCTAGCCTGGGAGCTGCAAACGGACAAGCCTGGAGCGACGACGGCGGAGTTCAGCTACGTGACCGGCGGCATGAACTGGGAGGCCAGCTACAACGTAGTGGCGCCGCCGAAAGGGAGCGTGCTGGAGTTGGTGGGGTGGGTGACGCTCGACAATCAGAGCGGGAAGACTTTTCGTGATGCGCGGATCAAACTGATGGCAGGCGATGTCAACAAGGTTCCGCCTCAGCGGGCAATCATGATGGGAAGAGCGGGAGCAATAAGCTATGGAGTGGGCGGAGGCCAATTCGGGCCACCCGTGCAAGAGAAGGCGTTCGACGAATATCATCTGTATACGCTGGAGCACTCCACGACTCTTCACGACGGAGAAACCAAGCAGGTGGAATTTGTGCGCGCCGCGGGAATCCAGTCCCAGTCGGTGTATGTCTACGACGGGTTCAAGTTCGACCAGAACTACGGGAATTGGTCGTATGAGAACATCCGCCAGCAGGAAAGTTACGGCACGCTCTCCAATCCCAAGGTTTGGGTGATGCAGGAGTTTAAGAACAGCGCTGCGAATCATCTGGGCATGCCACTTCCGAAAGGAAGGGTGCGCTTCTACCGGCGCGATGATGACGGGCAGCTGGAATTCACCGGGGAGAACGACATCGAACACACGCCGAAGGACGAGACCCTCCGGCTCTATACCGGCAGCGCCTTTGACTTGACCGGGGAGCGCAGCCGCACCGAATTCCGGGCTGATTTTAATGGGCGGTGGATCGACGAATCGTTTGAGATGAAAGTTCGGAATCACAAAACGACGCCCGTGGAGGTCCGCATCGTGGAGCATCTCTACCGCTGGACGAGCTGGGATATCGTGAAGAATTCCGATCCATTTAATAAGATGGACAGCCAGAGAGTGGAGTTTGTGGTGCAGATTCCGCCCGACGGAGAAAAAACCGTGAATTACAAGGTCCACTATAGTTGGTAGACGGCCTTGAGATCTGATTTGCTGAGATTAGGATTCACATTTTGTTGGAGAAGGATTAAAGCTCAGGCCGGCTTTGGCCGTACTATCATTGGCGGTCTCGAGGTGAGAAAAGATGAAAAAGCTCTGGGTACTTAGTTTGATTGCGATTCCTTTCCTTGTTGTGAGATCGGAGGAGCCAGCCCCGCCAGGTTTCGAACACTGGGAGCCAGCGGCTTTGCAGCGCGGCGCACAGGCGCTCGCCGCGGGTGCAGCGTCTGATCCTCATCACGTTGCGGTGAAGCAGCTCGCGGATTATCCCAATGAGTTGTTCCTATTGGCTCATAGGGAAGCCGATGGCCAGGCGGAATGGCACGAGACGCAGGTAGACGTGTTTTTCGTGCAATCCGGTACGGCGACGCTGCTTGTGGGGGGCACACTGCTCAACGGGGAAACGGTTGCACCGCACGAAAAGCGCAACGGCACCATTCAAGGCGGGACGCGGCAGAAACTGTCGGCGGGTGATGTGGTCCGAATTCCCGCTCGCGTGCCGCACCAAATCTTACTCGATGGCGGGCATGAGTTCAATTACCTGGCTATCAAAGTGAAAGGCTACTAGTGCACGACTAACCGGGCGCTGCGTTGCTTTACCACTCACCGGTGATCGGGGCGCAGCCCTGCCAGCACGGCTGGGAGATTTTTCGAACGGACTTGCTCAGGCTCCCGCGCCGGGGCCAATGGCCACGACGAAATATGTTGCTGGCGTTGTGCCAACATTTTTGATTCCGTGCTCGTCATTGGAGTGCACAAATCCTACCGAGCCCGGCCCAAGTCGATAACTCGTACCGTTAACCGTGATCTCGACGGTCCCTTCGCGAATCAGCCACATTTCGGAGTGCACGTGGTGGTGTGGCGGATGGGGCACGCCCCCGGGCTGCAGCGTCGTCTCATGAACTTCCAGGGATTCGCTCGTGGCAAGTTTGCCCTTCAGAACATCGCGAATTTCGGCGTTGTTCGGTGTTCGAATGGGCAGCTTTTCGAACAGATACATTGCCGATGGCATAGAACTTTCTTGCGCGGTTATGCTCTCTGGGTGCAGAGCGGCGGGAAGAAGTGTTGCGGGAAGCATGAGGCACAAATCACGACGGGTCATGGACATGAGTTTCTCCTTTTGGAATTAGGGATGCGGCCTTCTCGGGAGTTTTTGCGGCGCGGTAGATGGATTCGATAAGGGCGAGGCTGCGGCGTCCCTCGAGGCCATCACAGGCTGGGGGACGATTCGTTTGAATCGCTTGGAGAAAGTCTTCGAGGACTGCTTGGTGGCCGCGGAAATCACTGACGGAGGCGGACGAGGCGCTTTGATTTTCGTCGGGCGGGGCGGACTCAATGGCCGCAGCCAGGGCATTCCGGAGATTGGCGGCGATGATGCGGCCGTGTTCGAGGATGACGGTGCCCTCCGTGCCGGAGATTTCGACGCGGCGAGGATAGCCGGGATAGGCGGCGGTGGTGGCGTGGAACATACCAAGAGCGCCGCTGGCGAATTCGAGGATGGCGGCAGCGGTGTCTTCGGCTTCAATTTTGTGAAGCAGCGTGGCAATGCGGGCCTGCACGCGAGCGACGTCACCGAGGAGCCAGAGGAGCAAATCCACAGTGTGGACGCCTTGATTGATTAAGGCGCCGCCGCCGTCGAGCGCGAGGGTGCCGCGCCAGCGCGAATTGGAGTAGTACTCGGGAGGGCGATACCACTTCACGCGGGCGTCAACGAAGAGCGGCTTGCCGAGCAGGCCTTGGTCGAGCCAGTTTTTGAGTTGGCGAATGTGGGGCTTCGTACGATCCTGAAAGATGACGCCGAGTTTTACGTTGGATTGTTTCGCGGCTTCGATAAGGGCGTCGGCGCGCGCGGTAGTAATTTCGATCGGTTTTTCCGTGAGCACGTGCAGGCCTTGACGGGCGGCGGCAATGCCTTGGGTGGCGTGGAGGCCGGAGGGGCTGCCAAGGATGACGAGATCCATGGGGCGATGTTGCAGGAAGGCCTCGAAGTCTTGATAAGGAGTGCCGCCGTGTTCGCGGCAGAGGCGGGCGACTTTTTCGGCGTTGGTGCCGTGGATGGCGGCGATTTCGACGCCGTGGATGGCGCGGGCGGCGCGGGCGTGGGTTTCCGTGATGTTGCCGCCGCCGATGAGGCCGATGTAGGTGGTCATGAGGAGTTTTCAGTCGTTCGTTTTTAGTTCTAAGTCCGAAAAGAAGGATAGTTGGAAACGTGGTTTTATCCAAACCTCAGTTTTTTCGCTTTGACACTTCTTGGAGCGACTTCTATATTCTGCGTCGCTGGTCAAATCTTCATTTTCCTCTGCTTCTATAGGAAGATGAATGTTTCAACCGACAGGAAACCAACGCGGTTTCTGATACTGTGTGTTGACTGCCTCTGGAAAGGAAGCGCGAGGATTTGGGAAGTTCTGCGCGGGCGTGAGCATGGCAACGACATCCGTCAAACAGCCGGAAGTGAAAGGGAAACCGCGAGTGGCGGCCCTGTTGGCTGGCGATCAGATCCACTCTGCGGTGGAAGAGGTGTTGGCATCCACCCAGTTCATTGATATTCACACGCATCTGTTCTCACCGGCATTCGGCAAGATCGGCCTTTGGGGAATCGATGAGCTCCTGACGTACCACTATCTGGAGGCGGAGTTCTTCCGCTCGTCGAGCATGACGCCCGACCAATATTGGAAGCTTTCGAAAAAAGGCAAGGCCGACGCCATTTGGAAGGCTTTGTTCGTCGAAAATAGCTCGATTTCAGAAGCGACGCGAGGGATTATTGCGGTCCTCAAGGCGTTCGGTTTGCCCACAAACGCTTCCGCGCTGGAAGAAGCGCGCAGATTCTTCGAGGCGCAATCCGTTGAATCGCACATTCAAAGAGTGTTTGAACTCGCGGGCATCAGCAGCGTGGTGATGACCAATGATCCGCTGGACGCGGAGGAGCGGCCAAAGTGGATGAGCGGAGGGCAGAAACATCCGCAATTTCATGCCGCCCTTCGACTGGATCGGATTCTGTTGGGCTGGTCCCAACACTGGCAAGAATTGACGCGTCAAGGCTACGCCGTGAATGAGCGAGCAACGGGTAAATCCGTAGCGGAAGTCCGCCGCTTTCTGGCGGAGTGGAATGAACGCATGCGGCCGCTGTATATGGCGGTATCGCTGGCCGACGAGTTTCAATTCCCGAACGACAGCATGACGAGCAAGATTCTGGGCGAGGCTGTTCTGCCGTCCTGCCGCGAATTTGGCATACCGATGTCACTGATGATTGGGGTTCGCCGCGGAGTCAATCCTGCACTGCGTCTCGCGGGAGACGGAGTTGGCAGGGCGGACCTTCGCGCGATTGAAAATTTGTGCCGCGACTTCCCGGACAATCGGTTCCTAGTGAGTGTGCTGAGCCGCGAGAATCAGCACGAGCTGTGCGTGTATGCGCGGAAGTTCAACAATTTGATGCCCTTCGGATGCTGGTGGTTTCTGAACAACCCGTCCATCGTGGAGGAAATTACTCGCGAACGAATTGAGATGCTGGGGACAAGCTTTATTCCCCAGCATTCCGATGCACGAGTTCTTGAACAGGTCATCTACAAATGGCGGAACACGCGTGTGACCCTCGCGCCGATCCTCACGAATTCCTACCGTCTGCTGCACAATGACGGCGGCCGAGTGACCAAGCAAGATATTCAACGGGACGTGAAGCGCCTGCTGCGAACGAATTTCGAAAATTGGACCGGACTGAAAAACGGGTGAACGTCGAGCGCACGGACTCTCTCGCAGTAACTCGCGGGCCTTGCGGTCTTTCTGTGCTACGCCGCGAGCGTATACGTTTACGCACATGTTCTTGACCTGAGTGGCGGCTGGTCTTCACGGTGATAGCCGTTCTTTTTACGATTTCGAGTACGCTGCTATGAGGAATGACAGCCAATCATGAGAATCACTGATGCCAAAGTAATTGTTTGCAGCCCCGGCCGGAATTTTGTGACGCTCAAAATCACCACAGAAGACGGTATCTACGGCCTCGGAGACGCCACGCTGAACGGCCGCGAACTCGCCGTTGCCAGCTATCTCTCGGACCACGTCCTGCCTCTTTTGATTGGCCGCGACGCGCGGCGGATCGAGGACATCTGGCAGTATCTTTATAAAGGCGCGTACTGGCGCCGCGGCCCGGTCACAATGTGTTCGATCGCCGCGGTGGATACGGCGCTGTGGGACATCAAGGGCAAGGCCCTGAATGTGCCTGTCTATCAGTTGCTGGGAGGCGCTTCTCGGGATGCCGTACTGGTGTACGGCCACGCCAGCGGACAGGACATTGAGGACACCGTCAGGGCGGTAGCGGACTACATCAAGCTGGGATATAAGGCGATTCGTGCGCAGAGCGGTATTCCAGGATTGCGGAGCACGTACGGAGTTGGCCGGGGCAAAATGTATTATGAGCCTGCGGAGAAAGATGCGCCGGCGGAGGACGCGTGGAGCACAGACCTCTACTTGAATTTTGTACCGCAATTATTCCAAAGGCTGAGAAAAGAATTTGGCGAGGATCTGCCTTTGCTGCACGATGCGCATCACCGGCTAACGCCCATCGAAGCGGGGCGTCTGGGGAAAAGCCTCGAGCCTTATCACCTGTTTTGGTTGGAAGATCCGGTTCCGGCGGAGCTGCAGGAAAGTTTTCGCCTCATTCGTCAGCACACCACCACGCCGCTCGCCGTCGGCGAAGTTTTCAATACCATTTTCGATTGCCAGCAGCTGATCCAGGAGCAGCTCATCGATTATATTCGGACCGCGGTTGTGCATGCCGGAGGAATTTCGCACTTGCGAAAGATCGCCAGCCTGGCGGAGCTGTATCAGGTGCGGACGGGATGCCACGGCGCGACGGACATGAGTCCGGTGTGCATGGCGGCCGCACTGCATTTTGATCTGAGCGTCCATAATTTTGGGATTCAGGAATTCATGCGCCACACGGAAGATACGGACCGCGTCTTCACGCATTCCTACAGTTTTACAGACGGTTTGATGCACCCTGGCGATGCTCCCGGCCTCGGAGTGGATATAGATGAAGCGCTTGCGTCCAAATTCCCCTATCGCCGGGCGTATCTACCCATCAATCGCAAACTCGATGGTACGATGCACAGTTGGTAGACCGGAACATTTCGGCCGGAAATTCTGGTCTTTGTGTGCAGCTCATATTCAACCAGAACGTTTCCAGACTGCAGGAATCACCGGTTCCCATTCGAATCGATGGCTGAGGTGAGCGCATGGGTTTGACGATCAAGCCGAAGAAGGATTGCCGCTGGGACCTCGTTAGCTTAGGCGAGGTCATGTTGCGATTCGACCCGGGCGACAGGAGGATTGCGACGGCGCGATCCTTTGAAGTGTGCGAAGGCGGCGGAGAGTACAACGTGGCGCGCGGGCTAAAGCGCTGCTTCGGCATGGACACCGCGGTGGTCACGGCGTTTGCCGATGATCCGGTGGGAAGGCTGCTTCAAGATCTCATTTATCAGGGTGGCGTGGACCAATCGCTAGTGCGCTGGGTCGAGCATGACGGCGTGGGGAGTGCGGCGCGCAATGGGCTCAATTTCACCGAGCGCGGCTTTGGCGTGCGCGCGGCTCTGGGAAGCTACGATCGCGGGCACACTGCGGTTTCACAGCTCAAGCCAGGCGACATTGATTGGGAGCAGATTTTTGGAAAGCAGGGAGCGCGCTGGTTGCACACTGGCGGAATTTTCTGCGCCCTGTCGGCGACGACGCCGGAAGTCACGCTGGAGGCCATGCAGGCGGCAAGGCGGCACGGCACCGTTGTTTCGTATGATTTGAACTATCGCGCGTCTCTATGGAAGTCGCACGGCGGCAAAAAACAGGCGCAGGAAGTGAACCGCCGCATCGCCCCTTTTGTCGACGTTATGATTGGCAACGAGGAAGACTTTTCCGCGGCGCTAGGCTACGAAGTGCCGGGGATGGACGAGCACCTCTCGTCGTTTGAAGCGGAGAACTTCAAGCAGATGATCAGCAAGGCTGTGAAGGATTATCCGTTTCAGGTTGTTGCGACCACCTTGCGGAAAGCCAAGACGGCCACGCAGAATGATTGGGGCGCCATTTGTTATTGTGACGGCAAATTTTTTCAGGCAAAGAACCGCGAGAATCTCGAAATTTTCGATCGCGTCGGCGGAGGTGATTCTTTTGCGTCCGGGCTGATTTACGGATTCCTGGCGGGGAAAGATCCGCAGTGGTCGGTGGACTGCGGCGCCGCGCACGGCGCACTCGCCATGACTACGCCCGGAGACACGTCGATGGCGACGATGCAGGACGTCTTGCAGGTGATGAAGGGGGTCGGTGCGCGCATCGCGCGCTGATGAGCAAGCGCCGGAAGAAAGGTGATCGCCGATGGACAAGCAGAGCGTTCGCGAACGGATCATCGAGATTGGAATCGTCCCGGTCATTCGCGCATCGTCGCCGAGCGAAGCGCGGATTGCGGCTGACGCGGTTTGCCTGGGGGGCATTCCCATCGTGGAAATCACGATGACGGTTCCCGGCGCCGTCGAGGTGATTCGCGAACTGGCAAAGGCTGCCGCTTCGGAGATGCTTGTCGGAGCGGGAACGGTTCTAAACGCAGAGGCGGCACGCCGGTGCCTGGATGCTGGCGCCGAGTTTCTTGTGAGCCCCGGGCTGCACCTCCCAACGGTTGCGCTTGCGGCGAAGGAAGGGAAGCTGATCATGGCCGGAGCATTGACGCCCACGGAAATTATGGCCGCCTGCGAAGCTGGTGCGGATTTCATCAAGGTTTTCCCTTGCGGGCAGATGGGAGGCGCGAAGTACATCAAGGCGCTGAAAGGCCCATTCCCGCAAGTTCCGTTTGTTCCGACCGGTGGCGTGAATCTGAACACTGCGGCGGAATTCATCGAAGCGGGATCCGTGGCTTTGGGCGTCGGCGGAGAATTGGTGCAGGCCCATGCGCTGAAGTCCAATAAGCCGGAGATCATTATTGAAAACGCGCGGAAATTCCTGGCGATCGTGAAGCATACGCGCGAGCAAATGAAATCGGCGGGCATCGCTGCCAAAAGCAGCCACTGATTTTGCAAAGCGTGCTCGAATTATTCTGGATATAAAACGCGCTAT
>Ga0210410_10003139_pt1 | contig 14705 bp, 18 predicted proteins | sample IncBWC4MmetaG_FD_161058 | JGI IMG/M metagenome (GOLD analysis project Ga0210410, IMG submission 161058) | Forest soil microbial communities from Barre Woods Harvard Forest LTER site, Petersham, Massachusetts, United States - Inc-BW-C-4-M | ecosystem: Environmental > Terrestrial > Soil >... | reverse complement strand
CCGCGATTGCTATCGTCATATCGCCATCTATCTTCCATGGTTGAGGGGGAGGCCTTTCTCAGGGCCCTCCCTCGTTGTTTTCGTTGACGTTTTCGGCCAGCTAGCGGCATTTCTCCCGTCGTGGACCCGGCACGGACAACCCTTTAGGGCGGCTTCTAGGAAGGCCGTCTTAGGGGCTCGCCGTCGCGGCGGTACGAAGGGCAGGCCGATCCGGGGGAACGCGCCTATGCCCGCGAAGGTGTGCTGTTCGTTATCAACCGACCAAGATTTAAATCTGTTAGGCTGCACGGGAAAGCGGGGTAGCGTAGCTAAAGAACGCCTCTCGTTTCCCCTGCAAAGTCTTTAAACCAGGTAGGTTAGGTCGGTTAGGTCGGTCCGTTTCGGAACGCGCGCGCAGGAGCTATCCCATGCTCACGGAGCAACGCCTAGCTGAACTCCACCAACTCCGCGCCGAAGGTCTATCGATGCGCAAGTGCGCAGCCATCTTAGGCACCAATGAATCAATGGTGTACTCGGCGCTGCATCCGAAAGTACGTAAACCGAAACTGAAACTGCCGCCACCACCAAAACGCCCATCAACATTGCCAGTCGGAGAATTGCGTGACCACTATTATTGCCCAACCCCAAAGTTCAATCCGACGCGGCGTCAACAAGCGCCAGAACTCACCCACGAGGATTTTATCGAGGCGTGGAAAAATACAGCCAAGCCGCCAACGCCCGCCAATCGGCAACGCCGCGGATGCGGCCGGTGTTCGTAATACAGGTGCGCACCTAGCCGCGCGCGCGCAACGCCTTGCGTCTGGAACATTTCCGAAAGCATCTTGCACTTCGCTCGTCAGCCGCGCGGGGCAAAGGCTGCGCGGACGCCGAAAAGCTAACCGTTGCTAGTGGCGACCTTTTTTGATCTTGGGTAACGGCTTGGGTTCGTCTTGGGGCTTTGGCTGCGTGTTGCGCACGGCCTGTGCCAGCATCTCGCGTAGCTCAGCCTTGGTCTTTGCCGGTGCGCGCGGCGTCGGTTTCCATGAAGTCATGACAAGTATATGGGGATGCAGGCAATGCAGCGCCATAGTCAGATGCGGGCTTATTAAGGAAGAACTCGCGATTGCAGGTCGCTAATCATATCAATCCTTGCGAATCGCATAGCAGCAGTTTTTCCAGTTCGGTTTCGAGAAATCGTCGGCGACGATCAGGCATTGATCGCCTTCCGCGCGCATCACCGCCGCATGCTTGCGATGGCTTCATCTGCCGCCGCCTCTGGCGGGTCGGTGTCGTCCGATTGCTCTTGGTTGGGTTTGGCCCCAACAGCATCAATCTCCGGCATGCTCAGGGCCAGAAATGAAAGAGGCCGCCAACTTGAGGCGGCCTTACTGGAGACGCAGTTCCTTAATTGCCTGTGCGGAAATCTTCGCAGGGTCTTTCAGACCGGTTTTGCCGATTTCTATTATCTTCTTGGCTATCAGTTCGGTTAGAGGGTCGCCACGTTCTTTCACGCCGATTGTGCGCAGTGCTTGTTCATAAGCCTTCGAAAGCCGGTCGATCTCCTCTGGTCCCAGCGCAACGTTCTGCAACAGTCGATGGATGGCCACGGCGCGCCCGTTTCCTAAGCCCCATGGGAACAATTTATAGCACGGGAACAATGTTCTCAGCGCGGAAAACTGCGAAGGCAAATCAGGGCACCGAGGTGCAAACCAGGCGCCGGGCAATACGGGCAGCACCCAGGTTTCCATAAGAACAGAAAGAGAACAAAATGCCAGCCGCCAGGTCCAGGGGGTGGCTGCTTCGCCGCCCAAATAGGAAACGGCGCTGTCACCAGCGCCGTCCCTAGTGCTGCACTAAACGCAAGCAGACCGGCCCGCTTCGGCTGGCACTGGCGAGAGCGACCCGCTTCGACTGGTGTGAGCGACCCGCGGGAACGTACTCGCTTTGGCACTGCTGGCGGGGAAGCCTACTCACAATCCAATCAACGTTATTGGGATACGTCCGTTCCGCCGTTTTCCGGTACCTCTCCGAACCTCGCGCTGACTAGTCAGACTAACTAGTGGTGGGTGCCATTTCCGTTTGAGGAGTTCGTCGTGCGTAGCTCTCCATCAATCGCGCCCAACGGGCTTGAGCGAGACATCTATCTCGTGCTGGACGATTTCGGACGTCTCGGCAGGGCATGGCGCGAGACCGACGAAGCGGGAGCTAGCCGCCCGACGCTGGTCAGAAATTTGCTCGAAGGACAGTATGAAAATCCTGTCCGCATCGTCGCCTTCAATGTTGCTGAAGGATGGTGCCGAGACGTGACTCTGGATATCGCCGACGAGCTGCGCCGACGCTACGTTGAGTACGACGAGGTACCGGCCTCAATTCTCAAGTTCCTGGAGACGGCCAGCCGGCACTGAGGTTCTTCCTACGCAAAAATTCCGAGCCTCGTTGCCCAGGGGCCATTCACAGACGGCATCGATCCCGTGGCTTACGGCACGAAATGGCGGCCTTGCGGACCTTCTTCACCGCGCGGGCTTCGTGATTGGAACTAAGTGGATGCGATCGAACGTCCCGCCACTCGTGGCGAAACTCCTCGTTGCGGCTTCAATCAAGGCATCCACCTTGGCAGGATCAAAAGCGGGATGAGCGGCATTCAGTTCGAGATCGGTTTCCCTACCAGGACTGTTTCAGTGCCCTCTTCGTCTACTTCAATCGTCGTCCAGATGCCTTTGACATTGGGACTCTCGATCGTCATAGCGTCCACTCCTGCTTTGCCCCAAGCATACCACAGTAACTACGCTGGCGCGACCGCCCGTCAACGGCGAGGACGCACCGGCCTCAGTTCTGATTTGTTGGCTCTGACAAATAAAAGCCCCGCCCGGAGAGAGAAACAGGGCGGGGCTGCCTGCTGGGGGCAAACATGGTGACATCACCACAGAAGGCAAGCTAGGCCCACCTGGCAACATCGCAAGTTAAGGATCGTTAACGTGTGGATAAGATCAGAAGCGGCACACCCGGCGATGATGTCATCCCAACCACAGCAAGGCCGCAACGCAGAAGGCAGCAAAGGCGGCAAGTCCACCGATCATGGTAATGAACTCTTCGTCGAGACTAGACATAGGGCACCCCCCAACTCCCCCGGCCGCTGGCTAGCGTAGCCTTTTCTCGTCGGGCTGATGGTGGGGAAAACGGAGTAGTCCTGCCCGAGGCTGAGCAGGCCAGGATCAAGAATCGGACGCATCCGGCGATGAGTCCATAGCCTCTTGAGCAATTTTAACTGGACGCCCGCTTTGCAGCGGAAGCGACTTGATTGATGCGGCGCCGTGAAATGACGCGATGGGCCAGAAGCAGTCGTCGAAGACATGGTCTCATCGACATCGACGCTGATCCTTCCCGGGTGGTCGATCTGGAGCGACCTGATTTCGCCTGTTCACTCAACAAGATGCGCACGCGAGGGTGCAGGGTCAAACCGATCTGCGAAATATTGCGTTTCGTTAGCCACCAGTCCTTCGCGGAATTCCATGATGCTCACAGCGTAAGATGGTATTCCGTCATAGGTAAGTACGAATTCAGTGACCCAGAGATCGCCGCTGCCGATAATTCGCCGGACCGTAAAACGCTTCTTGTTCGGCTGGACGAATCGGCTCTCTTGAATGTTGCGTCGGCCACGGATCCGCTCGCCCGATTGTGGATAAACAAGCACGGCGTCCTCGCAGTAGATTTCATGTTCGACCTTGAAATCGCCGGCGTCCGAAGCATCCCAATGGCGCTGCAGCGCAGTCCGCACGGTTCTGTCATCCATCTCAATCTCCCACCTGCTGGCGGCCATCATTTCTCTTAACGGTAGCATAGACTGTTGCCAACGATATGCACGAGGCGCACCCTGACCGGCGACAACCGTACTTCTCGAGCATCCAATGGTTGGGTTCGTACCGCCGCCCTGCGACGCCGGGATCATCGAGGCGACACCGGCGTTCGACACGGCATCGTCGCAGAGACGCCAGTGGCTGACGTTGGTGGCGACCATCATCGGATCCAGCATGGCTCTTCTCGACAGCTCGGTGGTGAATATCGCGTTGCCGGCGATCCAACAGGCGCTACGCGCAGATTCGGCAACGACACAGTGGATCGTCACGGCCTACCTGCTGCTGCTCAGTGCTTTCGTACTGATCGGCGGCTCGGCTGCCGACCTTTATGGCCGACGCGCGACTTTTGTTGTGGGCGTTGCGGTTTTCACCACTGCGTCCATCGCCTGCGCGTTCTCGCCGAACATCACGGTGCTTGTCGTCAGCCGCGCGGCGCAAGGTTTGGGCGCTGCCCTTTTGATGCCGGCCAGTCTGGCAATGCTGGGGGCGGCTTTCGACGAGCACGAGCGGAATCATGCAATCGGGATCTGGGCGGGCGCAGGTGCACTTATGATGGCGGCAGGTCCATTGCTGGGCGGCTGGTTGGTCGATCAGGTCTCGTGGCGGGCGATCTTCCTCCTCAATGTGCCGCTTGCCATTGCCGCGGCAGGACTTGCGCTTCGCTTCGGCTGCGAGAGCAGCGATCCCCGCGCGAGTCAAATCGACTGGAGCGGCGCCGCTTCGTTCGCGCTTGGTTTTGCTGCGATTACGTGGGGTCTGAACGCGATTCCAGCGTCGGGATTTCACAACAAAGCAGTGCTGGCTTCCTTGGGCGTGGGAACCGCTCTCCTTGCGTCGTTCGTCGTGATCGAAGCAAGTCTCCATCAACGAGCGATGATGCCGCTGTCGCTCTATCGATCTCGCAATTTTTCGGCATCGAATGCCCTGACGCTGTTCCTTTACTTTGCCGTTGGAGGTGCGCTCTACTACGTGCCGTTCAGTCTGATCCGCCTCGGAGGCTACTCCGCGACACAGGCCGGCGCGGCGTTGCTGCCTCTCGCGCTGACAATGGGGTTCGGAGCGTCATGGGCCGGCAGCGTCGCCGACCGTTTGGGGCCGCAACTATTACTCACTGCCGGACCCATCGTCGCGGCCTGCGGATTGACGATGCTTGCTTTTGTCGATCTCAGCCGGCCTTACTGGGTCGGTGTGTTTCCGGCGATGTTTCTGCTGGGCGTCGGGATGGCGACTACGGTCGCGCCGCTGACGTCAACTGTAATGGGGTCCGCCGGCAAAGCCCATACGGGCGTTGCTTCGGGCGTCAACAGTGCGGTCGCTCGGGTAGCTGGCCTGCTTGCGGTTGCCGTGCTCGGTACGGTGCTCTTTGCAAGCTTTTTATCTCATCTTCCGGGAACGACGCCTACCCAGGCCAGCGAGGCCCTGAACGCCGTGATGTCCGGTCAGCCCGGCGTTGACGAGGAGGCGACGCTCGCATTCGAGCACGCGTTGCGCGCTATACTGCTGGTGGCCGCGAGTTGTGCCGCACTTGCCGGCTTCATTGGCTGGGTGTGGATCGAGCCGAAGGGCGCGCGTGCAAGCAGCTGAGCCCAGCCACCGGACTCACGAGAATTGTACAACTCGAGATACACATCAGCGGAGAAATCCACTTAGGGTCTCATTCGCGACCGGACTGGCCGATCCTGCCTGCCAATTGATGTCCGCTTCTGCTCAAAAAGCGACCGTGTTGGTAATCGCTGCGCCGTTCTCGCTCAGGTGCCGCCCGGCGGGCTTTATCGAGGCCGCGGCTTGCGGCGCACGCTCTTGATCTTGGCTGTGCGCTTCGGCGCGGATCGCGTCTTGCCGGGTTGCGTGTTACGGACCGGCTCGGCTGGCGGCTGGGGTTGCGTGTTGCGGACCGCCTCGGCCAGCATCTCATGCAGCTCAGCCTTGGTCGGTGTGGAAGGTTTCGCCATCATTTTTCTTTCGACTTCGCAGCTTCCCTCGCCAGCCGCTCGGCCTTCAATCGTTCATAATTTTTCCAGAAGGCTTCCTGCGCTACCTCGTATTCCGTTGCTGCCTTTTGTTTACTGGCGCGCTGAAAAGTCCTTCCCGGCTCTCGCTGTTTGAATGCGAGGTCCTTCCTTGTTTTATCGCTCATGGATCACCTCCAATTTCAGTGACCGGCGGGATGACGATAGCGCGGCAACCGTGCGGCGCAAGAAAACCCGCTGATTAAGCTTGCTGATTAGGTTTAACGGCGATGGCTTTGTTGCGATAAGGCCCGCGGTACAGCCGATTAAGCTTGCTGATTTGTTGCGTTAAGCCGCGGTACTTGGCGGCTAGGACAGCAGTGCTGGCTTGATCAGCATCAGCGCCAGTGACAGCATGGCTCGCATCGGGGAAACGTTGGCCCCGACACGCCGGCAACGCATCGACAGCCTCATTTGATGAAGGCTGTGCGCCCGGTGGCTAGCAGGCCAGGGCTTCGCTTCGAGCACCGCTCGGCGCGGCATACCTCTAGGCAAACGCAACGCAACGGCACAGGCCGCCGAGGGAAACCTTGGCGGCTTTTGCGTGTGTGCGCCCGGCGCAGACCGATGCGTGAAGCTCTTGGTCAAGGAATGTCGCCTGTCGCGCCGCCCGCCAGGCTGTGCGGCTTGTTCAGGAAGAACTCGCCGTTGGCTGTCTCCGCCTTATCTCTCATTGTCTGATGCGTGGGCTTACCCTGGCACGGGAGAGAAAAAGGCCGCCAATTGAGGCGGCCCTTCTTTCAGACAGCGTCTAAGCCGCTTGCGAAGCAAACTGAAACTGTAGGTCCTCAAGGTGATTGAGGACCGATTCAACGCCCAACACAAATCCCACCGCGGTATCGTAACGTTTCACGCGGGTCTGATACTTACCATCGAACAACCATATGTCGATGCCGCCGGAAGAATCCGCCCCGGCCCCACCTAATCGAATGGTTCCGACCTCTTTGCCCGTATCCTCGTCCAGAACCAGCAAGCAATTGGATCTGAAATCGTCAGAATGCTTGAATAACAAACGCATACGCTTCGCCCCGCCCAATTTGGAAACTGATGGAACCGGGATACTGAGGCCTAAATGCGGTCGGGATTTTGACACGGAGCGGAATTCTGACTCCTGGTGTTTTTTGGCCACTCTCCAGATGGGTGGGTTGACCCTGGGCCAAAGGCGCGGGTTTGTGCTGCTCACCCTCGAAGCAACAAGGGGAGGGCTACCAGCCTCCCGTTTCATTTTCCCAATCGCCGCAGTTCTGCTTGAACGCCAAAAATAGCCGGCACTGAACCGATTGACCTCGTTACCTGGATTGTTACTTTAACTTTCGCTGAACGACGGCAACGCCGAACAGGACCGCCATGGGCCTCTTTCGAAGAAAAGCGCCATCTCACCTGGTCCGGGTTCATCCCGACAATGTCAGAAGCAAGGACTGGCTTATCCTGCTCGAAGCCGGAACCATCATCGGTCCGTCGCCGGAGAGACTTCGCGTCGCCCGATCGACGCTGGATCGAAAGGTCGTCAAAAAATACAATAGCCTCCTCCACGCGGAGCATTACCTCGATGTCGAAGGATATGACCCGCGAATTCACGCGGTGTTCTTCTGCCCCCAGCTCTACAAATATGATTCCGACAAGAAGCTCGTGCCACTGCAAGGCGATGAGATCGGCAAATTGATTGCGCACGCGCTTGAGAGGGGAATTGCCGAGCGACAGCCGTGGTATGAGCCATCGGAAAAATTGCCGGATCGGCCGGTCATCGATGCCCAGCTGGAAACGGAGTTCGATGCCCTCGTTGTCGACATGCCGGCTGCGCGAAACCACGCCGTCAAGGGATCAAAGGATGGCGGCAACGGGGGAACCAATCCCAAACGTTAGGACTGGCTTTTAAGAGATCTTCGCTGCCGTTGGGTAGGTTTCGGCCCCAGACTCGAGAACACGACTATTTTCGTTCGGCTTCGGCCTCTTCCTCGAGCTGCAGGATATGCGCTCTTAATGTGTCAAACCTCGCTTCGACGATATCGCTGAAGAGCGGGTCCTTGCGAGCGGTCAAGGTTGAAGCGATCTCCCTCCAGTCTTCCGGCTCCAGCGCCTTGAGCGCGGCGGGAAAGAAGTGCCGGTCTTCCATCATCATATGACGTCGCTCGGATTCGATGAAATCCCGGATGATGGCATGCACCGTTTCCCGCAGGATTTCCCCATTCATGAGAATCCGGTCGACTGCGTGCGAGACCTGACGCAAGCGATCGGCTCCCTTTTGGTGCTCACGCGCCAGATCGCCGACCCTAGTGGCGGCGGCGGGATCGCGAGTTCTAAGCCTGGCAAAGACCTGGTCTTCTTGAGGATGATGGTACACCTCGGGGTAGACTTCGAAATAGCTGACGATCGCGCGAATGACCTCGTAGTCGGGACGCCCGCCGCGATCGAAGATCTCCAGCTCGCGCTCAAGGGCGGCAAGCAATTTCTCGATATTGCGGTGCTCTCGTGACAACAGTTCGATGATCATGGGAACGGTCCACGGAATGAGCGACGACCGACAGCAAACACCGCGAAAGGTTCGGGGTTGTTGCGCTGGATCAAATCCGAGGCGGGAAATCGATCCCGGACGGCGAGAGCTCGGCACTGCAACACAAACCGCAGCGACCACAAGTCGCTCCGCAGCCTGGAACCTATGCCCGCAATCGTTTGTTTTCCTGCCGCTTCTGCCTTACGGCGGAGCGCTTTCAGCCAAGCTGAGCCACCGAACCGTCACTTTAAAGGCGAAATGCGAACCAAACATTGAGAGGAATCGTATCGCGGGACGGGGGGCACCCTCTCGTGCGCATCTTGCGGGTTGGCGTGAGGCCGCACGAACATGAGCAGATCGAGCATCGCCCTGGTCAATCTTCGGGCCTTTGTCATTCTGATCGTGCTGGTGTTCCATTCGCTCCTTCCCTACCTCGCTTCGCTGCCGCCCAACCCCTATCCGTTCGACGCGGCGCCCTATCTTTGGCTGGCCTTCCCGATCATTGACAGCGAGCGATGGTTCGGCTTCGACCTGTTCTGCGCCTGGCAGGACGTCAGTCTGATGACCCTGATGTTCTTCCTTTCCGGCCTGTTCGTGCCGACGAGCCTTGCGCGCAAGGGAAGCCGGAGATTTTTGTCCGACCGCATGCTTCGGATCGGCCTGCCATATGTGCTGGCCGTCATCTTTCTTGCGCCGCTCGCCTATTATGCTGCCTATCGCACCACCGCCGCCGACCCCGACGTTGAAGCCTATTTGCAACACCTGCTTGCGCTGCCTTTCTGGCCATGCGGACCGCAGTGGTTTCTGGGCGAACTGTTGCTGTTCAATATTGTCGCGGTCGCGGCGTATCGGTTCTTTCCCGGATGGGATCAGCGTGTTGTCCGCTTGGCGGATTTTGCCGGCGGCAATCCGGTGCGGTTCTTCATCGTTCTTGCGGCGAGTTCGGCACTGGCCTACGTGCCGCTGGTGCTGGCCTATTCGCCCTTCGCCTGGGTGAACGTCGGGCCCATCGGATTTCAACCCAGCCGGCCGTTGCACTATCTCGTCTATTTCCTCGCCGGTGTAACGGTAGGAACTTACGGCCTCGACCGCGGCCTGCTCGACTGCCATGGCGTTCTGGCGCGGCGCTGGAGGGCATGGCTTGCGGCGGCCTTTGCCGGCTTCGTTCTGTGGGCGGCGGCGACCTCGGTGACGATGGCCGATTGGAGCAGCGCTCCCGTGATCTTGAAAATTCCGACCGCGCTCGGCTTTGTCATTGCCAGCGCGGCTGCCTGCCTGGGCTCGCTTGCGATCTGCCTGCGTTTTGCTCATTGGCGCCGACGGGCCTTTGAAAGCCTGTCGGACAATGCGTATCGGATGTATCTGATCCATTATGTGTTTGCCGTCTGGCTGCAATATGCGCTGCTCGGCGTCGGCCTGTTTGCGATAGTCAAGGCATCAGTCGTCTTCGGCGCGACCTTGATCTCGAGCTGGACCGTTGCCGCCGCCCTGGGACGCACGCTGCCGGTCTTGCGGCTGAATGCGACGATAGGTGGCGTGCCTGGCGCGTGAAGACTGACTTGACGTTTGGACGGAAAGGAATCGAATCCGAAAAGTATGTCGCTGGCCTTCACCGTCGCATCTCGAAACCTTTTTCATGACCGGCTGCGTTTCATCGCAACCGTGATCGGGATCGTTTTTTCAATTGTTCTGGTCACGATCCAGATGGGACTTTATCTCGGCTTCGGACGCATGGTGACGACGATGATCGATCATGCGTCCGCCGATCTCTGGGTAATGCCCAGGGGGACCAAGTGTTTCGAGGATCCGTCGCTGTTGAACCTGCGCGACCGCTATCGCGCGCTGTCGGTCAACGGCGTGGCGGAAGCCATTCCGGTGGTGATCGGATTTGCGGATTGGCGCATGGCTGGCGGAGAGATGACACCGGTTTTCGTGATCGGTGCGGATCTGCGATCCGGCGGCCTGGAGCCGTGGGATCTGGTCGAGGGTCAGCTCGAGTCACTTTCCACACCGAAGGCGGTTGCGGTCGACAAGACCTATTTCGAGCGCCTTGGCGTCTCGGGGATCGGCTCAACGGCCGAAATCCGCGATCAGCCGGTTCGCGTGGCGGCGGTCACCAACGGCATCCGCTCATTCACCACGACGCCGTTCGTGTTTCTCGACGTCGAACGGGCGCGCGCCTATACCGGGGTGCCCAGGGGCAAGGCTTCTTATCTTCTGGTTCGGCTGGCCCACGAAGCCGACCCCGACCAGGTTCGCCGGCAACTCGCCTCCAATATTGCCGATGTCGAAGTCCTGACGCCTGCCGAATTTCGCGAGCGCAGCCGCAAGTTCTGGCTGTTCGGCACCGGCGCGGGCGCCGCGCTTTTCGCCGGCGCATTGCTCGGCGTGATCGTCGGTACCGTGATCGTCGCCCAGACGCTCTATTCGAGCACGAAAGAGCACTTGAACGAGTTCGCCACCTTGCGGGCGCTGGGCTCTTCGCGGCGTTATATCTACAACGTGATCGTTTTCCAGGCGCTGCTCAGTGCCGTGATCGGATTCTCCATCGCCGCGCTCGCGGGCTATGGCATCGTGCAGCTCACCGAGGGGACGGCATTGCCGATCCTCATCACGCCTGCACTGCTCGTCGGCCTGTTTCTGCTTACGGTGGTGATGTGCGTTGGCTCATCGATAGCGGCGATCGTTCAAGTCACCCGCATCGACCCTGCGATGGTATTTACGCGATGACCGAACCATTGATCGAAGCGATGAACGTGGTGAAGGACCTCGGCAGCGGCGCGGCCAAGGTGGCGGCGCTCAAGGGCGTAAGCCTGGCGCTCCGGGGCGGCGAACTCACGCTGCTCATGGGCCCTTCGGGAAGCGGCAAGACGACGCTGCTATCCATTCTCGGATGCATATTGACGCCGAACGAGGGTTCGGTTCGCGTCCGCGGAAATCCCACCGACGGAGCGGGGCCTGAAGAACTGGCTCTTCTGCGGCGGGAGCATGTGGGCTTCGTTTTCCAGTCTTTTCATCTGTTCCCGACATTGTCGGCCGCCGACAACGTTCGCCTGGCGCTCGATGTGCGGGGCGAGCCTTCGAGGGCTGCAAAGCTCAGGTCGCGCGAAGCACTGAGGAAGGTCGGTCTTGCCGACAAGACCAGAGCATTACCGCGCGAACTCAGCGGCGGCGAGCAGCAGCGCGTGGCGATTGCCCGCGCGATTGTCGGAAATCCTTCCGTCATCCTGGCAGACGAGCCCACGGCTGCGCTCGATGGCGAGAACGGCCGGGCGATCATGAAGATACTCGCCGAAATTGTCAGGGAGCAGGGGCGCGCGGTGTTGATTGTGACGCATGATCCGCGGCTCTTGCCATTTGCGGATCGGATCGTTCACATCGAGGACGGACGGATCACGGGCGAGGAGAGGGGCGAGGCGAAAGTCCAATGAATCCCGGCAGACAGGGAAAACGACTGACTCGCTGGACAGCGGTGGTTGCCGTCGTGGTCCTGAGCGCCTTCGCCGGGATCTTCCTGATGCGTTCGGGAACGCCGGCCATCACGCCGGCATTCTGGAGCACACCGGCCGGTGAGGTCAGGGAAAAGAGTTGGCAGGCGGTGGCCCCGGGCCGCGTCGAACCCTGTTCCGGCCAGATCAAGGTCGCAGCCGGCGTGACGGGCATCGTCGACAATGTGCTGGTGAAGGTCAACGACAAGGTGTTTGCCGGCGAAGCACTGATCCATCTTGCCGACGACGAGCTGAAGGCGCGGCTGGCCGCGGCGGAGGCCCAGGTCTCCATGCGCGAGCGCGCGCGCGATGAGAAGTCGGCGACGGGCAGCGCTAAGACGCGACGCAACGCCGAGGACGCCGTGGCCGATGCCGCACGGGCGCTCGAAAAAGCGCGATCCCAGGTTGACCGTGCTGCCACGAAATTCCGTGGTTCCGGCGGGTCGAACACCGACCTGGTCGCTGCGCGACTTGCCCTGATACGCGCACAAAACGAACTCTCAACCCGGCAGGGGCAGCTTCGTGCCATCGAGGACGACAGCCCTCTGCCGACGGCGCCGGAGGGCCAGCTCACCGTCGCCCGATCGGAATACGACGCGGCACGTTCGGCGCTCGACAAGATGATACTGCGGGCGCCGATCGACGGCACCGTGCTCGAGGTCAACGTGCGCCTCGGCGAAGGGGTGTCGCCGAATTCGCCGCAGCCGCCGGTGCAACTCGCCGACCTCTCTTCGCTCTGCGTGCGCGCCGAGCTCGACGAGCGCGACATCGCGTCAGTCAAGGTCAGGCAGGCGGTTGTCGTGCGGGCCGCCGCTTTTCCCGGCCGCGAATTCGAAGGCACGGTCTCCTCGATCGCACCGCTGGTTGAACCCGGGCGGCTTGAGCCGCCGGGATCGCGCGATCAGGCCAATGTGGAGGTGGTTCGGGTCTTGATCGAATTGGGCGGGTCGGCAGAACTCGCCCCGGGCATGAAGACCGATGTCTATTTCCGCGCGGGCGAGGTTTCTGCCGGTCGGTAGGCTACGAGTGAACTGCCGCCTCCATGCCGGACGGTGCCGCGTTTGCCGCGAACTGCGGCTTCCCCTTTGGGTCAAAACGCTCTAATTGGGCGCCATCGCTCGCGTGAGCCCATCCTTGAGGTCCTAAACCCTTGGAATCCCCGCCCGAAAACCCGCCGGATTTGCCGCCGGTCCCCCCGCGCGAGCCGATTTTCACGCTGCCGCCGGCCTTGACCGCCTATGTCCTCTTGCTAGCGGTCATCCACCTGCGCGTGCTGTTGCCGCCGGATCTCGAAAACTGGACCATCGACGTCTTCGGCTTCATACCGCGGCGCTACGATTCCACCTTGCTGGCCATCGACTTTCCCGGCGGCGAGGGCGCCAAGGTCTGGACTTTCGTGACCTATTCGCTGTTGCACGCCAATCTCAGCCATATTGTCTTCAATGTGTTGTGGTTGTTGCCGTTCGGCAGCGCGCTGGCACGACGCTTCGGCGCGGTCCGCTTCTTCGTCTTCATGGCAGTGACGGCCGCCGCCGGCGCACTGGCGCATCTTGTTACCCATGAACATGCGGTGGCGCCGATGATCGGCGCCTCAGCCTCGGTTTCCGGTACCATGGCGGCCGCTATTCGCTTTGCCTTCGTGCGTGGCAGTTTTTTGTCTTTCAATCGCGGTAGCGCGGAAGCCGCAGCCCAAGTGCCGGCGCTGCCGCTCACGCGCGCCTTGCGGGACGGACGCGTGCTCGGTTTCCTAGGAATCTGGTTCGGCATCAATATCATTTTCGGCCTTGGATCGATCGCGATCGGCGCCGACGGCGCCACTGTCGCCTGGCAGGCGCATATTGGCGGATTTCTCGCCGGCCTGTTGCTGTTTTCGCTGTTCGATCCGATTCCGCGCGCGGCGTCTCATGCTGCAGATGCGTCGTCTCATGATCACTAGTGCGGTGAATTTGAAGTTCCTGTCCGTGTTGCCGCAATCTCATCACAGGAGCTTCAAATTCAAAAACCGCACTGGAAACATTATCTTGATAGTGCTCCTTTGATTCCGAAGTTCGCATTAGAGGTCGCCGCGAATATTTGCGAACTTCGGAATCGGAGCCCTAGCGGTCCGATTCCAATCCGGTGATCCTCGCTTGCGAGACGGCACGATTTCATCCATCATCTCGTGAACGTGGCGGCACGGCGAAAACCGGGGGCGGGTTTAGGCCGTAACCCGTGGGATGCGCCCCAGAACGAAATCGGCGCAAAACTGTTATTTGAGACTCGATGTGAATAAAGACCGCGCCCGGCTGAAAAGGGCGCGTTCGGCTTCAGGGAGACGACAATGACGGTACGTGCAATTCTCGATACCAAGGGTCACAATGTTCAGAGCGTGGAGCCCGACGCGAAGCTCTCCGCTGCCGTCAAAATCCTCGGAGAACGGAAGATCGGCGCCGTGCTGGTGATGAGTAACGGCCGCATCGAAGGCATCCTGTCGGAGCGCGATATCGTGCGCGTGCTCGGTGAACGCGGGGCTGCCGTGCTCGACGAGCCCGTGAGCGCGGTGATGACACGCAAGGTCGTCAGTTGCAAACAGTCCGACACCGTCGCAGCCATCATGGAGATGATGACGCTTGGAAAATTCCGGCATCTGCCGGTGCTTGAAGAGGACCGTGTGGTCGGCCTGATTTCCATCGGCGACATCGTCAAATGGCGGGTCCGGGAATATGAGAGCGAGCAGGAAGCGCTGCGCGACTACATCAAGACGGCCTGAGGCGTTGCCGCCACTGGTCCCTTGAGTCCCGCATTGACGTTCCGCTGCGGCAGGCACTTTTGCGAGTGATGGAATTTAAACGAAGGGCTTCCGCTTTTCGGGCGTGAAGAGAACGTCCTTGCGCGCCCGGCCGGC
>Ga0210410_10003138_pt1 | contig 14707 bp, 14 predicted proteins | sample IncBWC4MmetaG_FD_161058 | JGI IMG/M metagenome (GOLD analysis project Ga0210410, IMG submission 161058) | Forest soil microbial communities from Barre Woods Harvard Forest LTER site, Petersham, Massachusetts, United States - Inc-BW-C-4-M | ecosystem: Environmental > Terrestrial > Soil >... | reverse complement strand
GCTGCCAGTGACTGGTTCGACGGTGAAGGTGAGAGCGTTATCCATGGAGACGATCAGCCCTTGCGTGCTTCCGCAGCTTTTGTTGGGAACGTAAACGATACCGCTGGAGCTGACCTTGATGTGACCATGCAAGCCGCCGCAATCGACCAGCGTGTACATGGGGTGGGCCGCTTCATAGGTCAAGGCGCCGTCCTGGCTGAGGGCCATTTCCGCATCGCCGATATCCTGAGAAGCGTAGTAAACGGCGTGGGGATACTGGGTGAGCGGGCCGCGAACGGCTAACTGCGCACAGGGCGCGGGAGTGGCGAGCAACTGATCGGCGGTACAAAGACGGAACGGTCCGCCACCGACGGTTTCATGATCGACACCGGAGGCGATGCCGCCACCTTGGCTGACGGTATAGGTTTCGCCATCGTTGTCGGTAAAAGCAGAGAGGCTGGTGGTGCCGAAGAGTTGAGAGACGACGGTGCGGCCGGTGATGGAATCCGTGAAGAGGATGGGGTCCAGAGTGGTGATGTTGGTGTTCGGTCCATCCTTGAGCAGCCAGGTTGCGGTCGCGGGAGAAGTGCTGGTGTTGAAAGTGACCTGCAAGGTGTCAAAAACCGCTTGGGTCATGATGCGGCCGGAGTTGAAGTTGGCGCCAATGGAAGGTTCGCCGGAGCTGTCGCCCAGACCTGGAGGGGATTGGTAGTTGGCATAGGTGGGCGGGGTGCCGTGAGCAAGCGAGTCGGCGGGGGGAGTGGTGATGGTGGCCACGCCGCTGTACGGATCGCCGGGAGCGACATTGGAATCGACGACGTGCACGGTGTACAGGCCAGTTCCGGAGACCGTGGGGTCAATCACCACGGCTTCGCCGATTTCCGGAATGCCGTTGGTGGAACTGGCGACTACCGGGCCAGTAAGATCGCCTTTGTGCACGTAAAGATCGTAATCATTGAGCTTGATCTGGTGGGTAATGCTGATGGCCAAGACTAAGCCTTTGTAATTGGCCGGGGAGCCCGTAAGAGTGATGGTATAGATGTCGCAATCGGTTCCGTCGACGCAAGTGGTTTCATCCGTCGTAGCGCCGGCAATGCCGCCGCCGGCCGAAGAGGCGGAAGAGCCGTTTACGGGGTTCAGAGTGCTGGAGGATGGAGTTGCCGCGGAAAGAAGAGTCGCGAGACAGAGCGCGGCCAGAACGAAAAAGATTCCTGGCGGCAAGTGGAAGCGAATGGCCCGGTGAACAGTACTGGCAGTGTAACTGAACACAGGAAAGCCCTCCTTGTGACTTCGTTGTGGCTACATTTTTGGACCCGGTTGCAGCTTGAGGGAGGCTATCGAGAGGCTTGGGTATGGTAAATCGGGTGAACGCCTGATTTGTTGCGGGGAAAATCATTGGGATGGTACTTGGAGGAAAACAGCTTGAAGTTGGGCCGCGTTTCGAACATGGAGTTGGGACGGCACGAATTTGGAAGAAGCCAATGCCGCGCAGCAAGCTGCGCAACTACTCTCTTAGGTTTTCAGTTTTCAGTTGCCTATCAGTGGAGGAAGTGGCGGATGGCGGTGAAGACCATGGCTAGGTTTAGGCGGTCGGCGGCGGCGATGACTTCGGGGTCTTTTACGGAGCCGCCGGGTTGGATTACGGCGGTGGCGCCGGCGGCGGCGGCGGCTTCGACTCCGTCTGGGAAGGGGAAGAAGGCGTCGGAGGCTACTACGCTGCCGGTTAGCGGGGACTGGGATTTCATTACGGCTAGCTTGACGGAGTCGACGCGGCTCATTTGGCCGGCGCCTACGCCTAGTGTGGCGCCGTCTTTGGCGAAGACGATGGCATTGGACTTGACGTGCTTGGCGACTTTCCAGGCGAAGCGCAGGGTGTGCATTTCTTCGGGGGTGGGGAGGCGCTTGGTGACGGGGCGGAGTTCCTGGTCGCTGAGTTCGCCGAGGTCAGGCTGCTGGACTAACATGCCGCCCTGGATGCGTTTGAGCTGGAGCTCGCGTTCGGGCTCGAGGCCGCCGGGGGGAAGCTCTAGGAGGCGGAGATTTTTTTTGGCGGCGAAGATGGATTTGGCTTTTTCGTCGAAGCCGGGGGCGGCGATGCATTCTACGAAGAGTTTGGCGACGGCTTCGGCGGTGGCGGCGTCGACTGGGCGATTGAAGGCTAGGACGCCGCCGAAGGCCGAGACGGGATCGCTGGCCAGGGCTTTCAAGTAGGCGTCGAGGAGAGTTTTTTGTTCGGCGGCGCCGCAGGGGTTGTTGTGCTTGATGATGATGGCGGCGGGGTCTTGGAATTCGGCGGCTAGGCTGCGGGCGGCTTCGAGGTCGACGAGATTGTTGTAGGAGAGCTCTTTGCCCTGAAGCTGCTTGGCAGCGGCCAGGCCTGCGGGGGCGCGGCCAGCGGGGACGTAGAGAGCGGCGGCCTGATGCGGATTTTCTCCGTAACGCAGCTCCTGCTGACGGCGCAGGGCTAGGTGGAAGCGCTCGGGGAGTTGCGGCTTGGCACTTAGTTCCACGTGCATGGCAGCCGCGGAGAGGCGCTCGAGTTCTGTGGTGATTAGGCCATCGTAGGCTGACGTGGTGGCGAAAACTTTGCGTGCTAATTCGAGGCGCGTCGCGAGCGTGGTCTCGCGCGAAGATTCCAATTCACTTGCAACACGATGGTAGTCGGCGGGATCGGTTACGACCGTGACGCTCTCGAAATTTTTTGCGGCGGAGCGGAGCATGGTGGGGCCGCCGATGTCGATGTTTTCGATTAGCTCTTCGGCGGTGAGGCTGGATTTTGCGGCGGTGGCTTCGAAGGGGTAGAGATTTACGACCACGAGATCAATGGGAGCTATGCCGTGTTCGGCGGCTTGCTTTTGGTCTTCGGGGTGGTGGCGGCGGAAGAGCAGGCCGCCGTGAACTTTGGGATGGAGCGTTTTTACGCGGCCACCCAGCATTTCGGGCCAGCCGGTGAAATCGGAAACGTCGCGGACGGTGAGGCCGGCTTCGCGGAGGAGCTTGGAGGTGCCGCCAGTCGAAAGGATTTCGATCTTCAGCGCGGCCAAGCGCTTGACGAAGTCCACGATGCCTGATTTGTCAAAAACGCTGATTAGCGCGCGGGCGACCGCCATGATTCCTCCGGAAAAGGTGAAGCACAACAGTGTAAGCGGGCGGCGATGAATGGGAAAGCGCAGTGGTGTGGAAAACCGGGAACGGGAACCGCCTGGCGGATCGTTCGGCGATAGGGTTAAACCGGGCGGGGCAAGCCCCGCCCCTACGAACTGTCAGCGGTTAGGAAAGATCACGCCTTGACTAGGGCTTTGAGTTTGACCTGGCCTTCGATGACTTCGACTACGTATTCCACGTCCTTGCAATTTTTCTGCTTCTGGAGGTCGCGGGTCTTTTTCAGGACGAACTCGTTGAAGCCTTCGCGGGTGAGCCGGCCGGTTTCTTCTCCGGCTTGCTGTTTGGCCTGGAGGAAGGCTTCGTAAAGCTGTTCGACTTTTTCGGTCTCTTGGTCGGGCTGGGAACAAACCATGCGGAAGGGCGCGGGCTCGGTCGCAGTGGCGACGGCAACGGGGGCCGGCGCTTCGGCGAGTTTGTGTTCGCGTTCGGCTTCGATGGCTTTGGCGGCGGCGCCGAAGTGGCGCTGCACTTTGCCTTCTTCCTTTTGCTGAGTTTTTTTGCGGAAGATGTCTTTGTATTTGGCGTAGGTCTGGTTGAGGTTGTTGAAGCGGAAGCGCTGGCCGAATTTGAGTTCACCGCCGCGCTCGGCGTAGCGCTTGAAGAACTGATCAATGCGCCATTCGATTTCGGTGGGGGGACGCTTGCGGCCGCCGCCGAAGAATTGATCGTATTCGATTTTGAGCTGGCGGATGTCGCGTTCGAGCTGGCCGAGTTCTTCGTCGATGGTAGCCATACGTGGCGCAAAGCCTCGTTCCAACATGCTAGGAGTACGGAGGGAATACGTCAACCGGATGAGGGGGGCGGCGCTGCGGATGCGGCACCGTACCCGGCAACGGGCGGGCTGCCCCTTGGTACAGGGCGGCGGGATTGCCCCTGGGGGCGCTCTATGCTGAAATGACGACATGGAAGCGCACGGGAAGAAGATTGTGACGGCGGAACAGGCGGATTTGCTGCGGCAGATACCGTCGGTGGACGAGTTGCTGGCACAGCCGCGGGTGGCGGCGCTGGCGGGGAGGGTGGATCGGGGATTGGTAGTGGAGGTGGCGCGGGCGGTTTTGGCGGATTTGCGGGCGCGCATCGCGGGAGAGGCGAACTTTGCAGCGGTGGCGCTGGAACAGGGAGCGATTGAAGAGCAGATCACGGCGGAGGTGGAACGGATTCTGGCGCGTTCGTTGCAGCCGGTGATTAACGCGACCGGTGTGATACTGCATACGAATCTGGGTCGGGCGCCGCTGGCGGCGGGGGTGGTGGAGGAGTTTCGCCGGACGGCAACGCAGTACACGAATCTTGAATACGATTTGGAGGCGGGTGCGCGGGGGAAGCGTGACGTGCATACCGCGGAATTGCTGACACGGCTGACCGGCGCGGAGGCCGCGATTGTGGTGAACAATTGCGCGGCGGCGGTTTTGGTGGTGCTGGCGGCGCTGGCGCGGGGCGGCGAAGTGATAGTCTCGCGTGGCGAGCTGATTGAAATTGGCGACGGATTTCGCATTCCGGAAATCATGGAGCAGAGCGGAGCGATCCTGCGCGAGGTTGGGACGACCAATCGCACACGCATTGCGGACTACGAAAACGCGATTCATGAAAAAACGCGGGTGCTGCTGCGGGTGCATCCTTCGAATTTTGAGATTACCGGATTTGCGGAGAAGCCGACACTGGAAGAGCTTGCGGCACTGAGCCAGCGCGTGGGGTTGCCACTCGTTGAGGACCTGGGATCGGGGTGCCTCGTCGATCTTTCGGAGAGTGGCATTAGCGAGCCGACGGTTCGACGGAGCGTCGAGGCCGGCGCTGGGATTGTGATGTTCAGCGGGGACAAACTTCTGGGTGGGCCGCAGGCAGGGATCATCGCGGGGAAAAAGGATTTGATTGCGCGCGTACGGCGGCATCCGCTGTTTCGGGCGTTGCGAGTGGACAAGCTGACCATCGCGGCACTGGAGGCGACGTTGGGCGCTTATTTGCGGGCGGCGTGGGATGAAATTCCGGCGATGCGGATGATTCGTGCGACTCCGGCGGAATTGAAACGTCGCGCTGAAAATTTCCTGCGCGAATTGCGACCGGAATTGCCGCTGGATGAGGTGGAGATGGAAATCGCCGACGGAGTTTCGCTTGCGGGAGGCGGGTCGACGCCGTCGCAGTCGTTGCCAACGAAATTGATTCGCATCGCCAGTGTTCGATACTCGGCGATGAAGTTGGAACAGCGGCTTCGACGCGCTCCGGCAGGGATCTCTGTCATTGCGCGCGTCGAAGATGACCGGTTGATTCTTGACCTTCGCACCGTTTTTCCTGAACAAGAAGCGCTGTTGATCAAGACTCTCTCCGCATGCCTACATTAGCGCACAGCCGCTGTTGCAGCTTGCGTTAGACGCCTGGGCGATTGGGCGCAGCGTGCTGCGCCCCTACTAGACGATGAGGACCAAACCTGGGCTCGCTGCGTTTGGCGCCAATTCTTGGATATCCCTCAGGGGGATTTGCGCGTCGAATAGGGGGGAATAGAACGGTATCGCGCGGGGTCACACTGGAGTAGCACCATCTTCGGTGGTAAGGAATGCCTTGATGGGAAACCTGCTGCAGGACATCCGGTACGGCATGCGGACGCTCTCGAAAAATCCTGGTTTCGCCATTGTTGCGGTGCTGACGCTGGCGCTGGGTATTGGGGCGAACACGGCGATTTTCAGTGTAATCGAAAACCTACTGCTGCGGTCGCTGCCTTATCCACAGCCGGGGCGGCTGGTCGAAATTTGGAACACTTATCCGCCGCAGGTTCCCAAGGGTGGTTTGTCTCCGGGCGATTATGCAGATTGGCGGCGGGAAAACGCGAGTTTCTCGGAGATGGGGGCTTACGCGACCAATTCCCAGGGATTTAATCTTACCGGGGAGGGTGAACCACAACGCATTGAAGCGGGCTATGCCGACTCCGGGCTTTTTCCGATGCTGGGGATTCGCCCTGAGGCAGGACGAGCGTTTCTTCCGGAAGAAGACCGGGCCGGAAGTGCGCCAGTGGTGATCCTGGGGCACAGTTTGTGGCAGGGCCGTTATAGCGGAGATCACGCCGTGATTGGCCGGAGCGTTTTGCTCGACAATCAGCGGTACACCATCGTGGGTGTTCTGCCGTCCGGTATGCAGCCCATGGGTTCCGCCGATTTGTGGATTCCCATCGGCCAATTCAGCGACGACCTCACCGAGCACGTGCATCATGCATTCGTGGCCATCGCACGGCTAAAGTCCGGCGTGAGCCTGGCGCAGGCGCGCGATGAGGTGGGCAGGCTTCATCAACAGGAGGCGATTGCCTATCCCGCAGCGCACAAGAATTTTGGTGTTCTGGTGGAGCCCCTGGAAGATCCATCGGCTGCCCAATTGCGGCCTACGCTGCTCGTTCTGTTGGGCGCGGTTGCGCTGGTGCTGCTGATTGCTTGCGCCAATATTGTGAATCTGCTGCTGGTACGAAACGCCGCGCGCGAGCGTGAGGTCGCTGTTCGATTGGCGCTGGGCGCGGGGCCGTGGCGATTGATCCGGCAATTGCTCACGGAGAGCACACTGCTTTCCGTGATGGGTGGCGTACTTGGCCTGCTCTTCGCGATCGTGGGATTGAAGCTGCTACTGGCGTTTGTTCCGGCTGAGTTCGCGGTGCTACGTGAGACTGGATTGAACGGGCGAGTCCTGGGGTTCACGGCGGCCATTTGCCTGACTGCCGGACTCATCTGCGGACTTATTCCGGCGTTGCGCATACTGAAGTCCAATGTGGGCGGCGTGTTGAAACAAGGAAGCAAGGGCGCGAGTGCCTCCGGGCATCATCGCATGCACAATCTGCTGGTGATCTCGGAAATTGCGATGGCGCTGGTGCCGCTCATCGGAGCGGGATTGCTGCTGCGAAGCTTTCAGCACTTGCTGGAGGTCAATCCGGGATTCCGGTCCGACCATGCCTTGACGATGCAGGTCGAGCAGCCGGCGCTTTCTTTCGAGGAATCCAACAAGCTTTCCGTCGAAGAGCAGATCGCGTACCTGCGAAAACAGGCACTCCTGTTCGAGCAACTGGCGGCGGAGATCCGCACGCTGCCCGGCGTCAAGGACGTTGGCGGGATCGCTCAATTGCCACTGGGGAGGCAGTTGCAGAACGCGTCGCGATTCGTCATCGAGGGGCAGCCGATTGCCGACAGTGGAGGGCGGCCGATCCTGGAGTTTCGCACCGTGAGCCTCGACTATTTCTCCACGCTGGGAATTCCATTGCGCGCCGGGCGCCTTTTCAAGGAGGACGATTTCAACCAGCAAAATACGGTGATCAACGAAACTATGGCGCGGCGGTTCTGGCCGCACGGCGACGCCATTGGGAAACGCATCAATCTATGTTCCCTGGATCCCAAGCCGTGCTGGAACACGATTATCGGCATTGCCGGAAATGTGTCCCAGTATGGACTCGATCATGCGCCAACTTATGACGCTTATTTTTCTGGCGGATGGGGCGGATGGACGCGCTATTTAATTGTTCGAACGTCTGACGATCCCCTGAGCCTGGCGAGCGCGGTCATTGATGTTGTGCATCGCTTCGATCCAAATTTGCCAGTGACCCATGTAATGACTCTGGATAGCCTGATCGCGGATTCCGTTTCCCCGCGGCGGTTTTCGTCGATGCTGGTGGCGATCTTTGCGGGATTGGCGTTGCTGCTGGCGGCGGTGGGAATCTACGGCGTGATGAGTTACACCGTCGGGCAGCGCACACAAGAAATTGGTGTGCGCATGGCGCTGGGAGCGCAAATGGCGAATGTGCGCGGGATGATTCTCGGGCAGACGCTGAAATTGGCGCTTATCGGAGTGGTGATTGGATTGGCGGGAGCGTTTGGCGTGGCGCGTTTTCTGGCGAGCATGGTGTTTGGCGTGGGCACGCACGACACGGCGACGTTTTTGGGCGTTGCACTGTTGCTGATTGGCGTGGCGCTGGCAGCGTCGTGGATTCCCGCGCGGCGGGCCATGCGGGTGGACCCCATCGTGGCGCTGCGCTACGAGTAGGTGCTTCTTCGCGCGAAGCTCACCTCATAAACGGCTGGAATCCCGATTTTTCGCGGTGCTATGATATAGGAGCGATATAGGAGTCGTTCGATGGCGACAGCGTTGATTCACATGGATGCGGGCCAAAAGCAACGGCTAGCGCGGCGCGCGAAGTTGCGCGGCAAATCGTTTTCGCAGGAAGTGCGCGACGCCGTGGATATGTATCTGGACGTTCCGGTGGAAACGCAGGAAGAATTGCAGACGCTGGCAGCGGAAGCAAACCGTGCGGTCGGTCGCATGGTCAAGCGGCTGGATGCGACCATTTCCCACGTGGATCGAGTTCTTCGAGAGATGAAGAGGGTGCGGTGAGCTGGGCCAGCGAGGCTGTAGGAGCCATTCGCAAGATCGTCCTCGTCGAAGACCGGATGGAGCGGTTGGCGAGCCAGACGGATGCGTTGGCGAACAAATGCCAGGAGCTCGACCGGAGGCTTGTGCGGCTCGAAGCGAAATTTGATTTGATTGAGAAGATGGCCACTTCCCGGGCACGTGCGTTGCCTACTCGAACACAATCCCACAAAAAGAAGACGCAGTAGCCGCCGTGCTGGCCTTTCGCGTTGCTAGCAAGAAATTGAAGCGCGTCGATCATCCCCTGCCAAAGCTGCGCGATGGCTGGGCGCTGGTGCGCGTGCGGCTGGCAGGGATTTGCAATACCGACATCGAGATACTTCGGGGCTACCACAATTTTCGCGAGACTCCGGGGCACGAATTTGTGGGAGAGGTTGCAGAGGTGCGGGGCGTTTCGGCTGCCGTCAGGAAAAAATGGATGGGCCGGCGCGTCTGTGGAGAGATCAATGTTTCTTGTTCGGCCTATGGCTCCAAGCCCGTATGTGAGTTTTGCAAGCAGGGATGGAAAACGCATTGCGCGAGGCGCACCGTCCTTGGGATTGTCAAGCACGATGGAGCATTTGCGGAATACCTGGCACTGCCACTGGAGAACTTGCACGCCGTTCCGGAGAGCGTCACCGACGAACAGGCCGTTTTCGTCGAGCCGCTGGCCGCGGCTTGCGAGATTCTCGAGCAGGTGGACGTGAGGAAACAGCGGGCCGCTGCCGTGCTCGGCGATGGAAAACTCGCACAGCTCATTGCGAGGGTTCTTCGCACAGAACTACGGCGCGTGGTTATGTACGGCAAACACGAAAAGAAGCTTGCTCTTGCCCGCTGTGCGGGCATTCAGACAAAAAAAGTTCGCGGCGATGCTTCTGACCTGAAGCGCATCAAGGAGACTTTTTCGCTGGTCGTCGAAGCCACCGGGTCACCCGGCGGATTGACGATTGCGCAGCAGATGACCGAGCCGCGCGGGACGCTGGTGCTGAAATCCACTTTTCATGGGGCGGCGCCGGTGGAAACCTGGCCGATTGTGGTGAAGGAAATTACTGTGGTGGGATCGCGATGCGGGCCGTTTGGAAAAGCGATGGCGCTTTTGAAATCGGGAAAAGTTGATCCGACACAGCTGATCACGCGAAGTTTCCCTTTGGCCGATGCGCAAGAAGCTATCCTGTTCGCGCACAAACCTGGGATCATGAAAATCCTTTTGACCGCGGACAAAAAATAATCCTCGCTAGATCTTTCCGATGATCTGTTGGAGAAGGTGCGTGAATTTGTCGAGGCTATGAATTTCTTCTTCCGTGAGGGGCGCCAGGGCCGCGGCCAACGATTCCACGCGGCGCTTTCGGCCCTCCCATAAAATCTTTTTCCCCTTGGCGGTGGCTGCGAGGCGAACCCTGCGTCCGTCTTCGGTGGCGTGGCGGCGCACCAGACGTGCACGCTCGAGGCTGGCGACAATGCGGCTCATCGTGGGTGGGCGTACTTGCTCGGCATCGGCTAGTTCGCTCAGCGACCTGGGTCCGCCGAATACAAGCACCGAAAGCGCCGAAAGCTGAGCGGGGCCGACGCCGCTCTCCCGGTCCTGCACGCGGAGGCGGCGCAAGAGATGGATGGCCGCGGAGTGCAAGCGGTCGGCGATCTCGGTGGCCGCGGAGCCGGCAATCCTTTGGGGCTTGACAAACTTCATAGATTTTAGTTAGCTATGCTAACTAATTTCTCCGTGGGAGGCAAACCGCCATGAGTACCACGACTACAAACCCGGGAATCACGGGAATCGGCCAGATTTCCATCATCGTTCAGGACCTGGAACGCGCCACTGGATTTTACCGCGATATCCTGGGACTTCCGCTGCTGTTCACAGTTCCCGGCATGGCATTCTTTGATTGCGGAGGCGTGCGGCTGATGCTCGGCCGCGCGGAGACGCAGGAACTGGATCATCCAAGCTCCATCCTGTACTTCCGCGTGCCGGACCTCAACATCGCTCACCAGCGCCTTGCAGAGCAGGGAGTCGCGATCGTTGCGCCGCCACGCTTGATCGCACCCATGGGCAAATACGACCTCTGGATGTCCGCTTTCCGCGACTCGGAGGGAAACATTCACCAGTTCATGAGCGAAGTGCCGCGTTCTACTTAGGGAAATTTTCTTTCTTTTGTTCTTGCTGATGCGAGAGGTGCGGCGGCAGGGCAAGGTGGCATGTGGGCTTCTGAAATTCGTCTTTCGTGGAGGGGTGACTTCGGGGAGAATTCTAGACAGGCAGCTTACCATCCTCGGAACACCGAATCGCGTCGACTACTTCGACACACGAGCAAATGAAGGATGCGCCCATGCCATGCGCTGGATCGAAATGAATGGCGAAGACAGGAGACGGTCCCTGAGAACGTTTTTGCCGAGTGATCGACAATCCGAGAATGGCGTTCTGGTGATTAAATCCTTCCATTCGGAATTCATTGACATCATGGAAACGAAGTGTCACGAGCGTATGGTGCCGCCGGCCAAGATAGCCTTGCGGATTCACTTCATTCGTAATCTCCCACACATGCAAGTTCACCCTTAAGACTGGGAACACATAGCGTTCCTGATCGGGCTCAACGTCGCCACGCCAGAAGTGCAATTCAATCACTTCGGCATCATGGAACGAGGGCCAGTAGCCAAAGATATCGGTGAGTTTTTTACTGCCTTCAATCAATGCTTCGATATTTTCCATAGTGCTTTCTTGAGCTTCCTCTTCAAATCCGGTTGATGCAGGAAGCGACGCAGGCGGCGCCGAAGCCGTTGTCGATGTTGACGACGGTGACGTTGGAGGCGCAGGAATTGAGCATGCCGAGCAGCGCGGCGACGCCGCCGAAGCTGGCGCCATAGCCGACACTCGTGGGAACGGCGATGACCGGCACAGCGACAAGGCCACCGACGACGCTGGGAAGCGCGCCTTCCATTCCGGCGATGCAAATGATCACGCGGGCCTGGGTCAACTTTTCGCGGTGTTTGAGGAGGCGGTGAATGCCGGCGACGCCGACGTCGTATAAATGTTCGGCGCGGTTGCCCATCATGCGCGCAGTCAACAGGGCTTCCTCCGCGACGGGAATATCGCTGGTGCCCGCGGAAACAATGAGAATCGTTCCCTTACCGGTGATCTGGCGGCTGCGCTCGATGGTGATTGCGCCCGGCAATGGATGAAATTTTGCGGATCGGCTTGCTTTCTTGACGGCAACGAAAATTTTCGCGTCAGCGCGGGTGACGAGGATGTTGTGGCGGGCATCTTTTTTGCGCAGCATGGCGCGCACGATTTCCGCCACCTGTTGCGGGGTTTTTCCTTTACCCAAAACCACTTCGGCAAAGCCTTGGCGCAACGCACGGTGATGATCTACCTTGGCGAAACCTAGATCCTCGAAAGGCAGGTGCTTTAAACGCTCGATGGCATTGGCGGGAGACACGGCTCCGGCCTTCACCGCTTGCAAAAGTTTCACCAATTCCTGCTGATCCATTTCGTTTGTCCGCCGCGAATTCTATCATTGCACAAGCGCGCGAGCACGGCTTGACTTGGGTGCGCCCCGCTGCGAGACTGAAACTTACCCGCGCATTTCGCGTATTTCAGGAAAAATCACAAATCGTCGCCATTGGAATGATCGGCGGCATGGTTGAGCAATCGGTTTACCGCGTTGGGGTGCAAATTAGCATGCCGCAAGAGCTGATGTACCGCTGAACGGGAACTCCTGCATCGAAAAAAGCGGAGGGGTGAGGCAGCGCGGAATTCAGGCATGGCGAACCGCATCAAAACCGTTCTAGAAATGATCAAGTTCGAGCACTCCGTGTTCGCGCTGCCTTTTGCGCTGACAGGAGCGCTGCTGGCGGCGCGCGCGACGCATCAGGCTCCGAGTGGCTGGCCAACATTGCGTCAGGTTTTGTGGATCGTGGTGGCGATGGTTGCTGCACGCTCCGCCGCGATGACCATGAACCGCATCGCCGATATTCGCTACGACCGCGAGAACCCACGCACGCGGCAGCGAGCGCTGGCTACTGGGGCGCTTTCGCTGCAGTTTGCTTGGCTCTTCACGCTGGTGGCCGTGGCGATTTTCTTTGTTGCTGCGTGGCAACTGAATCCGCTGGCGCTGAAACTTGCGCCGCTGGCGCTGGGGATCCTCTTTTTCTATTCGTTTACCAAGCGGTTCACCAATTGGTCGCACCTTTTTCTTGGCTTCGCACTGGGAATTTCGCCCGCTGCGGCGTGGATTGCGATTACCGGCGGGCTTGACGTGCGCATGCTGATTTTGTGCGCGGCGGTCACGTTGTGGGTCGGCGGATTTGATGTATTGTACGCTTGCCAGGATATCGACTACGACCGAAGCGCGGGGCTTTTCTCGGTGCCCAAGAAATTTGGAATCGCCAATGCTCTATGGATCGCACGGGTGATGCATGTGGCAGTTGTGGCGCTTCTTGCCTGGCTGGCGTTTAGTTTTGGATTGCCTTGGCCTGCTTGGCTGGGAATCGGGGTGGTCACTGCTCTGCTCGCCTACGAGCATTCCCTTGTCAAAGCCGACGACTTGAGCAAGCTGGACGCTGCGTTTTTTGCGATGAACGGTTATATTAGTATGTCGTTCCTGGTGTGTTGGGGCGCGGCAGTTGCGCTATGGCGCGTTTGAAGGATTCGGCGAATTCAAAATGAGCGAACTGATCATTACTGACCAACGGTTGAAGCCAATCGCCGACAAAGTGCTCGGCGGCGAGCGTTTGTCGCTGGAGGATGGAATTGCGCTGTACCGCTCGCCGGATTTGCTGGCGGTGGGCTGGCTGGCCAACCATGAGCGCCAAAAGCGGCACGGCAACATCACCTATTACAACGTGAACCGGCACATCAATCCGACAAACGTTTGCGTTGCTCACTGCAGGCTGTGCGCGTTTGGGCGCGATCCGAACGCTCCCGGTGCATACAATTTTGCGCTGGAGGAGATTTATCAGCGCGCGGAACAGGGCGTGCGCGAAGGCGCGACGGAATTTCACATTGTTGGAGGCTTGCACCCCGATCTTTCGTTCGATTATTTCCTGGAGATGATTCGCGGGCTGAAGCAGCGCTGCCCCGGCATTCACCTCAAAGCGTTTACGATGGTCGAAGTGGGATACTTCGCGCGCATCGCGAAGCTTTCTGTGAAGGAAGTACTACTCAAGCTGAAAGAGGCGGGCGTGGATTCGCTGCCCGGCGGCGGAGCTGAGATTTTTCATCCGCGGGTACGGAAAATTATTTGTGATCACAAAGTAAGCGGGCAGATGTGGCTCAGCATCGCGCGGCAGGCGCATGAAATCGGATTGCGTTCGAACGCCACGATGCTCTATGGGCACGTCGAGACCGAAGAAGAGCGCGCCGATCACTTGATCCGGCTGCGTGAATTGCAGGACGAGACGCACGGATTTGTCACATTTATCCCGCTGGCGTTTCATCCGGAGAACACGGCTCTCTCGTACATTCCCAAGACGACGGGGTACGCCGACCTGCGCAACATCGCGGTCTCGCGACTGCTGCTCGATAATTTCGACCACATCAAGGCCTATTGGATCATGCTTTCGCCGAGCATCGCGCAGATCGCGCTACGGTTCGGGGCCAACGATCTCGACGGAACGGTCGTTGAAGAAAAGATTTACCACGATGCGGGCGCGGTGACCTCCGAATTCACACCGCGCAATGAGCTCGAGAGGTTGATTCGCGCCGCCGGCCGCGTTCCCGTGGAGCGCGACACCGCCTACAACCGCGTGGACCGCTCGAAAATGGCGCCGCTTCTTCCACCGTCGCGGCCGGACCTGGTTTCCCTCACGCTCAACGTCTAATCGCTCCAAGTTCGTTTCAAAGCTTGCGATTCCTGACCATTCATGAATGGTGTTGACTACTCCACACCGTTGGCTTACATTGGCGTCTGGAGGTTCACCGATGCGCCACCAATTTGTGCTTGATAAGCGGACAAACAAACTTCTCGAAGAACTTGCGTCTTACCGCGCTGGCAACCGCAGCATGGTCGTGCGCGAAGCCATCCAGCTCTATGCCGATATGGAGGATCGCCTCGACAAAATCGAAGCCGATCCGGGGTTTCAAGAAATGATGGCGAAGTCCGATGCGGACATTAGAGCCGGGCGCGTGATTCCGCACAGCGAAGTGGTCAAAATGTACCGTGCCAAGCGCGCAAAGAGCAAGAAGCGGTGAAAAGCAGGGTCTTTC
>Ga0210410_10003135_pt1 | contig 14714 bp, 9 predicted proteins | sample IncBWC4MmetaG_FD_161058 | JGI IMG/M metagenome (GOLD analysis project Ga0210410, IMG submission 161058) | Forest soil microbial communities from Barre Woods Harvard Forest LTER site, Petersham, Massachusetts, United States - Inc-BW-C-4-M | ecosystem: Environmental > Terrestrial > Soil >... | reverse complement strand
ATGCCAACCATGGCTGTAATTCCTGATTTGCACGGACAAAAAACATTTGTAGTCCATAACGGAAAAGCGGTTTCTGTACTTATTGAAACGGGTGTTCGTAACGACACATCGGTTGAGGTTTTAAAAGGGCTTAACCCGGGTGATACTGTTGCAACAGAAGGCATTATGTCTCTGAAACCAAATGTGCAAGTAAAAATACAAGGAAAGATAAAACAATAATTAGGAAGAATGAATATTTCATCCACAAGTATAAATAGACCGGTTCTTGCTATTGTAATGAGCCTTATCATACTATTGTTTGGTGTGATAGGATACAAGTTTCTTGGTGTGCGTGAGTTTCCGGCAATTGACCCACCAATCATTACGGTTAGAACAAGTTATACAGGAGCTAGTGCCGAAGTAATAGAATCACAAATAACAGAGCCGCTTGAAAACGTTATAAATGGAATAGATGGTATCCGCACTATTTCATCAACCAGTGCGCAAGGTGTGAGCAGCATTACGGTTGAATTTAATTTAGGAGCTAATTTAGAAAGTGCCGCTAATGATGTGCGCGATAAAGTGTCGCAAGCGGTACGTTTATTGCCACAAGACATTGATGCCTTACCTACTGTAACAAAAGCGGACGCTAATAGTGATGCTATTGTAAGTATGACTATTCAAAGTAACACACGCTCTATTTTAGAGGTGGACGATTACGCTGAGAATGTTTTAGTAGAAGGTTTGCAAACCATACCGGGGGTTAGCACCATACAAATATGGGGGCAGAAAAAATATGCTATGCGTTTGTGGATGAATCCGGAAAAATTAGCGGCATACGGTTTAACCCCTTTAGATATACAAAAAGCACTTGCTACCGAAAACCTTGAATCTCCATCGGGTAAAGTAACAGGTCGCAGTAATGAATTAATTGTACAAACCGAAGGGCGTTTAAATAATGTAACGGACTTTGAAAATTTAATTTTAAAAACTAATAGCACGCAAATAGTTCGTTTTAAAGATATCGGTCGTGTTGAGTTAGGCCCTGAGAGTTATGAAACAGGTTTAAAAATTGGTGGTGTAAGCATGATTGGTTTGGGCATTGTGCCGCAACCGGGCGCAAACTACATTGATATTGCCGATGAGTTTTATAAGCGGATGGAGAAAATTAAAAAAGAAACACCTAAAGATTATAAAATTGACATTGCCTTAGATAACACCAAGTTTGTGCGTAAAGCACTTTCTGAAGTAGAAGAAACATTAATTATTGCCATTATTCTTGTTGTCTTAATTATCTATTTGTTTTTCCGTGATTGGGTTATTGCTTTCCGTCCGCTTATTGATTTACCCGTTTCATTAATTGGTGCCTTTTTTATTATGTACATTATGGGTTACTCTATAAACGTACTAACGCTTTTGGCAATTGTATTAGCAACAGGTTTGGTGGTAGATGATGGAATTGTTGTTACAGAAAACATTTACAAAAAAATTGAGGACGGCATGGACCCTGAAGAAGCGGCACACAAAGGATCAAAAGAAATTTTCTTTGCGGTTGTATCTACCTCAATAACATTGGTAGCGGTTTTTTTACCCGTAATATTTTTACAGGGTTTTGTGGGACAATTGTTCCGTGAGTTTGGAGTAGTTATAGCGGGCGCAGTACTTATATCAGCCTTTGTATCGTTAACGCTTACGCCCATGCTTAACGCAAAGCTGGTAAGTAAAACGCATAAAAAAAGTAAGTTTTATGAAATGACAGAGCCTTTTTTTCAGGGGTTGGAAAACAACTATTTTCAAGCCGTAGGAAATTTTTTAAACCGACGTTGGGTTGCTGTGATAATTATTTTTGCTTCAGGTGCTATGGGAGTAATGGTTTATTTTTTTCTCCCACAAGAGTTAGCTCCGTTGGATGACAGAAGTTGGTTGCGTGTAAGCACTACCGCACCCGAAGGAACGTCGTTTGAGTATATGGATAAGTTTATGGATAAACTTGCAAAAACATTAGAAGATAGTATTAAGGATCAGCGCATGGTTTTATCGGTTACCTCGCCGGGTTTTATTGGTGCTGGTTCGGTTAACTCAGGCTCTATTCGTTTAATGATGAAGGATACTGCTAGTCAGCGAACAAGGTCGCAGCAAGAGTGGGCAGATTATGCAAGTAAAATAACCAAAAACATGCCCGAAGGAAAAGTATTTGTATCACAAGAGCAAACTATTTCTGCCAGCGGTGGACCGCGCGGAGGACTTCCCGTGCAGTTTGTGATTCAGGCTTCTAATTTTGAAAAACTAAAAAACGTTATCCCTAAATTTTTAGACGAAGCAAATAAAAGCCCTGTGTTTCAGGGAGTAGATTGCAATTTGAAATTTAATAAACCCGAGCTAGATATTTCTATTCTAAGAGATAAAGCAAAATCGCTAGGTGTTTCTGTTCAGGATATTGCGCAAACATTACAACTTGCTTTAAGTGGAAATCGTTTCAGTTACTTTGTAATGAATGATAAACAGTATCAGGTAATGGGACAACTTGAAATGCCTTATCGCGATGACCCATCAGATGTTACTTCATTATATGTGCGTAATGCAACCGGAGATTTAATTCAATTAGATAATTTGGTGAAAGTTGAAGAGTTAAGTAACCCCCCGCAATTATATAAATACAATCGTTACGAAGCGGCAACTATTTCTGCGGGACTTGCACCGGGAAAAACGATCGCTGATGGCGTTAATGAAATGCGCAGAATTGCAAAAAATCAATTAGACCCAACGTTTAGTACAGCACTTACAGGCCCCTCTCGCGACTTTGAGGAAAGTGGCTCTAATATTTTATTTGCATTTGGCTTGGCGTTACTTTTAATTTATTTAATTCTTGCGGCACAGTTCGAAAGTTTTGTTGACCCTTTTATTGTAATGCTTACCGTACCACTAGCTTTAGCGGGTGCGCTTTTATCACTTTGGTATTTTAACCAAACATTAAATATTTTTTCGGAGATTGGAATTATTATGTTGATAGGGTTGGTTACCAAAAACGGAATTTTAATAGTTGAATTTGCTAACCAATTAAAAGAACAAGGATTACAAACTAGAGAGGCCATACAAAAAGCCGCCGCCGCCCGTTTGCGTCCTATTTTAATGACGAGCCTTGCAACAGCATTAGGCGCATTGCCAATTGCAATGTCTTTAGGTGCTGCTGCAAAAAGCCGTATGGGCATGGGAATTGTAGTAGTGGGTGGAATTATATTTTCACTTGTGCTAACACTGTTTGTTATTCCAGCTATGTATTCTTATTTATCAAGAGGGCATAAAAAGAAAACTGTAAAAAATTATGAATTGGAAACTGTAAAGTCTACGTATGAAAAAACCGTGTAATCTTATTCTTATATGTATTTGTTTAATAGCTTCTTTAGCTAAAGGTCAGGAGTTATTAAAATTGGAAGATGTAATTAAACTTACCGTTGAAAATAATTTTGATGTTCAGATAGCAAAAAATAATATACAGGTTGCTAAAAACAATAACAATATTGGTTTAGTAGGTGGGGGCCAATCTACCGGAGGTACTGTGTCTGGCGGCTCTACTGGAATGTTGCCTCAAATTTCTGTATCAGCGGGTAGCCCGCAAAGTCCTTTAGGTGTTGGGCAAACAATAAGCACATTACATTATTCAAACCCGGCATTAAATGTTAACAGTCAAAAACTAACATCAACAAGTTATGCCCCATCTATTGTAGGTACTTGGTATTTTTTTGATGGACTAAAAATGTTTGCCACCAAAAAGAAATTAAACCGCAACGAAGAATTAAGTAACCTGCAATATCGCCTTACGGTTGAAAATACTTTGTTGGCAAGCTTAACAGCCTACTATCAAATGATTAGTATTCAGCAATTTATTAAATCATTGAAACTGTCTTTAGTTTTAGGCGATGATCAAAAAAAATTAGCCGATCAAAAACTAAAAGCAGGAACAGGCTCTAATGTAGATGTTTTGCAAACTCAAATTGACTACAACAATATTCAAGTACAAATTATACAACAACAAAACTTATTAAACGACCAACGTATTATTTTAAATAACCTTTTAAAACGCTCACCCGACGTTGATTTTACTGTACCCGATACTATTGTTATGCAAACTAAGCCGGAGTATCAAGTAGCTTTAGATAATACAGATAAAAACAACAATTCTATTTTAATTAGCCAAAAAAGCATTGAGATAGATGAGTTAGGTTTAAAAGAATATAAAGCTAACCGTATGCCTAAAATTGGTGTTACAGGAAACTACACGTTTCAGCGCGTAACAAATGATATAGGTTTGCAACGATTAAACCAAAATTATGGATTTAATGCGGGGTTTATTTTTTCGTGGACATTATTAAACAACCTAACAACCCACACAGCCATTAAAAACCAAATAGTGCAATTAAACTCCGATAATATACGTTTAGAGGCTTCTAAACTGCAACAAAAAGCAAACTTATACCAGGCTTATTTAAGCTTTCAAAACAACTTAAACATTATCGATATTGAAAAACAAAGCGTACAACTGGCCAATCAAAACCTTAGCATTGCGGCTCTCCGTTTTAAACAAGGAGTATCTAATTATATAGAGTACCGTACTGTTCAGCAAAGTTATGAAGATGCGCAGTATCGTTTATCGCAAGCGGCTTTCAACACCAAACTAAGTGAGCTTAATTACTTAAAAGCTCAGGGTTTATTGGTGCACTAGGCTTTTATTTTGATACACTAATTTGTTTCAGCATCTTTGTTTCATGACTGGCATTTACATACACATTCCTTTTTGCAGGAAAGCATGTTTGTATTGCGATTTTCATTTTTCTACTAATCTTGAAAATAAAAAAAAACTGGTAGATGTTATTTGCGCAGAAATAAAAAACAGAAAAAATTATTTAGAAAACAAAACAGTCAACTCAATTTACTTTGGCGGCGGAACACCAAGTTTATTAAGCCTCGGAGAACTTGAACAAATTTTATCTGCTGTTAGAACAAATTTTGAAGTAAACGAAAAAGCTGAGGTTACGTTTGAGTTAAACCCCGAAGACGCGGAAACCAATTATCTACGAGAAATAAAAAAATTAGGCGTTAATCGATTGAGTGTAGGTTTGCAAAGTTTTAACGAAGAAGAATTAAAATGGATGAACCGTGCACATAATGTACAACAAAATTTTGATTGTATAAAAATTGCGCAGCAAGCGGGTTTTGATAACATATCAATAGATTTAATTTACGGTAGCAAATTTCAGACACCCGAAACTTGGCGTAAAACACTACAAACGGCTTTTGATTTAAAAACACAACACATCTCTTCATATAACCTTACGGTAGAAAGCAGAACCCAATTACAACACCTTATTAAAGAGAAAAAAGAGAAAGAAGTAGATAGTGAAATGAGCTCTCAACTATTTGACATCCTTATTGAGGAAACTGAAAAAAACGGTTTCAATCAATATGAGATTTCTAATTTTTGTAAACCCGGTTTTATGGCCGAGCACAATAGTAATTATTGGAAGGGTTTATCGTATTTAGGTGTAGGGCCATCGGCCCATTCTTATAATAGTATTTCGCGTAGGTTTAATGTGCGAAGCAATGCGCAATATATTCAAGCAACAGAAGGTGGCAAACCCTTTTATGAAGAAGAAATTTTAACGGCAAACGATAAGTATAACGAGTATATTTTAACCCGCCTTAGAACAGAATGGGGGTGTGATACACAAGAAATAAAAAGCAATTTTGGAGAAAAATATGCGACGTATTTTTTAAGCCAATTAGAACCACATAAACAAAAAAAATTTATTGATGTAAAACAAAACATCATAACTTTAAATAAGCAAGGAAAGCATTTTGCTGATGGCATAGCCTCTGATTTATTTTATACAAAGAAAGATGATAGCAACAATTACCTATAAACAAAAAACCGTTAGGGTTGATTTTTCTAAACCAATAGATATTTCTTTACCGGTATCAATAGGTGGAGTAAAAGCTTGGTATGTGAATGAACCTGTTATTGAACCGGTACGAATGGGAGATTGGGTGGGTGAGGTAGCACAAGGCGGTTCGGTAAACTTTAAAAACATTACGTTTAATCCGCATGGCCACGGCACGCATACGGAATGTGTGGGGCATATTAGTAAAGAATTTTACTCAGTAAACAAAAGCCTGAAACAATTTATGTTTATGGCAGAACTTATTACTGTTTTGCCTAAAGAGGCAAACGGAGATTTAATTATCACAAAAAAAATACTGGAAGATTTTTTAGAAGATAAAACCCCGGAGGCATTAGTGATACGAACACTTTCAAATAGTGAGGCAAAAACGCATAAAAACTATTCGAGCACCAACCCAGCTTATATAAACGAAGAAGCAATGAAGTACATTATAGAAAAAGGCATCCAGCATTTATTGTTTGATACGCCAAGTGTTGATAAAGAAGTAGATGGCGGTGCGTTATTGGCCCATAAAGCTTTTTGGGAACACCCACAAAACACTAATACACATCGCACCATTACAGAATTGATTTATGTGCCAAACACAATTTATGATGGAACGTATTTGTTAGATTTACAAGTAGCTGCTTTTGAAAATGATGCAGCACCATCAAGGCCATTGTTGTATAGAATAATAAACTAAATAATAGTCCTGCCCAATAGTTTGTTAACCCTTGACTTTAACGCATCTAACTTTTGTACAGAAATTAAAATGGTTTGAATTTCTTCATCGGATGAAGCAGTTCTTAGTTTTTCTTTTTCATCACGAAGCAGTTTTTGCAATCGTTTTTCTTTATAAATAAATAAATCGTGGTTAACCGATTTTTTAATGTTATCGGTTTCGTGAGCGGTCATTATATTGTGTTTGCTTTGCCACCTGTCACTTAACAAATCGTTGCTTCGTTTTAGATTTAAGTTTATTGTGATTTGTGCCAGCTGTGGGTTTCGATGGTTTTCAAAATATTCTGTATTAGGAATAACACCGTCTTTTATTTTCAACATGAATTCATACAAAAACATTTGGCAAGTGGCGTCCACAAAACTAAGTTCATCTTGATGTAATTCGTTTAAAACAAATTCTGCTACCGAAACATCGCTCGTAACATTTTCGTTTTCTTCGTTTAAGTGTTCTATTGAAATTAAATGTGTTCCGTAATTTATCAATAAGCGAACCAAATTTTTTTCTTGCTCAGCAAATGGATTAAAGTCGGACTCTAATAATCTTTGTAAGTCCTCTCTTAAATCCTGATTAGCTCCTTGAGAAATAATTTTTTTCTCATCGTTGATTATTTCGGGTTCTATTACTTTGTCCTCAATCTTTCTATTTTGACTATCCCTTGCTCTTTTTATTTGTATTACTAATCCTTGCTCGTCAACATGCCAAATATTGCTACAAGAAACGGTATATTCAGTGCGCTTCAAAGCATTTGGGACCAAAGAAATACTTTCTATAACTTGAAAAATTAATTCTGTTTTTTTGACAGGATCGTCTTTTGCTTCTTCGTATAAAAGATTTGCTTTGAATTTTATAAAATCGTTCGAATTTTTTTTAATATAATTTCTTAAATCGTCTCCACTTACTTTTTTTGAAAATGAATCAGGGTCATCACCATCAGGAAATAAAAGGACCTTTACGTCCATCCCCTCTGCCAAGATTAAATCAATCCCCCTGAAACTGGCTTTAATACCGGCAACATCACCATCATATAAAATGGTAATGTTGTTAGTAAAGCGATGTATTAATCGTATTTGATCAACTGTTAACGATGTACCTGATGATGCTACCACGTTTTCAATGCCCGCTTGGTGCATTGAGGTAACATCGGTATAACCCTCTACCAAATAACAGTTATCTTCTTGTGTAATTTGCTTTTTGGCAAAATACAAACCGTATAAAACTTTACTTTTATCGTAAATATCTGTTTGTGGCGAGTTAATGTATTTGGCAAATTTTTTGTCGCTGTTTAATATGCGTCCGCCAAAACCAATAACCTTACCTGTTCCGTTATGTATAGGAAAAATTACGCGTCCCGTATATCTATCAAAAATATCGTTAATGGTTATTGGCTGACCATCAACATGCTTATCAGACAAAATAGATAGGCCGGTTTTTACTAAATACTCCGGCTTATAGGCGGCGGCTATAGCTGCTTTTGAAAAAGCTCTTCTGTCTTCAAACGAAAAACCAAGCTGAAATTTTTTAATTATCTCATCCGTAAAACCTCGTTCTCGGAAATAGCTTAAACCAACTGATTTACCCTCGTCGGTGTTCCATAAATTATCAGTAAAATATTTTTGAGCATAATTGGTAACTATGTATAAACTTTCTTTTTCGGTTATCTGCGCCTTTTCTTCAGGTGTAATTTCTTTTTCTACAATTTCAATATTGTATTTAGCAGCCAAATATCGCAAAGCTTCTGGGTAGCTAAGGCTTTCATGCTCCATAATAAAGTTTACGGAGTTGCCGGCCTTACCACAACCAAAACATTTATAAATTCCTTTAGCAGGAGATACGGTAAACGAAGGACTTTTTTCGCCATGAAAAGGACACAAGCCAAGTAAATTTGCCCCGCGTTTTTTTAGGGTAATAAAATCGCCCACCACATCTTCAACGCGTGCGGTTTCAATAATTTTATCTACAGTATCTTTTGGTATCAAGGGGTATCAAAGATAAGCAATCCTAGTTTTTTACGGAAACTTTTGCTTTTATATTGTAAAAACGACAAAACAATAGGTTTTCCTCGTTTTCAGGGTCAGAATACATAAGGGCTTGGTTGGTTAGGTCGGGATTGGGAAATGCTGGAATTGTAATTAATTGATTGCTTGGCTGTTGTTTTAAGTATCCGATGGTTTCATCGTGCTTATTGGCAAAACATCGTAAACGTGGGATGTGCCGAAAACTGAAAAATAAAAGAACTACAACAGAAACAATTGTTAAACTTGGCAATAAAAAACGAATGTTTTGCAGTTTCGGTAAAAGTTTAAAAACAAGGGCGTTGATGAAAACAAACAAGGCAAAATCAACTATAAAAAGTAAACGTGTTTCTGAAAAAGATTTGTAAACAAAACCGGCAACAGCTATTGCTATTATAAGTGATGTAATAATAGGAAGAAAAAAATAACGCCAACGAATTGTAAATGATTGCTTAAGGTTGGTTGTTTTTACAAAAACCAACCAAGAAAACAGAGGAAGTAAAACGCCAATAATTTTGTAAGGTTGAAAAAATAGTTGTATAAAACAAAAGGGACTTAGTATTTGTGAAGAATGAGAGCTAATATATTCATTTGTGGTGTTTATGCGATAAAGAGTTCCGGGAGTGATAATTGAGATTAAATAAACACAAATTAAAACAGCAGTAAAAAACAAGGGTTTTTTGTTTTTGAATTTTACTGAAAACAGAAGTGGGGTTATTACTAATAGAACAGATGGCGTTATGTGTTCAGCACTTCCACCAATTATAAACGTCGCTATTGTAAGCCATAAATAATCAAGTTTTGAATTTGTTTTTTTTAAAATAATCCATGCGCTGAAAATGATAAATGCTACAGGCATAAAGTGAGTTATAAAAGCAGACATCCAACCAAATATTTCAATTCGATTGGTGGTTAAAAAGTATAATGAGGTGAAAAGCACAAGAGATAAACAAACAAGCGTAGTTTTTTCTTTTGTCGTAGTCAGATTCAAATTAAAAATTTCAACAATTAATTTATAAGTTGAAAACACAAAAACGCTCGCTACAAATACAAACAACCCCAAAATACTATATGGGTATAAATCAGTATTGGTAGAGTAACCGACACAAAAAAATGAAATTAAGGCAGAGGGTCTAAATAAATTATAATAATAGTCGGTAGAAATAATTTTCAAAAAAGATTGATTACGAAATTTTAATGCCGTTATCATATCATCAGGTTCACATCGGATAGAAAAAAACAACACAACAAAAAAACATACGCTTAAAAAAGCACATATGTAAATTGCAGCCCTATACCAATTATTTAAATTCATTCGTTATAAGGGTGTTTAACAACTACTTTAGCTTTAATACGGTAAAACTTACAAAACGAAATATTGAAACTATCATCCGGGTCTGAAGTCAATCGGGCTTGTGTTACTAAATCGTGTGGCGGAAAGCTATCTATTACAGCAACCTCTCCTTCTTTTTGTTTTTGCAAAAAAATGATAATTCTATCATGTTCGGTAGAAAAATGATACAGAGCGGGCATATGTCTTACATCAAAAAAAATCATCATGCCCATTATATAAATTGCCCCCACATAAGTAAAAATATAACTTAATTTTTTATCAGAAATAAACTGAAGCGTCAATATGCTTGCAACAATAAAAAGCGTTACATCAAAAACAAACCACATACGGTCTATTTTTAAAGTGTTGTAACAAAAAACACTAAAAACAGATGTTACAAAAGTAACAACAACCAAAGATGCAACAAGATACTTCCAATGAATATTTATTTTTAATCGAACAGAAAATATTTTCACAAAAAACATCCAAACAAAAAACAGAAACGCAAGAGCCATTAACTTATATGGTTTGATTAATAATTTAATGGTGTTTAAAACCTCAATACTTCTCTCCGGACTGTGAACTTTTACATATTGCTGTGTGTTATTATAACGAAGCCAAGCCCCCGGCGTAATAGCAGTAAATAAAAAAAATACAGATAAAAGTGCGCCAAAAAAAATCAGTTTTACAAAAAACGCCTTGTGTTCCGTAAAGACTTGATGTTTGTTTTTCTTATTATAAAAAAACAAAAAACTGCAAACAGCAATTACTGCTATTACAGAAGCAGCAATGTGCTCTGCGGCACCACCTATAAAAAACACGCAGATAGATAAATACAAATAATCTGATTTTTTGTACTCTTTTATTAGGACATAGGCGGCTAAAAAAGCAAAAATAATAGGCACTAAATGATTGATAGAGGCCGACATCCAACCAAATATTTCTAAACGATTTGTGGTTATAAAGTATAGGCTCATTACTAATAATAGAGAAAAACAGATAAGAAGAGGTTTGTTAAAAGTTGTTGGTTTATCAAACGTAAAAACCTCTTGTAATAATTTATAAATGAAATAAACAAAAAGCCCTGCAATTAAAATAAATAGTATAAACAAAGTTGTTGGATAATAATTGACGTCACCTGTAACACCAACCCCTAAATATGAAAGCAAAATACTCATAGGCCGTAATGTGTCGAGCCAATAAGTGTTTTTGTATGTTTCTAAAAGAGAGTTGGTTCTAAAATTAATTCCTGCAGCCCAATCATCAGCTTCACAACGAATAGAAGAAAACAACAAAAAGAAAAACAGCGCACTTAAAACAGAAGTTAAAACAATAACAAAAGAGAGTAAATTTTTATTCTTCAACCTATTTGCTGTTAAACGAATTCATAGTTAGTGGTAGCCCTGCAAATACAAAAGATTTTACGGCATCGGTAGAAACTTTAATTCTTTCTGATAAGGTTTTGCGTTCTTCTTCGTTCCATTTGCCAAGCACATAATCAACCTGCTTACCCTTACTAAAAACGTTAGCTATACCAAATCGCAAACGAGCATAATTTTGTGTATTTAAAGTTGCCTGAATGTCTTTTAACCCATTATGCCCCCCATCACTGCCTTTTGGGTGGATGCGTATTTGTCCGAAGGGAAAAGCAAGTTCATCTACCAAAACCAATAAATTTTCTACGGGTATTTTTTCTGCTTGTAACCAATAATTAATGGCTTTTCCGCTTAAATTCATAAACGTGGTGGGTTTTATTAAAATAATTTGTCGACCTTTATATTTAAACTCAGCCACGCTGGCAAGCCTATCGTTTCTAAATAAAGTGCCGGCATCATTAGCCAGTTCATCAGCTATTTTAAATCCAATGTTGTGGCGCGTTTCAGCATACTTGTCGCCTATATTTCCTAATCCTGCTATTAAAAATTTGCTCATTTATGCAGCTAATTTACTCATTAGTGTTAATTTTTAAACGAATTTTATAAAACCAAGCCTCCAATTTCCACAATTTTTAGGAATTAAGAAATTACCACTAATCTATTTAAAAGATTAAATTTGCTCCGCTAAAATTATCTCAATGAAAACAGTTGAATTTCGTGAAGCCCTACGTGAAGCCATGAGCGAAGAAATGCGCCGTGACGACAAAATATTTTTAATGGGCGAAGAAGTTGCCGAATATAACGGAGCTTACAAAGTAAGTAAAGGTATGTTGGCTGAGTTTGGAGCAAAACGTGTAATTGACACACCCATTGCTGAGCTTGGTTTTGCAGGCATAGCCATTGGCGCATCAATGAATGGTTTACGCCCTATTGTTGAGTTTATGACCTTTAATTTTTCATTAGTTGCTATTGACCAAATAATAAACTCGGCCGCAAAAATGTATAGCATGAGTGGTGGTCAATATAGTTGCCCTATTGTATTTCGTGGTCCAACAGCTTCTGCGGGTCAACTTGGTGCACAGCACTCTCAGGCTTTTGAAAACTGGTATGCTAACTGCCCGGGTTTAAAAGTGGTTGTGCCATCTAATCCTTACGACGCTAAAGGCTTAATGAAATCTGCTATTCGTGATAACGACCCTGTTATTTTTATGGAGAGTGAGCAAATGTATGGCGATAAAGGCGAAATTCCGGAAGGAGAATATATTATACCCATTGGTGTTGCCGATGTAAAAAGAAGCGGTACTGATGTTACCGTTGTTACCTTTGGAAAAATCACCAAAATAGCCTTAAAGGCGGCCGAAGAATTAGCAAAAGAAGGCATTAGTGCAGAGGTTATTGATTTACGTACCGTGCGCCCTATTGATTATGATGCTATCGTTAATTCAGTTAAAAAAACAAATCGGTTGGTAATTGTTGAAGAGGCTTGGCCTTTGGCAAGTATTTCTTCAGAGATTACTTATATGGTGCAAAAAAATGCCTTCGATTATTTAGATGCTCCTATACGCCGTATTACAACGGCTGATGTACCTTTACCTTATGCGCCTACTTTAATTGAAGAGTCATTGCCTAATGTGGCCAAAACCATTAAAGCGGTTAAAGAGGTAATGTATAAAGCATAAACAAGCGATAGATAAGCTTTTATAGAGGTTTTTGTTTTTCTACCCAACTCATGTCATCCGTAGAAAATTAATTATCTTTACTTCATTACTCATGTATAAAAACAAACAGCACATATTTCTAAAAACAATACTTTTTTTTGGCGTAGTATTTTTAATTTATTCCTGCGCCAATAATTCTCAAACAAAAAAGAAAGAAGATGTTGCGCAAATTCCTGATGACACCACAGTTCCATCTCGATTAGATACATTTATTACCGGCAAACCTTTTCCTGTTACGGGCAAAGTAGTAGAGGCCGGAAAACCGGTTGTTGTAAAAGCGGGCAAACCTATAATTACTAATGGGTTTAATAATATACACGAAATCAGCAACTTTAAAACCATCCATAATATAGAAGGAAAAATTCTTTCGGGTGTCAATTCAAAAACAGTAAAAGCTTCAGTTAGAAACATACCTTGCATAAACCCAAAAACCGTTGCTGCAAAAGTTCCGGGTATGAGGGAACAAAATCCTTTGGGACTTAAGTTTTATGATATCGAACAAGGTCTTAGTTCATCATATATACGCTGTATGTTGCAAGATAAAAACGGAAACATTTGGTTTGGTACGGGTGGTGGTGGTGCTTGTAGGTTTGATGGAAGCGATTTTACACATTATACCGAAAAGCAGGGCCTACCCAATAATTTTGTAGTAAGTATACTTGAAGACCATAAGGGAAACATTTGGTTTGGTACCGATGGTGGCGGTGTTTGTAAATATGATGGAATGAACTTTACAATTCTTTCAGAAAAAGAAGGTTTAATAAACAATGCCGTATGGAGCATGTTAGAAGATAAAAAAGGCAATATTTGGTTTGGTACGGCAGGAGGCGGTGTGTGTATGTATAACGGAATTGATTTTACTTATTATAATAAAGAAAATGGGTTAAACAGCAATTATATTTTTAGTATGGCTTTGGATAAGGAAAACAACATTTGGTTAGGTTCTTATGGCGATGGTGTTTTAAAATTCGACGGAAAAAACTTTACCTCTTATACTGAAGAAGATGGTTTGATTGGCAACACTGTTCAAACCATATTAGCAGATAATGTGGGTAACATTTGGTTTGGCACCGATGCTAATGGAGTGAGTAAACTTAAAGGCAATACATTTACCAACTATAACGAAGGCTCAGGACTTATGAGCAACGAGGTTAATGCCATTTTAGAAGATAAAAACGGAAACATTTGGTTTGGATGTAATAGCCAAGGGGTTTGTAAATTTAATGGAATTAATTTTACTTGCTTTACCGAAAACGAGGGTTTAAGCGGCAGTTCCATTTTTAGTTTACTGCAAGATAATAATGGCGACTTATGGTTTGGCACAGACGGGCACGGTGTTACCAAATACGATAAAAGTTGTTTTACACATTTCACAAAAAAAGAAGGTTTAAGCAATAGTGCTGTTTACAAAACACTCGAAGACCATAACCACAACCTTTGGTTTGGCACCAATGGTGGCGGTGTATGTATGTATGATGGAGATAAATTTTATAACTACACTACCGACCAAGGGCTTGTAAATAATAGGGTTTGGGGTATAGTAGAAGATAAAGACCACAACATGTGGTTTGGTACCAATGGTGGCGGTATTTGCAAATTTGATGGAGATAAATTTTAT
>Ga0210410_10003134_pt1 | contig 14717 bp, 11 predicted proteins | sample IncBWC4MmetaG_FD_161058 | JGI IMG/M metagenome (GOLD analysis project Ga0210410, IMG submission 161058) | Forest soil microbial communities from Barre Woods Harvard Forest LTER site, Petersham, Massachusetts, United States - Inc-BW-C-4-M | ecosystem: Environmental > Terrestrial > Soil >... | reverse complement strand
CCAACGAGTCGAAGGGTGTTACAAAATCCGAGCCGAAGATTGAAGAAAAAGAGCCGGATGCGATTGAGATTCAAGGCAAGAATGCGAAGAAAATAAAACCGAAGAAGCAGGAGACGGTTTCGAAAGATAAGCCGCAGCCTGAGCCTGAACCCGAGAGTAATCAGGTTGCGTTCGGCGAAGGCGGTCCGGTCAGCGGACCTTACGGAAATTTCAACGCCGGCGGCGCCAAAGGCGGATTCGGCGTGAGCGGCGGTGGTGGTGATTTCGGGACGAAGTACGCCTATTACGTCCACATCATTCAGCAGAAGGTCTCAGAAAACTGGCTGCGATATGAAGTCGATCCCAGGATCACGAATGCGAATCGGGTGTACATCAGCTTCGACATAGGGCGTGACGGGCATCCGTCGAACGCGCACGTCGAACAATCCAGCGGCGTGCCTTCGCTCGATATTTCAGCGACCCGCGCCTTGCAGCGCATTGACACCTTCGGACCGCTTCCCTCGGATTATGCGGGCAGCAAGATTTCAGTGGAATTCTGGTTCGATTACAAGCGATGAACCTTGTCAGTAATTCAGGATGCGCCTGCTACTTGTCTTCCGGCGCGGCAGAAAGAGCACAATGAGGTATCACGCGATTTGGCGCCGGAAAAAGGAATAACAAACTTGTTAAGAAATAAATATCGGGTTACGATATTGTCTTACAGAGGACATACTTTCCAGAACCGCATGGATCGAAGCGCACCGCCGCACGCCCATTCAAGACCGAGTTCACACATATTCTCGATCCCGGCGTTTGCCGTCGCCCTGATTTTCGTTTTCTGCGTCCTCTCGGCTTCCCTACTGGCTCAGGATTGGGTCAAAACCGGCACCAGCCTGGGCGTGGAAAAGATCCGCCTTGCCGTCCCCGATTTCAAAGCCGTAAGCGATCCGCAGACCGCTCCCCTGCTGAAAACCTTCAACGACACATTCTGGAACGATCTCGACAACTCCGGCGTGGTCGAACTGGTCTCGAAAAGTTTCTACCCCTTGCAGCTTCCCGGTCAGCCGCCCGAAGTTAACTTCCTGGCCTGGAACGCTCCCCCGCCCAACGCGGCGATGCTGGCTTTCGGCAACGCTGCCATCGTTTCGGGCAAACTCACGGTGCAAGGCTGGCTCTACGACGTAAAGAATATTCAGTCGCCGCAAATTTTAGGCAAGCAATATTCCGACGTCCCCAGCGATGCCGCCGCGCGCGTGATGGCGCACAAGTTCGCCGATGAAATTATCTTCCGCCTGGGCGGCGGCATTCCCGGCATCGCCGAGAGCCAGATTTATTTTGTCAGCGACCGCACCGGCCACAAAGAAATCTGGGTAATGGACTACGACGGCTCCAATCAACGCCAGCTTACCCATCTCGGTTCCATTTCTCTTTCGCCGCGCGTTTCCCCCGACGGCTCCCGCGTCGCCTTCAGTTCCCTCACCAAAACCGGGTGGGAAATTATGATGTACTCGGCGGATCTGAACCGCACCGTCAGCTTCCCGCATTTCGGCGGAACCAACTTATCCCCGGCCTGGTCGGCGGACGGCGCGAAACTTGCCTTCTCCTCTTCGCGCGGCGGCGATCCGGCTATCTATGTCAGCGACGCGGCCGGCGCAGGTCTGCAGCGCCTCACCACCAGCAGAGGCCCCGACGTTTCTCCGGTGTGGAATCGCAAGACCAATTCCCAGATCGCCTTCGCCAGCGGACGCAGCGGCCTGCCCCAGATTTACACCATGGAAGCCGACGGCACCAATCAGCAGCGCATGACCGATCAGGGTTACGCGGTCTCGCCCAACTGGGCGCCCAACGGGCAGTTTCTGGCGATGGCCTGGGTGCGCAAGTACGGCCCCGGCGAACCCGGCTCGCGCGATATTTATCTGATGGATATCGCCAGCAAACAATTCGTCCAGCTCACCCACGACGGCGGGCGCAACGATTCGCCCTCGTGGTCACCCGATGGCAGGCATATCGTCTTCGAATCCAGCCGCTCCGGCAAGGAAGAAATCTGGATGATGCTCGCCGACGGCACCAAAGTTCAACAACTGACTTTTGCAGGACGCAACACCCAACCCAACTGGAGTTGGAAATAAAATCAGCTTCGTCTGACCTTGAACGGAAAGCTTAAGGTCGAGTAGGAGGAATAGTGATGCAGCAACGCATGAAGTGGTTCACTCTCGCAGTCATTCTGGGCGCGATGATGATGACGGCCGGCTGTAAGAAAAAAGTAGCCCCGGCTCCGCCCCCACCGCCTCCCCCGGCGCCATCCCCAACCGCTTCCATTGCCGTCACTCCGAACACGATTCAGGCCGGACAGTCCGCCTCGTTAACCTGGCAGACCACCAATGCGACCGACGTCTCCATCGATGGCATCGGCGCGGTCCAGGCCAACGGCTCGCAAACCGTCTCGCCCACCGACTCGACCACCTATCATCTGACGGCCAAGGGCGCGGGCGGCTCTCAGGAAGCCACCGCTCGCATCACCGTGACCCAGGCACCACCGCCGCCTCCGCCACCAGCGCCTTCGGTTAGCGATGAAGACCTCTTCAGCCAGAGCGTGAAGGACGTCTACTTCGAATACGACAAGGCCGAGATCAGCGGAGCGCAGCTGTCGACCGTGCAGGCAGACGCAGCCTTCCTCAATCAGCATCAAAACATAAACATCACCATTGAGGGCCACTGCGACGAGCGCGGATCGACCGAATACAACCTCGGTCTGGGCGACCAGCGCGCCAGTGCGGTCAAGACCGCTCTGACCGCCGCCGGCATCAGCGCCAGCCGCATCAAGACCATCAGCTACGGCAAAGAAAAGCCTTTCTGCTCCGAGAGCAACGAGTCTTGCTGGCAGCAGAACCGCCGTGGGCACTTCGTCTATCAGAAGTAAGTTCGCATCCACGGGAGGCGCCGGATTATCAGAACACGACACCGGCGCCTCCCGGATTTTGTAATCTTCAGCAGTTGGCGCCATCCTCGGTCGCCCGGGGCAGTCGATAAGCTGTGCGCGTTGGCGCCCTTCAATGCTATTGAATCTGATGTTGTTGAATCTCGCGGTTCCCCGCCGCCTGTTTCCTCGCCGAATCGCTCCGGCCTGTGGGATACTTTTGGCATCTAATTGAGGTGTTTCAACGAAACCGTTCCATGAATTCCGATCGGAAAATATTATGAAATCCCGTTCCCTTTCCACCAGTCTGGCGCTCCTGTCTATTCTCTGGATGACCGCGGCTCCCGCTTGGGGCGTCAATAAAGAAATGGTTCAGCTCCAGACCCAGGTGCAGCAATTGCAGGAGCAGATGACCGCCATGCAGCGCAGCTTCGACGAGCGCATGGGCGTGATGAAAGATCTCGTCGAGAAAGATACGGCGGCGGTAGATAAACTCTCAACCGCCCTCAATGCGCTGAATGCAACGCTGCAAAAGCAGCAGACCGAAGGCGGCAGCCGTAACGACCAAATATCCGGCCAACTGCAGGCGCTAAACGACACCATGGACGAACTAAAAGTCCGGCTGTCCAAGGTCACCAAACAACTCGAAGACATGCAGGCCGCGCAACAAAGCATGGCCGCCCAACAAGCCACCACGCAGGCGACCCAGCAAGCTCAGGCGCAAGCGCCACCCCCGGATGTGCTCTACAACAACGCGCTGCGCGACTACAACGGGGCAAAGAACGATCTCGCGCTGCAGGAGTTTTCCGACTACATCAAGTTTTATCCCAACACTGACCTCGCCGGAAACGCCTACTACTATCTCGGCGAGATTCAGTTTCGCGGAGGAAATTACGACCAGGCCGCTCAGAGTTACGACAACGTTTTGCAGAACTTTCCCAGCGGCAATAAAGCCGCGTCAGCGCAGCTCAAGAAAGGTTTTTCTTTGATCGAACTGGGCAAACAGGCGGAAGGCGTAGCCGAATTGCGGCGGGTGATTCAGCGCTATCCGCACGCGCCGGAAGCCTTGCAGGCCCGCGACCGGCTGCGCAAGCTGGGAGTCGCCGTCACCGGAAGATAAAATAGCAATCTCGGCCGACGCGGCCAGCGCTATACCGAATGATCGTAGTGGCTCATTTTGAATTTCTTTGCGAACTTCGCGGCTTTTCTTCGCGTCCTTTGCGGTAAGGTCTTTGACTTGCGGCCACGGACTCGAGCCTCTAAACCGCCGAGTGCGCAGAGAAGGGCCGCAGAGCTCGCGGAGAAATTTCAACTGAGCTACTACACCGAGTGACGAGTCCGCTTCGGCGCGCGATGCCGGGTCGCCTTGTGCGCATGATGCTTCTGCACTTGCTGATGCGTCGCCCGCACCTCAACCAGCCGCGCCTGACTCGGGGTCGACCATGCCAATCCGCAAAACATCGCGACCATCATCCCTAATGCAATCACGTGCTTCATATACCCTCTTCCCTCCGGCGCACTCCTACGTTATAACCATTCTCGAAGGAAACTTCCAGCGCGTACACTTTATCGGTTAGACTCGGCTTCGACCCGCGAAAGGAGTTGTCTGGTGCCAGCGCAAACACAAGCTAACGAGAAGGACCAAGACCTAGCGAAGGGCGCAACCGAAGATGCCATTGACATCAACGGACACGCCGCCCCCGGCAACCCCGGCATGCAGGATCAACTCGGCCATCGCGATCAGGATCCCATGCTGAAAGACGCCGACAGCGACTTCCCCGAGCCCGGCCGCAGCCCCGAGCACAGCGGCGAGCGCCAACGCAAAACCGCCTAAAGGGATCAATCAGGAAGGGACAACCAAGCCGCAAACTAAGAAAAGATTTACTCTGTGCAACCCCTGTGGCCTCTGTGTTAAAGCCTTTGACTTCCTAATTAGCCAACAATGCCGGCGCTGTCGCTAGCAGCCCAGCCGCCAGTTCCAGGTCGTGCAGATCTTCCCGGCTGAAGTCCTGCGCAAACCGCGGATCAAGCCCCTTCCGCGAAATCTGAATCACTCCCACCACATTCGACTCCGCGTCGAGAATCGGCACCGACATCAGCTTCTGAATCGGCGAAGGCTGCGCCGGTTCATCCGCTTCGCTCGCCCCTGGTTTGATCGTTTCAAAAATGCTGGCGTGCTTCACCCGCGCAAAATTATTGAAAATTTCCGCCTTCTTGCTCATCGCCGTATGCGCCGCTACGGCCTTCCCGTTCAAAGGAATCGACCCCGTAGTCCTCAGATGCTCTGGAAACACGAACCGCAACAAGCCATTCTCCAGCCGCAGCAGCGCGACTTCGGTGTATTGCACACGAAACACTTTCGCCAGCACCATGCACAGGTCCATGGCCGAAACCCCCTGCCCAAGCACAGTTCCCAGGGGAAGCAGATTTTCGGGAAGAGCAATCTCTTCCATCGCGTGATCAAGGTTCTCGGTCATAAGCGATTCTCACGGGCTCCGTCCACCGAAGCAACTTGAACTGTATCGCACTTTGCTCGCCACAAGGTACTTCCCAAAGTAACGTGAAGGGTGTCGATAACCCTTTTATTTTCACTCATGATTTCGCTGGAGCAGGCGTCCGACAGAAAAATGGTTACCCGGTAACCAGCCAGAAACCCGCATTCAGTGGCCAGAATTTGTCATTTCGAGATAGAAACCAAGCTGGTTCAAGGGCGAGCTTCGTAGACGAGATTGAAAGGTGTTTCCGTTGCCCTCCGGAAGCGGCTGAAACCGCCCTTGGTGATCACATCGCGGATGCGCGCTTCACCCGATTGGGCACCCAGGCAGAGCGCTACTTCCTGCGATCGCGAACATGGAGTACACAGCAATGTAGAGAAGGAATAGTAAACGCGGCCCACCGGATTCAAATTGTCTTTTAGCTCGTCATTCGCAAAAGGTTCCACAACCATCCATGTGCCATCTTTCTCCAGTGAGGCTCGAACATGGGCGGCCGCCCCGACAGGATCTCCCATGTCATGTAAACAGTCGAAAACCGCCACAAAGTCGTAATCTTTTCCGGGATATTGCTTCGCGCTGGCCACTTCGAAGGTCACGCGATTGGCAACGCCTTCGCGCTTGGCCGTTTCCCGCGCCGCTTCTATCGATTTGTCGTGATAGTCGAATCCGAAGAAGTGAGACTTGGGAAATGCTTTCGCCATTAATATTGTCGAGGCCCCTTTGCCACAGCCAACATCGGCCACACGGGCACCGGATTCCAGTTTCTCCTTCACACCGTGCAGCGCAGGTATCCACGAGCTGACCAAATTCGCCGCATAGCCCGGCCGGAAAAACTTTTCGCATCCGTGAAACACAGCCTCATCGTGCTCTCCCCATCCCATACCCGCGCCGCTACGAAACGAATCGGCAATCCGCGGAACCGCAGCTAATGAGCCCAACGCCAGCTGAAACGCTCCGGGCAAATAGGCCGGACTGTCTTCATTCGCCAGTGTGAACGCCTGTTCTTCGCTGAGGCTGAACTTGTTTGTCTTCTCGTCATAGGTAACATAGCCGCCTGCCGCCTGGGAGGACAGCCACTCCCTCACATAACGCTCGTCGGTTGCAGTCTTCGCGGCCAGCTCCGACGACGTCATCGGATGCAACGCCAGTGCCTTATACAACCCGAGGCGCTCGCCGATCACCACCATCCCGGCATGCACCGCTGCGCCCAAGTCCACCACGAACTTCCCCACAAATGCGTTGAGCTTGTCCATGTCGAGCGCCATGCGGTTGTCTCCTCCTCGCGAGCGCCAAAATTCTACTCCAGGTTTATTGAAAAGTCTTGGCCGAGGAAAAAAGCGGTAGGGCCTCAGTTTGAACTCTGCATCGCACAAGGCGTCATCCCGAAGAGCCCGCGTTTTTACCAGCGGGCCGAGGGATCTCCCGTGGCACACAGCGTCGTAGCGGGAGATCCTTCGCTCCGCCTGAAGAACGGCTACGCTCAGGATGACTCCATCGTCGAGCGAAGATGCCCTCAGAAAATCAAATTTAGCTACTACCAAAAAAGCCCGCCTCTCCCTGATTTGACACCTCTTCCCTCCGCCGCTACCATAGGCGAACATAAGGCGAATACATGAACACCCTTTCCTTGCTCCCGCTGCCGGACAAACCCCAACTCGTCGGCATCGCCCGCCTCGCATCTGAAGGCGAATCCCTGCGCGAGGGGCACAACGTCGAATATTTTACGATTTCCGCCAAGTCCCTGCTCAACCGCTGTGTCAGCAACCGCTCCATGCCCTTCACCTGGACCATCAATCCTTATCGCGGCTGCGAATTCGGATGCCATTACTGCTACGCCCGGTACACCCACGAATTCATGGAGATGCGCGACGGCCGCGACTTCGAGCAGAAGATTTATGTAAAAGAACACGCCGCCGGGCTGTTGCGCCACGAACTGCGGCGCGTGAAAGACGGAGAGGCCATCGCTCTGGGCACGGCCACCGATCCCTACCAACCCGCCGAACGCCGCTATGAAGTCACGCGCGGAATCCTGGAGGAGTTTGCGCGCCACCGCAGATTCGAGCTGGGGATCGTCACCAAGTCAAATCTTGTGGCGCGCGATCTCGATCTGCTGAAAGACGTGGCAAAGTCGAATCGCTTGTCGGTCCACATTACGATCACAACGCTCGATACCGATCTTGCGCGAATGCTCGAGCCTCGCGCCCCTCGGCCTGATCTCCGCCTCGATGCCGTCCGTGCTCTCAATCAAGCAGGCATAAGAGTGGGAGTGAGTTGTTCGCCGGTGATTCCGGGCATTACGGATTCGCCGCAAGACCTCGACAAGCTTGTCCACGCCGTTGCCGACGCCGGAGGTGACTATGTGTTCGCCAATCCTCTGTTTTTAAAGCCATGCTCCGCGGCTGTCTTCCTTCCCTTCCTCGATGAGAAATTCCCGCATCTCGCAGAGAACTACCGCCAGCGTTATCACGGCCGCGCATTTCTACCGGAAGCTTATGGCAAGCGGCTTTCGCAACTGGTCACACGCCTGCGCGAAAAGTACAACATCGCAAGGGGGGACCGCCGCCGCGAAGGAATCGACGATGCCGCGAACTATGCCACGAAATTTCCCAAGCAGGGATTCGAAGAACAGTTGAACCTCTTCTGAAGCGATGACCCACCGCCGAGCACGCCGAGTGCGCCGAGAAACCCGCTACATAGGATTGCGCTTTTCGAGCCCACCTTCAAGGATGCGCCGAAAACTGCTCGACTTCCCTTTTTCCTCGAAGTACTCCGCGTGCTCGGCGGTGAGAGACTTCCTCTATAATCGGTAATCCAGTCCTATGGCCACTGCCTCCCCACCCGCCGGACAGCCGACCACCCGCCCACTCACCTTCGGCGTGCGCCTGAATAATTTCTGGCGGCGCGTTACCGAAGGACTGGAAGTCAGCCAGCTCTGGTCGCAGTTTGAAACCGAGGCGCGAGCCAGCTATCGCCTCTACTCGAAGGACGTCGCGGCCAAAACCCCGGAAGGCCTTACCCGCCGCGGACGACATCTGCATGTCGCCAAGGAATTTTTCTGGGCCGTGTTCGAGAAGCTCTCGCCCGCGCGGCGTGTGCTTCTGCTGCTCGCCTTGATTCTGCTGATCCTGCCCCATGGCGCCTTTAGCTACAGCGATAAGGCCGGCAACATTCAAGCCGTTGAATTCGACTTCCATTTCTGGGCGGCATTGCTCTTACTCCTGCTGCTCATACTGGAAATCGCCGACCGCGTGGTCATGAAGCGCGATCTGCAAATCGCGCGCGAGATTCAGACCTGGCTCCTGCCGGGTACGCCGCCGCAGATTCCCGGTTTGAGCATCGCCTATTCCACGCGCCCCGCCAACACCGTTGCGGGCGATTATTACGACGTGTTCCCGCGTCCCGGTCGCACCAATGAGGAAAATCGCGTCGTGCTCGCTGTCGCCGACGTCGCCGGCAAAAGCATTCCCGCCGCCATGCTCATGGCCACGTTTCAGGCCAGCCTCAAGACTTTATCCACGGCGCAAGTCGCACTGCCTGAACTGGTTGCGAACATGAACAAGTACGCCTGCAGCAACAGCCAGGGCGGATTGCGCTTCACCACTGCCTTCCTCGGCGAATACGACCCCGTGCGCCGTACGCTGGATTACATCAACGCCGGCCACAACAACCCCATCCTGCGCCGCGCCGGCGGACAGATCGAGCGCCTCGATGTTGGAGGCTTGCCCATCGGCATCCTGGCCGACGCCCAATATCAACAGGCCAGCGTGACCATTGCCCCCGGCGATTGGCTCATTATTTTCACCGATGGATTGATCGAAGCCGAGAACGCCCGCCAGGAAGAATATGGCGAAGCTCAGGTTCTACGTGTGATAGAAGGCGCTTGCGCGGCCAAACCGGCAGAAATGCTCAACCGCCTCATGGCCGGCCTCGATCTGTTCGTCGGCAACACGCCCCAGCACGACGACGTCACCTGCATGCTGCTGAAAGCTGAAGAATAATCGTCGTCACTCTGCCTTTCATAGTTGTACCCATCAAGGGTAAGAATTTACATCGATTTGACATCGTCCGCGCGCCGTCGCCACTATGCTTACCCGCAACGCGGGAATGCGTGGAGGGCGCTCTTGAGCGAACCTCCACTAGCGCCACGGATACTCCGTGCTTTCCGCCGAAGTAACGGGTGCAATGGCGAATGTACCGGGTCGAAGGTCTGCAGTTTCCCCCAGAACCGAAGACAGCGACTTCAATTTTGAGGAGGACACATGAAAATTCAGCTCAAAGGTCTTAGCTTGTTGCAGGCGGTCAAATCGATTGTAACCACAATACTTTTCTCAAGCCTTTTGGGAGCCACCTTTTTCTTGCTGGCAAACCCGCAGCACGTGTCAGCGCAGACAACGGATTCTGCGTCCACAGTTAAACCTCCGACCGGCGTAACCAGCTCCATGCAGAATCCAAACCAGATCGCAATTCTGCATTGGTACAACGCCAACCAGACCACGGCTTTCACCACCGGGAGTGCTCCCTATGGCGTGGCCTTCGATGGCCAGAACCTCTGGGTGGCCAACTTCGGCAACAACAATGTGATCAAGATGCGGCCGAGCGACGGCACGATCCTCGGCACGTTTTCGGTGGGAACCAACCCCATCGCCGTCGCCTATGACGGGGCCAACGTATGGGTGGCGAATATCAACAGCAACAACGTGACCAAGCTCAACGGGAGCACGGGAGCGGTGCTGGCAACGATCACCGTGGGCACACAGCCCGATGCCCTCGCCTTCGATGGTGCCAATATCTGGGTGGCTAACGATGGCAGCAACAACGTGACCAAGCTGAAAGCCAGTACCGGCGCGGTGTTGGGCACGTTCACAGCGGGCACCAATCCGGCGGGCGTTGTTTTCGATGGAACCAACGTCTGGGTGACCATCAATGGTTCGGCCAGTGTCATCAAGATGTCGAGCGCCGGCGCTATCCTTGGAACCTTCCCGGTGGGAACCAACCCTACTGGCATCGCGTTTGACGGAACCAATATCTGGACGGCTAATTTTGGTAGCGCCAACGTAACCAAGTTGTCGCTGACTGGAACCGTGCTGGGTACGTTCACGGCGGGGAGCGGACCCAATGGCATTGCTTATGATGGCTCCAACGTCTGGGTCACGAATTTCAGCGCCACGACCGTAACCAAATTGAAGGCCAGCACGGGCGCAATCTTGAACACATTTACCGTGGGAACCGAGTCAGCCGGTGTCGCCTTTGACGGCGCCAGCATTTGGGTGACGAACTTCGGCAGCACTACCGTCTCAAAGCTGTAAGAACTTCTGTAGGCAGAAAAAGAGCGGCTGACGTTTCAGCCGCTCTTTCCTTGCACCTCCGAATATTACCGCGGATTCTTCTGCACGTGGTTTTCGCAGACGGAGTCCCGATCCTAATCTTTGACGTACCCCTTCACGGTCATTAAGATTGCTTGCTTGCTCTCGATCCACGGAGAGAATCCGACCCTGAGTTTTCATGGAGCCCGCTTCCGCATGAAAATCTTCCTCACTTCAATCCTCGCCCTCAACCTCGTGGGCCTCGCCTTATCCCCGAACCCGGCGCATGCGCAATCCAAAGACGACACCAAAAAAGACGACGCCAAGGACAAAGACAAAGACGAGAAGCACGACGCCCCGAAGCCCGAAGGCTTCCGGCCGGAAGAGCAGAAGAGCAAAGGCTCCGTCAGCATCTCAGGACAGACCATTCCTTATGACGCCATTGCCGGGACCATCGTCGTGCATCCCAAAGGCTGGGACGATGTCCTGCTGAACCAGGACAAAGACGATAAGAGTCTGCCGCCGCAGGCCAGCATGTTTTACGTCGCCTATTTCAAGTCGGGCGATCAGAACGCCCAGCAGAATGCCCAACGTCCGGTGACGTTCTTTTATAACGGCGGCCCGGGTTCGTCGACCTTGTGGCTTCACATGGGGGCATTCGGTCCGAAGCGCGTAATTACGCTGGATAATTCCCATACTCCGGCAGCGCCATATCCGGTGGTCAACAACGAGTTCAGCTTGCTCGACGTGACCGATCTTGTTTTCATCGATGCGCCCGGAACCGGCTTCAGCCGGGTCGCTGGCAAAGACCGCGAAAAATCGTTTTATGGCGTCGATGCGGACGCTGAAGCCTTCGCCGATTTCATCGCGCAATTCCTAGCGAAGCACGGTCGCTGGAATTCACCCAAGTATCTGTTCGGAGAAAGCTACGGCACTACGCGCTCGGGTGCGTTGATCAATTTACTTGAAACCGAGCGGGCCACCGATTTCAACGGAGTGATCCTGCTCTCGCAGTGCCTGAGTTATGACACCTTTCTCGACACGCCGCTGCTGAATCCCGGCAACGATCTTACCTATCAGTTGGCGCTGCCGACTTATGCCGCCAGCGCCTGGTATCACCACAAGCTCCCCGAGTTCACCGGCGAGTTGGGGCCGCTGCTGGAGGAAGTCGAGCACTTTGCGATGACAGACTACGGGGTGGCGCTGGGCGCAGGTGCGACGCTACCTCACGACCAGCGCGAAGCGATCGTGGCGAAACTGCATCGCTATACCGGACTGCCCATTGACTATATTGAGAAATCCGATCTGCGCGTGAGTGCCGGGCAATTCGAAAAGACGCTCAGGGGAGACAGCGATCTTACTACCGGACGTCTCGACACACGCTTCTCGGGGCCCACGCTCGATCCTCTAAGCAAAGAATCGGAATACGATCCGCAATCCGCATCGATCGCCTCCGCCTATGTGTCCGCCCTCAACGACTATGTACGCAGGGATCTGAAGTTCGGCGATGACCGCGAATATAAACCGGCAATCGATGTTGAAAAAAACTGGAATTTTCTGCACCAGCCCCCTGGAGCTCCGGCTCCGTTAGAGCAGGCCGTGAATGTGATGGTCGATCTGGCCAACGCCATGAAGTACAACCCCAACCTGAAAGTGCTGGTGAACGGCGGTTACTTCGATCTGGCAACGCCGTTCTACGAAGGCGTCTACGAAATGCAGCATCTGACCATTCCCGCCAGCCTGCAGAAAAACATCGAATTCGAATTCTACGAATCAGGACACATGGTCTACGCCCATGAAGCGTCGCTGAAAGATCTTCATCACAACGTAGCTGCCTTTATCGGGGCAACAGCGACTCAGAAAACCAAGTAGCCGAAGAGACTCTGATTTGCTCTTAGCGGCTGTCATCCTGAGCGGAGTTGTCGCCCGCGCAGCGGTCGACAATGCAGTCGAAGGACCCCATGTCTCTCGATTCCAACACGAACACGTCAAGGAGTTCTCACCGCACACAAGGCAGCATTTTGAGAAATCCCTCACATGTTCATCTCAACACAAGCAGGTAAGGGGTCCTTCGACTCCGCAGTTGCTTCGCTTCGCGAACCATCTGCTCCGCTCAGGATGACAGGACTTCTCGCTTCCACTTCGTGAGTCGAGCAAAGGGCGGCCGACCACTGCTGCATCAACTCTTCATCGCGTCGGCATACATGCGATGAAACGCGTGCACGCCCTTTTCCTGCGTCACGCTGTAGCGGCCGCGAGAGTAGCTGCGAGAGCGCAAGTTCTTCTGCACAATTTCACAAATGCCAACATCTTCGATCTGAATCTGGTGGCTGAATTCGACTGACGCCTTTGCCGCCGGGCTGGCATGATCTTTTTCCGGCAAGTACCACTCGAAAATTGCCAGCGAGCGCTCTGCATCGAGCGGCAGCACGATGTTCAACGAAATGTTATCGGGATAGCAGTTCAGCATCCCGTTGGGAAAAATCCAGAAGTAGTCGGTGGTCAAATCCTCGCCCGCGCCCTGATAGCGCCGCGGCGTTGCGTCTCCCGGCTGCGCGCCGCGAATCGGACTGAACTGCCGCACATATCCCGCTTGCCCCCGTCCCGCTTGCCCCCGTCCCTCGCCGCCCTGCGCATGCGGCTCGACCACGTAAGCATTGAAATCCAGTTCGCGATTCAATCCCGGATGCACACTCGGCAGGTGATAACCTTCGAGATAATTGTCGACGTAAGTCTTCCAGTTGCATTTCATCTCGTATGTGCGGCGCTCGAACAGCTTCATCGTCGCGAAAGGAAACTTCTCCGCCTGCTGCGGCAATTCTCCCAGACTCTCTCGCAGCGGAGCAGCAGCCGAATCAAGATTGGCAAAAACTAGATTGAACCATTCCTCAGTTTGGACCGGCACCAGCGCGAAATCTTCGGGGCGAAATCCTTCCACGCCCTCGATTTCGGTGGCGCTGATGAGCGCGCCGTCGAGCCCGTAAGTCCATCCGTGATAGCCGCAGCGAAACAGTTTGCGCGATCCGCAACCTTCCGCCGGAGGTCCCGCCCGATGCCGGCAGACATTATAAAAACTTCGCAACCTTCCATCGAGACCGCGCACAAAAACCAGCGGCTCGCCGACGAGGTTGGTGGTGAAGTAGTCGCCCGGGTTTGCGACCTGCTCGCTGCGCCCGACCACTTGCCACGTCCGCGAGAAGATGTTTTCTTTCTCCGCCGCGAACACGCTGGCATCGGTGTACAGCGCCGCCGGCAGTGTCCAGGCCTGCGCAATATCGGGATCGACCTCAAAAAAACGTTCGGGCTGGGACATAGGCCTCAATCGGCGATTATTCTAAGCCATCCGCTGCGGCGGGGTTTGTATCAGGGCATCGCTTCAGCGATGCCGCGTCCGGGCCGAGAATGGAATTGGCTTTAGCCGCCGCGTTCGTCCATCCCGGCCGCTGAAGCGGCGAGTATTGACTAGCCCTTCCGGCACGCCTGAAGGCGATGCCCTGATACGGAACCGCCCTGTCGCCGATGAATCCTGACCGCCATCCGCCCGTGATCGGAGCCCTCTCCACCTGCAAGACGCTCGAACTCCTTCGTTCTAAATGGGAACAGGGCTGATTCCAAACTGACACGAATTGTCAGGCTGGACGACGGATTGTGGCAGGTATCCCCCTGAGAACGGGATTAAACTGCGGCTGAAGTGCCACCTTCCACTGAAAACAAAGCCATTGCCACGAGGCCTACCGGAACCGAAGTAACGTCGGACTTTGGCGCGGCAAGTGCGATCATGATGCACGACTGAGTCATCACTTGATCAGCAGATTTCAAAATACGAACGAAAACGAGGGAAAATAGAGATGCGGAAGCAAAAGGGTTTCTCGCTCATCGAGCTGCTGATCGTGGTGGCAATCATCCTGATCATTGCAGCTATCGCAATTCCGAACTTGCTGCGCGCCCGTATGGCAGCTAACGAGTCGTCTGCTGTAGCGTCGATTCGTACCATCAACACCGGGCAGGTCACCTACAACTCCA
>Ga0210410_10003132_pt1 | contig 14721 bp, 8 predicted proteins | sample IncBWC4MmetaG_FD_161058 | JGI IMG/M metagenome (GOLD analysis project Ga0210410, IMG submission 161058) | Forest soil microbial communities from Barre Woods Harvard Forest LTER site, Petersham, Massachusetts, United States - Inc-BW-C-4-M | ecosystem: Environmental > Terrestrial > Soil >... | reverse complement strand
TACGGCACCGAAGGCAACGCGGCGCTCGAAGCCAGCATGCAGCGCGTGACTTCCCTGTTCGAACAATATGTGAAGTTATGCCAGGCGTTGAATTACGAAACCATGATTTCGGCCGTGCGTATGGAAGATCCGGCCAAGTTGACGGATGTGATCTCCGCCAACCTTCAGCTCTCCATCGAGGAGAAACAGGAACTGCTGGAGATTTTCGACCCCGCCGAGCGCCTCACCCGCATTGCAGACGTCCTCGACATTGAAATCGAAAAGCTGAACGTGGACCGCACCATCCAGTCACGGGTGAAGCGGCAGATGGAGAAAGCGCAGAAAGAGTATTACCTCAACGAAAAGATCAAGGCCATCCAGAAAGAACTGGGCCGCGGCGAAAAGAGCGAATTCGACGAACTGAAGAAAAAGATCGAAGCCGCGGGGATGCCGAAAGAAGTAAAGGACAAGGCCCTGCAGGAATTGAAGAAGCTGGAAGCCATGCCGCCGATGTCGGCGGAGTCGACGGTTTCACGCAATTATCTCGACTGGCTGCTGGCCGTGCCGTGGAAGAAGCGGTCAAAAGAAATCCGTAATATTTCCCGCGCCGAGAAGATTCTGAACGAGGATCACTACGGGCTGGAAAAGATTAAAGAACGCATCCTGGAATTCCTCGCGGTGCGGCAACTGGTAAAGAATCCCAAAGGCTCGATCCTCTGCTTCGTCGGACCTCCGGGCGTGGGCAAAACGTCTTTAGGCATGTCGATCGCCAAGGCCACCGGCCGCAAGTTCGTCCGCATGTCGCTCGGCGGGGTGCGCGATGAAGCGGAAATTCGCGGCCACCGGCGCACCTACATCGGCGCACTGCCCGGGCAAATCATTCAGATGATGAAGAAGGCCGGCACCAAAAACCCGGTGTTCATGCTCGACGAAGTCGACAAAATGGCGATGGATTTCCGCGGCGACCCATCCGCCGCGCTGCTGGAAGTGCTCGATCCCGAGCAGAATTACATGTTTGTCGATCACTACCTCGACGTTGAGTATGACCTATCACAGGTATTTTTTGTCGCCACCGCGAACGTGATGCACACGATTCCTCCGGCGCTGCAAGACCGCATGGAAGTGTTGCGGCTGCACGGCTACACCGAGCAGGAAAAGGTCGAGATCGCGAAACAGTTTCTGGTGAAGAAGCAGATGCTGGCGGCCGGCCTGTCGGAAAAGAACGTCAAGTTCACCGATGCGGCGATCGCAACCGTGATCCGCGCTTTTACGCGCGAAGCGGGTGTGCGTAATCTGGAGCGGGAAATCGGCAATATCTGCCGTAAAGTTGCGCGCAAAGTGGTCAAAGAAGGCGCCAACTACACCATCACGGTGACCGGAGAAAACGTCCCGGAATTCCTCGGCGTGATCAAGTTTCGCGACACCGTGGCCCACGAGAAGAGCGAAATTGGATTGGTCACCGGCCTCGCCTGGACCGAAGTCGGAGGCTCGATCCTGAGCACCGAAGCCACTGTGGTCGACGGCAAAGGCAAACTCACACTGACCGGAAAACTCGGCGACGTGATGCAGGAATCGGCGCAGGCCGCAATGTCTTATGTTCGCTCGCGCGCATCGCGACTTGGCCTGAACCGCGACTTCTATCGCAATCTCGACCTGCACGTGCATGTGCCCGAAGGCGCCATTCCGAAAGATGGCCCCTCCGCCGGCATTACGATCGCGACGGCAATCTCCAGCGCGCTCAGCAAGATTCCAGTGCGCCGCGATCTGGCGATGACGGGAGAAATCACGCTGCGGGGCAAAGTCCTCCCCATCGGCGGCCTGAAAGAAAAACTTCTCGCGGCTCATCGCGCTGGGCTCTTCGAAGTCATCCTGCCCAAAGACAACGAAAAGGATGTCGCCGAGGTCCCGGAAAATCTGCGCAATGCGATGAAGCTGCACTTCGTCGATACCATGGATCAGGTTCTCCAGATTGCCCTGGAATCGCCGCTGCCGCACTACGACGAAGAGGTCACGCAACAGCCGATTGCAGCCCTCACTCCCGACCCGGTAGATATTCCGTCGGCGCATCAGTAGAGGAACAGTTGTCAGCAGCCAGTTGCCAGTAAATTCTGCGACGCTCGTCCAGCCGCGAGTATGATCCTACCGTGAAGAAACACGGGGAATCCTGAAGATGTCCACATCCAATCAAAGTCAGATTGCTTTTGAAAACGGCCCGGAGCGGCCAGCCGAGGATGGCCAGACTCGAAGCACTGGAATCCTGCCTTCGCAAGAAATCAGCACCTTAATCAGTCGTGGAAACGTCACCGCTACTCCCGCGATCAACCCGGACCATGTTCAGCCAGCAAGCCTCGACTTGCGATTAGGCGATATCGCTCATCGGGTGCGGGCAAGCTTTCTGCCGGGACCAAACAGCACCGTGGAGGCGAGGATTAAGGAACTCCGGATGGCGCGGGTGGATCTGACCAGTGCCGCGATCTTTGAGAAGAACTGTGTCTACATCGTGCCCTTGATCGAGGAACTGAATTTGCCGGCAGACACATCTGGAAAAGCGAATCCAAAAAGCACGACCGGGCGCCTGGATATTTTTACGCGCCTGATCACGGACTACGGTGTCGAGTTCGATCGAGTGCCTCCCGGTTACAAAGGCAAGCTCTACGCGGAAGTTGTGCCGCGCACTTTCACGGTAGCGATCCGTGCCGGCATGCGGCTCAGCCAGTTGAGATTTGTGCAGGGGAGCGCCGAGTCGCATGACAAGAAAATTAAGCAGTTGGATCGGGAAGAGACGCTGGTTTATATGGACGGGGATACGCCTGCGAAGGCTGTCCTGGACCGCGGCTTGCGCATCACGGTGAACCTGGAAGCCAGCGAGAAGGGTGAAGTCATCGCTTATAAGGCGCGGGCGAACGCGCCGGTCATCGAATTGGACCGGATCGACCACTACTCGCCGGATGAGTTCTGGGAAGCCCGCCAGCAAAGCTCCAACAAGAGCTTGATTCTCGACGCGGGGGACTTCTATATTCTTGCGTCGAGGGAAAGAGTGCGGGTTCCTCCTGAATACGCGGCGGAGATGGTTCCCTTTGACCCGTCGGATGGGGAATTCCGGATTCATTACGCAGGATTCTTCGATCCCGGTTTTGGATATGGCGCCAGCGACATCAAGGGCACCCGCGCCGTCCTTGAAGTACGAGCCCACGAGGTTCCATTCCTGATGGAGCACGGACAACTGGTGGGGCGGCTGAATTACATGCCGTTGTTGTCCCGTCCGGATAAGATCTATGGCACGAACATCGGCTCATCGTATCAGCAGCAGGCGCTGACGCTCAGCAAGCAGTTTCGCCGCGTGGCGGCGCGCTGATCCGACGGCGATCCGATCTTTTGCCCCTAACTTGCCAATCCCAGCGCGGTCAGTGCAAACTTGTGCATGAGGATTCTGGCGCGGTTCATGGCGGCGGCGACGGATGTATCCCACTTCCCTGCCCCCACGCTCCCTGAGATTGCGTTCCTCGGGCGCTCCAATGTGGGCAAGTCGAGCGTCATCAATTCTCTGGTGGAGGCGAAGCTGGCGCGCACCAGTTCCACGCCCGGACGCACGCGCAGCATCAATTTCTTTGAGATCCGCTGGCCGGGAAAGCCGCATCCGGAGCTGATCTTCGCCGACCTCCCCGGCTACGGATATGCCAAGATCTCGCGCGAAATCTCCGCCGAATGGCCAAAGTTCATCGAGCCATACATGAACGAGCGTCCGACGCTGGCCCTATGCGTGGCGCTGGTCGATGTGAACATTCCTCCGCAGGATAGCGACCGCCATCTGCTGGATTTTCTAATGGCGTCAGGCCGCGAGTTCGTAATGGTGGCCACCAAGAGCGACCGGCTCTCCAACAACAAGTTGCATAACGCCCTGAACATTCTAGGCAAGAGTTATCCGACGGCGCACGTGATCCCTTTCTCCGCAAAAACCAGCGTCGGCCGCGACGAATTATGGAAGCTGATCCGCAACGCGGCCCAGAGAATGTCCGCGGGCGAATCTTCGGCCGCAACCTCTACTTCTTAGGGCCCAACGCCTGAAGCCGTGCGGTTTCTTGTCTGCTCAGGCGGCATGCCTGAAGGGCATGCCCTGATACAAATCTTTCAAACTGCACCATTACCAGCCTTCTTCATTCGCTATGATGAACGGACCATGTCCCTCTACCTGATCACGGGAGTTGCAGGTTTTATCGGATCGGCGCTGGCCCACGCCTTGATTTCACGCGGCGAGCAGGTGCGCGGCGTGGACAACTTCTCCACGGGCAAGCGCGGAAATCTCGCCGACGTTTCCAGCCGAATCGACTTGAGAGAAGCCGATCTGCTTGACCTTGACGCCATGCGCATGGCGTGCCAGGGCGTGGATTACGTTCTGCACCAGGCGGCGATTCCCTCCGTGCCTAAATCGATTCTCGAGCCCATGGCCAGCAACCGCGCAAACCTCGATGGCACGCTCACTCTGCTGATTGCGGCGCGCGATGCCAAAGTGAAACGCGTGGTCTACGCGGCATCTTCGTCCGCCTATGGCGACACTCCGACGCTGCCCAAGCGCGAAGACATGGCGCCTAATCCCATCTCGCCATACGCCGTAGCGAAGCTGGCCAGCGAACATTACATGATTTCGTTTTATCGTTGCTACGGCCTGGAAACCGTGTGCCTGCGCTACTTCAACGTCTTCGGTCCACGGCAGGACCCTTCGTCGCCTTACTCAGGTGTGCTCGCCCGATTCATCACCAAGATGTTGAAGGGCGAGTCGCCGACCATTTTCGGCGACGGAGAGCAAAGCCGCGACTTCACTTACATCGACAATACGGTTAACGCCAATTTGCTGGCGTCTACGGCGCCTGCGGAAAAGGCGGCTGGCAAAATGTTCAATATTGCCACCGGCCGCCGCATCACGCTGAACGAAACCTTCAAAGCATTGCAAGGCTTAACCGGATATTCCGGAAAAGCAAACTACGCTGCCGAGCGCGGCGGTGACATCAAGCACTCGCTAGCCGACATCTCAAAGGCGGAAGCGAATCTCGGCTACAAGCCATCTGTCGATTTTGAGGAAGGGCTACGCCGCACGGTGGAGTGGTATCGGACCATCCAGCCTTAGCGGGCTGCTCAAAAAACCTCTGCGACCAGGAAACCCAACCACGGGGCTGAAAGCCCCTCCATTTCTATTTCGCTTCTCGCGGCGTTGAAGCGCCGCTCTTCCAGCGTTGTGGACACAGCATTCAGTTTTTCGGCAGATGTCAGCCTCCCCTATATCCTCCTGGTAAAGGTTTCGACTTTCCCGCAACCAGACTGCGCTCCAGTTACGTTGGTTATCTACGGCATCATTACGCAGGTGGATAGAGTGACCTCATGACACTTTCGTCGATGGTGGTTTCGCGCGATTTTCAGGAAGTTAGTGTTCTCGAGTGCATTTTGGGCAGCCTGCACGTGGACGTCGAAGTTGAACCGGAACCGCAGCGGGCGCTGGTGCGCATCACAAAATCTAAAGTCGACGCGCTCATCGTCGATTGCGACCTTAACGGAGCCAGCCAATTTCTGCACGAACTGCAACGCGAGAACAAGCGTGCGACCACCGTCCCGCTGGTGATCATGGGCGGACGGCAGTCACAGAGCAGCCTCGACAGCACGGGAGCGCTGTTCGCGTTCGAGAAGCCGATATCGGTGGAACAAGCGGTGCGCATCTTATCGGCGGCGCGCAACATGATTCTGGATGGACGGCTGCGCTATCATCGCGCCGGCCTGGAAGTTCCCGTGGCGCTGAATTGCAAGAGCCAGAAGCCGCTGGGAGCTTTTCTAGTGAACGTGAGCCAGGGCGGGTTGCAGGTTCACACCGACGACATCGTCGAGATTGAAAAGCTGCAACAGGTGTCGTTCGAACTGCCGGGCGCAAAAAGTGTAATGAAGGCGCAAGCCGAAATCGCATGGCAGGACAAGCGCGGCAACGTCGGCATCCGCTTCGTAAATCTGCCGCCGCAACAGCAGCGCACGCTTCAACTCTGGCTGGCGCAGCAGTACTTCGCCAACTGACAAAGCTCCTCCCTGATCTCACGACTTCGAACGCGATCACCGCGGGAGAGGTTGCTGCCATCCGTACGAACACTTCCTCGATTGGTAACTCGGGCTCACGCAAGGGCGATTGAATCCCTCCGCGAACGCAGCGAGTCCTCGCGTTCTTCGCGGCCGAATGTTTTCTGATGGCTGAATGTTGTGTCGGCGACTTACTTAAGTACATGCCCAAACGGTCAGGGTAGGGTAATTGCCAGCATAAGAAAAGACCGATAACTTTGAAGATGAATCTTCCCTAATGGCTACGACTCCGACAGATACGCGGATTGAGCCGTCGACAGCATTCGTCGGCGCCGGAATGCCGGCATGGCCGCGCGCCGAAAGCGCCTCTGTCGCGGTGGCGACTGAGAGAATCGTTTCGGCTTCTCCGCACAGCGATGCGCTGCAGGCTCTGCTGGCGTTCTCCGCGCTGCATGAGCAGGTGAGGCGCAGAAAATCATTGGCGGCCAAGGCTAACCGCTTCGATGCGCCGGTCTCCGCCGAGTTCGAAGGCGGAGAACAGTTCCTGCTAAATGAAGTCTTGCAGTTAGTTGCGGAGCGCGCACTGACCATTACTGGCGGGGATGGAATCGCCATCGCGCTGGCAGAAAATAATGAGATTGTGCTGCGCGCGTCGGCGGGAACGATCCGGCCTGACGTAGGAGCGCGCATCGATCGCGATTCAGCGTTCTCCGGCGTGTGCTTCAACACCGCGCAGGTAGTCACGTGCGACGACACCGAGACTGACGCGCGGGTGAATATAAATGTTTGCCGCAAACTCGGCGCGCGCTCCATGATTGCCGTACCGCTATGCGGACGGCGCCGCGTGATCGGACTGCTCGAGGCCTTCTCCGTTCATCCTTTTGCATTCAACGACAGCGACGTTCAGAACCTGACTCTGTTGGCGGAACTCGTTCTTGGCGCGTTGAAGCCGGCGGACGAAGACCGCTTCGCCGAGTCGGCGAGAGTTGCAGCGACAGAGTTGAACGCAGTCGCTCCTGCGATTGCACCCCTAATCGCGCGCGTACCTGTCATTTCGGTCGCGAGCGCAAACGATAAATCCGTTTCGGCAACGCCGACTCCAGTCGACGCGGTCGCCGTCGCAGCGTCGCTCAACCCGGCACTAACCGTAGAAAAAACAACGACCGAACCGGCTCCTGTGGAAGCCGCGAGCGTTGCTGTAGGAGTCAACGCAACTGCGGTTGAGACCGATCTCAAGCAGCCGGAGCTCGAGCGGACCGACCTGGAGCAAAAAGAAAAGCGCAGCCGCATCAACATCATTCTTCCGCTGTTCGCGACGGTCGTGATTGCATGTGCGGGCGTCGCAGGAATCTGGTGGAAAACGCAGACCGAGCAGATCGGTAAGGCTATGGTGAGGGCGGCACTACCTGCCGCGGCGCAACCTGAAGAAACTGAGACAACGAAAAGCTCGCCCACTCCTTCAACCAACTTGGCTTCAAACTCGAATAACGGCGAAACGATTGACGTCGCAGGTTCCATGCCCAGCGCATCCGACGCCGAAAGCGCAACCAGCGCTGAAATATCGCGAGTTCCCAAGGTTACTGGCATTCGCCATTGGACTTCGGCGGACTCCAGCACCGTCGTGCTCGACCTGGAAGATCAGGTGCAGTATGAAGCGCACCGGCTGTCGAACCCGGAGCGCATTTACTTCGATCTGCGCGACACCAAACTCGCGCCCGAACTGGAGGGGAAAACCGTCGAAGTTGCCGACCCTCTGCTGAACCGCATTCGCGTGGCGCAGCCGGAGCCGGGCATGACTCGCGTTGTGCTCGAGACCAAAGCCAACACGACTTACGGTGTGAGCCTGGAGCCGAATCCGTATCGACTGGTCGTGAAAGTAAGCAAGGTCGGTGCGACGCCGCAGAGCGCGGTGAACTTGTTCCCCGGCAGTGAGAGCCAGAGTAAACTCGCGATCGTGGTTCCGCCTCCGACGAAAGAAGACTTGCAGTTGCGCGCGCGTGTGTCCAAGATGCGCATAGTAGTGGACGCAGGTCACGGCGGTTGGGATCTGGGCACAGTCGGACGTCGCGGGCTGCTGGAGAAAGATCTGGTACTGGAGATTGCGCAGCGCCTGGGCAAGCTGCTCGAAAGCCGTTTGGGCGCGGACGTCGTCTACACGCGGCAGGACGATAACTACGTTCCGCTCGATGAGCGTGCGGGCATTGCCAACCAGTCGCAGGCTGATTTGTTCGTCTCCGTTCATGCCAACTACAGCGACTTGCCGTCGGCGCGCGGCGTCGAGACTTATTACACAAACTTCTTCTCCGCGCCGAACGCGAAAGATCTGGAGACGCGGGCCAACGCCGGCGGCGCCAAGCCTTCGGTCACCGCGGCGCTCTCACCCGCTGATCTGCATGAACGCATCGAGCAGTCGCGGCGGCTGGCGGCCAGTGTGCAGCGGTCGCTCTACGGCACGCTCTCGGTAGAGAATCCGGGATTGCGCGATCGCGGCATCAAAGAAGCCGGATTCGTGGTGCTGACCGAAACTGCGATGCCGGGAATTCTGGCGGAAGTTTCATTCGTATCGAGTCCCACCGACGAACAGCGCCTGCGCAGCGACGGCTACCGCGAACAGATCGCCGAAGCGCTGTATAAGGGCATTGCGAGGTATGCGGCGAGTTCCAAGGGCGTGAAGGTGGCGGAAAAGCAGTCGTTAGTCGTTAGTCGTTAGTCGTTGGCGGGTACAAGTTGCGAGTACTGACCGGAACCTGGAAGGGCACGACTTCAGTCGTGCCGCATCAGACTTAAAATCAATGCCGACTTTAGCCGCTGAGGGGGAACCTGCTCCTTCAACGCGTTCGGGATAGTTTTGCCAGCCAGCGCCGACATCCTCGTGTAGTGTGGACGCTGAGGAACAATCTCGATGGACGCGAACATTCCCGTCGGAATCTTCATCGGTTTCTCCATCTGGTTTCTCGTTCGTTATCTGGCCGGCGGCTTTTACACCGTCGATCAGAACCAGCGCGCGGTGAAAACCAATTTCGGACGGGCCGAACGCATCCCCGGCGCCACTACGCTGAACGATCCTATTTCAGCCGGCCTCGACGCCGAAGAAAAGCAGCGCTATCAATATCCCCAGGTTCGCGTGATCATGCCCGGCGGCCCTTATTTCAAGTGGCCATGGCAAAAAATCTACAAAATCTCCATCGCCACTCAGACCGTCAATATGGCCTTCGATCCCGACTTCCCCGCCGCCAATCAGGCGGGCACGATCGTCGAGGCGGTCACCAAAGATCAGCTCAATACCGGGTTAACCGGGCAGATCCGATACCGCATCTCGGAGCGGAATCTCTATGCCAACATCTTCGCGGTCAAGAATCCCATCGCTCACGTGATGGGCTATTTCGTTTCCGTGTTGCGCGAGCGCATTGCCACCTTCGAAGCGCCCGCCGTTCCCGGCGTTTCGGAGACTGGAAGTGGCGGCATCTCCATCAATGATCTACGCAAGAATCTGCGCGACCTCAACGAACACATGGACCGCGAGTGCAGTTCGTCGGAGGCGCGCTACGGCATCGTGCTCGACGCCTCGCTGATCACAGGTATCGATCCGCCGCCGGAAGTCGAGTCGGCGCTGGCCGCCATCAATACGGCGCACAACATGGTGTCCTCCGACGTCAGCCTCGCCCAGGCCACGGCCGACCAGCGCATCGAGCAGTCGAAACGTGCGGCTGAAATCGAAACACTGAAGGCCGAGGCCGAGGTCCAGCCCCTGGTTTCTCTGGCCAGCCAGCTGTCTGAATTAAAGGGCGCCGGTGATGGGGCCCTGCGCGCCTATGTGCGCAACGTCCGCCTCGGCCTTTTTGGCAACGCACAGCAGGTCGTCCTGGAGACAAAGCAATGAGTCTGCTCATCGCGGCTGCCGCAACTTTCCTCGCGTGCTTCGCCCTCGTGCCGGTGACGTTGGGGTTGCTGCGTTTCTTCGGGTTCTACGCCGTCGTGCCCGAGCGCACCTGTTACGTCTATGTCCTGTTTGGCAAGGTGGTGGCGGTCATTGATGAACCCGGTTTGCACATACTCCTTTTCAAGCTGGGCCTGCAGGCGCCTATCGTCCGCTGGCTCGGTCGCCTCTATGTTCTGGATATGCGGATCGACCAGCAATATCTGCGCAGCCAGCCCGTGAACTCCGAAGAAGGCGCGCCCATGGGCATCGGCATCTGGTACGAAATGTTCATCAGCGATCCCGTCGCCTTCCTGTTCAAGAACGCCGATCCTCGCGGCTCCCTCGCCACCAACGTCAGCAATTCCACCGTCCGCTGCCTCAGCAACCTGAAGCTTGCCGACCTGCTGCAGAACCGCCACGCCATGAGCCAGACCGTGCGTGTCGAGGTTTCCCCGCAATCGCACGAGTGGGGATACAAGCTCGGTTCGGTCTATATCCGCAAGGTGCATTTCCGCGACGTCCAGATGATCAAGCAGATCGAAGAGAAAGTCGTGAACCGCCTGCGCCAGGTTACCTCTTCCATCAAGCAGGACGGCGCCAACCAGGTCAGCATCATCACTAGCACCGCCGAGCGCCAGGCGGCAGTCGAATTCGCCAAAGCCGCCGCCATGCGCCCGCGCATTGTCGGCGAAGCATTGAACAAGGTCGCAGCCGACCCGGAAGTCGAAAGCGCCATGTTCGAGATTCTCGAGATTCAGAAGATCGTCGAGAGCAAAGCCCGGATCATCCTGATTCCCGAGAAGGGCGGAATTCTCCCCGAACTCCTGATCTCCAACTCTCGAACTCCGGAGTTACTCCCGCCTGTGAGTTCGACGGGGAGGACCACAGTCCAGACATAGCGGAAGTCGCACCGAGTCGCGAGTACCGGGCACCGAGAGAAAGCTGGAAGGGCACGACTTCCGTTCCTAGCCCGCCCTGAACGAACCTAATTTGCGCTGATGAATCTCTTCGCGATTGAACCGCCAACCTTGGGAATCACCTTGCCCTGAGAGTAGCCTGAATTCCGCAATGCTCTGAGCGGCTTCGTCCGCCGCCGCTTGCACTGTTCGCTCCCCTGACCGAAGATCGGATTGAACTTTCTTGCGTTCGATTCCCATGCGACCTCCCAACGGCATACCTCAGCGGATAAAGCCTCTGCTTTGATGTTAGCTCAATCCGGCACGCGCAAAGTCGCGCCCTTCCGGATAGGTGTGGAACTGCATGGTCCCACGGTCCAGCGGATCAGTTTGGAGCTGTCACGCCGCCGTACTTCTCCAGCCACTTCAACTCCTCCCTTACTTTGATCTTCCCGTGCCACGGATTCTTTCCTAACCCGTGGCCTTCACCGGGGAAGACTAACAACTTGTTAGGAATCCCGAGCGAGTAGAGGGCGTGCTCTAGCAGGTAATCTTCTAACACTGCGACTCGGACGTCGTCGGCACCGGCGACTAAGTGCGTCGGCGTTCTGACCTTGTCCATGAAAAAGATGGCGGCTTCGTCGTGATACCGCTGCTGGGCTTCCCACGGACGTCCGCCAAGGAAGTAGGCATCGTCGTACGTGGTGTCGTCGTTGCCCCAGTTGCCGATGTGTTCGACCGCGCCCGCTCCAGTGACGGCGGCTTTGAAGCGCGTGGTTTGGGTGATGAGCCAGTTGGTCATGTATCCGCCGTAGCTGTAGCCGCCGATGGTCAGGTGGTCGGCGTCGGCGATGCCGTCTTTCACGAGCGCGTCGACGCCTTCGAGAATGTCTTTGCCAGGACGCGAGACGAGTTGCGGCACGATCTGCATCAGGAATTTGTCGCCGTATCCGGTGGAGCCGCGGTAGTTGGGTTCGAAGACCAGCCATCCGTTGGTGGCGGCGAGGGCGGACCACTGATACCAGTCGGCCTCGAAGTGGTTGCCGTCGGCGTCGGCGGGACCTCCGTGAATGAAGGTCAGCATGGGCAGATGCTTCTGCTCGAATTTTCCCGGAGGATAGATCAACATGCCTTCGACGGCGGTGCCGTCGTCGGCCTTCCACGTGTAGGGCTTGCCTTGAGGAAGATCGCGCTCGGCGAGGAGCTTGTTGAACGACGTAATAGCGCGGGCTTGATCGAGTTTGTCGACGCTTTCAGCAAGATAGATTTCTTCGGGCTTGCCGAGCGAGGAGTAGATGAACGCGACTCTGGGCGAGTGAGCTGCGACGGAAATGTTTGCGTAGGTTCCTGGCCATGCGGTTACGCGATGGAGCGATTCGGAGGCCTTGCTGACGGAATACATCTGAACTTCGGTGCCGAGGCGGGCGGAAGCGAGAACGGCGTCGGAAGAAACGGCGTAATGCTCGATGGGTCCGATGAAATCATTGCTCCACTGTTCGATTTTTCCGGACTCACCGTCTACCCAGTAAAGATGCGGTTGCAGATCGCGGTAGGGACCGGCGACGTCCCCGACTTCGACCGAGAAGAGGATGTGGCGACTGTCGTTGGCCCAGTGCGGGCGGACTTCAGCGGCTTGGTTGTGGGTGATGCGGCGCGGCTGAGCGCCGGCTTCGTTTGTGCTGCTGGCAGTCGCGGGCGAGTCGCCCGCGACCACACGTGCCAGATCGACTGTGTAGATTTCTACATCTTCGTATTTTTCTTGGCGCTGATTGATGGCATTCGTGAGGAAAGCCAGCTTGTTGCCGTCGGGCGAGACGAGGAGATGATCGACGCGCAAGGAAGCGGATGCGATTGATCGAGCACCGGGCGTGAAGGCTTCGGTTTCGTCTTTGTCTTTGTCCGTGTCTCTGTCTTTGTCTTTGTCTTTGTCGACGGTCGCGCCAGCGGGCGCGGCGGAGTGGCGGGCAAGGGCCGCCGTCACGTCGAGCGCGAAGAGCACGTCGCCGCGCTCGGCGGTGCGATATTGGACAACATCTTTCCAGTCTTTTTTGTAGTCGTCTTTTTGCGTTTTAGTCCACGGCTGGCGTGTCGCAAAGTAGATCGTCTGCGAGTCGGCGGACCATGCGAAGGCGTGAACCTCTTCTTCGCCCTGAGTGATGGCGAAAGCCTCGCCGCCGTTAGGGGAGATCAAATAGATCTGGCTGGCGGCTTCGTCTTTCGAGTCAGAACCGGAATCAGAACCGGAGTCGGAATCGGAGTCGCCGCTTTTTTCGGAGGAGGACTTGCGCTCCGAGAGGAATGCGATCCAGCGGCCGTCGGGCGACCACTGCGGCTCGGAGTCGTGGCCGGACTGCGTAAGTTGGATCAAAGACCTGGTATCGTCGCGGTAGAGCCAGAGGTCGCTGCGAAAGATTTGCTGCTCCCAGTCGGCACGCTCGGTGCCGATCACGACGGAGTTGCCGTCAGGCGAGAGTTCGAGCGAGGTGAAACTGACGGAGTTGAAGAATTCGTCTAAGGTGAGCCTGGGCTTGTTCTGGGCGGCGGCGAGCGTGGTACTGACGATGAGTGTAAAAACGCAGGCAATTTTTTTGATGAGCATGGGTCCCCGGTGGGAAGGAGGTTTATACAACGGCGGGTTCTGCGGAATCAAGTTTGTGACCCGCGGTCCTGGAATGACGCCACAGAGTCCACAACAGCGCAACAAAGACCGGGACGGAGAGCTGGACGTGCGTCCATCGGGAGAGCGGACCGAAGAGAGGCACAATAAACACCGCGTAGGCGAGCACCCGGAGTAACGCGGAAGCTGGGCTCTGCGCGTGGGCGATAGTCCAGTCCACGACGAGAAGCAGCGCGGGGGCGAGGACGAGCAGGTCGTAGATGAAGAGATGCGGATTCACGAGGACGGCCGCAAGGCTGAGCGCAGAGAAGCGCAGTGCAAGTGGCGAAGAAGACTTCCATACGAACGCTGCCATACCAACGGTGACGATGGCACTGAGCACGTAGAGTACGAGCGAAATTTCTGGCCATGGACTTTGCGGCGAAGGGAAAAGCAACGACCAGAATGCGCGCAGTGAGTGCATCTGAATAGGGGCGAGGCTGAGTTCCGCTGCATCGAGTGCGCGTGAAACATGCCAGAGCACGTCGAAGTATGCGTGCATCACTCCGGAGCCGAAGTACGCTGCGGTGAAAGCTAACTGGGCGGCTGCTGCGAGAACGAACCCAGCGAATGCTTGCCACTCTTGAGCGAGAATCAGCACCAGTGGGATAGCAATGAGAAACTGCGGCTTGAAGATCAGAAAGCCGAGCGTGAGGCCGGCCAGCCAGTTGCGATCCATGCGGAATGCGAGGAATGCCGCCGTGAAGCACGCCAGAACGAGCGCTGACAATTGTCCGCGTACGAAGAAATGAAAGAGCGGGGGGAAGGCAATCGCACACACAGCGACGATTTTCCGGTGCGGGCGCAGTGCTGCGCAAGTGTTCCACACAAGATAGATGCACCCGGCATATAAGAGAAGGCTGATCACAACCCAGATTCGAGCGGCGACTGGAAATGAAAAACGCGATAGAGGGGCCATTGAGAGAGCAACTTGAGGCCCGTACAAATAAGGAAGACGCACGTTCGGCGGCTGAGAAACGAGTTGATGAACGACAGCCCGCATCGATTCTGCTGCAATCTGCGAGGCATAGAGTTCACCAGCCCGGTTCTGTGCGATCAGCTGGGCTGAAACATAAATTGGAAGAAAGTCCTGGAACTTGATGTTTCCCACGCGATCGAAAATGCCGGGCGTCGCGAAGTCGACGGCGCAGACCCCCCAAAGGCAAAGCGCGAGCACGATGGCGTGAGCACGAACGCGCCGGAGAGTCAGCCACTTCGCG
>Ga0210410_10003128_pt1 | contig 14728 bp, 12 predicted proteins | sample IncBWC4MmetaG_FD_161058 | JGI IMG/M metagenome (GOLD analysis project Ga0210410, IMG submission 161058) | Forest soil microbial communities from Barre Woods Harvard Forest LTER site, Petersham, Massachusetts, United States - Inc-BW-C-4-M | ecosystem: Environmental > Terrestrial > Soil >... | reverse complement strand
TTAATCAAGGCTTAAGATTCATTTGGCGGTCGAGAGGCCTCGTTTTCATGCGGGGCGCTTTTCTAAGACTCGCCACCAGCCGCAGGGAATTCTACTCGAACCGAAGTTCCCTTTCCGGGCGCGCTCGCCAATTCGATATGTCCGCCATAGGCTTCCACGATCGCTTTACAAATTGCGAGGCCCAATCCGAAACCGCCTGAATATCGAGTTCGTGAAGTTTCGCCCCGGCGGAACCGCTCAAAAACATGGGGCACGTCCGCCGGCGCGATTCCTTCGCCCGCATCTTCTACGCACACGCTCACGGTATTCGCATTCGGCGTTTCGACTTTCATGGTTACTTGAGAGCCGCTTTCGCTGTGACGCACCGCATTGTCCAGTAAATTCAGCCAGATCAACTCCAGGTCGTCCGGATCGACGCGCAGCTGAATCGGCGATTTGCTTTCGACTTTTATGCTCACCTGCTTCGCAGCAGCCAGCGCCGCCACTCGACCGATCGCTGCGTCACAGGTTGCCACCAATTCTGTCGGTCCGATATTTTCGCGTTTGCCTTCTTCGGCCCATTGTTCCGTCCGCGCCAGCCTAAGAATTCTTTCCACCAGCGATTCCAGCCGGTCGCAATCGCCGAGCAGACCTTCCACTCCCGCGCGATACTCTTCGGCAGATCGCGGATTCTGCAGCAACACCTGTGCACCGGATTTGATAATGGCCACGGAAGTCTTCAGCTCGTGCGCAAGATCTCCGGTGAATTGCCTTTGCCGCGCGAAAGAATCGTGTAAGCGATGCAGGAGAGTTTCAAGCGCCGCGGTTAGCGGCGCGAGTTCCGGCGTGACGTGCGCTTCCACGGGTGCGTCGAACGACCATTGGCGGACGGTGATTTTTCCGGCGCGCGCGGCCAAATCGTGGAGGGGATTCAAACTTCTGCGGACGGCCCACACCGTGAGCCAGGACATCGGCAACAAAATCAAAATGCCTGCCGCACCGGAATAAATGCCGACGCGCAAGACGCGTTCGCGCACTTCTAGCAACGACGCCGCATAGATCACCGTGATTCTTGCCGGAGGCGCCGCGGAATCTTCTTCGCGGTCCAGAATTTCAACATTTTTCAAAACCAGCGCGCGAAAAGGAACTCCATTTTCGCGGAATCGAGCGAAATCATTTTGTGAGTAGCGCGTATTCGCCGGCAGACCCGCCCATCCCGGCGAGCGGGCAAATAATTCTCCCTTCGCGAGATGGACCATGAATGTGTCGGGATGATCGACATCAGCGGAAGGAGGCAGACCGGAGGTATCGAAAATAAGTTGCGCCGGAGATTCTTCGTCGTAGCGGACCAACGCACGAATGCTCAAAGCTTTGCTGCGCAGGCTTTCGTCAAAGGCGGCGAGCAATTCCGTGCGCGCGACGACCACGCCCAACGTGATGAGCAAAGCGATCAGCAGCAAATCCAATCCGACGACCACAATCACGATGCGCGCGGCAAGCGATTTGAGTCTCATTTTCGCTTGCCGCTTTCTTCAACACGCAAGATGTAGCCGTGCCCGCGCAAGGTATGAATCAATTTCGCGGCGAATCCGTCGTCGATCTTCCGGCGGAGTCCGGAGATATAAACTTCAATGACGTTGCTGAACTTTTCCCAGTTGTAGTCGTACAGATGCTCGAGCAATTCTGTTTGGGAAACGACCGTGCCGTGGCGATGGGCCAGATACTCTAAGACGCGATATTCCATGGGCGTCAGCGCGATTTCTTTTCCCCCGCGGCGTACGGATCGCTGCGCCGTGTGCACTTCCAAATCGGCCACGGTCAGCACCGGCGCCGATTGGCCTTTTCCTCGGCGGATCACTGCTTTTGCGCGCGCCAGAAGCTCGCCCAGGTCGAACGGCTTGGTGACGTAGTCATCCGCGCCGGCATTCAACAACGAAACGACGGACTCGCGCTCGTCGCGCGCCGTCAGAATCAGCACCGGCGTGACTTTTTTCTGCGCGCGAAGTTTCTTTACAACATCCAGTCCGCTGACGCGCGGCAGCATCAAATCCAAAATGATCAGGTCATATTCCACCGAACCGCACATGAAGAGCGCTTCATCGCCGTCGGCGGCGTGGTCCACGGCATAGCCGGCGCCTTCGCGCAATCCACGCGCGATATTCGCGGCCAGTCTTTTTTCATCTTCGACTACCAGCACGCGCATGAGTTCGGTTCCCGGCCGACCATTCTATCCCTTCCACTCTATTCCATTCAGCTTAAGCGCTTCTTAATGTAAGCCGACTTACCGTAATGACCGTTGTGAATTACTATCGGGAATGTTTCAGTTTTGGATTCTCAACTATTGGAGGCATTTCGTGAATCGGAAACAATTGAAGTCTCTCGCAATTTGCGCTGCCGCGCTGGCGATTATTTGCTGCGCAACATTTATCACGTTCGCGGCACCCGCGCCGCAGGGTTCTGGGTATCACCTGGTCAAGAAGGTCGCGATAGGCGGCGACACCGCCTGGGATTATTTGTACGCCGAGCCCACTACGCACCGTATTTTTATTTCGCACGGCACGCACACGGTGGTTGTTGATCCGCAAGGAACTGTGCTGGGCGATATTCCGGACACAAAAGGCGTCCACGGAATTGCTACCGCAACGGAATTCAATCGCGGATTCACCAGCAACGGACAGGCGAACAGCGTCACTATGTTTGATCTGACCACGCTGAAGACGATCAACGAAATTAAAATCGAAGGGCAGAATCCCGACGCGATTCTGTATGACTCCGCTTCCAAGCGCGTTTTCACGTTTAATGGACGCAGCGGAGATTCGACCGCGATCGACGCCAAAACCGGCGACATTGCCGGGTCCATCAAGCTGACTGGAAAACCAGAGACTGCGCAGGCCGATGGTGAAGGACATGTTTTCGTGAACATCGAAGACAAGAATCAGATTATCGAGTTCGATTCCAAGAAACTTTCGGTCATGAACACCTGGTCTATCGCGCCGTGCAAATCGCCTTCCGGCCTGGCGTTCGACGTCGCTCACAAACGTCTTTTTGCCGGATGCGATGAAAAAATTACGGCCGTTGTGGACGCCACAAATGGAAAAGTCGTCGCCACAATTCCCATCGGCGATGGAGTTGACGCCAACGGCTTCGATCCTGCAACCGGATTTGTGTTCGCTTCATGCGGCGATGGAACGCTGACCGTTGCCCACGAAGATTCGCCGGATAAATACACGGTCGTCGAAACGATTCACACGCCCGCGCGAGCACGCACCATGACGGTGGATACGGCAAATCACAATCTCTACACCGTCACCGCCGAATACGGTCAGCCGACTCCGCCGCCCGCGGGCTCACCCGCCGGAACACGGGGCGGACGAGCGCCTATGGTTCCGGGTTCGTTTTCACTTTTGATTTACGGCCGGTAAGAAAGACTGGATTTAAATCGGAGGACACGTAATGAACAGGTTAAAGTTCTTCGTTTCGGCGGTGCTCGCTGCGATTCTGTTTACTCTGCCGGTGATTGCTCAAGAAAAGAAAGTTCAAAAGGCAGATTTGCCGGCGGCGGTTCAGAAGACGGTGGAGGAACAATCACAGGGCGCAACTGTCCGCGGATATTCCACTGAAATGGAGAACGGCAGGCTGAATTACGAAATGCAGCTGACCGTGAATGGGAAAACGCGTGACATCTCCATCGATGCCAACGGTGCGATCACTGAGATCGAAGATCAGGTCGATTTCGCTTCCCTTCCCGACGCCGTGCAGGCCGGGCTAAGAAAGAAAGCGGGCGCGGGAAAAATCCTGAAAGTTGAATCGCTCACCAAGAAAAATAAAATCGTGGCATATGAGGCCGTGGTCGAAACCGCCGGGAAGAAAAAAGAAGTGCAGGTGGGACCGGACGGCAAGCCCCTCGCTCACGAAGAATAGCTCACACGGATTTGACTCGCGTCCCGGTCGCCAAACCTTTTGCGAGTCAGTGAAAAATCCCCGGTCGTTACCCGGGGATTTTTCACGTTCGGCCCTCACGATCTTCACCGTGCGATCCTCCGCAACGCGCCGTGTCGCTGCTCCGTCTCACCGGATGTGGTAATGTCTGCGAGCTAAATTGGGACGGCCATCGAAATGGGGAAAGTAATTAAGAAGGAAGCGAAGCCGCAGGGCTTTGACGCGGCTCCGTATTTGCCGCTGCTCATGATTCTTTTCGCGGCCAGCGGATGCGCGGCGCTTGTCTACGAAATTGTTTGGTACCAGATGCTGCAACTGGTCATCGGCTCCACGGCGATTTCACTGGGCGTGTTGCTGGCAACGTTCATGGGCGGCCTTTGCCTCGGCAGTCTCACTTTGCCGCGCTACCTGAAGAGGCGTCAGTATCATCCGCTGCGCGTTTACGGTGCGATTGAAATTGGCATTGGAATCTGCGCGATTCTTGTGCGCATTTTTATGCCGCTGGTGGACTGGATTTACGTTGCCGCGGTTGGCCACGGACTTCCGGCAATTTTGTTACGCGCAATCACGTGCGCGATTATTTTACTACCGCCTACGATCTTGATGGGCGCGTCGCTTCCCGCAGTGGCGCGCTGGATTCAGACGACACCCCGCGGAGTTTCCTGGCTCGGACTGCTTTATGGAGCCAACACTGCCGGCGCGGTTTTCGGCTGCCTGCTCGCGGGATTTTATTTGCTGCGCGTGTTTGACATGGCTTCCGCCACTTATTTCGCCGCGGGACTAAATGCGCTCATCGGATTCATCAGCTATAGCATTGCGAAAGTTACGCCGGATCAATCAACCGAAGAAGCTTCGGCGACACAAGCAAGCACGGCGAAGCAATCAGAAACAGAAATGCTCGCGCCGCAGTCTGCCACCTCCAGCAATTGGAATATTTATTTTACTATCGCGCTTTCCGGAGCTTCTGCGCTGGGCGCTGAAGTAGTTTGGACGCGCCTTCTCGGCCTGATGCTTGGCGCCACTGTTTATACGTTCTCAATTATTCTGGCCATTTTTCTGGTCGGCCTTGGAATCGGCAGTGGAATTGGCTCAATCGTTTCGCGCTCCGTGCGTGCTGCCGCGGCCCTGGGTTATAGCCAATTGCTTCTCGCCGCAGCCATCGCGTGGACGGCGTTCTTATTGGCGCGGTCAATTCCGTATTGGCCAATCAATCCGCTGCTCTCGCACGATCCGTGGTTCACATTCCAGGTCGATTTGGTCCGCGTCATTTGGGCGATTTTTCCTGCAACATTGCTGTGGGGAGCGAGCTTCCCTCTTGCGCTTGCCGCCGCGGCTACTAAAGACGATGATCCCGGCCGGCTGGTCGGCGGAATTTATGCCGCGAACACCGCCGGAGCGATTGCCGGCGCGCTGGCCTTCAGCGTGATTCTGATTCCGCGCATTGGCACGCAAAATTGCGAACGCACTCTGATCGTGATGGCCGCCGTTAGCGCGCTTGTCGTTCTCGCTCCGTATGTGTGGAAGCATCGCGCGAAACTTGGCGCGGCGATCCTTCTAATCTCCACAATCGGCGCGGGATATCTCGTCACGTCCACGCCCGCAATGCCGCCGGCGCTCATCGCCTACGGCCGCCGTTTCCTGATTAATCTAAATACTTCGGAAATTTTGTACGTCGGCGAAGGACTGAACTCCTCCATCGCCATTTCCAGATACAACGACGGCGCGATTCAGTTTCACGTCAGCGGAAAAGTGGAGGCTTCCACGGAAATGTATGACATGCGGCTGCAGCGCGCGCTCGGCCACCTTGCCGGACTCGTGCATCCGGATCCGAAATCTGTGCTGATCGTTGGATTTGGCGCGGGCGTGACCGCTGGATCGTTCGTTACTTATCCTGATATGAAGAAAATAGTGGTCTGCGAGATGGAACCACTCGTTCCTCCGGCGGCCACGAAATATTTCGACGCCCAGAACTATGATGTTGCGCGCGATCCGCGCACCACAATCGTGTATGACGATGCCCGCCACTTCGTTCTGACCACGCGCGACAAATTCGACATTATTACTTCCGATCCGATTCATCCCTGGGTGAAAGGCAGCGCCACGCTCTATTCCAAAGAATATTTTCAAATGGTGAAGGATCATTTGAATCCCGGCGGCGTGGTCACGCAGTGGGTTCCGCTTTATGAAAGCAACGAAGAGACGGTGAAGAGCGAAATCGCCACTTTCCTGGACGTTTTCCCGGGCGGCACGGTGTGGGCCAACGCCATTGACGGCGCGGGCTACGATCTTTTCCTGCTCGGACAGAACGGGCCAACCAAGATAAATGTCGATCAACTGCAGGCGCGGCTGGATTCACCGGAATATTCGCGCGTAGCGCAATCGCTTCGCGATGTCGGTTTCAATTCCGCCGTAGATCTCCTTTCAATTTATTCCGGACAGGATTCAGAGCTTCGTCCCTGGCTCACCGACGCTACAATAAATCTCGACAGCAATCTACGCCTGCAATATATGGCCGGGATGGCGCTGAACAACAGCCGCGAAGACGCCATCTATCGCGCGATTTTGGAGTACCGCAGATTTCCAACCAATATTATTTCCGGCTCGCCCGAGCGCATGGAATTGTTAGAGCGCCTGATGCAAATGTCGACCACGACGCGCTGAGAAACTACCCGCTTCTAATTGCGCGAGAACTAGATCAGCGCATCGACGATTCATAGCCCATGTTTACCGACCGGAGATTTGCAATCTCCACTCGCTGTGAAATTCAGTACTAAGTAGATTCAACATGTGTATATACTTCGGCCCGCAGTACCGCGAAATCAATCTGCGCGGCACCCGAAGCGCAAAATCGGAGAGGACACCGAAATGGGTAACGACGCAGGGGGCGTAATACTTCTCTTCCTGTTCATCGGGTTGTACTTCCTTCCCACGATAGTTGCCGGTTCGAGCCACAAGCGCAATACCGGCGCGATCTTCGTGCTCAATTTGCTCCTCGGCTGGACGGTCGTCGGTTGGATCATTGCGATTGTCTGGGCGTCCACCACAGACGTCCAGCCAGTAACCGTTATTCAACAGACGGCGCCCCCGGCCGTTCAACAATTGCCCGCCGCCTTCTGCACGAAGTGCGGCGTCTACTCACCACCTGGCTCGGCATTTTGCAATCGATGTGGGGGTGGCCTCGGCGAAACGCAATAGTTAGACCACACCGGGAGTTATATAACTGGTTCTGAAAAATGAACTATTGGATCCCGGCGGCGAAAAAGGGACACGGCAGGTACACAAAAAACATGCGCCTGTTATGTAATTGAAAAATAGATAACTTGGTGTGGTGCCGGAAGAGGGACTTGAACCCCCACTGCCTTGCGACAACGAGATTTTGAGTCTCGCGCGTCTGCCAGTTCCGCCATTCCGGCCCACACACATTCTACTTGCAGAATTAATTCCGCGCCAGTCCGCGGCTTCACTTCGCCAAAGAAAAGGCGGATTTCCGTTTTACCGGAAACCCGCCGATTCATCCGAAAATACTTATCCTAAATGAATGTTCAGTTGTCCCGCACACGCTCAGCCACAAGCGTTGGCGCGCCGGTCGTATTGAACAGCAAACCTCCGACGAACACTTTGTCGCCGCTGTTTATGCCGCCCAGGCCGGTTACGTCGATGAAGACGGTTCCGGTGACGGTGTCCACATCGATCAAACTGATATTGGAATGCGTTAGAACCGGCGACAGCTGCAGAAGCGTGAAGCCCGCCGGATTCCCGCTGGCATTCACCGTGCCGACGACGCCCGCAACCTGAGAAGATTCAAGCGTCACGCTATCGGTCGAAACAGTGATCAATGGCAAAGCGGTCGGTCCCGGGGTAACAACCGGAGTGGCCAGCGGATGTATTTCGACTCTCTGCCCCGCCACCAAGCCCGACGCTCCCGTGAACGTGAGCCCAGCAGGAATGGTCACGCCGTCGGCGTTCACGCTGAAAGTTGTGGAGCTATTCGTCTGAACTGAGATCAACAGTCCCGGCAAAACGCTGGGGAATGTTTCCTGCAAGTCCTGAAGGATCATATCGAATTGATTTTGCGCTGCGTTCACGCGAACAACAGTACCCTGCAAGGAAGGAATGTTTTGCTGCTCGAGTAAGCGCACGCTGGAAGCAGTGAAGGTTCCGCCCGGAATTAAATTCAGACCAACTTCCACAACTTGGCCATCGAGCAGGCAGGAAAAATTATCTGCGGCGCAGGCCGGAAACGTGTACGTCGTGCTGGTGTTCGTAGTGATAGGAACGGTCATCCCGCCGAAGCCGGCCTGAATCATAAAACTTGGATTCGTCACCGACGTGATGCGTCCAATAATGTGGAATTGCGATACCGGTGAAGTTGGCGTCGCCGGAATCACTTGCTTCACACTAATTTTCGGCGAAACCGTCAGGTCGCCCTGCACCGAAGCGTTCACGTCGAAATGCATCTCAAAGCCCAATGGAGAATTCGCGGAAAGCGTCACAGGAAATGGAGCCGTCGGCGACTGGACCGTTGCGCTCATTTGATTCAGCGGCGGATTAAAAACACAAAACTGACCCGCCGCGCAAGACTGCGCGCCGAGCGTCAAAGTTTGGTTCGTGTTGTTGAAAATTGTCATTTGCGGATTCGCGAATGACGCGGTGAGGCTGCTGTACGATCCGGCCGGAACATTTACATTGCCGAGCGGCGCGGTTTCCGTTTGTAAATGCAGCAGTTCGACGTTCGTCGGACCGAGCAACATTGAAACCGCTGGTTGTGTGGTGTCGGTCGGCTGCAGCATCGCGCTTGTAATCTGCACTTGGAAGCGAAGCACAGCCACGCCCGTCGGCGGATCGTCGCCGACCGTCAGGCTCACTGGCGCCATGCCGGCATTTGTACCGGGATTTCCCGTAGTGAAAGTGCCAGAGCTGCCGCAGCCCGCCAGGCTAAGTCCAAATAAGCCGATTCCTAAAAGAACAGCTAAACAGAAGAGAAGAGCGATTAAAGCCTTGCGCATAAAACCTCCGAGAAAATCAATGATAAGACAAGCCCCGTAGAATCAATAGCTTACCAAGGGAAACCAGCTGGCGTTCACAGCGTTCGACACACTGATTTTCTTAACCCGATCGTCATGAAAATGTTGCGCAGAATTGCGCGTCCTGAAGGGCTGCACTGACCTGACGGACAGCCACGCACTGGGAGCCGGAAGCTCTTAACTTTTGGTTTGTGGCGGCGCGCCTAGTTTCCGCTCATCGATCGAAAATAGGTGTGCACTTGCTCGCTTGGGCTTGATTCGGAGTATTGCAGGATCAGTCCGGTCTTCGAGTCGAAAGTGCAAACCAATTGCACGCCGCTCGCCGCATTCTCATAAACCATCATCGTCCCCGTCCACGTCTTTCCGTTAAGAGTGTAAGGACCTGTCCCCTTCACGGTGTACGGCTCGCCGTTCGCTCCGTGCTTTGACGCCGTCGGGTTCGCGGGGTCTACCCAAAATTGACCGTTTAGACCCGAAGAATCGCTAGTGCAGTATCCGCCGGCATTGCAATTCCACGAATGCGTTCCACCAATCGGCGATCCCACTGTCTGCAGCGATGTGATGCCGGAAACTTGAGCGCTTGAGGAAGATTCCACCTTGGTGGTCATCACCATTCGGATGCCCTGCGAAAATCGCCCGTTGGTGACGAACGCGGAATCGGCGTCATATACCACGACCAGGCCCGGACGTATCCACGCGGGAATCGTCGGTGCGTTGTCGGCGCGGACGGAATGAACCGATACGCAGATTGACGCGAGAATCAGAACGCAGGCGACGCAGGTTGCGAAGTTAACCAGGGATTTCATCGAATCCTCCATTTGTCTCTTAGCATTTTCGGCTTGGGTTGGCTTTGAGACGTGGAAATTTGCAGGATTCTACACCCGTTTTTGACTCTTGCGCCAATCCATCCAATCTTCCCTGTGGTCAGACTCGAACGCCAAATCTCGATAAAATTTCGCGGCGGCCAGCGCTCGTAACTCCAAGCGCTCTACTCTCGATTTCTTGCGTCACCCATTTTCTTTTTAGGGCCATGCGCAGCAAAGCCGCGCCCAGCGCGCCACCAAGATGAAAACGTCGCTCGCTCCAGTCCAAACATCCGCACGCGAACGTGCGGCGCAACTCGCCGCATGCGTCAGCATCAATTCCAATCGCTTTAAATTCGCGCGCACCTTTCGGACTGAGGTCGTACGCATACTCTCCGCTATTGGTGCGCGCTACGATCCATCCGCGCGAAGTAAATTTGTCATGTAGCGTCACGCCCAATGTTCCTGCAATGTGGTCGTAGCAAGTCCGCGCAGCGCGAAGATTGTTCGGCGTTGTCGGAACAAATTTGCTCCGTGATCCCCCGGCCAGCACGCTCAGACTTTCCAGCACGGTCGCTACGTCTGCGCCATCCAAGCTGTAAAAGCGATGCTTCCCTTGCGTGAGCACTTTCACTAAATGTTCTGCCACCAGCCGGTTCAAGTGGACGCTTGCCGTAGGAGCGCCGACCTCAGCGACTGCCGATAGCTCCGTGGCGGTTCGCGCGCGTCCGTCCATCAAGCAATAAAGTATGCGCGCACGCGCCGGTTCACCGATGGCCGCGGCAATCCGCGCCACCGCGCCGTCTGCGTTTTTTGCACCGACTCGTCTCTTCACATCCATAGTTCGATTGTAAACGAAGTGTTTCTGCACGCCAACGGTTATTGTGTCAGGCATGCCGCCAAAGAATCGGTCAGCCGCAAACATTACACGCCGCGAACTGATGGCTGGCATCGCCGCAATCGGCGCGGCGTTCGCAATCAGCGGCAATCTTTCCGCTGCCGAATCCGACAGGAGAGCCTCGATGACCACCACATGTGTAATCCGCTACCAGATTGATCCATTCCAGCGAGACGCATTCAAAAAGTACGCCGAAAATTGGGGACGCATCATTCCCCGCAATGGCGGCCACCTGGTCGGATATTTTCTGCCGCACGAAGGGACGAACGATGTTGCCTGGGGGCTGATTGCGTTCGATAGTCTCGCGTCTTACGAGAAATACCGCGCGCGCTTGAAATCGGATCCGGAAGCAGTCGATAATTTCAATATGGCGCAAACAAAGCGCATCATACTTCGCGAAGAAAGAAATTTCGTGGAAGTGGTCGACGGAACATTCGGCATACCTTCAACTTTCAAAGGGCAATCGTGAGCGCAGAATCCAAAATGAATCCAACGCAAGCCGAGAAAGGACGCGCATTCCGCGCGCTACACGAACGCGACCACGCGTTCATCATCCCGAACCCGTGGGACGTCGGTTCCGCGCGCCTGCTGGCGCTCGCGGGATTTGAAGCGCTGGCTACCACCAGCGCCGGATACGCTTTTTCCGTGGGTAAGACGGACAACCACATTGGCCGCGACGAAATGATCGCTCACGTGCGCAGCATTGCGCACGCCACCAATCTGCCTATCAGTGCCGATCTGGAAAATGGCTACGGAGATTCGCCCAAAATCGCTGCGGAAACAATTCGCCTCGCAGCGCAAGCCGGTGCATGCGGAGGCTCAATCGAGGACGCAACGGGAAGCGCAGATCATCCGATTTACGATCTCGCGCACGCCGCAGATCGAATCCGTGCTGCGGCGGAAACCGTCCGCGCACTTCCCTTCACCTTCACGCTGACGGCTCGCGCGGAAAACTATCTCCATGGCCGCGTCGATTTGAAGGACACCATCGAGCGTCTGCAGGCCTATCAAGAAGCCGGTGCAAATGTCTTGTATGCGCCGGGATTATTCTCCAAGGAAGATATCGCCGCAGTGGTTGCATCGGTCGATCTCCCGATCAATGTGCTTGCCCCGCTTCCGGGCTCACCGTTCACTCTCGACATTCTCTCAACGCTCGGAGTGAAACGCGTCAGCATCGGCAGCGCGCTTTCCCGCGCGGCTTACGGCGCGGCAATCCACGCCGCAAACGAAATGCGCGAGCATGGTACCTTCACTTTCGCCGATCAATCCATCAGCTTTCGCGATCTGACCGCGATGTTTGAAAAATAATCCTTGCAATCCACCGACGCTCGATCAGTTTAATGATCGTGATCCGGCTGCTGCGAAATCGTGATCGTAAAATCCGATTCCATCTTGATCACCGCATAAGGATTCCACGTTGAAAGCGCGTAGAAAATCTTCAGCGTGTTGCCTTCGACTTCCGTGAACCGCTCGATCATCTGCGGAGCGAATCCGCCTCCACGAGTTGTGGCTGGCGGATTGCCAGTCGGATCCTGCGGGCCGATCGTCGGACCAAGCGGACCGGCAGTGTTCGCCGGAGAAACCACCGCCGACGGACATGTGTTCGTAAGAGGATGCGCCGGATCGTAGTAATAAAAAATGTAGTTTCCCAGCGCGCCATCTCTGCAATCATTCAGAATGTACTGTGGAGTGCTCCACGGTCCCCACGGCTCACGCGCATAACTGAAATAGACGCCTGCTGTTGTGCTGTCGCCGTGGCCGCCGTTAAAAGTCATCAGCCACAGTCCAAGGTCGCGCGAATAAATTACGGAAAGATTTCCAATGGTCGGATTTTTCGGATCCATATCGGTCACCACCGGCACGCTACTCGAATCATCTTTCGTACCCCAGGTCGGATTACCAAAGCCGTCCAGCCCGGTGAAATAATGCGTGCCGTTGCCGCTCTCGAATCCGCTTTTCGGAACGATCGAAAGATAAATATTGCTCGCGTCATATTCGCCTACCCCAAAGATCGCCACGTACGGCTCGCCAAATCCCGGATCCCATTCGCCGTCATTATGCGGAGCTTCGCGGAGTGACGTGTAAACGAAGTGTCCGCCAGTGGCAACACTGGATATCGTTCTTCCCGCAGAAAACGTTCCGGCAAATTCGTCAAACTTCGAGAGCACTGAATAATCGCTGCTGTAGTTGCCTCCGCCGGTTCCCACAGTTGATCCCGTGCTCGCTATGATGTAAATCTGTCCATCAAGACTAATGCCCGCGCTCGGAATATCGTCCGGTCCCATGGGCACAAGCGTTCCATCGGGATATACCGGCTGCACAATCAATCCATGCGTCTGATCGCTGCTCAGAAAATAATTCAGCAGCAGCTTATCTTCTGCTCGGCGCGTGGAACTCCATGCAATCGTGTCTCCTGCCTTGTACTGGAACGTGTTCTGCACCGTGGTCCAGGGCGAATAATCGTTGCCGTCGCCATGCCCGGTAGTGGCGCCAAACGTGTCTCCAAACAAAAAAATCAGCTTGCCGCGATGCTCGAAAGAATAGCCCAGGCCCTGCCCCAGAACATCGGCTCTGGTCACCGTTTGGCTGGCGGTCGGCTTGCAGGTGGGGTTCGGATTACTAATATTCCCCTTCAAGTCGACGACGATCGTGGCGTCCCACGCGACCCAATCACAGTCGCCCGTAATCTGCTCAATTCTCCTTGACGAACCGGGGTTGAATGTCAGTTTGATGTCGCCACCGCGCCCGCCATCCCCGTCTTGCGCCCGCGATTGCGCGGGACAAATACTGCATGCTACGAAAAACAAAGCTCCGAGAAACCATTTACGTCTCATGATGAGCCTCTCTGTTCTCCATAATTAATCAGCGAACGATTGCCGCTCACTTCTGCACGGCGATCGTGAATTTTCGCGACGCAAATACCCGCGCTCCGGTGTCGCACCCATTCTGCAGAAATGCGATTCCAGATAACTTCAGGTGGCCCGCGGCGGCATTTGGTGACATGAATGACGGATAAAATCCGTCAAAACTTGACCCCGTCGGCGGGGTCGCGTTTAAGTTGCAAGGTGAAGTTACGTATTGCTGGGAATTCAGGATCAATTCAGGTACAGACCAGTCCTGGCGTTCCAGACTCGTCGCCGTCGCATAAAACCACGAAGCCGTGCCGTCCTCCGAGTCCGTGTTGCACACGAATATCATCATGTACAAGCGCAGATCGTCGTTGTAGCTGATGCTGGGCATCATTCGCGTTCCTAGGCAACCGGTATCAGGCAATACGGCTGTGTCCACGCCCCCGATCCCAGGCTCGCTAAACGCGCCGTTGTTCCACTTATAAAATTGGATTGGAGCGTCGTCGCTGTCGCTCGCTCCGCTGTGCTCGTAACCATCGAAGCCATGATCGCCGCCGCGCAGACTGGCGCGCGCAACTCGTATCAAATTTCCGGAAAGTCCGGGCGCGTGATACGCGTACGCCACATAAATAAATTCGCCGTCCACGAACGCGCTTGGTATGGCGTCACCCAATGGGGCGCTGGTGTTTTTCGTGGGCTCGGAAACTGGTCCTTTCAGCACTGGATGACGGGTAGCGTTGCCCAGCGGACCATTCGCCGGCGGAGGCCATGTTTTCCCGTTATCCAACGACCTCGCGAACCCAACTGTGGCGTAGTAAGGCTGCTGATTTGTTCCTCCGGGACAATGATTCTCCGCCTCGTAAATCATGATCAGATTTCCGGGCGGAAGCGTCGGATCCTGCACCACGGATCCCGGCGCCGAATAATTCTCGTCAAACTCGGTGTCAAACGCAGGATCGCAGGACGTGAAAAGAACTGGCGGCACCATCACCTGCTCGGCATATCCCTTGTCCGTGGCAGCGGTGAACGTCACTAGATCCGTGGTCTCCAGAACCACCGCTCCGCCAGGCCCGGTCTTGCTGGTCTTGCTGGAACCAAACAAGAGGTAGCTGTGATTGCTTTCCTGCCACGGGTGCAGCCAATTAAAAAGCGGAAGCAGCGTAGTGTGCTCGTCGGGAATATTGACCAGATAACTTGGGTAAGTCAGCGTGTCGTCCGGCAACTCAACCGAGAACG
>Ga0210410_10003127_pt1 | contig 14729 bp, 9 predicted proteins | sample IncBWC4MmetaG_FD_161058 | JGI IMG/M metagenome (GOLD analysis project Ga0210410, IMG submission 161058) | Forest soil microbial communities from Barre Woods Harvard Forest LTER site, Petersham, Massachusetts, United States - Inc-BW-C-4-M | ecosystem: Environmental > Terrestrial > Soil >... | reverse complement strand
TCTTGGGCCCTACTTTGTAAAGGCTCATGTATCCGGTGACTTTGTTGTTTTCGGAAATTCTCGGAACAAGCAGATGGACTTCGCCCCAAGCTTGCGGAGCCGTGTTTTGAAACGGCCCAGTTTTCTCTACAAAGACGTAGTGCGTTTCCGGCCAAGTCACAATCTCGGGTTCTTGCGTAAGTTTCATGGGCGCTTTTTGTGGCGTCGCCATCTTAATTTCTCCTTTGCTTTGAAAACCCTGCGAAAATACCACGGCTTTTAAACAACCGGTACAGTCTAACGAAACCCATCTGCAATCGAATACTCCAAATCCATTAAAGGGACCCACCCAAGTGGCAATCCTTCGTTGGGCAGACCACCTGCTACTCTGCGCGCAAGGCTTCCACCGGGTCCACGGTTGCGGCGCGGCGTGACGGGAGATAGCTTGCGAGCCACGCGGTGGGGGCAAGTCCGAGGGATACTGTCCCGTACGTGACTGGATCGACGGGATTCACGTTGAATAGCAGCGATGACATTAGTCGCATCAGAAGCACCGCAGCGACCAGACCGCACGCGACACCTACGCCCGTCAGCAGCAACCCATGCCGCACGAACATCCCGGTGACGGTGGGCTGCTGCGCCCCGAGGGCCATTCGGATGCCGATTTCGCGGGTCCGCTGCGAGACGGAATAGGCGATAACGCCGTAAATACCGACAACGCCAAGCAGCAGCGCCATCGCTCCGGCGACACCGAGCATGATCAGAGTGAACGATGTGCGCGCCAACGACCTGGAGTAGAAGTAATCGAACGTGTGCACTTCGGCGAGCGGCAGATTGGCGTCCACGGACCACACCGCTTCCCGCACGTTCTTCAGGAGCGTCTCCGAACCCGCGCGCGGCGAGCGAACAATGAACGCCACATCGCGGCGCACGGAAATGTCGTCGCTTTCGAATTTGGCGAGCAGCAGCGGCCAATATACAGATGTAGGCGGTTTGTTATTCACGCCATCGTCATGCAGATCGCCCACCACCCCGATAATCTCTCGCCAGTCGTCTTTTGTGCTGACTTGAATTCGTTTGCCAAGCGCAGCGTCAGGTTCGTGCCAATACTCTCTCGCTAGATTTTCCGAGATCATAGCTACGGGAGTCTTGTTGTACGTGTCGGTCCAAGTTATCTCGCGACCGGCAATCAACGGTGTCCCTAAGGTCTTCAAAAATCCCGGCGAGATACACTTGAAGAGCCGAAGCGGCGGAAACTCTCCATCGGCGTAAGTGCGTCCTTCGAGAAGAATCGGATCGTGCCACCCGCTTCCAGGGCCACCGGCCATAGGAAGCTTTGTGCCGATGCTTACCGACGACACGCTGGGAATGGCTTCCAACTTATGCAGAATCTCTTCTTCCATGCGGACGACGCGTTCCGGTTCCTTTACGTGCGTTTCGGGAATCGAGATGCGAAACATCTGCAGCCCGGCCGGATCAGTGAAGCCCGGATTCACTCGGGTCAAAGCGCGGAAAGTGCGAATCATCAGTCCCGAGCAGATGAGAAGCACGAGGGCCAGCGCCACCTGAACGACGACGAGAGTATTTCGAGCGCGATGTTGCTCCTTGCTCTGGCTCAATCCGCGCCCGCCTTCGCGAATACCCGTGGTCAGGCGCGCCCCGGCGTATTTAAGGATGGGGACGCAGCCGAAGAGCAAACTGGCGAGCAACGATACCGCGAGCGTGAACAGCAACACCGGCCCGTTGATGCCGACTTCGCTGATACGAGGCAAGCCAGCGGGCGCCACGGCGACCAGTACGCGCAACGCAGCGTAGGCCAGACCCAGGCCGAGTGCGCTGCCGAGCAGCCCCAGAATTACGCTCTCCAGCAGGAGCTCACTAGCAATGCGCCACCAACCGGCGCCGAGGGCGGCGCGAAGCGCCAACTCCTGTCTACGCCCTTCCATTCGGACAAGCAGAAGATTGGCCACATTCGCGCAGGCGATCAGCAGGACCATGCCTATCGAGCCCATCAAAACCCACAAAACGCCTCCGACATCACCTACAACATCCTGCTTTAGCGGCCGGACGTTGGGCCCGATTCGTGCGTCCGCAAATAACTTCAGGCTGAATCCCGGCGGTGCCGGGAACGTGTTCATCACGATCGGAAGCATGCGTCCGACGTCCGCGTTGGCTTGTTGCAGCGTTACGCCGGGCTTCAATCTGGCAAGCGCCTCGTAGCTGAAATTGCCCAAATGGGTTTTGTTTCGATCAAATTGAAGAGGTGTGACGATCGGAATATCTTCCCGGTCGAGGAAATGAAATCCCTTGGGTAGCACGCCGATAATTTGGCGCCCTTTGCCGTCGACAACCAGCATTCTGCTAATTACGTTGGAATCGCCTCCGAATTTTTTGCGCCAATACGAATTGCTTAGAATCACCGTGTCGGGGGCGCCGGGCACATCATCTTCATGGCGAAACAGCCGGCCCAACACGGGTTGCACGCCTAAGACGGCAAGAGTGCCATCGCTCACGTTGAGCGCTTGTACTTGTTCCGGTTCGCCGATTCCCGTAACGCTTACCGAATCACCTTGATACATTCCGATATCCTGAAAAGTCTGATCCTGTTCGCGGTAAACAAAATAGTTGGACGGCGACATGTTCAGCTCTGGAATGTTGATGCCAGGAGCGGTGTGCCACACGCCAACCAATTCCTCGGAGTGTGGATAGGGCAAGGGCTTAAGTAGGACACCCTCAAGAACGCTAAATACGACGGTGTTTGCCCCCACTCCCGCGGCTAGGGTGATGAGGGTGATCACCGTGAACATCGGCGCGCGCCCTAATCGGCGCAGAACCTGGCGCAACTGGTTTTTGAATGAACTCATTAGGCGGTCTCCTGCCAAAGCCGCTTTGCAAGGGTCGCAACGGTGTTCGACTCGAGCTGCTTTATTTGGTACGTTTGCGCGCGCGTTAAGTTCCGAAAACATTCGGAAGTTGCGGCAACGGTTTTCCTTCGACACAAGCGGAAGTGCGTTGACAGAGGGCCGAGGTGTACTCTAGTATTGACGTTTGTCTCTACAGGGAAAGGTGTGACTAAGGGCGATGAGGACGTATGTAGCCAAGGGAGAAGAGGCCGAAGCGCTGAAGGAAGGCGCGAACTGGTTTGTGGTCGATGCCACGGACCAAGTTTTGGGCCGGCTGGCCACTAAGGTGGCACGCATGTTGATCGGCAAAGATAAGCCGAGCTTTACGCCGTACTTGGATTCCGGGGATCACGTTGTGGTGATCAATGCCGATAAGGTGCGCATGACCGGGAACAAGGTCGAGCAGAAAGTGTATTATTCTCATAGCGGATATCCCGGCGGATTGAAGGAAGTTCCGGCGAAGCGTCTGCGCGTGAACAAAGCGGATTGGATGATTCGCGAAGCTGTTCTCGGGATGTTGCCTAAGAACAAGCTGCGTGCGCGGCGCGCGAAGAAGCTGCGAATTTATCGCGACGCTGCTGGATTGGCGCGGCACGCAGGACAAAAGCCGCAGGCAGTGACGTTGTAGGATTTTGCTTGGGATAGCCCGAAATGGCTGTCCTGCTTGAAATTCGGGGATTGTTGTTCTCGTGGGTTAGCAGCCTGCAGCATCCCAGTCTCCAGGTTTGGCGTGGGTATACGCCAAGTGTTTTTCCGCACGTTGCGGTGCCTTCCTTCGTCGAGTAGGGAGCAACCCCGCCAAGCGGGTAAACCGAAGCGTGAAGTTTTTATGGTCCTGTAATGCAGGACCGTCTGCAATCTAGGAGGATCGTTGAGCTCTACGGGCACGCCCATCGCGGGCACAAATTGGTTTCTCGGTACCGGACGCCGCAAGGAGTCCATTGCGCGCGTGTTTTTGCGCGCAGGGTCCGGCAAGTTCACCGTGAACAAGCGGACTGTCGAGCAATATTTCCCGAATTTTGCGTGGAAGCATGACGCCACGGAGCCGCTGAAGTTCACGAACATGGCCGAGCAAGTGGACGTTATTGTCACCGCGCATGGCGGCGGCGTCGGCGGGCAAGCCGGCGCGGTACGCATGGGATTGGCACGCGCGATTGCGAAGTTCAATCCAGAGCTGCGGCCTTCGCTGCGCACAAACGGTTTTCTGACGCGCGACTCTCGTATGAAGGAGCGCAAGAAGTACGGGCAGAAGGGCGCGCGCAAGCGCTTCCAGTTCACGAAGCGTTAATTTTTTGACGCCCGCGGGGCGTTAGCGAGCTCCGTCCCGGTTCGCCGGGACGAGATCACGGCCGGCAAGCTGCCGGCAAGAAGGCTGCTCTTCAGCGTATCGCGAATAACTCGATGCGCTGCCGCAAGCAGCTATCCTTAAAGGAGGAAACTTGGCAGTTGAAATTACGATGAAAGAGCTGCTGGAGGCCGGAGTTCACTTTGGCCACCAGACGCGCCGCTGGAACCCCAAGATGAAGGAATATATTTTCGGGGAACGCAACGGCATTCACATTATCGATCTTCAGAAGACGCTCAAGATGTTCCGCGAAGCGAGCCGCTTCGTGAGTGAAATTTCGTCGCATGGCAGAACGGTGTTGTTTGTGGGCACCAAGCGGCAAGCGCAAGAAGCCGTCGCGGAAGAAGCCAAAAAATGCGGCGCATACTTTGTGAACCACCGCTGGCTCGGTGGCACGCTGACCAACTGGGCGACTCTGCAAAAATCCATCAAACGGCTGAAGTTGCTGAAAGCCATGAACGAAGATGGCCGCATGGCCGAGCTTTCCAAAAAGGAAAAGGCGCGGTTGGACCGCGAAATGAAGCACCTGTTCCAGAACCTCGAGGGCATCGAGAATATGGCGCAGCTTCCGGACGCAATGTTCGTGATCGACTCGAACGCGGAAGAGATTGCGGTGAAGGAAGCGCGGCGCATGGGCGTGCCCGTGGTCGCGGTGGTAGACACCAATTGCGACCCGGACGTTGTGGACTGGATCATTCCAGGGAACGACGACGCGTTGCGCGCGATTCGTTTGTTCACCTCGAAGATTTCGGAATCCGTGCTGGAAGGCCACAACATTTATCAGCAATCGCAGGTGGCGGATCAAAAGGCCGCTGCGGACCAGGCTCTGGTGGAAGGCGTCGAGTACGTCGACACCAGCGCGTACGAACAATACGAAAAGCAAGAAGGCGATTTCGTCGAAGGCGAAGTGCCGGCGGAGGCGCCGGAGCCGGCGGAAACTACCGTACCGCCGGATGAGGAATCCAGGTAAGGAAATCGCGCTGGCATAAGTTTCAACAGGCCCGGCGCTGGAGTCCAACTCAGGCGCCGGGCCGTTTTGCAAATAGGCGCATCTAATGCGGCTAACAGCGCACTTCAGGGTGAGAACAAGAGATTCAGAGTACGCAAGAAAGAAAAAGGATGAGTACACAACAACCAGCTATGCAAATCCCAGCAAATCTCGTGAAGGAATTGCGCGAGCGCACCGGTGCAGGCTTCAGCGATTGCCGCGCGGCGCTGGTCGAAGCGGAAGGCGACATCGAGAAGGCTATCAACATTTTGCGCAAGAAGGGCCAGGCTGCGGCCGCCAAGAAAGCGCAGCGCGAAGCGAGCGAGGGGTTGGTGGGGCACTACATTCACGCTGGCGGAAAGATCGGCGTGATTGTGGAAGTGAACTGCGAGTCTGACTTCGTGGCGCGCACGGCCGCGTATCAGCAGTTGTGCCACGACATTGCCATGCACATTGCGGCGCTCGATCCACGCTATTTGCGGCGCGAGGAAGTCACTCCGGAGATGCTCGAGAAAGAACGCGATATTTATCGCGAGCAGGCGCGCGCCACCGGGAAAACCGAACAGGTGATCGAGAAAATCGTCACGGGAAAGATGGAGAAGTTCTACGAGGAGAATTGCCTCTACGAACAGCACTACATTCGCGACGAGTCTATCACCATCAAGGAAATGATCGCCCAGGCTATCGCCAATTTGGGCGAGAATATCGCGGTGCGGCGGTTCGTGCGCTTCAAGGTCGGCGAAGTGAGCGGGGCCGCAGGTTCAACGGTGGAATCGGCATCAGCCTGATTTTTTCCCGTCAATGACAAGGGCGTTCCGTGGGGGACGCTCTTTTCTTTTGTATCGGCATCTAAGATGCGGCTAGCTTGTGCGATGCGTCGTATTGTTTGTTACAATTCCGACGGATTTTCGAGCGTATCACGGAGAATCATGGCGAAAACTGCCGCGAAACGGGCCCTCGGCAAAATTGTGAAGAAGGCCGAGCCGGTCTATAACCGCATCGTGCTGAAGCTTTCCGGCGAGTCGTTTCAAGGTCCGCAGGGATTTGGGATTCACGGCGAAACCATTCAGGCCATCGCTCGCGAGCTGAAAGATGTGCACGCGCTCGGCGTGCAGATTGCCATCATGGTCGGCGGCGGAAACATTTTTCGCGGCGCGCGGCAGAAGGGATTTGAAATCGACCGCGCCACCGGCGACTACATGGGCATGCTGGCTACGGTGATCAATGCTTTGGCTCTGCAGGACGCACTCGAAAAAGAGGCTGTTTACACCCGTGTGCTCAGCGCGATCGAAATGAAGCAGGTAGCGGAGCCGTTCATTCGGAGGCGCGCTACCCGGCACTTGGAAAAGGGCCGCATCGTGATTTTCGCGGCGGGCACCGGGAATCCCTATTTTTCTACCGACACCGCGGCGGCGCTGCGCGCCATGGAAATCAAAGCAGACGTGATTTTGAAAGCTACGCGAGTCGATGGAATTTACGACGCCGACCCTGAGCAAGTGGCCGACGCGAAATTCTTTCAGCAGATAACCTACCGCGAAGTGCTACACCAGGGCCTGAAGGTGATGGACTCGACGGCCATTTCGCTGTGCATGGACAATGGGATGCCCATCGTGGTGTTCAACATGAACACGCACGGGAATATCAAGCGCGTGGTGCTGGGCGAGCGCGTGGGATCCACGGTGACACCGGCGTAGCGAGCGATGCTGTCTTTGAGGACGAAGATATGACGACGATTGCAACAACCAGGGACGCGATGGCTGCGGCCAAGACGCGCATGGAAAAAGCCGTGGACGATTTTCGCAAGGATTTAGCGACGCTGCGCACCGGGCGTGCGAATACCTCGCTGCTCGATAGCATCCGCGTTGATTATCACGGCACGCCTATGCCGGTGAACCAGCTCGGCACGGTGACCACGCCGGAGCCGACGATGATCGTGGTTTCACCGTGGGATCCCAGCGCGGTACCTCTGATCGACAAAGCCATTCGCACCTCCGACCTGGGGCTCAATCCCACGAATGACGGTAAGGTGGTGCGCGTGCCGATTCCCTCGCTGACCGAAGACCGGCGCAAGGACATCGTGAAGCAGTTGCACAAAGTTCTGGAAAATCACCGCACCGCGGTGCGCAACATTCGCCGCGATCTGAAGGAAGCCATCGAGAAGCTCGAGAAAGATAAGAAAATCAGCGAAGATGACAAGAAGCGCGCCCTGGACGAGTTGGAGAAGCTCTCGCACGCGGAGACAAAGAAGATCGAGGATCTCAGTGCGACGAAAGAAAAAGAGATAATGTCGATCAGGTAGCGCCGTGGGCTTGCCACTTCGGACCCTCCACAGTGTTAAAACTAAGCGCCGTTTCGCTTCTCGTCACATTGTTACTTTGCCCGGTGCTTTTAGCGAAATCAGAGTACGGAATAGTATGCGTTGTGCGTAATTCAACAAAGCCGCCGACCCTTACTTCACCAGGTGGATCCTACAATCCCGCGACACTGAAGGTGAAAATTGACAAAAGGCCAGCGGTGCTTTGGCCTCATAAGGAAGACCTGAAGATCGACAATCTGGATTTGACTGGGCGCCATCTAGTCGTCGTGATCTCAGATGGAAAACCGATACAGTCCTTTTGGTTCCGTTTTTCGGAATTCGATACCACTGAGCTGTGCATGTCCTTCGATGGTTACCAAGGGGTGCAGCTCGCAGACGCCAAGACTTCCCGCTGCTGTAAATGCAAGTGAACGCTAGAATGCAGCTCAAGGTCTAGGTTCAGACTTCGTTTGAGCAGCGGACCCTTGTTGTGCGGGAGGCGTGTCGGCGCGATTCAAGACGAATTTTTGCGCTTCATCGCTCTGGACTACGCGAATAAAGGCGCTGTAATCAACAGCGCGATCGGCAGAAATTTCACGCAGCAAAAAATTCAGATGGCGCGCTGCGGCAACAGCCCCGCCGCTCATTTCGTATTTCGACTCGAAGGTCGCGTAATCCCGCTGAACCGATGTGCCCGTAGGTGTGTGCGCGACTGTTCCCACGGGCAGATGCAAGGTCACGTGAGTCTCTACATCCAGCGGTGTCCCCAGGTCAATTGAAGTAGGCGCAACCGAAGCGGTTTTGCCGGGCAGATCGGGCAATCCAAGCTGCGGTAGCAGCGCCGGAATGCGCACCGGCTTCTTCGACCAATCCACAAATTTCGGCTGCGTGATCTCATATTCGACCGTAAATGGTTCCTTCGTCGCATACGGATCCGAAGCCGACACGCTCGTAATTTTGCCTCGAAAGCCGTCAGAAAGCGCCAGCAGCTGCGCGACTTCGTTCCACTTCTCCCGCGGTGCTTGGTGAAATGCGACGCGCAATAACAACTCATTGTCACCCCGCATGGCATAACGGACCTTCGCATGAAGGCTTCCGTCGATTTCGAGCGAGGCGGCAATGTTTACGATTTGGGTGGACCGGAAAGGCAACACATTGTCGACGTCGCGCCAGAGCTGATTTAATGCGGGTCCAACGAGAAGCGCCTTGCGACCCCGAAATTCCGACGGAATGACCTGGAAGGGCGCTACTTCGCTGTTGAGATCGAGCCAGAAGTTTATGGAGGGATATCCCGACACCGTTAGTAGACGATTAAAAGCTGCCGGGCTTGGAACCGACTTTTCATCAACAGGGGTGGTCGAGATCAGGCCAGCTCGCGCGGGCCCGAAAAAATTATCCGCCAGAGCAGCGAAGAGAATGTACTTGTCTTCGGGTGTGCCATACCCGGAGACAAGAACATCAGAAGGGTTTCGTGTCTTGAAGCCAGTCGCGCCAAGCGGAAGATCGATTGTTCTGATTTTCTGAGAAACGAAGGCATAGAACGCCTCGGCCTGGAGGCTCTGCCTCATAACGACATTCGAGCTCGGCACCCTTGCTAATTCTCTGGCCTTGGCGAAAAGCTCCGACGAGAACTCTCCGGACGGTTTCAGCAAGCCTTTCAAACACTCCGACAGTTGCTGCCAGTTTGCGAACGAGGTCAGAACGATGTCTGGCTGGGATTGCGAGGACTCTTCGGGGGGCTTGTTCTGCTGGCCTGTCTTCAGATGCCAGCGGTAGGCAATTCTGCCGGGGTCAGAAGTCTCGCCAGGGGCCGCGGGCGTTACTGGATTGATTCGGAACTGGATTTTATGGTCAGTGGGAACATCAATCTCAAACAATTCTTCCCCAACAACGCTGGAGCGGTCGAAGGTGTGGTCGAGCCAGAAGTCGGGGGCGAGCGGATGGTGCGATGTCGTGGTCACGACGCGGTACTCGAGCGTATCGCTGGGCGCAAGACCTAGGATCCGCAGGGACTTGACGCGCACATCCTGATAGGCAACGGCGTTCACTACCGCGGGATTGGGTTGGTCGGAAATGGCACTGGGGAGGATGTCGGCAGTGCCGCCGCCAGAGTGCGTCACGCGCAGGAGCGGAAACTCGATTTGTTGGAAGGAGCGATTGTAGTCGAAAGCGAGCCGCGCGAACTGGCGGGCGCCGAGTTCATTGTTGATGTGCACGCGGGTGTGGACTTCCTTGCGGCTGTCGCCATTTGCTTCAAAGCGCACGCGCGTCTCAAGCAGCTCAATCTGCGCCGGCAGCTCCGGCACTTTCTCGGAAGCTTCAGGCGATTTTGGCGTCTGCTTTGTTGCCGGCGAAGCAGCTTCCTGGCAGCGCGCCGGCAAATCGCCGAAGGCGCAGAGCAACATCAGCCCGCAAACCAATCGCAGGCGTAAAAAGTTGGGAAGTAGAGTCACCATGCCTCGTTGGGAGTGTAGGGCGCGACAAAAAACAGGTAAAGCACCGATTCGTACCTCGGTTTCAGGAAAGAAACACCTCATATCGCTCTGTGCTCCGACCTCAGTGCCCTCTGTGCGAAGTCCTTCTCCTCTCAGCGAATCTTGGCTACTCTGCCCCTCGGGGTTGTCTTTCCGGTTTGTTTCGTGGCTTGCACGACTGAAACCGAAAGCAGCCACCAACGTCTGACATGTTAGGTTGTCGTGTTGCGCTGTGCGCGAAGGAGACGAACGGATGCGAAAGTTGCTAGCGTGTGCCGGAATGTCGGTCTTGAGTTTCAGCCTGACCCGCGTGGTGCTGGCGCGCGCCGACGAGCGCTTCAAAGGACCCGACGAAGATGGCACCAAGCCTGCGCTAACCAAAATCGCCGGTGAAGGCATGATGAACTCGCACGCGTTCGAATATCTCACCGAGCTGAGCGACAACGTAGGCGCGCGCGTCACCGGCACGCCGGAAGCGCAGAAAGCCATCGACTGGGGCATCGCCAAGATGCGCGCCATCGGCCTGGAAAATGTGCACGCCGAAAAATGGCAGCTCTGGCGCGGTTGGAAGCGCGGGACCGCCGATGCCGAGCTGCTAACTCCAATCCGTCACACGCTGCACATTGACGCCATGGGCTGGACTGGCTCGACCTCGTCCAGCGGCGTCGAAGGCGAAGTCGTTCCTGTTAATTTGTTCGACCTCGATCAAGAAATAAAGAATGTCTCCAAGCTAAAAGGCAAAGTCGCGCTGGTGGTTACCAAAGGCATTCCGAAGAAGAGCTTCGACATGATCTTTGTTCAATTCGGCGACTTCCTGCGCGCGGCCGGAAAAGCGGGCGCACTCGTCGTGATCGGCGGCCAAGGCGGCGCAAAGGCCAGCGGACTGAACCTCACGCACACCGGCATTCTCGGCTTCGATGCGGACTTCCCGATCCCAGTCGTCTCCATGACTGCCGAAGACCAAGGCCAACTCGAACGCTACGTGGATGCCGGACTAAAGCCGCGCGCGCGATTCAATATTCAAAACACCTTCACCAATGGGCCTGTCGAAAGCGCCAACGTGGTTGGCGAAATTCGCGGCCGCGAAAATCCCGAGCAGGTTTTTGTCGTGGGCGCGCATCTGGACTCCTGGGATCTTTCCGAAGGCAGCACCGACAACGGCACAGGTTCGGCGAGCGTTCTCGGAGCCGCCGATGCGATCGCCCGTTCGGGCCTGAAGCCGCGGCGTACCATTCGCTTCGTGCTCTTCACTGGCGAAGAGCAAGGGCTCGACGGCTCCTTCGCGTACATCAAGCAGCACAAGGCCGAACTTGCCAATCATCTCGGCGATTTGGTGCTCGACGAAGGCCAGGGCCCAGTCAGCGAATTTCAATTAGGCGGGCGCGACGATCTGGTCGCTAGCTTTCAACCATTTTCCAAATCGCTCGCGAACATTCGCCCAGTCAAGGTAAACGAAAAAGTGGAATCCGGAACCGACACGTTGCCGTTTTCAATGGCTGGCCTTCCCGGCATCAACATGAACCAGGACTCACCGGAGTATAAGTACACGCATCACTCCGCCGCCGATGCACTCGAAGCCGTGAAACCGGATGTGCTGAGCCAGAATGCAACCTTGATGGCGTTGACCGCGTTCTGGATCGCCGATCGTCCCGACCGTTTCGCCACGCCGTGGCCCGCCGAGCGCACCGCAACAATGTTGCGCGTGCAAGGTCAATACGACTTTCTAAAGGCTTTCAACCTATGGCCTTACGGCGATTTGGGTGCCGGCGAGAAACCGAAGGAAGACTGACACTGGAAGTCTTGTATCGTTTTTTGCTTCTAAGCATCTGATGTGTATGGGTTTAGCACGCAAGTAGCGGGTGTAAGGCAAGGTCAATGCCAAACCCTCGTTTTCCACAGAATTTTTTGCACCGTTGTGGCGAACTGATTTGACAGACTACTGTGTTTTCCTTATACTTCGTTGTTTGTCAGGGATGTTTGTAGCCCTGTAGGTGTAGTTGGAAGGAATATCTTCGGTCCCGGAACAAAGTAAGACGGAATGGGACAGAAGAGCGGCCGGAATGGGGCGCCAGCCCCGCAAAGCCGAGTAAGCCTCTCCGAATCGAACCCGGAAGCGGAGTTCTGCCTTCTGGAATGCGTGCGGAGTTTCTTGCTGGGGGTTTCTCCGGATTCGCAGTAGACCTTTCAGCCAAGCTGTGCGCTCTCGCGCATTTTTGTCTGCGCGCTTTGCGGGAGCCGCGCCCTTCGCATCGCGATTCTACGATGCCTTGGGTACAAAAGTTCTCTGCGCGCGATTGCCGACCGCTGTGCGGTCGCATAGAAGAGGAAACTGTGCCGACGTTTTCGCAATTAGTTCGCATGGGCCGCGAGAAGGTCCAGGTCAAGACGAAGTCGCCCGCATTGATGGGCTGTCCGGAAAAGCGCGGCGTGTGCATTCGCGTCTATACGCAGACGCCGAAGAAACCGAACTCCGCGCTCCGTAAAGTCGCGCGTGTTCGCCTGACCAATTCGGTCGAAGTGACAACGTACATTCCCGGCATCGGCCACAACTTGCAGGAGCACTCCATCGTGCTCGTCCGCGGCGGCCGCGTAAAGGATCTGCCCGGCGTGCGTTACCACATCGTGCGCGGAACATTGGACGCCGCAGGCGTCGAGAATCGTAAGCAGGGGCGCTCGAAGTACGGAGCGAAGCGGCCCAAGGCAGCACAGAAGTAACGATCGAAAATTTTAGGAGCGAGCGAGAAACATGCCACGCAAAGGAATCATCAGCCGTCGCGCACAAGCTACCGACCCGGTCTACGGCAGCGATCTCGTCGAGAAGTTCATCTGCTCGATGATGTGGGAAGGCAAGAAGTCTACCGCGCAGCGCGTGTTTTACGGCGCCATGGACCAGGTGGCCAAGAAGAGCAATGACGACGCTCTGAAACTTTTCAAGAAGGCCGTTGAGAACGTGAAGCCGGTGCTGGAAGTCAAGACGCGGCGCGTGGGCGGCGCGAACTATCAGGTTCCGGTCGAAGTGAATCCGTTCCGCCGGCAGTCGCTGGCGATTCGATGGCTTTTGCAGTATTCGCGCGAACGCGCAGGCAAGACCATGGTCGAGAAGCTTGCGGATGAATTGATCGACGCGGCCAATGCACGCGGCGGCGCAATGAAGAAGAAGGAAGACGTGCATCGTATGGCGGAAGCAAACAAGGCTTTCGCCCACTATCGTTGGTAAAAAGTCATCGCTGGTAAGAATTAGAGGAAATCGTGGCTGAAGCAGTAGCAAATAGGACGAACGAAAAGAGGGCACCAGGGGCCGTGGGACGAGCGTTCAAACTCGAGGACACGCGCAACATCGGGATCATGGCGCACATCGACGCCGGTAAGACCACGTCGACCGAGCGCATCCTGTTCTATACGGGTGTGACTTACAAGATTGGTTCCGTGGATGAAGGCACCGCCACGATGGACTGGATGGAGCAGGAGCGCGAGCGCGGCATCACCATCACCAGCGCCGCGACGACTGCTTCGTGGGATCGTTTCGGCAAGAAGTATCGCGTCAACATTATCGATACGCCCGGCCACGTGGATTTCACCGTGGAAGTCGAGCGCTCGCTGCGCGTGCTCGACGGCGCCGTCTGCGTCTTCGACTCCGTCGCCGGCGTGCAGCCGCAATCCGAAACCGTGTGGCGCCAGGCGGACAAGTACCGCGTGCCGCGCATTTGCTTTGTCAACAAGATGGATCGTATGGGCGCGGATTTCGATCACGTAATCCGCACGATTAAGCAGCGCCTCGGAGCGCGCCCGGTTCCTCTGCAATTCCCCCTCGGCCGCGAAGACAATTTCATTGGCATTATCGATTTCCTTGAGCAAAAAGTTGTCGTCTGGCTCGAAGAGACCCTCGGCGCGAAATTCGAGATCTTTGCGGTCGAAAAGCTTTGGGACAAAGCTTTCGTCGATTCCCGGCCGGATGTGGCCGCGGCGCTCAAAGGCGCGGCGATCGACAAGAAATTCTACGAAGAGCATCGCAACAAGGTCATCGAGTATATCGCCGAGCATGACGATGAGCTCGTCGACAAATATTTGAATGGCGAGACGCTGACGCTCGAAGAAATGCGCAAGTCGATTCGTAAGTCGACTCTGGCGCTGAAGATTGTTCCCGTGCTCGCAGGTTCCGCGTTCAAGAACAAGGGCATTCAGCCATTGCTCGACGCGGTTGTGGACTATCTGCCGTCGCCGGTGGACGTGCCGCCGGTCGAGGGCATCAACCCGGATAACGACGAACCGGAATTGCGCCGCGCCGCCGATAACGAGCCGTTTTCCGCGCTGGCTTTCAAGATCATGTCCGACCCGTTCGTTGGCCATGTCACCTACATCCGTGTCTATTCCGGCGTTCTAAAATCCGGCAGCTACGTTTACAACCCGGCAAAGCGTTCGCGCGAGCGCATCAGCCGCTTGTTGCAGATGCACGCGAACAAACGTGAAGAAATCGAAGAAGTGTATGCCGGCGATATCTGCGCTTGCGTCGGGCTCAAGAGCGTAAATACCGGCGATACGCTCTGCGACGAGCAGAAGCAGATCATCCTCGAAACCATCGATTTCCCGGCACCGGTAATTTCCGTGGCCATCGAGCCAAAGACCAAGGCCGACCAGGACAAGCTTGGCGTAGCTATGCAGCGCCTCGCGCAGGAAGATCCGACCTTCCGCGTGTCCACCGAACCGGATACCGGGCAAACCCTGATCTCCGGCATGGGCGAATTGC
>Ga0210410_10003126_pt1 | contig 14730 bp, 11 predicted proteins | sample IncBWC4MmetaG_FD_161058 | JGI IMG/M metagenome (GOLD analysis project Ga0210410, IMG submission 161058) | Forest soil microbial communities from Barre Woods Harvard Forest LTER site, Petersham, Massachusetts, United States - Inc-BW-C-4-M | ecosystem: Environmental > Terrestrial > Soil >... | reverse complement strand
AAGTTGTAGCTTCCCGTGCGCCAGAAGACGCCGGCGTCACCCATCCATCCCAGCCGTTCGTCGCGCTGTGGGCAATCGGTTGGAATGCTCAGAAAATTTCCGCGCTGGCCCCAAATGCCGATGGACCACATCTGATTCACGAGATCGCTTGAGGTCACGAGCCTGGCGACAGGATCTCCGCTCACGCTGCTCACGACATCGCCTTGAATCGCATCGAGCGCCGGCGTTCCCGGATAGCCCGTCATTTCGACGTAGCGAAACCCATGAAAAGTAAAATGCGGCGAGAATGTTTCTTCCCCACCGCCGCGCAGAATGTAAACGTCGGTGGCGTCGGCGCTGCGCAGATTCGCCGTGTAAATGGTTCCGTCGGGATTAAGAATCTCGGCAAATCGCAGTCGAACTCTTGCGCCCGCCGTTCCTTTTACCCTGAGTGTGGTCCATCCCACCATGTTCTGGCCCATATCGAAGACGTAAGCTCCGGTTGTCGTCGGAGTTACGCTCTTCGGGTGCAGTGTGGCGATTACTCGCGCGGGAGCAGTGAGCTGGCTGGAGAGAGCAATCGCAGGCGCGGCTGACGTGATTGCGGGTTCCCATTGCGAGTCGTCGAAGAAAGGCTTCTGCCATCCTGCCTGTTCGAGGCGCGCATCGTATACTTCCCCGCCGTAAATGTCGGAGCGGACAATCGCCGACCTAGAGGCCTTCCACGAATCGTCGCTTACCACGGTTTCATGACTCCCATCGGAGTAATCGAGTTCGAGTTGCGCCATGAAGCGATCCGGCGGAGGGAAGAGGTGCATGCCAACCCAGGTCAGTCCGCTGCCATACCATCCATCGCCCAGCAGGACGCTGATTGCATTCTTTCCCTCGGTCATGAGGCTTGTAACGTCGTAAGCCTGATACAAGACTCGCTTGCGATAGTCGGTGAAATCGGGCGTCATTACGTCGTTCGAAACGCGGCTGCCGTTCACAAATATTTGGTAGCTGCCGAGTGCGCTTGCGTAAAGCCTGGCGCTCTGTACTTTTTTCGACAGAGCAATCGTGCGGCGCAGGCATGCGGCCGGCTGCGGCAGTTCTCCGGGATCTCCGAGCCGTTTGTCAGCTAAATTCGCGACCACATGGGCGGGCGATAAAGTGGTTGCGGGTTCGAGGCTCGCCTGCCAGTGCTCATCCGTGGGGAAGCGCATGATCGTGCCGTCCGAACGCGTGATCTTCACCAAAGCCGCCAGTGCGGCTATCGTCGTGTTAGCTCCGGCATCCGGCCCGTACCTCGGAGATTCGGGAGCGATCACGGTGATGGTAACCGTGTTCTTCCCCGCAGCCAACTCATCGGAAATGTCCCGCCGATCGAACGCGCCCCAGCGTTGCTTCGCGTCGACTTCGTGACCATTCACTCTCGCGACAAAGTCCCCGCGCGTGGCGAGCATAAGAACCGCATCCTTGGCTTTGTCTGCGAGAGTGACGGTGACGCGAAAAGTTGCGGCTGTCTTCGGCACAACCGCGAGCGCATCCTGCCCCGGAACCCAAATCCAGCGAATTCCGCTGCGATCCGCCTCCGCCTCGGGATTCTTCCAGCGAATCCACTTCGCCTTCCAATCCGCCGGATGAAGAAAGCCCGTCTCCCACCAGGCGGTTTCTGCAGAATCCGAGACCTGTCCCTCGGCGTCCCACACGCGAACTTTCCAGTAGTAACGCTTGCGCGATTCCATCGCCGGTCCGTGATAGGCAATTCCAACCGACTCGCCGGACGCCACTTTTTCGCTAACCCAGATGTCCGCTCTGTCGGCGCGCAAGTTCGCCTCGTTGCTGGAAACGAAAAGCTGGTAGGCCGCTTGCTTCCAGTTGCGGGCTGCGCTGTCACTCTGCCATGACAAGGGTGGAGTAACCGCGTCGATGCCCAGAGGATTCTCCAGATACTCGCAACGCAGCCGGACGGGCGCGGCGAACGCTGCCGCCGCGAGGCTCACGATTGCGAACACTTCGGTAAAGAACCTGCGTCTTTTCATGGGCCCTCCGGAGCCTTATGAATCGAGGATAAGGTGGACGGCGGGCATGTTTTCACCTGCGAGGGGGTGGTGTCAACGGCGCTTGATGAAGGTGGTCTGGATCGCTGTGCTGATCTCAACTCTTTAGCCCTTGCGAGTGGTATGCTGTGCGTCTCTGCAATGCCAAGCCGCAAAGAGAGGCCGCTATGGACGCGAGCAAGAGTAAACAAATATTCGATGGGCTTGAGACCTTCCGGATCGAACTGCCGTCGTGGGGATTCGCCAATACGGGCACGCGGTTCGGAAAATTCAGCCAGCCCGCCGCGGCCACTACGACCGAAGAGAAGTTCAGCGATGCCGGGCAGGTTCATCTACTGACCGGCGTCTGCGCAACCGTAGCGCTGCATGTACTGTGGGATTGTCCCGACGGCGTGAACAGTACGAACGACATTAAGAAATTTTCCGGCCGCTACGGAGTTCTGCCGGGATCGATCAACCCGAATCTTTTCCAGGACCAGGAATACAAATATGGTTCGTTCGGCAATCCAGATCCCGCGATTCGTCAGCGCGCCTTGCAGCATACCAGGGACAGCATTGAGATTGCCCGCCGATTGCACAGCCGCGACATTTCCATGTGGTTTGCCGACGGCTCAAACTATCCGGGGACGGCGAACATCCGGCAGCGCAAGCAATGGTTCGGCGAGTTGTTGAAGGAATCTCACGCCCAATTATCCTCCGGGCAGCGGCTCCTTATCGAGTACAAGCCGTTTGAGCCCGCGTTCTACCACACCGATATCGCGGATTGGGGCATGGCTCTTCTTCTTTCTCGCGCCGCGGGACCTCAGGCAAAAGTGCTGGTTGATACCGGGCATCACTATGCGGCGCAGAACATCGAGCAGATCGTGGCATGGCTTTTGTCGGAAGACATGCTGGGAGGTTTTCACTTCAACGACCGCCGTTATGCCGACGATGATTTAACCCTTGGCTCGATCGATCCTTATCAGGTGTTTCGCATCTTTCACGAGATTCGCCAGTTCGAGTGGGAGACCGGCAAGCCCGCCGACATCGCATACATGATCGACCAGAGCCACAATCTCAAAGGGAAAATCGAGGCCATGATCCAGACGGTGACTGTGGCGCAGGAGCTTTTCTCGAAAGCGGCGCTGGTGGACAGCCGGGAACTTGCCGCCGCGCAGAAAAATTGCGACCTCGTGCGCGCAGAGTCTTTGCTGCAGGATGCCTTCGCCACCGACGTGCGCCCGGTGATCCAGGAATGGCGCGACTCCAAAGGCTTGCCAAAAAATCCGATGGAGGCGTTTCGTCAGAGCGGATACCTCGAGCGCATCACCAGCGAACGTGCGGCCCGCAATTCACGGAATATCTCGTCTTATGCTTGACCGCGCCGGTGCGAAGCCCTATCTTGCCTTCGATTTTGGCGCCCAGAGCGGGCGGGCGGTGCTGGCGCATCTTGCGTCGGGAATCTTGACCACGGAAGAAGTTCATCGCTTCCCCAACGATCCGGTCGAAGAGGGCGGCTCGCTCCATTGGGACGCACCGAGATTGTGGTCGGAAATGCGAACCGCTCTGACGCGGCTGAGCGATATAAAACTGGCAGGCATCGGAGTCGATGCCTGGGGCGTAGACTACGCCCTGCTCGGCGAAAGCGGTGAGTTGCTGCAAAATCCTTTTCACTACCGCGATCGGCGAACCCGAGGCGTCATGGAGGAAGTGATCGGCAGGCTGGGCAGGGAAGAGATCTATAAGTCGACTGGTATTCAGTTCATGCCCATCAATACTCTGTTTCAACTGGTCGCAGCGCAACGTGACACTCCCGAACTTGTGGCCGCAGCGAAACATTTGCTGACGATTCCCGATCTATTCAACTACTGGCTTACTGGAACTGCGGTCTGCGAATTCACCAATGCCACCACCACTCAAATGGTGGATCCGGCGAAGCGCGATTGGGCCAAAGGCTTGATGCAGCGACTCGGTCTGCCATCCCATTTTCTTGCCCCGATTGTTGAGCCGGGCACGATCCTGGGACCGCTCCTGCCTGGCGTAGCTGGGAATACTTCTCTCGCGGGCACACCTGTCATCGCGCCCGCGTGCCACGACACGGGCTCAGCCGTAGCCGCAATTTCGGCTCGCGATGGCACGGCCTTTCTCAGTTCCGGCACCTGGTCGCTGCTGGGCACGGAGCTGGATGCTCCCGTGAACACGCCCGATGCTTTGCGCCTGAACTTCACCAACGAAGGCGGCGTTAACAGGACCACCCGACTCCTGAAAAACGTGATGGGCCTGTGGATGCTCGAAGGGTGCCGCCAATCGTTGGCGGCGCAAGGACATGCTTACGACTACGGTGAACTGATCGACATGGCGACCCGCGCAGCATCGTTCCGCCACCTGGTTGATCCGGATGACGAATCTTTTCTGCGGCCCACGGACATGTTCGCGGCCATCGCCGAATTTTGTTCGCGCACTCACCAGACAGTTCCGCAGGCGCCCGCCGCATATGTGCGCGCGGTGCTCGAAAGCCTCGCATTCAAATATCGCCTCGTTCTTCGGAATCTGGAGCACGTGTGTGGGAAGAAAATCGAACAAATCCGTATCATCGGAGGGGGATCGAAGAATCGTGTGCTCAATCAACTGACTGCCGATGCCGCTGGAAGAAGAGTTCTGGCCGGTCCGGCTGAGGCCACCGCGCTGGGAAACGTCGCGATGCAGATCCTTGCCACCGGCGAAGCAACTTCGCTGCCGGAGGTGCGCGCGATTGTAGACCGGTCTTTCCCGACCGAGGTGTTTGAGCCGCTGGAGACCGACAAGTGGGATCGCCATGCGGAACGATTCGAACAATATTGCGGGAGCATCCATGCCTGAGATCAAACAAGCGATTCACTTGAAAGACTTGTGGGAGGAGACGAAGGCGCAGACTCTCGGCGGCGATGCATTAGCCCTTTTGCGCTACCGCTCAAATCTGCTGGGCGCCGACTTGCGAATTACAAATTTCGGCGGAGGTAATACCAGTTCGAAGATGCAACTGCCCGACCCGTTCACCGGCAACGCGGTTCGCGTGCTGGCCGTAAAAGGCAGCGGCGGAGATATTGGTTCCATCACCGAGTCAGGATTTGCCCTGCTGTATCTCGACCGCCTGGAGCACCTCAAACATATATATGGCGGAGAAGCGCGTGAAGATGAAATGGTCCGCTATTATCCGCTCTCGGCTTTCGGCGAGAATCGTGTGGCCGCATCGATTGACACCGCATTGCATGCCTTCCTTCCCTTCGACCACGTAGACCATCTGCATCCTGACTGGGCTATCGCGCTGGCGGCGAGCGCGAACGGGAAACGAAAACTGGAAGAGTTCAATCAAGAGTTCGGCCGCAAGATTGTGTGGGTCCCTTGGCAGCGTCCGGGCTTCGAACTCGCGCTGATGATCGAGCGTGCGGTGAAAGAAAATCCGGGCGCGGAGGGCCTCATTCTCGGCGGCCATGGCTTGTTCACCTGGGGCATGACACAGCGCGAATGCTACCTGAACAGCATTTACACCATCGATCAAATGGGCGAATTCATTTTGCAGCATCAGTCGAAGAAAGGCGCTTTGTTCGGAGGAGTCGAACACAATCCGGCACAGGATCGAAGGAATATCGCCACACAAATCCTGCCCGCGCTGCGCGGAGTGTTATCGTCGAATCGCCGCGTCGTTGCGCACTATACCGATCATGAAGACGCTCTAACCTTCGCCGGATCGAAGTGGGCGAAAGAACTTAGCTCGCTGGGCACAAGTTGTCCCGACCACTTTCTCCGGACCAGAGTCTGCCCCATGTTCTTGCCGTGGAATCCAGCGACGGGAGACGTGGAAGAGCTGAAAAAAAGCATCAGGACCGAAGCCGTCACGTATCGCGCCGCTTATAAAAACTATTATGACGAGTGGGCGGTGAGCGATTCGCCCAAGCTGCGCGAGTCCAATCCTTCGGTGGTGGTGGTGCCGGGCTTGGGGGTCTTCGGATTCGGCAAGAACAAGAAGGAAGCACGGATCACAACCGAGTTCTTCGTGAACGCCGTGCACGTCATGGCTGGGGCGAACGCCTTGGAAGACGGCGAAGTTCCGCAGTTGCTGCCGCAGGCGCGTCACTCCGTGCAGTCGCAGTATTTTACACAGTTCCATAACTATGTTGCGCTCCCGAGATCGGAGGCTTTCCGCATCGAATATTGGGCGCTGGAAGAGGCCAAGCTGCAACGCATGCCCCCGGAAGCGGAGTTCAGCTGCAAGATCGCTCTGGTCATCGGAGGCGCCAGCGGAATCGGGCGCGAAGTGGCGCTCCTGCTCGCGCGTCGCGGTGCGCACGTCATGGTCGCCGACTTCGATCGGCAGGGCGCGGGCAACGTTGCCGAGGAGGTCGGCGCGATCGCATCTCGCGAATTCGTTTCGCACACCGGCGTGGACTTGAGTTCCTCCGCTTCGCTGGCTGAGGCTACCAGGTTCACGATCTCTCAATTCGGCGGCCTCGACGTCATTGTCAACACGGCTGCGATCTATCCCGTGCCCGGAGCTGACGGCGAACTCACCGACGGTCAGTGGGCACAGACTTTTCTGGTAAATGTCACCGGCAACTATCTTCTGGCCCGCGAAACCGAGTGGGTGTTCAAAGACCAGGGCCTGCCTGCGACAATCGTACTCACGAGTTCCGCGAATGCGGTCGTGCCCAAAAAAAGCAGCGAGGCCTACGACACCAGCAAGGCAGCGCTCAACCACCTGGTCCGCGAACTGTCGGTTAAGCTCGGACCGCACGTCCGCGTCAACGGAATCGCTCCGGCAACCGTGGTTGCGGGCTCGACCATGTTTCCCCGCGATCGGGTCATTCAGTCACTGGAGAGGTACAAAATCGCCTTCGCCGATTCGGAGTCGACTGAAGATCTGCGCTCCAAGCTTGCTGACTTTTATGCCGAGCGCACATTGACGAAACGGCCGATACTTCCACAGGATTGCGCCGCTGCCATCGTGTGGCTGGCCGGCGACCAGAGCGCAAAAACCACAGGGCACATCATTCCCGTGGATGGCGGACTCCCGGCGGCCTTCCTGCGTTAAAGGAGCAGATATGCAACGGGTGTGTTTCGTATTGCAGGTTAAGCCCGAGCGGCTCGATGAGTACCGAGAACGCCATCGCAACGTGTGGCCGGAAATGCAGGCCGCTTTGCGCGAAACAGGATGGCATAACTATTCATTGTTCCTGCGCAACGACGGCCTTCTCGTCGGATATCTCGAAACCGAGAGTTTCGAAAACGCGCGCGCGGCTATGTCGGAGCGCGAAGTCAACGAACGCTGGCAGCGCGAAATGGCCAGTTTCTTTGTTGAGTCAGACAACGCTCAGTCCGATAAGATCTTGCCCGATCGCGCGATGCAGCGGTTAGAAGAAGTCTTTCACTTGTGAGTGAGAGCTAAGACATGAGGAATTCATGAACCCTGCGCTCGGAGTGTTTTTCCACTGGTTGGGCGGACTCGCTTCGGCCAGCTTCTACGTGCCTTATCGAGGCGTGAAAAACTGGGCCTGGGAATCTTATTGGCTGGTCGGAGGATTCTTCAGCTGGATCATCGCACCGTGGCTGATGGCTCTGATCATGACGCGCGACTTGATGCGCGTACTCCACGAGGCTCCGGCGAGCAGCCTGTTTTGGGCGTATGTCTTTGGAGTGTTATGGGGACTAGGCGGGCTTACCTTCGGACTCACCATGCGCTATCTCGGGATGTCGCTGGGCATGGCGATGGTCCTGGGTTACACCGCCGCATTCGGCACTTTGATGCCGCCGATTTTCCGCGGCGTCTTCGCCTCGGAAGTTCTCGGCTCTCACTCCGGACTGATTATTCTCGGGGGCGTTGCCGTCTGCCTTCTCGGCATTGGGTTCGCAGGTGCAGCCGGAGTTTCCAAAGAGCGCGAAATGTCTGCCGCCGAAAAACGCGTTTCGATCAAGGAATTCGATTTGAAAAAGGGGTTGATAGTTGCCACGTTCTCCGGCGTGATGAGCGCCTGCTTTGCCTACGGACTCGCGGCAGGAGATCCCATCAAGGCCCTCGCCCTTGCGCATGGCACATCCACGCTGTGGCAGGGACTTCCCGTGCTGGTGGTTGTGCTCGCCGGTGGCTTTACCACCAACTTCACATGGTGCCTCATTCTGAACATTCGCAACCGCACCGGGTATCAATATTTCGATTCCAGTATCCGTGGTAGCTTTCCCTCGCGCGGCGAAGAACAGATCCTGGAATCGGCGACAGATGCTCCCGCCGAGGAGATGGCGGTCGCGATCGGAGTGGCAACAGAAACGCCAGTGCGCGCTCCCATGCTGGCCAACTATCTGCTCTCCGCCCTCGCGGGAACGACCTGGTACATGCAGTTCTTTTTCTACACCATGGGCGAGACCCAGATGGGCCGCTACAAGTTTTCCAGCTGGACGCTGCACATGGCGAGCATCATCATCTTCAGTACGCTTTGGGGTATCGCCCTCCATGAATGGAAGGGCGCAGGAAGCCGCACCAGGTTGCTGTTAGCGTTCAGCCTGCTGGTTCTGGTCGGCTCCACGGTCATCGTCGGTTACGGAAACTACGTTGGCGGCGTTTCCCATTGATCTCGACGGCCCGTGCCTCGATCACTATAGCGTCGAGGCCCCACGTTGACAGGGTCATGCGGCACTTCTATGCTAGATTCATGCTGCTTTCGCCCATTGCCGCCCGCGCTTGTTGTTGTATGTGCCGGCCGGCGTGTGGCTAGGAAGAGGCGCCAGGAATTCTTCCGAACCCACCCGGTCTTGCGGGTGGGTTTTGAGTTTCATCAACTATCCATCATAGGCAAGTCCGGGAGCTGGGGGCGAGCCGCACTTCTAAAATTTGAACCGAATTGAACTCAAGAGGAGACTAAACCATGAGCACCGCGACCATCAACGAAACGCAACGCATCCCTCGGATCAACGATATCGCTCCCGATTTCACGGCGGAGACCACGCAAGGCACCATCCATTTCCATGAGTGGATCGGCGATGGATGGGCCATTCTGTTTTCACATCCTAAGGATTTCACGCCGGTCTGCACCACCGAACTGGGCGCGATGGCCGGATTGCAGCCTGAATTCGCCAAGCGCAACACAAAAATCATCGGACTGAGCGTGGACCCGGTCACCAACCATAGCAAGTGGGCGGTTGACATTGAAGAGACGCAGGGACACAAGGTGAACTATCCCATGATCGGCGACCCGCAGCTAACCATCGCCAAGCTCTACGGCATGTTGCCCGCGGAGAGCGGCAGCACGTCCGAAGGCCGCACCGCCGCCGACAACGCCACCGTGCGCACAGTGTTCGTCGTCGGTCCCGACAAGAAAGTAAAGTTGCAGCTCAGCTATCCCATGACCACAGGCCGCAACTTCGACGAAATCCTGCGCGTGATCGATTCTCTTCAGCTCACGGCAAAACACGCCGTGGCGACGCCAGCGAACTGGAAGCCGGGCGACGACGTGATCATCAGCGGGTCAGTTTCGAACGAGGACGCAGCAAAGAAATATCCCGGCGGATGGAAGTCGCCCAAGCCGTATCTGCGCATCGTCCCGCAGCCGAAATAGGTTTTAGCAGAAGGGGATGCAGCCGGGTGCCCCGTTACTCGAGGCGCGGCACCCGTTTAACTCACTGTAGCTTAACCGCCGCGCCCGCAGACGCCGCGCGGGAACAAAAGCCATCCCATCGATCGTGCCGCTGATGCTGCCGAAGGGCTGAAACCCGCTACCCAATTGCGTTCCGGTCGCGTTATAGGGAACGATTGACCCGCCCAACATTCCAACCCACAAAACGCCGCTCTTGACGTCCCATGCCAAGGCGCCGGCGTCGGCAGAAGTACTGAAGACGGGAGTAAAAACGTTCGTCGACGGATCCCACGTTCCCACCTGCTTTTCGCTCCACTTGGATATCCAGATTTTGCTGCCATCGCTGGCCATGCCCACCACGTCGGTCTGCGGATAGGTCTGTGCCACTTCCGAGTTTCCGGAAGCGTCAATCGCAAGCTGCTGGATGGCGTCGTTATAGTGTGCGTGGTACAGCTTGCCCTTAAACAGGGTCATCTGCTCGTTGCAGCAGGCGGCGGAGAAAGAGGCGCTCCCCGGCTGAACCGTATTCAGGACGGCTGGGGGTGTGCTTACGCTGACTTTTCGTAGCGTATCGCCGACCACACTTCCTATTGTCTCGGGCTGTCCCGCCCATAAGGAAAACTTTCCGAAGGTGATGCCATTGAGCGGCACGTCGAGGTTGAAGATCTGCACGGTGCCGACGATGGACGCGCCAGAAGTCCGGGCTACGGCCAATTGCCCGTTCTCACCCTGAAATCCAGTTGTGTCCGTACCGCAATACAGTTTCGGGCCCTGGTCCCATTGGTTGTCGAGTTGTGCGGCCGTGGACAGATGTGTCCCGACGATGGCGAGCAAACAGATCGATGCGCGGACAAGTAGATTTTTCATGCAGTCCTCCTCGAGGCAAGTTGCGGACAGATACGCTCTATCTCCGCAATGAACTGGAGACTAAAGTCCCGATCAGCCGAGGGGGAGGGATCAGCAGGAACCGAGACCTGACAGTTTCCTGCTAGCAGGAGTAGTTGTCAACGGGAAAGATTCGCTCCGGATGCATGTCTATGTTTACTTTCGTGCGGGTAGGCTGATAACTAACACTATGCGCGATGATTTCAGCGAGGAAGTAAAACGCGCGCTCGCCAATCGTGTTGGTAACGACTGCTCCAACCCCGAGTGTCATGCAAAGACAAGCGGCCCACAATTGGATTCCACCAAGGCATTGAACATCGGTGTTGCCGCCCACATCACTAGCGCGTCACCTGGTGGGCCGCGATTCAACCTATCGCTTACCAACGAGCAACGTTGTCACGCGGATAATGGGATTTGGCTCTGTCAGAACTGTGCGAAGCTGATTGACAATGACGTTTCACGGTTCTCCGAAACGCTCCTGAATGCGTGGAAGACGATTGCCGAAGACCGAGCACGAAACACGATAGGCAAGACAGCGGCGGCAGTCCCTGAAACTGAATCACAAAGAAAAAGACGCAAAATCCTTCAATGGAAGGACAAGACGGTTACCCTTTCTCAGATGGCAACAGGCCGCGCGGTGATGACTATAGGCCCGAGAATTGGGACGGGCGCGGTAAATGTGCTCGATTGCGATGAAGACACTGTGAGGGTCGGAGTGAATCCGGGCAGTTCCACCGGTTGGAGTAGGTCCATTTCGCTTAGCAACATCACAATCGGCTTCGATGACGCTTGGAACCGATTGGAGCTCCAAGAGCGTTATGCTTAGGCGCCGACATCAGGTTAAATGCACTGAGAGCTAACTTCTGTAGAAAATCCACGGCGAGATTGCTCTCGCCCTGGATTTTTTGCGTCACAAAACTAACCCTACTGGCAGACCGCTCCCGCATCGGCAGTAAACGTGTTGTTGTCGGAGAACCATCCGTTGGCCGCGATTGATGGCGCGCCGTAGAACCAGGAGAAGAACGCCAGCTCCTGAAGATGGTAAGTGAAGCCGTTCTGCATGGTGACCGCGGCCACGTTGTTGCCGGTCAGAGGATCGCCGACTTCAAGATTGCCCTGGCATCCGGTTTGTTGGCCGACATGTCCCCACAACGGCACTGGGTTTCCGCCCGTAGGATCGTTCATCCATTCGCCAACTTCGTGAGCCATGATGCTCGTATCCGAAATCGTTGGACCGAAGGCTCCGGTGCTGTCGAAGTCGATGGGCGTGTACGTCTGGATGTTTCCGTTGGCATCGAGAAGCGCGCCGTGGTAGCCAAGAATGCAGCAGTTCACGAATGGGCTCCTGCTCCCCACGGCAAAAACCACGCTGGGCATCAGAAAGATCGGCAACGTGTTGGCGTTGACCAATCCCTTGTTCACCAACCGCGGCAAGACTCGAGTCGTTAGATAGTCTGTGTTGCTCAAACCGACGAGCGCCGGATCGAACCAGACGATGTTGATGACTCCGAAGTTGCCGCAGCCGAGGCCGGTCCACGTCGCGCCGGAACCTTTCGGAACGTTCACAATAATCGGCTCCGAGATCTTGATGTCGAGGTGAGTGTGGTGTTCGGTATTGACCTCAACTCCTGAACCGCCGTTCGGGCTGGCCGTCCAGAAGTTGGCGCGCTGAAAAGCGTCCACATATTGCGTGGACCCGACGCTGGTGCCGCCGATCGTGAATGCAGAATTCTGGAAGATGGGCGAGCCCTGCACCAACTGCAAATCGGAAAGTGCTCCCGTGCCCGCGCAAGGATCGGGCACCGTAGGATCGAAGACGCCGCCATCCGGCATCTTGAAGATGAGTGGAACAATCACGGTCGATACGCCCGTCCGTGCATTGACGCTGGGATCGGTGCCCACCATAAGACCGGAATAAGTATTGCCGTCGCGGCTCGATGTAACGGTGTATCGCCAGGTCGGCAGCACTACGCCGCTGGCGAGAGCTTTGTCGACAGCCTCAGGCGAGGCGTTGAGCGGACGAACCGCGTAATAAGCTTTGAGATGCTGCTGAGTATCTTGCTTCTGGTCCTGCTGGGCGTGGGTCGAAGGTGCGAGCACGCAAAACCCGAGGAACCCGCAACCGAGCAAAAGCGATGGGAGTTTATGCCACATGGTGTCCTCCATATCAGAATCCGGCTGAATTCGCCGGAATGGCCGAAGAGGCAGCATTCCGGCGCGGCGGCCATGTTACAACGGATGGGGCCGTGTCCGCCGTGGAGAATTGTCAAAGTTTTGTCAGCGGAGTGCGGGGATTTCGGTGCGTTAGTTGCTGTAAGTTGGCGAAGGCCTATGCAGCGGATGATTTGTCTCGCTAACATGGGATAACAAAACAGGAGCATCACGGAAGCGCATGCGGTCCGGTGATCGTCCCGGTCTTCAAAACCGGCGGGCGGCGGGTTATCCCGTCACCGGTGGGTTCGACCCCCACTCGCTTCCGCCACACATCAAGAATCGAAAGAAATGGTCGTTTTCGCCGGACGAGGATTCTGGCGACAGCTTCCTCTCGGACTAAACTCTAGAACCTTGCTCTGTCGCCGAGGAGAGTTTTGAGCTCTCTGACTCTTTGTCGGAGTGACGCTCCCGCGTTGAAATCAGCCGACGAGACGGCGCGATTCGCTAATCCCAGGGATGCGTGAATTTCTCTGACTCCGGTCCCGCGTATCAGGCTTAAAGCATTACTCGCGTTAATGCCTGCGCCGGGCATGATGCGAATGCGGCCCGCGGACCGTTCTACGATCTCCGCCAAGACACTCTCGCCTTCGATAGCACTCGCGCGTCCCCCGGAAGTCAGCAGGCGGACTGCGCCGGTCTGGATGACGTCTTCCAGAGCCTCCAACAAGTCGCAAGATTCATCGAAGGCGCGATGAAAAGTGACCGGTAGCGGATGAGCCATTTGAACCAACTCGCTGGTGCGCTGCACATCGACTCGACGCGCGGCATTCAGGATGCCGACTACAATTCCATTCATGCCGCACTGTTGCGCTAACTTGATTTGCTCTTTCATCTCTCCGAACTCGCCGGCAGAGTATACAAAATCGCCCGCCCGAGGGCGGACGATTACGTGGAGCGGGAGCTTGAGACAATTCCGCGCCCGCATCATCACCGCCGTGCTGGGAGTCACGCCGCCGACCGCGAGGTCAGCGCACAGTTCGATGCGATCCGCGCCACCGGCCTCGGCTTCAAGCGCTGCCTCGACCGACTCTACACAGATTTCCAGATCAATGTGGTCTGACATGATTGAAGGTCGAATCGGCGCCGGTTGAATGAGTATAGTGTGGAAGGCCAGCCGGGAAGCGACTGCGGACGGAGAATCAAAATGTTATCGAAGCGAATGGTTTGGTTCGTACTGACTGCGGTGACGGCGTGCGGCGCAAGTACGGCCGCCCAAGTGAATTCTCCTGCGCCGAATGCGGCATGGGCTTTGGTTTGGAGCGACGAGTTTAACGGCCCAAGCGGATCGCCAGTCGATTCTTCGAAGTGGGTGATGGAGACAGGCGGTGACGGATGGGGCAACCGGGAACTGGAGTATTACACGAACCGTCCTCAGAACGTCTACCAGCAGGATGGCAATCTGGTGATCAAAGTCTTGAGGGAAAGATACACCGGCGTCAACGGCGTAACGCGAGAATATACGTCGGGGCGGCTGAAGACCCACGGAAAGTTCAGCCAGGCCTACGGACGCTTTGAGGCGCGCATTAAGATTCCCCATGGGCAAGGTATCTGGCCTGCATTCTGGATGCTCGGCGATGACATCGAGAAGCAGGGGTGGCCCGCCTGCGGCGAGATCGACGTCATGGAGAACATTGGCAAAGAACCAGCGCTGGTTCACGGCACGATTCATGGTCCGGGATATTCGGGTGCGGCCGGCATTGGATCTCCTTACAGCCTGGCTGACAAAAAAAACCTTGCCGATGACTTTCACCTCTACGCCGTTGAGTGGGAGCCGAACGCGATTCGTTTTTATGTCGACAAAGATTTGTATGCAACGCGCACGCCGGCGGATCTGCCAAAGGGATCAAAGTGGGTCTACGATCATCCCTTCTTCTTGTTGCTCAATGTAGCGGTGGGCGGTGATTGGCCGGGGAATCCGGATGCGACCAGCGTCTTTCCGCAGACCATGCTCGTGGACTACGTGCGAGTTTATCGCAGGGCCACTACGCCTTGAAGGTCGCTGAGGGTGTTTGGGGCATATACCCTGAGGT
>Ga0210410_10003125_pt1 | contig 14730 bp, 4 predicted proteins | sample IncBWC4MmetaG_FD_161058 | JGI IMG/M metagenome (GOLD analysis project Ga0210410, IMG submission 161058) | Forest soil microbial communities from Barre Woods Harvard Forest LTER site, Petersham, Massachusetts, United States - Inc-BW-C-4-M | ecosystem: Environmental > Terrestrial > Soil >... | reverse complement strand
AAGCGCGAAAAATACTGGACCTCTTGCTCAAGGACTATCCGCAAGACACGGCCGTAAAGAATCTGCAAAACCTGGCGTTGCAAGAAGAACAAGAACAGAAGCGACAAAAGCGTCTGGAGGCGGAGATAACCGGGTTGCGCGGCTTGCTGGGAGCAGGGAAATTCAAACAAGTTGTGACAAAAGGCGAGCCTCTCTTGCAGGAGTATCCGCAAGAGTACGAACTAAAGGAATTGGTGAACTACGCGCGTGGAGAAGTAGTGCAGCAAGAGCAGAAGAGGAAAGAAGAGGAGCGCGAGAAGCAGATTCAGGGTTTTCTGATGTGCGAGCGCTACGCCGAAGCTTTGGATACGGCGCGGAAAGCAGTGGAGGAATTTCCAAAACAAGATGCATTCCGCAAGCTCGCCGCGGAAGCCGAGGCGTTGAAGAGAGAGCAGGACGACCGCGAGAGAGCCCGCAACGAAATGCAGCGCCGAGTGCGCGAAATCAACAGCAAGATCAATCAGGACAAAATTACGGACGCCATTGATTTGGCCCAGAAGACCATGGAGACGATGGGCGCCGATCCCAACGTGACGCAGTTGCTGCAAGGCGCGGAAGAAAAACGGAAAAAGAAGGAAGATGCAGAAAAGAAAGTCACTGCGCTCGAAACACTGGTGAACAAAGGGGACCACGCCGGAGCAACGCGAATGTTCGACGAAGTAATGGCCACGCAGATACTCCAGCCCTCCGATCCACGGCTGCTGGAGCTTCGCGGAAAACTTTCATCGCTCGGCAGCGGGCGGCAAACCGGAGGGACACAGATCTATCCGCCGAAGCCGGGCGTGCCGAAGCCCTCCAGTCCTGGGAAAAAGGAGCAGCCCGCCGCCGCAAAGCCGGTGCTTCCACCGGGCGACATGACCCAGGTCAGCGAGTCCGCACAAAACATACCTGCAGCGGGATTTTCTGCGACGCGCGTCATCGGTTCGGTAGACCGGCCAGCTGCGCGGCAAGATGATGGTGTTCCCCGACGCCCGGATTCCGAAGGAAAAGACACAGCGGCGAGAAAAACAGAAGTTCCCGGAGCCACGGTCATCGCCGGCCCGGGTGTTCGGCAGGCCGCCACACCGAGCGGCGTTACCGCAGAGCCCCGACAGAGCGGAACCATGGCGCCAGCGACGGCGCAGCCGGTTTCTCCGGCCAAGCCCAAGCCAGCAGGACCCGATTTTCTGGCGCAAGTGTTGCCCATCTTGCGACGGCCGCCAGTGCTGGCAGGGATCGGACTCGTGGTCGTGGTGCTTCTCGCCGTGGCGCTTTGGCCGCACAAGACAAACGGAGGGACTTCAGTCGGCGATTTGAAGCTGAAGCAGCAAGCGCAAGAGCTGTGGCAGAACCGCCAGTTCGATCAATCCGAGCAAGCCTGGCAGGGGCTGGCAAAAGCCAAAGGCCCGCTGCAAGCCGAGGCCAGCCAGCAGGTCGGCCAAATTGAAGAGCAGCGCGCGGCGGAACAGAAAAGGTTTGACGACGGCGAGGCTTTGCTAAATGACAAGAAGGACTATGCCGCTGCGCAGCTTGCGTTCCAGGATGTGATTAAGATGAGTTTGTGGCATTCCGAGGATGCCGCGCGGGAATTGGAAGTGGCAAAGTCGCGTTCAAGCGAAACCGACGTTCACAAGCAGGAGCAGGATCATTTCGATGAGGGCGTGAAGCTCTTTCAAGCGAAAGATTACGAGAAAGCGCGCAAAGAATTTCGCGCGATGCTGGATCTGAGCATCCCTGGCTCCGCGCTTAAGTCACAAGCGGACAATTACATCGCTAAAATACGCCAGATGGGGAACGACCAGAAGACCTACGAAGCCGCAATACAGGACGTGAAAGACGAACAGTGGGCAGAGGCGCGCGACCAGTTCCAAGAGCTCATCAACAAGAAGGGAGCTCAGAGTAACGACGCAAAGAAGCAGTTGCCGGCGGTAGAGAAAGCGCTGCAAACCGTGAATAGCGTGGAAGAGGCCATCCGCACCGGTGCATTTCACACCGCCAAAGCGCAGATAGATGGCACCCAACAATGGAGCAAAACCCACGATAAACTGCAGAAAGACATGCATGCAGCCGAACAGCAGCAGCTCGATTCAATTCGAAGCGACGCGCAGGCGGCCGAAGGTAAGAGCGACACCGCTGCCATCCAGCACGCGCAAGATGAGGTCCATGGATTTGAAGGGCGCGCCGAAGATAATGCTCTGCTTTCTGCAGCGCACGTATTGGAAGGACAACTTACAGAGGCCTATAACAAAGCGGTGGAGAAGAACGGAGATAAAGCGGCATTCGATGCCGCCGTGCAGCATTTTGAGCAAGCGAAACAGAAGAAGGACGCCGAAGCGTTAGCCCACGGCGTAATGCAGGAATTTCAAAAAATAGCCAGCGGCAACGGGATTTACCGTGAGAACGCGGCGCTTTACGCAAAAACAATCATTCCCACTGCGATTCAATCGGCGACCCAGAATTCAGGAAAAGTTCCCCTGCCTTCGATTTCTTGCGGACCTGGGCGACCGGTGGCGCAAATCCCTGGGGCGGGTGGCAGCGTCAATTGCGCCCAATTAGATACGAACGTGCCGCTGCAGTGGGTTGGCGTCCCGATGGTGGACTTCCCGGACAATGCAAACCAACCGGGCAGATTGCCTTATTCCCTTACAGTCATTGTCACCGTCGACGCAAATGGGAATGTGAAGGTGGACAAGGAAGGAAATGAAAATCCGGATAAGGACTTTTTCAAAAAGGTAAAAGATGGTTCGAAGCACTGGAAGGCGACGGTACCCAAATCGGGAGGAAAGTCAGTGACGGTTCGTTTTCCTCTTACGATTATTTTTCAACACTGATATCCAGCGCGCGAGCCGGATTTGTTAGGATTGACGCCGAAGGGTAGCCACCCTTGCAGAAGCTGGGCAAATACGAAATTCTCGCGGAACTTGGGCACGGCGCGATGGGCGTCGTCTATAGGGCGCGCGATCCCCTCATCGGGCGACTGGTCGCGCTGAAAACCATCAACAGCAATCTTGTCGATCGCCCCGATCTGCTCGAACGTTTCTATCAAGAAGCGCAATCCGCTGGAAAACTTCAGCATCCCAACATCGTCACGGTGTTTGAGCTGGGGCAGGAAAAAGACACACCGTTCATCGCCATGGAATACCTGGATGGCGAGAGCCTGGAAAAAACCATTGTTCGGCAGAGCGATCTGCCCCTTGCTCTCAAAGTGGGCTACGTCGTGCGGATATGCCAGGCGCTCGAATACGCGCACAAAAACCGCGTCGTTCACCGGGACATCAAGCCGGGCAACATCATGGTGAATTCCGAGGGTATCGTAAAGGTCGTCGATTTCGGCATCGCGCGGCTGGTGGACTTCTCGCGAACGCACAGCAATGTGATGATCGGGACTCCGGCCTACATGGCGCCGGAACTGTTCCGCAAGAAGAAGAGAGCAGATGAGCGCACGGACATTTGGGCCGTGGGCATTACGTTTTATGAGTTGATCTGCTATCAGAGGCCGTTCACCGGAGATGGTTACGACCTTATTCGCGCTATTATGGAGGACGAGTTTCCCCCGGTTACCTCCATCGTTCCCGATTGTACTTCCGAAGTGGAATCCGTCATTGAGCGAATGCTGCGAAAACAGTCAGCGGACCGCTATCAGAGCATGGAAGAAGTCCTTCTCGATTTGGAACCGGTATGGAACCGCTTGCGGTCAAGCGCCGCCGCTATGCTCGCAGAGCGGGCTCGAGAGCTCTACGAGCTGGGCGAGCTTTTGACAGCATACGAGACGGTGTGCCGGGCACGTCAGATCGACAGTTCCAACGCTCAAGTGAAAAGCCTGCTGGAAAAGATAACCGCGGAGAAACGCCGGAGAGAGATTCAACCAAAGGTCCAGGAGCATCTGAGCCGCGGCAGAAACTTCTTGCAGTCTGGCCAATACCGGGAAGCCCAGGCCGAAGCGGACGCGGCACTGGGGCTGGATTCGCGCCACGAGTCAGCTCAAAAACTGATTGAGGAAATAGAAACTGCCGCGGCTCGTGCGCAACAATTGGAGCAGAAGCTGCGGCTAACAAAGCAGCGGCTGGCAGAAGGCGCCCTTACCGAGGCGGAAACGGCTTTGCGGCAGGCGATGGATATAGACGCCGGCCATCCGCAAGTGCTGGAGTTGAGGCGTCAGATCGAAGAGGAACAAGCCAGGAGAGAGAGACGCAAGCAGCTCAGTGAACTGCTGCACCGCGCGCGAAGCCTGTGGACAGACTTGAAGTATGACGAATGCCTTGCGGTCACCTCGGAGGGATTAAAGATATTTCCGAATGAACCGGAACTGAGAAAGTTGGACGAGACGGCGCGGGCCGATCAAGCCGAACAGAAGAAGCAGGTGCACGTCTCTGAGGTGCGCAGGCTGTTGGGACAGCGGAAGTTGACTGAAGCCCGCAAAGCCCTGGAAGTCCTGACCAGGGAGCAGCCCCAAGACATAACCGTCAGGAATTTGCAGGCTCTGCTGTCGCAGGAAGAGCAAGAAGAAAAGAGAAAGAAACGGTTAGAGGAAGAGTTGACCGGCATGCGAAGCCTGGTTAGCGCGGGAAAACTAAGGGAAGCGGTAGCAAAAGGCGAGGGCTTGCTCAGGGAGTTTCCTCAAGAATATGAGGTCAATGATTTACTCACCTATGCGAGGAGTGAGGTCGCACAACAGGATCAGAAGAAAATCGAGCAAGAACGGGAGAAGCAGATACGAGGGTTCCTGGAGGCGCAGCGCTACCGGGAGGCCGGGGAAGCGGCGCGGCGCGCTGTTCAGGAGTTTCCGAAGCAGGAAGTATTCCGAGGTCTTGCCGCTGAGGCCGAGAAAGAATGGAAGGAGCAACAAGAAAGGGAAAGGATCCAGCGGGAAGTGCAACAGCGAATTCAGGAGATTCGCAGCAAGATCAAGCGCCAGGAGCTGACGGATGCCATCGATATGGCGCGACAGACATTGGCCACGTTCGGGCCCGACACGGATCTGGCACAGTTGCTCCAGGCCGCGGAGGTAGAGGCCGAAGAGCGCGAGAAGAAACTGAAGGAACAAAAGCACCAAGTCGAGGCCGCACGGACACTCCTCGAAAAAGGAGACTTTATCGGGGCTACGCAAGTTCTGAACCAAGCGATAGCCACGCGCATTCTTCAGCCATCCGACGCGCAAGCAAAGAAACTCCTCGCTCAGATCGCCGAAAAGGAAGAAGCTCGCCGGAGAGAGGAGTTGAACAGAAAGAAAGAGGAGGAGCGCAAAAGGGCAGAAAAGAAGAAGGAGGACGAAGACAGGAAGCGCAGGGAAGCACAAGAGAGATCGAAACCGGAAGCGCAGCGCACTCCGCCGCCCGCCGGCGAGGAGAAACCTCCGACGGCAGGCATCACGAGCGCTCCAAGAAAAGCTTCTTCGCCGCCGGTGAGTGCGCCGACTCTCAGTGCGTCGGCGACAAATCCCGCCAGCACAACGCCGCGGCCGGGTTCGTCCGTGCCGGTAATGACACCGCTCCCGACGATAGCTCCGCAGCCGACGGTCGTTGAAACGGAAATCCGGATAGAAGAGCACTTTCCCGCTCCTCCGATAGTCACCTCCTCGCCAAGCCTGTTGCGGAAGCCCGCGGTGCTCGCTCTTCTCGGTCTTGTTCTCGTCGCGATTGCCTCCGTGGGCATCTACGCTCGTTTCCACAAGCCACCGCCGCCACCCCCGCCGGAAACGGTGGTGGACAATTCAAAGGGGCAGCGAGGACTGGATCTCCAAAGAGAGTCTCAGGACTTGAGGAAGCAGGGGCAACTCGATGAAGCGCTTGCGAAGGACCAGGAAATCGTGCAAGAGGACGGTGCATTGTCGCCATGGGCGAAAACGGATGCCGAGAGCATTAAGGTGCTGAAGCAACGGGAAAACTCCCTAATGACGGATGCCAAGGCTGCTGACGACAAGAACGATTACCAGCGAGCGGAAGAAATCTACACGCAAGTGATGGGTCTTCATGGAGCTCGCGAAGCTGAAGCCAAGGCTTCGAATGATTCGGTGATACTCCGCGCGGCTGGAAAGTCGCGTGAGACAGTCGCGCAAAAGGCGTTTGACAGCGGAAAGTTAGCGTTCAATGCGCGAGACTATCGGGGCGCTGAGAGATCCTTCCAAGAAGCACTCAAACAAGGTCCGACGAATTGGGGAACGCGCCCACAGACGCAGGACTACGTGAAAAGGTGCGAGACCCGCTTGAATCAGCAGAGTTCTCTGCGGGAAGCACAGACGCAATTTGGAGCGAAACAGTACAAAGATGCACGCGAGTCGGCTTCAAAGGCTGAAAATGTTCCCGATGGGGACGCGGAGTTTCAACGGCAAGCTCAGACGCTGCTTCAAGCGATCCGCAACAGGGAAGAACAAAAAAGAGCCTTCGATGAGGGGACGCGTCTCGATAACGCGAGGCAGAGAGAAGCGGCGAAAGCACAATATGAACAAGCTGAGAACGTCTCTAACGGAGATTCGGAGATAAATGATCGCGCAAAAGAGGCCATCAAGCGAATGGATGCATACCATGCGCAGCCTCCTTCTCAGCCTCCGCCCCCGGCGAGAAATTATGATGCCCAGCTGCAGGAGGCTGATCGTTATGTAAGCGAAGGACAGTGGGAAAATGCGCAAAAGACCTTGAATGGAGTCCCAGAGACGCTGCCACGGTACACGGAATTGCAACGCAAAATCGCCGACGGCCGCCAAGAAGACAAGCAGTTCTCACAAAAGATCACAGATGTAGCCCAGGCCGAAGCGAGCAAAAACACAGATGAACTGCGACACCTCCAATCGTTTTTCGCGACCTGGGCTGACAAACCAGGAAGGCACAGCGCGGGAGCTAACAATGTGGTTAAGCAGATTGAAGCGGACCTCAAACCGCCAGTTAATGAGGCTGTAGAAATCAAGAAAGCATTGGATGCGTACGCCAAGGCCTATGACGCCGGCGACCTCGCGGGCGTAAGGGCGCTCCGGCAGTGGACTCCTGCAGAGGAGAAAAAATTTCTCGACATCCGTAAATACACTAAGGGAAAAGGTTTTGTCCTGATTGATTGTAATAATCTCAAGATAAACGGAGATGACGCAAATATATCTTGCGAAGAAGCATTTGTAAAAGATCCGAACGCCGGAAAGCGACGTTACAATATCACCCTTAGCCACCGCCGCGGCGCTTGGATCATTATTTCGTCTGAACAGCAGTAGATGCGAACGTGAAGCCGAAAGAGTAGTTGGAAGTGGAGCTAGACCGTACGCAATAGGATGCGAATTCTCTAGCGCTATTTCCCGAACGTATAAGAGACGGAGATCAACGGGACGACTGTTGCGCGAAGGCCGCCGTCATCTAACTTTAAGAGTGCATTTCCGCTAATCAGCAAGTTTTTCCAAGGGTTCAGGCGCAGACCCGTCGCGGCGCTAGTGATCTTGTAATTCCCTGGAGAAGAGCTGACTAGAGTCGGCCTAATGTCGTTGGTGGCAGGTGCAGGAGTAACGCAACCAGTGGGCGAGTAAGGAGTGTTGCATTTCCCCAAGAATGATTGGTTTTGGATGATTGTTTGCGTCCCATTCAAGACCACTTGGCCGATAAGATCGAAGGAAAGAGTGAGCCAATGCGTGACACCAGCGTCGACACCGGCTGAGTAGAGGAACTGATTGGGCAGATGGCCCTTCGTACCTAGGGTGAAATCGCCGGCCAGGATGGAATCGCCGTTCCATTCATATCCCGCGTTGATGTGGGGCGAAAACCGATGCGCGTAGGACCACACCACAAAAGGCCTCACTGCCACCGCTCCTGCCCCTTGAAAATTGAGAGCGTCGCCGGTCGGAGTGCGGACGTCGAGGCCTGCGGCTATCCCGGAATGCTCGCCTTGCCAAATTGTGCCTTTGACGCGAAAAGTAACGTCGCCGATGCCCGTCGAGGTTCGCTGGCCAGGATTGAAAACTTGCTGGAGGCAACCACCATCCGCAGAGACGAACGAAGAGGGACAACTGGAGCTTGCCGGGAACTCATGCGCGAAGCTGCCGGATTGATCGATGAGATTGGCGGTGGTCGTCGCATTCATCCGAACGTTGACAATGGGTATTGCAGCCGAGATATCGATTCTTTTCGTGAGACCGAATGCGACATACGCAGTGGACTGGTTGAGAGTGAGATCAATCCGATTCATCGTCTCAATGCGATCCCTTATAAAAGCGCAGCCTTTCTGGTTTTTTCCACTTAGCGAACACATCGTGGTGTTGGGAGGGTTATCGAACGCATTTCCCGTGCTGGGCGAGAGATGTTTTTCCACAATTGGTATATGGTTTAAATCCACGCCATCCAGTTTGTCGAAGTGAAAGTACTGATAACTGAATCCGAGGAATAGGCGATGGCGACCAAGTGTCTTCGCCCTCTCGCTGAGGATTGGACCAAAACTCTCGTTAGACGCAACTGGCCCGCTCTTCCCAAAGGTCACTGCGATACCCGAGGCGGGCGCAGCGAGCGGGAGGAGGGCCAATTGGCTGGCAACTCCAGAATCGAGAGGTACGAGATCTTGTTCGAAGTCTTGCTCAAAATGGGCCCCGCTATGGGGCGTAGGACTTAGGTATCCCGTGCCTGAGACGGTTTGAATTCCACCGACACCTGCTACTTGCGGAATCGTGCAAGCAACCTTGTTATTTGCGGTGCTGCAAGGTGCATTTGCTTGTCCCATGAGTCGAAAGGGAGCTAATGCGCAGAAGAGTGAAAAGGAGATGATAATTCGCCGGCACATTTTCAATTCTCCAGAGAACCAAGAACGAGGTTTTCACCTGTGCGACAGTCCAGATAGCGGATTGCGAAGAAGAAACGTTTCGCAGCACATCGCAAAGCAGACCAGGTGACGTGGACGGCAGTCTAGACAGTTACTCGAATAAGTCAAGTTTTTTCTAGGATGTAGGACGGCTCCCACACAGCGACAGGGACGGGACTCAGATATCCAATTAAGTGAAATCATCACGCCCAAAGCGATGCGTGAGTCGCGTGCTCTATTGACTCATGTTTGCCGGACAGGCATACGTCGATAGATATCCCGCCCGAAAGAACGGAACACCTTTGACGTCGGTGCCGGGCAGAAGTTGACGGCGGCAGTGGATCTCCTCGGACAGCGGATTTTCAACGGCACGCAACTCGTCCGATCGATCACAACAGTTACCGGTTTCCTACACATTCAAGTAGACCGCGGTCTCCTAAGCGGAAGCATCGAGCCGGAGGAATCGGCCTGGAAGACGATCCAACGCCAAGAGGACCGCTGGGCACCGGCCGAGCCAAGGGCGCCGGTCACTTGCTCATCGAGGAGCAGGCGTAGCCGGACAGAAAGCCAGCCTGGAAGAGCGGCACACCTTTAAAGTCAACATCGAAGCGCACTTCGACTCGCCTGCCGTTGCTGATAATGGGCTGGCCGGTTGGGCCGGTGAGCGGACCCTGAATGATGTAGCCGGTCGAAGAGGACTGCCAGTTGTATCCTGCAAAGAAGTGGGAGACGGCCCAGAGACCCTGGTAGGTGGCGACTTGAAGCTCGGAATCGCCGCTAGTCAAGCTGAGAGCTGCACCCTTAGTGACTGCTCCTGGCCAGATGAATCTCTGCGTTCCACCGCTGCCGGTGATCGTCTTTTCCTGGCCGTCGAAGGAGAGCTTCTCACTCTTAAAGCCGCCGACTTCTGGCAGGTGGGCTGTGACGGAGTATTCGAAGTGGGGATCTGCGCCGTTGGGATAAACGGCGATCTGGATGGCGTAGAGCTCGTTCAAGGTGCGAAGGAAGTTGGGTCCGATGGTGGCGGTGCTACCCAGAGCGCGGACATATTGAGTGCCTTGCAAGCTGAGATCGTTCTTGTGCGCGTCAATGGCTTTCCAAAGCACCCCGGTCTTGGGCTGGAAGAAGAGGTTGAACTCGTCGAGAGTGATGTCGCGCGTACTGTGGGCGTTAAAGGGATAGGCACTCTGGAGAGCTTTGAGGGGGCCGCAAATGGGGTCGGGTCCTCCTCCGGGTCTCGTAGTTTCTTGCAGGGGGATGATTGGCTTCTGAAGAAGCGCGTATACCGTATCGTCGACGTGGCCTTCGGAGTCGGGCGTTAGAACTTGTTTGATTTGCGTGGCCGCATTCAGAGCTTGCTTGGCGGGCTCGACGCAAGCTGCTTTCTTCGTTTCCCTCTGATCCTGGGGAGCGTCTGCCAAGTCCTGGGCGCACGGTTCGAGGGTCAAAAGGCCTTTCATGTAGGCTTCATTCGAAGACTGGACGTACTTTTTCTGCGCACCGCAGCCGGGAGGCACCACCTGCTGCGCGGCCTGGAAAGCCAGCTTGATGGCGTTCGAACCTACGTTGGTGTTGTCGGAAACGTCGCAAAAAAGTTCGAGGACTGGAGAAGAATTGTCTGCAAGCCTTCTTAGCTTGTTGGCTTGGTCTGCATCATCCCTGTACGGCAGCAACAACCTGGCGCTATTCAGGAGGCCGCGCCACTGTTTGATATAGTCCGGGTCGTACAAGCCCTGCAGCTGGCTCATCAGGTCGGCAGCAGAAACATCAATGCTGGTCTGTGTTCCGAGAACCCAGGGTTCGCCTTGAAGAAATTTCTTGGCGTCCCGAATATTGGCGTCCATCAGTTTCCAACCGTCTGAAGTGAAGGGGCCGGAAACATCCTGTGAAACGCGCAAAACGTCGGAGGCTTCGGGGTGCTGCTGGGCGAAACGATAGCCTTTGGTCTTTTGCCCGACGCTGGCGAGCATGCTGGTATACAGGCGCTTTACACCGGAGAAGCTATTTAGATAGGCGCGGACCTGGCTGACGAGAAGGATGTCGTTGTTCTTGGAAAACGGATTGTCTATCGATAGTTCGGAGCTGTAGAAGGCGAATTGTTGGGCGGCGAGATCGATACGGTCCTGGTCTATTTCGCCCAAGTCGCGCTTCCAGTCCTTGAGCAACGAATTTTGGAGAAATTCGCCGAGACCGGAATTCCGTTGGTATTCGGAGGTGGTGAGCAAATATGTTTTCAGGGAGTCGTACGCTGCGCCGGAATCGGCGTCGGGTTGTGGGACGCCGCGGTAGGTCTGCAGATCGTTCATGAAATTGTGCTTGGTATGTTGAAAAAGGATTTGATCGAAGGCATGAAAATAGATGGCGCGCGCATCGTTGAAAACGGAATCGTCCGTATTGCTATATAACCCCCACCGAAAGTGCAGAGGCACACCATTCTGCTTGTAGCCGCGAAGCTGGAGAAGGGATTGCCGGAGGGTATCGAGCCGCCGCAAAGAGTCAGCCGTCGGCGGCTGCGAGCCGAGATTCTGCACCGCGGCAAGATCCTTGCCGGCGCTGCGAATGTCTGAGACAAGCCGTGCATTTCCGACGAAAGAAACTGCCGTGACGACGATCCAAATCAATGCGAGACAGGCGATGGAGGCAAACAGGATGCGACGGCCCAAATCGCCGCGAGTGCTTTTACCGCTGGTTCCCAGGGCGGCGCGATCCTGCAATAGGACGTGGCTGAAGACATGGCTCAGGAAAACGCGTTGAACCGATCTGCGCGATTCGCTCATTCCCTCCATGGAAGTGCCGCTAGCCCAGGAGGTTTTGGAGGAAGAATCCTGCGCGCTGATCAGACTTGTTGCGTCGGGATTGAATCCACCCGGGGCGCGCTGCGCCACGCGCTGGCCGAGCATCGTCTGCCCAGGGTTGGCAGAAACGGTGATAATCCGCTGTCCTACAAAATAAAAGCCGCGAAGGAATGGCCCGGTGCGGAGATGGCCAGGCCGGCAAAGGTCCACAAGAAATTGGACGAGGGGCTTGCTGAGCTTCCCAAATTCGCGGGGGAATTCGTAGACGCCCGCTTGCCGGTCGCTGTTGCGCTCCCGGTTCAAAAGGCCGGGGCGGCACTCTGCCAAGGTGAAAAAAATGGCTTGGAAAGCGGCGGTGAGGCGCTTGGTTTCCTGCTCTGCATAAACGCCGGAGCTTGTGGATCCTACAAGCGGCAAAGTGGATCCGAGAACCTGCGAAGTTTCTTCGTTGTTGAACGTGCCGGCAAACTCCTCAAAGTATGGGATGCGATCGGCGCGGTTGAAAAGCACGTAAACGGGAAGGCTGACGCCCATGTGATAGGAGAGTTCTTCGAGGCGTGCTCGAAGTTTGCGCGCCTGGGCGACAATTTTGTCGAGAGCCGACTCGCGGACCAGTTTTTCGCAATCCACGCATACCACAGCGGCTCGCGGCGCAAGGCTCCCGCCACCAAAGATCGAGCCGAACCGACCGGGCAGGAAATGTTTTACGAGGCGCACCCAGGAACCAGCGTCGTCGAGGAGCGGGCCACCGGCTTCCACAAAAACCGTCTTGCGAGCGAACCAAAGATTCGCCACACGCGTCGGCACAATGCTGCTTTCTTGATATACCTGGCCCGCGAGAAGCTCGGCATCCAGGCCGCTCTGGTCCATCGCGCTTGTTTTGCCGGCGCCAGTCTCTCCGAGCAGAAAGACCGTTGGGAGCGAAGTCAACTTGGCACCAGCAGCCAAGCGTGCTGCCGCGACTTTACCAGCGGCTTCGCGAACCAGGATGTCGATATCTTGCGAGGCGGCTCCGCCCGACGCTCCAGCCTGTGGCGCGGAGCCTTCTTCAGAACCGGGGAGCGGGGGCATTGAGGAGCGGGCCCACAGCAATAAACCGATGACGGCAATGACCCCCAGCAACAGGATCCCGCCGCGCAATACGATGGCGTTCGTGCCCACGGCATGAAAAATCTGCGGGCCAAACCACGTCAGCATCAATACGACGATGGCAGCCGCTCCGGCCGCCAGATGTTGCCATTGAAATCGCATCTCCACTCCCTACGGGTGGTTTAGGGTGCTAGTGAGTGAATAACCGAAACCCCGGAAAGCAATTGCATCTTGAAAATCACAAGTAACAAAATTCCGAGAATCACGCAGCCCAGCGCTCCAAATCCCAGACGGCTAACCCAGGGATCGCGCTTCGCAGCTACCACTCCGCCTTCCGGAACGGCCCAGGCCGGCGAGAGTCCCACGAGGGGTCCACGTATGCGGCGGATTTTTTCCAGCGTGGAATCGATGATGGGCCGGGTCGCCTCTGGGCCGGACATGCCGTAGCGGCCTTTGTAGCCCATCAAGAGACACAGCGCATACACCTCCAGCACGTCCGCTACATCGTGCGAATCCTGCCGGGACATCAGCTTTTCAAGGTTCTCGAAAAAGGTTTCTCCGGCGACATGATGGCCGAACATTTCCTCCTGCAGCGGCATGCTGTGCCACGAACTGAAGACCGGATTGCTCGAATTCAGCACGGACTCGTCCAGAAAGGCGACGGCGGCGAGTGTGGCGTTACGAATGTCGTCGGGAGGGTAGGCCTTCTTCACCGCATCTTTTTCTGCGGCGCGCAGCCCGGCCTGAATGTTTGCACGGAACGCATTGGCGTCGGAGACGGCCTGGCGGTTCTGGCGTACGCGCACGATCACCGTCAATATCTGTTGATAGATATACGCGAGATTTTCGGCTCGCCGTTTGGTGGATACCTCGCGGGGCTGCAGGCTCGTGGCCCCAAACATCGTCGCTCCCACCGGACCCTCCTAGGACTCCAAAACCACAAGAAGTTCGATTTCCGCGCCGGGCAAGTCGTCGGGAACATACACGCCGACTTTTCGTGTCTGCACAATGTGTTCCCAGCAACCGCCGGTACGGCTCAAGCCGAAATATTGAAACTCCACTTTTGGGGCTATCGCAGAAGGCGGAATCGGCAAGTGGACGAGTCCCAGACCAGGCAATGCCGTTTTTACCAGTTCCGGCAGCAGGTCCTGCGAGCAAACCTTTATCAGCCGCGGCGTCTTGGCGATGATCTCCGCCTCCCCGGTTTCCGCGCGAACCGCGAGAATCCATCGCGCGCGATCCAGGCAGCGCTGATCCAAAACGGCTCCGTTCCGGAAATTTCGTCCGGCCAAAACCAGGGGAATCTGCACACAGTTCGAGGGGACGACCAGTTCGAGATGCGCGCGGATATGCTGGTTTAGCGGGCCGAAACATTTCTCTAAATCATCGTGATTGTAAGCTGGCAACGACTCAGGGTGCGACTCCAGTCCAAACGTGCATAATGCGCCCGCGAGTCGCGACATCTCCAGATAGAGCTGCTCCGGATGGCCCCGCTCGGACACTGTGAGGTGCCGCAGCACGGAGAGGCTTTCGTTGACGGTATGTACAAACCAGAAACTCGCGATTTCTTCGGAGGAGTATCCCGCGCGGCCTTGCGCAGTAGCGCGACGAGCACGCGAAAGCGAAGCACTCTTTTCATCGAGGATATCCACCAGAGTTCGTGCCATGACCAACAGTCGCTCACTCGCGCTTATCTGCACGCACGGAGGGATAAAACTCGGATCAAAGATGAAACGCCCCGAGCCATCGCGGAGAGCACGAGCGACAGGCAGCGTTACGAGTGCCTGAGTATCTTGGTTTTCCAGCGCAAATCGAATGTTTTTCCGGCCAATCTGGATCTGTTTTTCGTCGCGGCCGGTATTCTCATCGGGTAAGGTGAGCATCTCCGCCCGGTAGCGCAAATCCATTTGCGCCGGCTCGGAATCAATTGCGCAATTGGGCCCCTCGGGCCTCCTCTCCGGGACGGCGAGCAGCACCAGAAGAGACTCTCGCGTCGACGGGAAAAGATCGTTGATGTTCAAAGCTGGAGGCAGAGCATCGGCGTCGGGCATTTGAAACGCCAATCCAT